>Ga0208518_100141_pt1 | contig 31590 bp, 34 predicted proteins | sample LakWasM127_HOW14_2_FD_183937 | JGI IMG/M metagenome (GOLD analysis project Ga0208518, IMG submission 183937) | Freshwater sediment methanotrophic microbial communities from Lake Washington under simulated oxygen tension - Sediment Metagenome... | ecosystem: Environmental > Aquatic > Freshwater >...
AGTCGATAATGAAAGTGTGCGCCGGGTCTATCTTGGCGAGCATTTCAGAATGTAATGAATGTCATGAGGCAGGGGCTTCAGCTCAGGATTTCGCAGCACTTGGCACTGACGCCTCAGTTGCAGCAGTCGATCAGGTTGCTGCAATTGTCGACGCTGGAGTTGAACGCGGAGATCGATCAGGCACTGCAGGAGAATCCGCTGCTGGAGCTGGAGGAAGCGGGCGAGTCGGGCAGCTTCGGTGGCGAGGCGGCAAGCGATGCGTTGATAACGCCGCAGAGTACGACCTCCAGCGAAAGCGACGAACGCCAGGAACCGAAAAACAGCGACGATGAAGGCTGGGGTGTGGATTTCTCCGGCAGCCACGGCCAGCGCGATCCCAACGATGACGACCTCGACAGCGGCGAGACGCAGGCGAGTTCGACTTCGCTGCGCGAACATCTGGGAACCCAACTGGCGATGACCCAGTTGTCCGATCGGGAGCGGGCACTAGTGAGCTTCCTGATCGAGGCCCTCAGCGAAGACGGCTACCTGACGCAACCCCTCGAGGAATTGGTCGATCTGCTGGTCGCGGATGACGACGAAGGGCGTGAGGCTTTGCTCGAGGAATTGCGCATCGCCCTGGCACATTTGCAGAACTTCGATCCGGCGGGGATCGGTGCGCGCAATGCGCAGGAATGTTTGTCGCTCCAGTTGCAATGCCTGCCCGCCTCTGCGTGCCGCAGCCTGGCATTGGCCATCGTCGCCAATCATCTTGACCATTTGGCGGCACATGATTTTGCGCGCATAAAGAAGTCCCTCGGCTGCGACGACGATGCCTTGCGTGTGGCACAGAATCTGATCCGCTCGCTGAATCCGCGCCCCGGCGCACAGTACGCGCCGATCGATACGCGCTACGTGGTGCCCGATGTCACGGTGAAGAAGTCCCAGGGACGCTGGGTGGTGAACCTCAACCGTGAGGCGATGCCGCGCTTGCGGATCAACCGGCTCTACGCCGACATCCTGCATCGCGCCCGCGGCAGTGGCGGTTCCTCGGCGGGGCTGGCGAGCCAGTTGCAGGAGGCCAAGTGGCTGATCAAGAACGTGCAGCAGCGCTTCGACACCATCCTGCGCGTATCGCAGGCGATCGTCGATCGGCAAAGGGCATTTTTCGACCACGGCGAGGTGGCCATGCGGCCACTCACGCTGCGCGAGATTGCAGAAACGGTCAAACTTCACGAATCGACGATTTCGCGCGTGACGACCCAGAAGTATCTCGCCAGTCCTCGCGGCATTTACGAGTTGAAATACTTTTTTGGCAGCCACGTCGCCACCGATAGCGGCGGTGCGGCTTCCTCCACCGCAATTCGGGCGCTGATCAAGCAATTGGTCGGTGCCGAGGACGGCAAGAAGCCGCTCTCGGACGCCCGTCTTGCGGAAATCCTCGGCGAGCAGGGCATCGTCGTGGCACGTCGCACAGTAGCGAAGTACCGCGAACTGCTCGGCATACCGCCGGTCAACCTCAGGAAATCCCTCTGAGAAAATACTTCTGACAAGGAGACATCATGAATCTCAACATTACTGGACACCACATCGAAGTTACCCCGGCCATTCGCGAATATGTCAAGGGCAAACTCGATCGCGTGCTGCGGCACTTCGACCAGGTAACCAGTTCGCACGTCATCCTGTCGGTCGACAAACTCCAGCAGAAGGCTGAAGTGACGCTTCACGTGAAGGGCAAGGATATTTTCGCCGATGCCATCGACGCCGATCTCTACGCCGCCATCGATCTGGTGGCCGACAAGCTCGACCGGCAAGTGGTCAAGCACAAGGAAAAGGTCTCCGACCACACCCACGACAAGCGCACACAGCCGGAATAGGCTCGCGCTGCAAGCCTGGAGCGGCGGCGGCCCGTTAGCGTTATACTGCGCGCCGCCGCAACCTCCGCTCATTTGCAGACTTGCTTACTCCCATCATGAATCACATCGCCGCCCTGCTGCCACTCGACAATGTGGTGGCCAATCTCGACGCCAGCAGCAAGAAGCGCGTGTTCGAGCAGGCGGGAATTCTTTTCGAAAACCACCAGAGCGTGGCCCGCAGCAAGGTCTACGACGCTTTGTTCGCGCGCGAGAAGCTCGGCTCGACCGGCCTCGGCCAGGGCATCGCGATTCCCCATGGCCGCATCAAGGGTCTCAAGGCACCGGTCGGCGCGTTTGTCCGCCTCGAGTCGCCGGTGCAGTTCGACGCGCCCGACGGCAAGCTGGTCGGGCTCATTTTTGTCCTGCTGGTGCCCGAAGCCGCCAACGAACATCATCTGCAGTTGCTCTCCGAACTGGCGCAGATGTTCTCCGACCGGGCCTTCCGCGAACAGCTCGCCGCCGCTCCGGACGCCGCAGCGCTGCATAGTCTCTTCGCCAATTGGCACGCCAGCTAGTCGTCTCCCAACTGTTCGAGCGCAACCGCGAGCGGCTCCAGCTCACCTGGGTCAGCGGCGCGATGACGCGGGCGATCTGCACCACCGAACACGTGGTTTCGCCCGCCGACCTGATCGGACACCTCAACCTGATGCATCCGGAACGGCTGCAGGTGATCGGTGCGCCCGAGGTCGCCTGGGCGGACCGCCATGCGCCCGAAAAGGTCGCGCACCACATGCAGGAAATCTACAACGCGCGGCCGCCCGCAATCATCGTCGCTGACGGCTGCGAGATCGCCGAGGGCGTGCGCAACGGCTGCGAGGCCTCGGGCACGCCGCTGCTGCAGACGCCGCTGTCGTCGGCCTTCGTCATCGATACCCTGCGCGCCTTCGTCTCGCGGCAACTGGCCGAAACCGGAACGCTGCACGGGGTCTTCATGGACGTGCTGGGCATGGGCGTGCTGATTACCGGCGACTCCGGCGTCGGCAAGAGCGAACTCGGCCTCGAGTTGATTTCGCGCGGACACGGCCTGGTCGCCGATGACGTGGTCGACGTGTCGCGCATCGGCTCGGACACGCTCGAAGGGCGCTGCCCGGAACTGCTCAAGGACTTCCTCGAGGTGCGGGGGCTGGGACTGCTCAACATCCGCACCGTATTCGGCGAAACCGCCTGCCGGCGCAAAATGCGCCTCAAGCTCATCGTGCATCTGCAAAAGCCGACGCCGGGAGTCCCCGATGCCGCTCGCCTGCCGCTCGATGCGCAGACCGAAACCATCCTCGGCGTGCCGATCCGGCGCGTCACCATACCGGTCGCCGCCGGCCGCAACCTTGCCGTGCTGCTCGAAGCCGCCGTGCGCGCCACGGTGCTGAAGCTGCGCGGCATCGACAGCATGCAGGAATTCGTCAATCGCCAGGAAGCGGCCCTGCGGGCCGACTCGGGCGACGAGCCGGTCAACTAGGCCGTCCCGGCTGCGTTATTAAGAGGCGGCATCACGCCGTCCATATAATCAAGGAGACCCAAAATGCACAAGCTGATTGCCGTTGCCCTGTCCGCCCTGTTCGCTGCCAGTGTGGCGCTTGCCGCCGCCCCGGAAAAAGCCGCTCCTGCCGCCGCTCCGGCTGCCAAGGAGGCCAAAGCCGCCCCCGCCAAGGCCGCCGAGCCGGCGAAGGCTGCCGAAGCTGCCAAGCCTGCTGCTGCAAGCGACTGCGAAGCCAAGGCCGTAAGCAAAGATGGCAAGCCCCTGCATGGCGCCGCCAAGGCCGCCTCGATCAAGAAGTGCCAGGGAGCGGGCAAGCCTGCCGACGCTGCCAAGCCCGCGGCGAAGTCGTCAGGCTGTGCGGAAAAGGCTGTCAGCAAGGAAGGCAAGCCGCTCGCCGGCGCCGCCAAGGCGACCTTCATGAAGAAGTGCGAAGCTGACGCCAAGGCCGCCAAGTAAGTCATCAGCCGCAAGGAAACGCCGGCTCCGCTTGGGGCCGGCGTTTTAGTTTGCGCCGCCTGGATTCAGTTCCCGAGTCGCCGCACCCCTATGCAACGGGTTGCAATGCAATTCGTTGCATAGTATTCTTTGGGGCATGTCGCTCGACCATGCCCTCCTCGTTTCCCTGCTCGAAAAGCCCAGTTCCGGCTATGAACTTGCGCGCCGCTTCGAACGCTCGATCGGCTATTTCTGGCACGCCACGCACCAGCAGATCTACCGCGTGCTTGCGCGCATGGAGGATGCCGGCTGGGTTGCCGCCGAAGTGCAGGCCGGCGAAACGGCGCCCGACCGCAAGGAATATTCGGTGACCGCGGCAGGGCACTCCGAACTGTCGCGCTGGCTCGCCGAGCCGACCGAGCCGGAAGGCGTGCGCGACATCCTCATGGTCAAACTGCGCGGCGCGTCCTTCGGTGACGCAGGGAAACTGATCCCGGAACTCGAACACCACCGCGCGGCCCACGCCAACCGGCTGACCTGCTATCGCGTCATCGAGACGCGGGATTTCTCCGGCGCGCTGGACCGCCAGCGCGCCCTGCAATACCAGGTCCTGAAGAGCGGCATACGCTTCGAACAGGGCTGGCTGGAGTGGTGCGAGGAGGCATTGGGCCTGCTGCGCAGTTTCGAGCAATGAACGACTTATCCCCAAGCCCCTTCTCCAGGAGAAGGGGTGACCACGGCTCGCTGCGCTCGCGGGCTTTTCACGGGTCTGCCTTGGGGCGGCCCGGCGGCAGACCAACCAAGGAGACACCATGAGCAACGCCTACCCGCACCTGCTGGCCCCGCTGGACCTCGGCTTCACCACCCTGAAGAACCGTGTCCTGATGGGCTCGATGCACACCGGCCTGGAAGACATCGGCAACAGCCATGACCGCATGGCGGCCTTCTATGCCGCGCGCGCCAGGGGCGGCGTCGGCCTCATCGTCACCGGCGGCTTCGCCCCCAACCAGGACAGCATCGTCATGCAGGGCGCCTCGATCCTCGACAACGAGGTCGAGGCCGCCAAGCACCGCGTCATCACCGAGGCGGTGCATGCCAACGGCGGCAAGATCTGCGTGCAGATCCTGCACACCGGGCGCTATGCCTACACCAAGCGCCCCGTGGCCCCTTCCGCGCTCAAGGCGCCGATCAATCCGTCGACGCCGCATCCGCTCACCGAGGAGGAAATCCTCAAGACCATTGCCGACTACGCCCAGTGCGCGGCGATGTGCCAGTTCGCCGGCTACGACGGGGTCGAGATCATGGGCTCGGAGGGCTACCTGATCAACGAATTCCTCGCGCCGCAGACCAACCACCGCGACGACCGCTGGGGCGGCAGCCTGGAAAACCGCATGCGCTTCGGCCTCGAAGTGATCCGCGCCGTGCGGGCGCGGGTCGGCACCCATTTCATCATCATCTTCCGTCTCTCGATGCTCGACCTGGTCGAGGGCGGCAGCACCTGGGACGAAGTCGTCGCCATGGCCATGGAAGTCGAAAAGGCCGGCGCCACGATCATCAACACGGGCGTCGGCTGGCACGAGGCGCGCATCCCGACCATCATGACCAGCGTGCCGCGCGCGGGCTACACCTGGGTCACCCGACGCATGATGGGGCAGGTGAAAATTCCGCTGATCACCACCAACCGCATCAACGACCCGCAGGTCGCCGAAGACGTCATCGCCCGCGGCGACGCCGACATGGTCTCGATGGCGCGGCCCTTCCTCGCCGATGCCGAGTTCGTCAACAAGGCCGCCGCCGGGCGTGCCGATGCGATCAACACCTGCATCGCCTGCAACCAGGCCTGCCTCGACCACATCTTCTCGCGCCAGTTGTGTTCCTGTCTGGTCAATCCCTTCGCCTGCCACGAACTCGACGTCACCGTCGAGCCGGCCGCCGCGCCGAAGCGCGTCGCCGTGGTCGGCGCCGGCCCGGCCGGACTCGCCGCCGCAACGCAACTGGCCGAGCGCGGCCACCGCGTCAGCCTGTTCGATTCCGCGGCCGAAATCGGCGGCCAGTTCAACTTGGCGCGGCGCATTCCGGGCAAGGAAGAGTTCGGCGAAACCCTGCGCTACTTCGGCACCCGATTGAAGGAATTGAAGGTCGACGTGCAACTCAATCGCCGTGCCACCAGCGCCGACTTCCAGGGTTACGACCACGTCGTCGTCGCCACCGGCATCGTGCCGCGCACGCCGGCGATTCCCGGCATCGAGCACGCCAAGGTCACCAGCTACATCGACCTCATCGAAGGCCGCAAGCAGGCCGGCAAGAAGGTCGCCGTGATCGGCGCCGGCGGCATCGGCTTCGACGTCGCGGAACTGCTGACCAATGCCGAAGCGCACGGCGACTCGATCGACACCTACCGCAAGGAATGGGGCATCGATCCCGAGTACCAGGACAATCGTGGCGGCCTCGCGGCACCGCAGATGCCGGCCACCCCGCGCGAAGTCTGGCTGCTGCAGCGCAAAGCCACCAAGGTCGGCGACGGCCTGGCCAAGACCACCGGCTGGGCGCGCCGGCTGCTGCTGCAGAAGCGCGGCGTGCATATGCAGGGGGGCGTCGAGTACCTGAAGATCGACGATGCCGGTTTGCACATCGCGATCGACGGCAAGCCCAGCATCCTCGCAGTCGATACCATCGTCATCTGCGCCGGCCAGGAGCCGCGCCGCGAACTGGTCGCGGGACTCACCGCGGCCGGCATCGAGCACACGCTGATCGGCGGCGCCGATGTCGCCGTCGAGCTCGACGCCAAGCGGGCGATCTGGCAGGCGACCGAATTCGCGGTCGAGTACTAGGAGAGAAACTCGCTCCATGCTCCCGGCGCGTGCACCGGCAACGGCGTATAGCCGGGCATCGCAAGCAGGCGCTGGCGGAAGGTATTGCCTTGCAGGCGCGAAAGAAGCTGCTTGCCTTCCGGACTGGCGGCCGTCGCGGGGCGCATGACAAAGCCGTAGCGCTCCCAGATCAGCGGGACGAACCCGAGGTCATAGCGCGCCGCCGCCGCCTCGATGCCGAAGCCGACGTCGGCCTGTCCGCCGGCGACGGTGGCGGCGATCGCCTCATGGGTGAACTCCTCGTGCGCGTAACCGTCGATGCTCTCCGGCCGCAAGCCGTTGGCCGCCAGCAACTGGTCGATCAGGCTGCGCGTGCCCGACCCGCGCTGCCGGTTGACCATGCGCAGGCCGCGCTTCGAAGCATCGGCCAGGGTTTGCAGCCGGTGCGGATTGCCGCGCGCGACAATCAGGCCCTGGCAGCGGCGCATCAGCGGCAGGCAGACATGCAGCGACGGCTTCAGCCAGCGCGCCAGCCAGCTCGCCAGCTGTTCCACAGTCCAGTTTTCCGGCACATGAAAACCTGCCACGTCGCACTCGTCGCGCCCCAGGCTCGCCAGTGCCTCTTCGCTGCCGCGCCAATAGAGATCGAAAGTGATGCGGCGGCCGTGCTCGACCCAGTCTGCCAGGGCCAGATCATGGCTCGCCGCCACGCGCAGGCGTTCCGGCACGGCGCGCACCATCGGCGCCAGCAACTCCTCGAGCCGGCGCTGCCACGGCGCATGCACCGCGTCGAGCGCAATCTGTGCCGCCTGATCGAGCTGCACCAAAGACGCGCCGAATTCCGTCAGACGGGTGCCGCGGCCGCGTTCCATGACCACCAGGGCCGCTCCCAAAGCCTGCTCGCAGTCGCGCAACAGGCCCCACGCCGAGCGGTAGGACATTCCGGCCTGCTTGGCCGCATTGCCCAAGGCTCCCTCCGCCGCGAGGGCGGTAAGCAGGGCCAGCAGGCGGCTGGTATCGACATCGCCCAGCAGCGGACCGAAATCCCACGCCCAGCGCAGGCGGGGTAAGGCCGGTTTCAGGCGGGAAGTTGTTGCAGCAGATGACATATATGACCCTTAGTTTGCATAGCTTACGCTTCAAGGCCCATATGTGGTGCGCTGCATAGCTGACGCCAGATCATGTCCGAGTTCAACGAACCGTTTATCACCGCATGGCAGCTTGTTGCCGCAGCCGACTCGCGTCTTGCCGGCATCGTCCTGCTAAGCCTGCGCGTCAGCCTGATCGCGACGCTGATCGCCTGTGTCGCGGGCATGCCGGTCGGCGCCTTGCTGGCGGTCGGCCGCTTTCCGGGGCGCCGCCCCCTGATCGTTCTCTTCAACGGCCTCATGGGTCTGCCGCCGGTGGTGGTGGGTCTGCTCATCTATCTGTTGCTGTCGCGCGCCGGACCGCTCGGCCAGTTCGGCCTGCTGTTCTCGCCGGCCGCCATGGTGATCGCGCAGGCCGTGCTGGTGACGCCGATCGTCGCCGCCCTGACGCGGCAAGTGATTGCCGATGAATGGAGCGAGTACCGCGAAGCCTTGCGTTCGCTCGGCGCCAGCCGCACCCGCGCCGCCGCCACCCTGCTCTGGGATGGCCGTTTTTCGCTCTCCACGGCGGCATTGGCCGGCTTCGGCCGCGCCATCGCCGAAGTCGGCGCGGTGATGATCGTCGGCGGCAACATCGACGGCGTGACGCGCGTCATGACCACCACCATCGCGCTCGAAACCAGCAAGGGCGATCTGCCGCTGGCGCTTGCCCTGGGCTTCATCCTGATCGCCGTGGTGCTGGCCATCAATGCAGTGGCCTATGCGGTGCGCGGCTGGGCCGAAAGGCATTGGGGGTGAGGGCGGGGTTTCGCGGAGCACTGCTCCGCGCCGAACGAACCGGCCGGCTGTGCAAAGCCGGCCGTGGGACGGGGCTTGTATGAACACCTGGCTTGACATCGAGCATCTCGGCCTGACCGAGGGCGCTACCCGCATCATCGACGACGCGTCGCTGCGATTCGGTGCGCAGCATACCGTCGTGCTCGGTCCCAACGGTGCCGGCAAGAGCACGCTGCTGCGTCTGGTCCATGGCCTGCTGCATCCCACCAGCGGCAGCCTGAGCTGGCCGCGGGCGCTTTCCCAGGCCATGGTCTTCCAGCGCCCGATAATGCTGCGCACCACGGCGCTGGCCAACGTGCTCTACGGCCTCAAGCTCAAGGGCCATGCGGCGACCGAATGCGAGCAGCGCGCGCGGCAGGCGCTGGCCCGCGTCGGGCTGGACGCACTGGCGAAACGTCCGGCACGCCTGCTTTCCGGCGGCGAGCAGCAGCGCGTGGCGCTGGCCCGCGCCTGGGCGCTGGAACCGCAACTGCTGATTCTCGACGAGCCGACGGCCAGCCTCGATCCCGCCAGCAGCCGTGAAGTGGAACGCATCATCAAGGACATCGCCGCCGCCGGCGCCCGCATCCTGATGACCACTCACAACCTCGGCCAGGCACGGCGCATCGCCGACGAAATCGTCTTCATCGACCGCGGCCGGATCGTCGAGCAAACGGCGGTCGAGCAGTTTTTTACCAAGCCGCAAACCGAGGCGGCGCAACGCTTCTTAAAGGAGGAATCCCCATGATCACCCGTCGCCTGTTCTGTTCCGCCCTCACCGTCGCGAGCCTGCTTGCCGCCACGGCAAGCCACGCCCAGGAGCGCTTCATCACCGTCGCGTCGACCACCTCGACGGAGCAATCCGGCCTCTTCGGCCACCTGCTCCCGGTTTTCGAAAAGACCAACGGCATCAAGGTGCGCGTCGTCGCCTTGGGCACCGGCCAGGCGCTCGACCTTGCCCGCCGCGGCGATGCCGACGTCGTCTTCGTACATGACAAGGCCGCCGAGGAGAAATTCGTCGCCGAAGGATTCGGCGTCAAGCGCCAGGAAGTCATGTACAACGACTTCGTCGTTATAGGCCCGAAGGCCGACCCGGCCAAGGCGGCGGGGAAGGACATCCTCGAAGGCCTGCGCCGCATCGAGGCCGCAAAGGCACCCTTCGTCTCGCGCGGCGACAAGAGCGGCACCCACGCCGCCGAGCTGCGCTACTGGAAGGCCGCCGGCGTCGACCTCGACAAGGTCAAGGGACCCTGGTATCGCGACACCGGTTCCGGCATGGGTCCGGCGCTCAACACGGCTGCCTCGATGAACGCCTACATCCTCGCCGATCGCGGCACCTGGCTGTCGTTCAAGAATCGTGGCGAACTCGGCATCATCGTCGAAGGCGATACGAAGCTGTTCAACCAGTACGGCGTGATCCTGGTCAATCCGGCGAAGCACCCGCACGTCAAGCAGGCCGACGGCCAGAAGTTCATCGACTGGGTGGTGTCGGAGGCGGGTCAGAAGGCGATCGCCGACTACAAGATCGGCGGCGAGCAGCTGTTCTTCCCCAACGCCAAGCGCTGAAGCCATCCATCAGGGGCGCCCGAGTCTGAGTTCCCCGCAGCGCCAGCGCCGACTCCTGCCGGCGCGGCACAAAGGGATCAGACGGCGGCGTCCCAGAGGCGCTGCGTCAGGCGCTTTGCCAGCACCAGGCTGACGCCGCGGCGGTAGAGCGCATCGACCAGTGTGGTCTTCATCGAGCGGTTGGCGAGGTCGGCCTGCTCCGAGATGGTCGCCAGCGCGGCGGTGTCGAGGGCCCTGCCCAGCACCGCATCGAGGCCGTCGATGACAATCGGCTGCGAGGCGACGCCGGTGCAGGCGATGCGCAATCCGGTCAGCACGCCCTTCTCGCGGCGCAGCGCGACAGCTACGCCGGCGAGCGGGAAGTCGATGGCGCCGCGCATGCGCAGCTTTTCGTAGGCGCTGACCCAGGCGTCGTCGAGCGGCACCTGCACCGCGACCAGCAATTCGCCGGGCGCCAGCGTCAGCCATTTCATGCCGTCGTCGCGGTAGAGCTCGAGCAGCGGCTGCCGCCGTACGCCTTCCGCGCCGAGAACCTCCACCTCCGCCCCCAGCGCGATCAGCGCCGGCGCCACGTCGCCGCTGAAGGCGGCGTAGCAGCGCTTGGATTTCTTGGCGACGCGGCAGCCTTCGCCGTTGCGCTTCATGCAGTAGTTGTTGCCGGCGCGCCAGGCTTCGCTCTGGTTGTAGTAGTTGCAGCGGGTGTCGAGACACAGGTTGCCGCCCAGCGTTGCGGCGGCGCGATGCGTCGGCCCGGCGACGCCGAGCGCGGCCTGCGCCACCGCCGGCAATCGCGCCTGCACCACGGGATGCGTAGCGATGCGCGCCAGGCTGACGCCGCTGCCGATACGCAAGGTGTTCCCCTGCTCGGCGATCTCGCCGAGTTCGCTGACGCCGCCCAGATCGATGGCCGCACCGATGGTGACGAGGCCGCGCCTGAGATTCGGCATCAGATCGGTGCCGCCGGCGATGTAGTGGCTGGCCGGGTTCGCGCCATGCATGCGCACGGCATCGGCGGCGGTGGCCGGACGCAGGTAGTGGAATTCGGGCAGTGCGTTCATTGGCTCACCTCGTTGGCAGCGGCGGCGGCAATCTGTTCCTGCCGCACGGCGAAGATTTTTTCGGGCGTGATCGGCAGCATCCTGAAGCGATGGCCGGTGGCCTCCTCGACCGCTGCCGCCAGCGCCGACATGAAACCGGACAGCGGACCTTCGCTGGCTTCCTTGGCGCCGAACGGCCCGTTCGGGTCCATGCTCTCGACGATGTGCACCGCGATGTCGGGCGAGTCGATGATGGTCGGCACGCCGTAATCCATGAAGGTCGCCGCCTTGTGGCGCCCGTTCTCGTACACGGTCTCCTCCGACATGGCCTGTCCCATGCCCATCCAGATCGCGCCCTGCACCTGGCCTTCGACCGACATGGGATTGATCGCGAAGCCGCAGTCGATTGCGCACCAGACCTTGTCGATCGCGATCTTCCCCAGATCGAGATCGACGCTGACCTCGACGGCCTGCGCGGCATACGAAAAGCCCATCGTCGAGCCCACGGCGCCACCGCGCTGTTTGCCGCCCTGAAACTCGATCGGGCAGGTGAAGGTGCCATTCACGGTCAGCATGCCGACGCCGACCAGCGCTTCCTCGGCGATGTCCTCGAAGGCGACCTGCCGGTCCGGATCGGCGCCGACTGCCGCGCCTTCACCATACCATTCGACTTCGGCTTCGGTGACCTTGAGGCGGCGCGCGGCAGCGGCCACCAGCAGCTTCTTCAGGTTCTGCGCGGCGTCAGCCGCGGCATTGCCGACCATGAAGGTGACGCGCGACGAATACGAACCGTTGTCCTTCGGCGTGATCGCGGAATCGTTGGCGATGAGTCGCAGGCGGCGGTAATCGACGCCCAGCACTTCGGTGACGATCTGCGTGATGATGGTCGATGAGCCCTGGCCGATGTCGGCAGCGCCGGTCAGGATCGTGATGCCGCCGTCGAAATCGAGCCGCAACGCAATCGTCGCATGGGGCTGGCCGGTGAAATGCACCGGCTTGGCCGAGCCGCTGACGAAATGCGAGCAGGCCATGCCCAGCCCTTTGCCGATGCCGCCAACCTGAGGCAGCTTGCCCTTGCGCTCCTTCCAGCCGCTGGCGCGCTCGACCCAGTCGAGGCAGTCGCCGAGGCCGTAAGACATCACCTTGAGGCCGTTGATCGTCTCGGTCGGCGCCTGCAGCAGGTTGCGACGGCGGATCGCGATCGAATCGAGGCCGAGTTCGGCCGCCATCGTGTCGAGCAGCGACTCGAAAGCGAAGCGGATATTTACCGTGCCGTGACCGCGCATGGCGCCGCAGGGCGGCGTGTTCGAATACACGCGGTAGCCGTCGTACTTCACCGCCGGCAGCTTGTAGAGGCCGTTGAGCAGCGCACCGGAATACAGGATCGTGACCAGCCCGTAGCCGCCGTAGGCGCCGCCGCGCTGGACCACTTCGGCCTCGCAGGCGGTCATGCTGCCGTCGCGCTTGAGGCCGAGCTTGATGCGGATCTGCGTTTCGGGCCGGCCGCGGTGGGTCAGGAAGGCCTCTTCGCGCGTCATCAGCAGGCGCACGGTGCCGCGCGCGGCGCGCGCCAGCAGGCAGACGATGACTTCGAAATTGAGCGGCTCGACGCGGTGGCCGAAGCCGCCGCCGACGAAGGGCTTGATGACGCGGATGTGCGCCGCCTCCATCTTCAGGCACTGCGCCACCGTCAGATGCACGTAGTAGGGCACCTGCGTCACCGACCACAGCGTCAGATGGCCGCGCTCGGGTTCATAGGCGGCCAGCGCGGCGTTCGGTTCCATCATCGCGTGATGGACCTCGGCGCATTCATAGGTTTCTTCGCGCACCAGGTCGGCGGCGGCGAATCCCGCGGCGGTGTCGCCGAATTCGTTATGCACCGCGCGCTCGATGTTGCCCTGCTTGTTCTCGTGCAGCAGCACGGCATCGGCTTCGCGCGCCGCGGCGGCCTTGAAGTAGGCCGGCAGTTCGCGCACCCGCAGGCGGATGCGCGACAGCGCCAGATTCGCGGTCGCCTCATCGACCGCGGCCACGGCCGCCACCGGTTCGCCGATGTAGCGGATGCGTCCGCGCGCCAGCGGAAACTCGTTCTGCGCGATCGGAATCACGCCGTAAGGAACGTCGCAATCGGCCCCGGTGACGACGGCGCGGACGCCGGGCAGCTTCACCGCCTCGCTGATGTCGACTTCGAGCAGTTCTGCGTGGGCATAGGGGCTGCGCAGGATCTTGCCGACCAAGGCGCCGTTGGCCGGCAGGTCGGCCGTATAGCGCGCGGTACCGGTCACCTTTTCGATGCCGTCGATCAGCGGCATGCGCGCGCCGACGCCGCGGTCCGCCTTATTTGCCACCCGGTTCGTCGGCGTCAGCTTCACCTTGCGATCGGGCGCGTTCATAGCGCGCGCTCCTTGCCGCAGGCGGCCTCGACCGAATCGACGATCTTGACGTAGCCGGTGCAGCGGCAGAGGTTGCCCGCCATCGCGGCGCGAATCTGGTTGCGGTCGGGATGCGGATTGTTGCGCAGCAGGGCTTCGGCCGCCATGATCATGCCCGGCGTGCAGAAGCCGCACTGGGCCCCGAGGTTTTCGTGGAAGGCGCGCTGCAGGCGGGAAATATTGCCTCCCTTGCTCAGGCTTTCGACGGTTTCGACCTCGCGGCCGGCCACGCTGTGCGCCAGGGTGCTGCAGGCCAGCCGCGGCTGGCCGTCGACCAGGACGGTGCAGGCGCCGCATTCGCCGCCGTCGCAGCCCTGCTTGGTGCCGGTCAGGGCCAGCGCATCGCGCAAATAGTCGATCAGCAGGGCATTTTCAGCCACGGCGTCTTCACGCGGCATCCCATTGACCGAGAGTCTGAGAATCGTCTTCATAGGGTCCCCTTCGGCGGCCTCGCCTCTCGCCTTTGCTGGACGTCCAACAATTGGCTGGGGAATGATTCCACAAGTGAACATGGATTCAAATATGCGGGCCGATGCATAGGGCGCCCTCGGCAAGGAGACGCAAGATATGCCAAATGCCAGCTTGCGCCGCATTGGCAACAGCGCGCCGACGCCTCGTCGGGATACGGCCGGACAAGACTTTTACCCCTCCCACCAAGTAGAATGCTGCCCTCGCCAGGTTTCCCCGGCTCCCTTTAGTCCCGGCCGCTACGCTTAACGCCGATAAGGCCGGCGCTAGCCTTCTCTGAAATTTCACTTCCGGTTTCACTCCCATGCTCGTCGCATCAAACGTCACCATTCAGTTCGGCGCCAAGCCGCTTTTCGAAAACGTCTCGGTCAAGTTCGGCGAAGGCAACCGCTACGGCCTGATCGGCGCCAACGGCTCGGGCAAGACCACCTTCATGAAGATCCTGGCCGGCGTGCTCGAGTCTTCCGCGGGCAACGTTTCGCTCGATCCGGGCGAGCGCATGGCCTACCTGAAACAGGACCAGTTCGGCTACGAAAACGTGCGGGTGCTCGACGTGGTGATGATGGGCCACGCCGAGATGTGGGCCTGCATGTCCGAGCGCGACGCGATCTACGCCAATCCGGATTCGACCGAAGACGACTACATGCGCGCCGCCGAGCTGGAATCGCATTTCGCCGAGTACGACGGCTACACGGCCGAATCGCGCGCCGGCGAACTGCTGCTGGGCGCCGGCATCCCGATCGAAAAGCACAACGGACCGATGAGCGAAGTGGCGCCGGGCTGGAAGCTGCGCGTGCTGCTGGTGCAGGCGCTGTTCGCCAACCCGGACATCCTGCTGCTCGACGAGCCGACCAACAACCTCGACATCAACACCATCCGCTGGCTGGAGGACATCCTCAACGAGCGCGAGAGCACCATGATCATCATCTCGCACGACCGGCATTTCCTGAACCAGGTCTGTACCCACATGGCCGACCTCGACTACGGCACGATCAAGGTCTACGGCGGCAATTACGACGACTTCATGGAAGCCTCGACGGTCGCGCGCGAACGCCAGGTCTCGGCCAACGCCAAGGCCAAGGAGCGCGTCGCCGACCTGCAGGGCTTCGTGCGCCGCTTCTCGGCCAACAAGTCGAAGGCGCGCCAGGCCACCAGCCGCCTCAAGCTGATCGAGAAGATCCGGCCGGAAGACATCAAGCCCTCCTCGCGCCAGTACCCGTGGATCCGCTTCGATTTCGACGAGAAGGAAAAGCTGCACCGCCTCGCCTGCGAAATCGAAAACCTCGGCTTCGGCTACGAGCCGAAGGTGCCGATCATCAAGTCTTTCTCGACCAGCATCGAGGCCGGCGACAAGGTCGCCATCATCGGCGAGAACGGCGTCGGCAAGACCACGCTGCTGCGTCTGCTGGCCGGCGAAAAGCTCGGCGGCCTGACGCCGCAGGGCGGCAAGGTGAAGTGGGCCGAGAAGGCCCGCCCCGGCGTCTTCGCCCAGGACCACGCGGCCGAGTTCGCCGACAAGACGCCGCTCACCGAATGGATCGTGCAGTGGGTGCGTGCCGGCGGCTACGAAGGCGGCGACGTCGAGACCCTGGTGCGCGGCACGCTGGGCCGGCTGCTTTTCTCCGGCGACGAGGCGAAGAAGCCGGTCAACGTGATTTCCGGCGGCGAGCAGGGCCGCATGCTGTTCGGCAAGCTGATGCTGCTCAGGAACAACGTGCTGCTAATGGACGAACCGACCAACCACCTCGACATGGAATCGATCGAGTCGCTCAACAGCGCGCTGGAGAAATATACCGGCACGCTGATCTTCGTCTCGCACGACCGCGAATTCGTTTCCTCGCTGGCAACGCGCATCATCGACATTCGCCCCGATCGCAGCATCGTCGACTATCGCGGCAGCTACGAGGAATATCTGGCCAACCAGGGCCTTGCATGAACCTGCTGCGCGGCCCCGCCCGTTTCATTCTCAAGCTTCTGGGCTGGAGGCTGCTGGATTTGCCGCAGCTACCTGCCAAGGCCGTGGTGATCGCCTATCCGCACACCTCGAACTGGGATTTTCCGGTGACGCTGCTGGCGCTCGCCGCCCTGCCCTACGGCGCGCACTGGGTGGGCAAGGACAGCATGTTTCGCGGACCGCTCGGGCCGGTCATGCGCGCCCTGGGCGGCATCGAAGTGAACCGCCGCGAACGCACCGGCTTCGTCGAGCGCATCGCCGATGAATTTCGCCAGCGGGAGAACTTCCACCTGATCATCGCCACCGAAGGCACGCGCAGCCGGCAGGCCGGCTGGAAGTCCGGCTTCTACCGCATCGCGCTGGCGGCCGGAGTGCCGGTCATCATGTCCGTCGTCGATTACGCCAGGCGCGAGGTGGGCCTGTTGTCCAGCATCGTGCTCAGCGGCGGCGAGGACGCCGACATGGCCAAGATCGCCGCCTGCTACGAAGGCCGCCAGGGCTTTCACCCCGAAAACGCCTCACCCATCCGACTACTATGATTCTTCTACGCGACCTGGGTTTTTCCCGCAACGGCGAGGCGCTCGTCACCGGCGCTTCGCTGCAACTGCATCCGGGCTGGAAAGTCGGCCTCACGGGCGCCAACGGTTGCGGCAAGTCGTCCTTCCTCGGGCTCCTGCGCGGCGAGCTGCATGCCGACCGCGGCGACCTCGAACGGCCCCCGAACTGGGTGCTGGCCCACGTCGCCCAGGACACCCCGGCGCTGCCCGATGCCGCGCTCGACTTCGTGCTCGACGGCGACACCGAACTGCGCCAGATCGAACGCGACCTCGCCGCCGCCGAGGCGCATCACGACGACCACCACGCCGGCGAGCAAATCGGCCTGCTGCACTCGCGTCTCGGCGAAATCGACGGCTACGCCGCGCCGGCGCGCGCGGCCGCGCTGATGCACGGCCTGGGCTTCTCGGACGAGGACTTCCAGCGCCCGGTGGCCGAGTTCTCCGGCGGCTGGCGCGTGCGCCTGAACCTGGCGCGCGCCCTGATGTGCCGCTCCGACCTGCTGCTGCTCGACGAGCCGACCAACCACCTCGACCTCGACGCCATCATCTGGCTCGAAGCCTGGCTGAAGGGCTATTCCGGCACGCTGATCCTGATCTCGCACGACCGCGATTTCCTCGACGTCGTCACCAGCCATATCCTCGCCATCGAGGCCGGCAAGATGCAACTCTTCACCGGCAACTACTCGGCCTGCGAACGCGCGCGCGCCGAGCGCCTGGCCAACGACCTGGCGCTGGCGGCCAAGCAGAAGCGCGAAGCGGCGCACCTGCAAAGCTACATCGACCGCTTCCGCGCCAAGGCCTCGAAAGCCCGCCAGGCACAAAGCCGGATCAAGATGTTGGCGAAGATGGGCGACATCGTCGCCGCGCACATCGACACGCCCTTCAGTTTCCGCTTTCCCGAACCGAGTGGTTTTTCCGATCCGCTGCTGGTGGTGGATGACGCAAAAGTCGGCTATGGCAATACGGTAATTTTTGAAAGGCTCGGGTTCACGCTGCGGCCCGACAGCCGCATCGGCCTGCTCGGCCGCAACGGCGCCGGCAAGTCGACGCTGATGAAGCTGCTCGCCGGCGAGTTGCAGCCGCTGGCCGGCGTGCGCGAGGAAGGCCGCAACCTCAAGCTGGGCTACTTCGCCCAACACCAGCTCGAGCAACTGCGCCCGGCCGAATCGCCGCTGTGGCACATGATCAAGCTGGAGCCGCGCACGCGCGAGCAGGACCTGCGCAATTACCTGGGCGGCTTCGATTTTCGCGGCAACATGGTCGATGCCCCCTGCGGCCGCTTTTCCGGCGGCGAGAAGACGCGCCTGGCGCTGGCGCTGATGATCCGCACCGCGCCCAACCTGCTGCTGATGGACGAGCCGACCAACCACCTCGACCTCGAAATGCGCGAGGCGCTGACCATCGCCCTGCAGGAAACCGAGGCCGGCATGGTGCTGGTCTCGCACGATCGCCACCTGCTGCGCGCGACCTGCGACGAACTCTGGCTGGTGGCCGACGGCAAGGTGACACCCTTCGACGGCGACCTCGACGACTATGCCGAGTGGCTGGCACAGGACCGCGCCGCGGAAAAAAAGGGCGGCAAGAGCAACGCGGCATCGCGCAGCGCCGGCTCGGGTACCGCAAATGAAAAGCCTGCCGTCGCGGCATCGAAAGAGTCGGCGCTGGCAGCACGGCGACCGCTGCTCAAGGAATCCGAAAAGCTAGAACAGCAGCTCGCCGAATGGCAGGGCGAGCTCAAGCTGCTGGAAACCCGGCTTGCCGACCAGTCGCTCTACGACAGCCCGGAAACCCGTCTGCTGGAAGAACTCACCCTGCGGCAAAGCTTATTGACGCAGAATATCGAAACGGCAGAATCACGCTGGCTGGAGATTCACGAATTGCTGGAGAACCCGTAGGAGCGAGCTTGCTCGCGAAAGACCCCGACGACGGCCGCTTCGCGAGCAAGCTCGCTCCTACCGGGCAGGGCTAACAGGATCAGGAGGATTGAATGGCAGCCAAAGCGACGACAGCGAAGCAGGCCCCCGCCGCCCCGGACACGGCAGCGGACGAGGCTCCGGCCGGTGTTGTGGCCAAAGTGGTCGCCAGCCCCCCCGTAGCGCTCGCCACGAAGCCTGCCGCCAGGGCCTCAGCGAAGTCCGCCGCGAACAAGCCCGCGACCCCGCGTCCGCGTCGCCCCGCATCCGGCGACGTGACGCCTTCCAGGACGCCGAAGGGCATCGCCAGCTTCGTGGTCAAGGACCGCTCCGACGCCGCCCACGATTCGAAGATCGAGGCGGTGCGCGATATCGTCGCCCATGCCAGGAAAGGCGAAGGCGCCAAGCTGGCCAAGGGCCTCAAGGCGGTGGTCGAAGGCGCCTCGCCCGACGACATCGAGGCGATCAAGCAGGCCCTGCTGCAGCGCGAGAAGGCCGCCAGCGAGCACCCGGACGAGGAACTGGCGCCGAACTGGCGCGAAGGCGGCTACCCCTACCTGCACCTGATGACGCGGCGCAACTACGAACGGCAGAAATACCACCTGCAGGTCGAGCTGCTGAAGCTGCAAAACTGGGTCAAGGAGACCGGGCAAAAGCTGGTGATCCTGTTCGAGGGCCGCGACGCGGCAGGCAAGGGCGGCACCATCAAGCGCTTCATGGAACACCTCAATCCGCGCGGCGCGAGCGTCGTCGCGCTGGAAAAACCCTCCGAGGTGGAGCGCGGCCAGTGGTACTTCCAGCGTTACGTGCAGCACCTGCCGACCGCCGGCGAGATTTCGCTGTTCGACCGCTCCTGGTACAACCGCGCCGGCGTCGAGCGCGTGATGGGCTTCTGCACCGATGCCGAGTACGAAGAGTTCATGCGGCAGACGCCGGAGTTCGAGCGCACCCTGGTCAGGAGCGGCGTGCATCTGGTCAAGTTCTGGTTCTCGGTGTCGCGGGAGGAACAGCGCCGCCGTTTCCAGGAGCGCGAAACGCATCCGCTCAAACAGTGGAAGCTGTCGCCGATCGACCTCGCCTCGCTCGACAAATGGGACGACTACACCAAGGCCAAGGAGGCGATGTTCTTCCACACCGACACCGCCGATGCGCCGTGGACCGTGATCAAATCGGACTGCAAGAAGCGCGCGCGGCTCAACGCGTTGCGCTATATCCTGCACAAGCTGCCCTACACCAACAAGGACGTGAAGCAGATCGGCACGCTCGACACATTGCTGGTCGGGCGCGCCCACATCGTGTACGAGATCGGCGAGAAGAGCGGCGTCGTCATCTGAACGGAAACGACCGAATGTACCTGCCCGCCCAATTCGAGGAAGGCCGCGTCGACGTGCTGCACACGCTGATGTCGGAGCATCCCTTCGCCACGCTGGTCACGCAGGGCGACGAGGGCCTGACGGCGAACCACCTGCCGCTGCATCTGGAGCCCGGGATCGGTCCCTTCGGCGCCCTGCAGGGCCACGTCGCGCGCGCCAATCCGGTGTGGCGACAGGCTGCGGACTCGGACGTGCTGGTGATCTTCCACGGCCCGCAGACCTACGTTACGCCCTCGTGGTACGAGACCAAACGCGAACACGGCCGCGCCGTGCCGACCTGGAACTATGTGGTGGTCCATGCCCGCGGCCGGCTGCGGGCGATCGACGATCCGGTCTGGGTTCGCGAACAGCTCGAAACGCTGGTCACCCGTCACGAGGGGGCCTTCGCCGAACCGTGGGAGATCGACGATGCGCCGCCCGACTACATCGACAAGATGCTGGCCGCCGTCGTCGGCATCGAGATCGTCATCGGCGAGCTCAGGGGCAAGTGGAAGATCAGCCAGAACCAGCCGCCCGCCAATCGCGCCGGCGTGGTGGAGGGCCTGCGCGAGCAGGGAACGCCGGACGCGTTGCAGATCGCAGATCTGGTCGAGGGCACCCTGAACCCGTGAACCTGCAGCAGGCCGAACTGCCCGAGCCCTCGGCCGACGCGCAGGCCGCCAGCGCGGCGCTGACCCGCCTCATCGCGACGGAGATCGCGGCCGCCGGAGGCTGGATGTCGTTCGCCCGCTACATGGAGCTGGCGCTGTATGCGCCCGGCCTCGGCTACTACTCGGGCGGCTCGCGCAAGTTCGGTGTCGAGGGCGACTTCCTCACGGCGCCGGAACTGACGCCGCTCTTCGGCCGGGCGCTGGCGCGGCAGGTGGCGCAAGTGCTGGCCGCCTCCAGCCCGCGGGTCATCGAGGCCGGCGCCGGCAGCGGAAGGCTCGCGGCGGACTTGCTGCCGGCGCTCGCCGCGCTCGGCTGCGCGCCCGAGCGCTACCAGATACTCGAACTCTCCGGCGAACTGCGCGCGCGCCAACAGGCGACGCTGGCCGAAAAGGCGCCGCAGTTCGTCGATCGCATCGAATGGCTCGACGAATTGCCGCAGCACTTTTCCGGCTGCCTGATCGGCAACGAAGTGCTCGACGCAATGCCGACCCATGCCTTGCGCTGGAGCGACGAAAGTTCGCAGCCCGGCGTGCTGGAACGCGGTGTCGTGCTCGCTGGCGGACGGCTGGCCTTCGCCGAACGGCCGGCAAGCGGCGCCTTGCTCGAGGCGGCGCTGGCGCTGCCGGTGGCGGCGCCCTATCGCGGCGAGATCAGCCTCGCCGCCCGGTCCTGGATATCCGAGCTGGCGGGGCGGCTGGAACAGGGCGCGATGCTGCTGATCGACTACGGCCTGCCGCGCCACGAGCTCTACCACCCGGAGCGCGACGGCAGCTCGCTGCGCTGCCACTACCGGCATCGCGTGCATGACGACCCGCTGTGGTTTCCCGGCCTCTCCGACATCACCTCGCATGTCGACTTCACCGCCGTGGCCGAGGCCGCCTTCGATGCCGGGCTGGAGATCCTGGGCTACATCAGCCAGGCCAACTTCCTGATCAACTGCGGGATCGGCGATCTGCTGCAGGGAGGAAGAGTCGGCGATGACGGTACGGTGGCAGCGACCGACCTGCGCGCCCGCGGCGCGGTGAATGTGCTGATCTCGCCCAACGAAATGGGCGAACTGTTCAAGGTGATCGCGCTGGGACGCGGCGTGCCCGGACCGCTGCTCGGCTTCGCCCGCGGCGACCGCGTGCATGCACTGTGATACAAAGCCACATGACCCAACGGAGAGAAACAATGCAAAAGGCATCGATGTCCCTCGCAGGCGCAGGACTGGCCGTCGTCTCGCTGCTGCTGGCCGGCTGCGGCGACATGAACGTCAGGAAGTATTTGCCCTTCGGCAGCGATACGCCGCAGCCGGAACGCTCGCGCACCCCGCCCAATTCCACCGAGTACCAGTGCGCCGCCGGCAAGCGCTTCTACGTCCGCACGCTGGAAGACGGCGCCGCCGTCTGGCTGATCCTGCCCGAGCGCGAAGTCCGGCTGGCCAAGCTCGGCTCGGGCACGCGCTACAGCAACGGCATCGCGGTGCTGGAGCTGAACGGCAACGAGGCCACGCTGACGGATGGCGCGGCCAGTCCCTTCACCGGCTGCAAGTCGGGCAACGGCCAGCCGTCCTAGGCCGTCACAGGCAGGCCTGCTCCAGCGCCTTCTCGCAGCCGTCGCAAAAGCCGTCGTCGCCGACCGGCCCCGGCGTGCCGCAGCGGCGGCACACGGTCTGTTCCGGTTCGGGCGACTTCGCTGTGCCGTCCTTTTCGGGCGGAGTTTTCGGCTTCCTTTCGCTCATTCGCAGGTCGCCCTGCAAGCCGCGCCGGTGCAGGCGGCCGTACCATCGACCTTGCATTCCGCCCGCGTCCGCCAGGTGAAGCGGACGTGTTCGCCATAGCTGCACACCAGTTGCGTCATCTTGCCCTGCTTGCCGACGCGGACGCCCGAAGCCTTGGCGGCCTTTACGCTTGCCGGCGGCAGATCGCAGGAAACATAGGCGTTGAATACGCCGTCCGCGGATTCCCACAAGGCGACGTTCTTCAGCGCGCGGTACTTCTGGTAATCGCTGCAGATGCCGGTCTCGCCCTTGTAGCTTTTTGCGTCGTCGCTGCAAAAGCCGGTGAAGGTATATTTCAGTTCCTCCTCGGCGGGACAGGCGCCGACCTGCACCGCGCTCGCCAGATCGGGGCAGGCGACGCCGGCGGCCATGACGGCGGAGGTCAGCGGCACGGCCAGCAGTGCAAGGACCAGCAAACGCGTTTTCATCGAAGATTGTTTCCCGAGACAGCCTCTAAGCCGACAGTGTAGTGCCGCCGCCATCGGATTCGACCTGGTCCGCCAGCCATAGTCGAAATGCATCCACCGCGGGGTTCGCCGCCGCCCTGTCCGCCAGCACCAGGTAATAGGACCGCGGATTGGAAAAGCGCTGCGGCAGCGGCGCGACCAGCTTGCCCTGTTTGAGCAGGTCATCGACCAGCGCCAGCATCGCCAGCGCGACGCCCTGCCCGTCGAGGGCGGCGCGAATCGTCGGCTCGTACTGGTTGAAGGCGATGCTGCCCGCCGGGCGCAGCGCCGGGACGCCGGCCATCTCCAGCCAGACCGGCCATGACAGCCACGGCCGGCGCTGCTCCTCGTCCTCGTACGCCAGCAGAACGTGGTGCGCCAAGTCGGCCGGCTTCGCCAGCGGCTTGCGCGATTTCTTCAGCAGGGCCGGGCTGACCACCGGCAGCACCGTATCGCCGAACAGGCGCAAAGCCGCCGCCGGGGCGTCGCGATCCTGCAGGTAGCGCACAGCCGCGTCGAAGCGCCCGCGCTCGAGGTCGACCAGCCGCGTGTCGGCCGAGATGCGGATGTCGATGCCGGGATGCCGGCGGCGGAAATCCGCCAGGCGCGGAATCAGCCAGAAGCTGGCGAAGGCCTGCGTCGTGCTCAGGGTCACGGTCGGCTCCTCGCCGCCGCGCAACTCGGCCCCGGCGCGGCGCAGTTCGGCAAAGGCGATCCCTGTGGCGCGCTGCAGGCGCTCGCCCGCCGTGGTCAGCGCCAGCGCGCGCGTCTTGCGCTCGAAGAGGCGTACCGCCAGCGCCGACTCCAGGGCGATCACCTGCTTGCTCACCGCGGACTGCGTGACGAACAGCTCCTCTGCGGCGCGCGTGAAGCTCAGGTGGCGCGCGGCCGCGTCGAAGGCGCGCAAGGCATCGAGCGGCGGCAGATCGTCCCTATGCATTCCGTTTGCTCATGTATGTCACGCCTCGATATCGCTGGTGGGGCGGTCCTGCCGGGTCAATAATCCAATCGTCGCAACAACCCGGAGAAACCGCCATGAATGCCACTGTCGACCTTGCCTTCACGCCCGCCTGCCCGTCTCGGGAGCAGCGCCGCGCGCTGTTCGCGGCGGCCGCCGCGCCGGCATCTGCCGGCAATGCTACCGAATTCCGTAGAGGAATGCACGCGCCCGACCTGGAACAGGACCTGGCGAAGAATCAGTTGCTCGCCCTGCCCCGGAAGAACCTGACTCTGACCTGCCTCGCCGGCGAACTCTGGCTGACCCGCGACGGCGACAGGGAGGACTACATCCTCGGTCCCGGCCGGAGCTTCGCCATCCGCCGCGGCGACGGAACTGTCGTGCACGCCTTGCGGCCGAGCCGGGTCAGGCTGACAGCGCCATGAGTGCACCAAGAATCGTAGCGGGCAGGCACGTCGCGCAGCAGATTTTTCAGCGTTTGATCGCCAGCGGCGCCAGCAGGCAGAAGATGCCGAGGCTGCCGGTGGCGAGCATCCAGCCCAGCGCCGAGCCGTTGCCGCCGCCGGCATCGAGCACCGCGCCGGCGACCAGCGGCGAAAGGAAGCCGGCGCCGAAGCCGGCCATCGAGTACACCGCCATCACCGCGCCGCGCCGCGCCGGGTCGGCCACCGACACGAGGCCGGCGGTGAGCGCCGCCGAATCGGCCATCACCACCGCCTGGTAGACCACCAGCAGCGCCAGCAAGGCCAACGGCCAGCTTGCCGCCGCACCGACCGCCCAGGCCAGCACGCCCGACATGAGCATGACAACGAGGATGTAGCGGCGCCGGTCGTGGTGACCGGCGAACTCGTTGCCGAGGATGCTGGCCGGAATGCCGACCAGGTTGATCAGCGCCGCCGCCGTCGCCGGCGCCAGCGGCAGGCTGCCCTGCGTCGCGGAAAACGCCAGCAGGCCGACGATCCACGAACGCAGGCCGAACAGTTCCCAGCAGTGTGCGGCATAGCCCAGCACGTAGCCGCGCACGGCGCGATCCTTGAGCACGGCGACTTGCGCGGCCACGCCCGGCACGTGCCCGCCGTGCGGCGCCACCGGCCTGAGGCCGCGCAGCACCAGCGCGATCGCGACGAAGGGGCCGATGCCGCCGACGACAAAGGCCGCGTGCCAGTCGATCAGGGCGATCCAGCCCGACAGCGCATAGGAAAGCGCGGCGCCGATACCGAAGGTCGAGGTGTAGAAGGCGATGTAGCGCGGCAGGCGCGGCCCCGCGACGCGGTCGGTAAGCGCCTTGAGGCCCGGCATGTAGGTACCGGCCAGGCCCGCGCCGCCGATCGCCTGCAGCAGGCAGGCCGAAACCAGGTCGCCGGCGAACAGGGCGAAGCCGAAATGCCCGACCGAGGCCAGCAGGCAGGCGCCGACATAGACTCGGCGCGCATCGATGCGGTCGGTGAGGCCCGAAAGCACCGGCACGGCGAGCATGTAGCCGGCGAAATAGCTGCCGCCGATGGCGCCGGCCTCCTTGCCCGACAGCCCCCACGCCGCCTGCAGTTCCGGCAGCAGCGCCGGCCAGGTCGAGAAGCCGGTCATGCTGAAGATCGCCGCGACGCACAGCAGCAGGATGATGCTCGAATCCTTCATCGGCGCCGCGCTCACTCCGGGCTTTCAGCGCTTCAGGCGTTCGAGGCAGGCGCGGATCGCGGGCGGGATCGCCGTCGGGCGATCGTCCGGGCGGGCGACGAAGACATGCACGAAGCTGCCGAGCGCCGCCGGCGCATCCTCGCCCTGGCGGAACAGCGCGATTTCGTAACGCACCGACGAATTGCCCAGATGCGCGACGCGCAAGCCGGCGTCGATGGTCGCGGGAAAGGCCAGCGGCGCCAGGTAGCGGCATTGCGATTCGACGCAATAGCCGACCACCCGGCCGTCGTGGATGTCGAGCCCGCCCTCGCGGATCAGGTGCTCGTTGATGACGGTATCGAAGTAGCTGTAGTAGACGACGTTATTGACGTGGCCGTAGACGTCGTTGTCCATCCAGCGCGTGGGGATGGCGAGGAAATGCGGGTAATCGGCGCGGGTCGGAACGGGGGATGGTGTTGCGGATGCCGCCGGGGGTGTGGCGGGCGCGGCGGGCGTGGAAATGGGACTCATCGTGCGCTTCCTGATTATCGAAGCGCCCGATGATACCAACAGGAGTCAGCTCGACTGGCGGGCGCTCACTCTTGGTTGCGGTACATCGCGGCCAGAAATGCCTCGGCATCGACTTCCTGCGAAGTCGCCGCGCGGTGCTGGACTTCCTGCAAGCCGAGCTGGAGCTCGGGACTGGCAGGGGTCCACTCGGCGTTGAGGACTTCTTCCTCGAACGCTCCGAATTCATCCTCGATCACTTTGCCTGTGCTCATATCCATCACCATCAACATGTCGATCTCCTGTGAGGGAACCGTACGCTTCAGAGCATATAACGTCGCTGCCGCGGAAAAGTTGAATGGTGTTTCAAGCTTATGCAATGTTGTTGTTTTAGCGCCACGACATGTCGCCGGCGTCCAGGAGCGGGCAATTGCCCCCTACCTGATAACTGGAATTCCCGGCGCGGGCCGGCCATTCCACGGCGCCACCCTGAGCAGCAGCACCATGCCTGGCACGGCGAGCAGCGCACAGAGCAGGAAGAAGCCGAGCCAGCCCATTTGCTCTACCAGGTAACCGGTAGTGGCATTGATGAAGGTGCGCGGCACGGCGGCCAAACTGGTGAACAGGGCCAGTTGTGTCGCGGTATACAAGGGATGGGTGGCGCGGGCGATGAAGGCGACGAAGGCCGCGGTGCCGAGGCCGACGCCGAGCGCCTCGAAGCCGATCACCAGCGCCAGCTGCGCCAGTTCCGCCGCGCCCACCGATGCGCGCGGGCCGAGCCATGCCAGCCAGGCAAAGCCGAAGATCGACACCAGCTGCACCACGCCGAACAGCCACAGCGCGCGGTTGATGCCCAGCCTGACCATCCACAGCCCGCCGATCAGCCCGCCGATCACCGCCGGCCACAAGCCGGCGTTCTTCGCCACGATGCCGATCTGCGACTTGGCGAAGCCCATGTCCAGATAGAAGGGCGTCGCCAGCGCCGTGCACATCGAATCGCCCAGCTTGTAGAGGAAGATGAAGCCGAGGATCAGCAGCGCCTCGCGCAGCCCGGCGCGGTTGATGAACTCGTGGAACGGCTCGACCACCGCGTCGCGCAGCGTCCGCGGCGCATTGCCCGCCACGGCCGGCTCGCGCGCGAACAGGGCGAGGCCCATGCCGGGCAGCATGAACAGCGCCGTGATGACGAAGACCTGCAGCCAGGGCAGGCGGTCGGCCAGGATCAGCGAGAGCGAGCCCGGCACCAGTCCGGCGATGCGGTAGGCATTGACATGCACCGAGTTGCCCAGACCCAGCTCGGCCTCCGAAAGGATCTCGCGCCGGTAGGCATCGAGCGCGATGTCCTGCGTCGCCGAAAGCAGCGCCACCGCGGCGGTCAGCCAGAGAATCGGCACGATCTCGCTGCCCGGCGCGAACAGGCCGAGCGAGACGATCGCCGCCAGCAGGCCGATCTGCGTGATCAGCATCCAGCCGCGACGCCTGCCGAGCGGCGGCGCATAGCGGTCGAGCAGCGGCGACCAGAGGAACTTCCAGGTGTAGGGAAACTGGATCAGCGCGAAGAGGCCGATGGTCTTCAGATCCACGCCCTCCGAGCGCAACCAGGCCGGCACCAGGTTGAGCAGCAGATACAGCGGCAGCCCCGACGAGAAGCCGGTGAACACGCAGATCAGCATGCGCCGGGTGAACAGCGCGGCGAGCCAGGGCGGCATCAATATCGGGGCGCGGTCGTGGCCGGCACTCTGAATGCGGGGTGGGACGGCTATTTTGCAGGCCAGGCGATCTGCACCTGGCGATGCTGGGTGACGCAATCGCGCAGGTAGAGATTGATCAGGGTCTGGTAGGGCACTCCGGCCTCGGCCGCCATGCCCTTGAAATAGGTGACCACATCCTCGGACAGGCGCATGGTGACCGGCTTCTTGAGTTTCGACGCATAGGGGTTCCGGCGCGACTTCATGCGGGACAGGTCGTATTCGTTTTTCATGTCTGTTCGCTTCCGTAAAAAGCGCTTTCGCGTGGGGTGGCCCTGCGCGCGGAAATGATTCGAATGACGTCTCCCGCCTCGCGTTCGCAGTGACAGACCAGCAACAGCCGGGCACCTGTGCTCATGCCCAATAGAAGGAATCGTTCTTCGCCGGCCGAATGTTCCTCATCGAAGAACTGGATGGCGAATTCATCGTAGAAAACCGATTGGGCTTCCTCGAAAGCGACTCCATGTTTGCGGACGTTTGCCTTGGCCTTGGCGGCATCCCACTCAAAACTAATCATACGTACAGTGTATTTAACATGCTGCGTTTGTCAACGCAAACCACCTATCTGTCGATGGGGCTGACCACTCCCCGCCCCCCTCTGTTCAGCACGTGAGTGTAGATCATGGTGGTGGCCACGTCCGCATGGCCGAGCAGTTCCTGCACGGTGCGGATGTCGTAACCCGACTGCAGCAGATGCGTCGCGAAGGAATGGCGCAGCGTGTGCGGCGTCGCCGGCTTGACGATGCCGGCATCGCGTACCGCCTGCTTCATCGCGCGCTGCACGCCTTTTTCGTCGACATGGTGGCGACGCGTCTTGCCGGAGCGCGGATCAACCGACAAGTTCCGCGACGGGAAGACATACTGCCAGCCCCACTCGCGCCCCGCAGCCGTGTATTTCCGGTCCAGCGCGAACGGCAGATAGACGTCGCCGTACCCCAGCGCCAGGTCTTCGTCATGCAAGGCCTTCACCTTGGCCAGATGCAGCTTGAGCGCAGCGGCCAAAGTCTCGGGCAGCATCGTCACCCTGTCCTTGCCGCCCTTGCCTTCGCGCACCAGGATTTCGTGCCGCGCAAAATCGATGTCCTTGACCCGCAGCCGCACCGCCTCCATCAGGCGCATGCCCGCGCCATACAACAGACCGGCGATCAGCGCGTTGGTACCCGTCAGCTGCGCCAGCACGGCCCTTGTTTCGCGCACCGTCAGCACCACCGGCAAACGCTTCGGCGCCTTGGCCCGGGTCACCTTGTCGAGCCAGGGCAGCTCCATGTCCAGCACCTCGCGATACAGAAACAGCAAGGCCGACTTGGCCTGGTTCTGCGTCGAGGCGGCGACCTTGCCCGCCACCGCCAGATGCGTCAGAAAGGCCTCCACTTCCGGCGCCCCACAATCCTTCGGGTGCCGCTTGTCATGAAACAAAATAAAGCGTCTAATCCAATCTACATAAGTCTGTTCAGTGCGAATCGCGTAATGCTTCACCCGCAGCTTTTCACGCACCTGATCAAGCAACTTGGGAGGATTTGGCATGGTGTATTTGTCGGAACCATTAGGGTGCCGCGCAATATTTTTGCATGGTAACTCAATAGATTACCAACCACACCGCTTTTTTATACCCCTAAATGGCGTCTTTGACGCCTGTTTTTAGGGTGCCGACTTAACGTTCGGCGTCTTCATTTTGGCTTTGCCGCGTCCTTCAAGTTCTGCATTGCGTCACTCACCGCCTCTCCGGTGTAGGTGCCTTCTTTGTCGGTCAGCACGCCGCCAAGCGTCACCACATCGGCGACAGCCGCCACCGGGACCGTTACAACCGCTACCGCAGCTTTCGCCAGTGATTCAAGCATTCCAAACATGTCGTTCTCCTTTGCGTTAAAAGTCGGCTCCGGCAATACGCCGAACCCATCATTCCAGAGGACGCTGCGCGATGAAGCCGCGCATCGCCTCTGAATTCAGACGTTAGCCAATATGAAGCCATCTGTTGCTGTATATCAAATTGAGGAAAGCGAGATACTCCGAAAGGCTTATCAATTGCTCGCATATTTTCTTGCCAACGAACAAATTGCCAAGATTGCCCACCCAGATAAATCCGACGACCCACTGAAATCATTAGATGCACGATTCTTATTCCAAGAAACAAGCACTCTGCTACTTGAGGTTGCCATTCTTTTTCGATCTCTCGACGACCAACTTAAAAGATCGACAAATTCTGTTAACCGAGAGAAATATTTAAGCAAAGTAGCAAGCACAAACGAACGCTACGGTTTCGACATGTTCGACAAGCTGTCAATTCGGGAGTGTTGCAACAAGATAATTCATGCCACCATCTTCGAGCCAAGGGTTGTTGAGGGTTTGGGGGCTCACACTAAGGATTTCGCCGCATTTTATGGGGATGACGATAAGGAAATAATGTGGCATCACTTAAGCGGAGATGTAAGAATTGCGGGGACATATAGTGACAAAGACTGGGCATACCTCATCAGTGTTCCTGAGTTTGTTGAGGCACTCGCTTACTTGCTTGGAAATGGCTAACCCATCGGTCAACCTCGCTCCCTTCGGTCGCTGGACGCTGCGCGATGAAGCCGCGCAGCGCCGGTTACCTCAGACGTTGAAGCTGTAGAAAAACCCCTTTTCGAGCCGTAAAAGCCCCACCGAATGGCGCGATCTTCATCGCGCCATTTTCATTTCAGCAATCGAATTTCCGTCGCGCCGTATCGCCAGCGCCGACTCTTTGGTCAGTTCTTCGCCGGCCTACTGCGCATAGCCGTGATGCGCCAGCTTCTCGATGTTGTGCACCAGGCAAAAGAGCTTCCACTGCGTATCGACCTTCTTCTGCCCGCGTAGCGTGAAGCGATCCAGCCCCTTGTTGTAGCGCAGGTTGCCAAACACCGGCTCCACCGTGGCGAAGCGTCCGCCATACAGCGCTCGGCCGCGTTCGGAATCGATGGCCCGCTTCATGAGCTCGATGTAGCTCACCTTGCCGCCCGGTGTCTTGCCATAGAAGAAGCTGACCTGCCGGGTCTGGGTGATGTCCGGTTTCCTCAGGCAGTTGTCGCGCTGCGTGCAGGGCAGGCAATCGCGCAGCGCGCCCTGGAACTTCACCGCCAGATGGCCGTTGTGGTTGCAGTTCGATCCGTTCTGGTAGAGCGATTTGCCCGCCGGACAGATGCAGGTGCCGGCGTCCGCGTCGTAGTCGAAATCCTTGGGCCGATAGTGACCGGCCGTTTTTTTCGGATGGGCCTTGTCGTAGAGCGGATCGGGTTGGGTCTTGTGCTTTGCCTGGTCCTTGAAGCGTTCGTCCCTTTTGCGCATCTGGTTGTCGGCGATCAGCGCCGGCCGGTCTTGTGCGGCCAGTGCCTTGAGGTTGGCGTCGGAGTGGTAGCCCGCATCGGCCGTGATCAAGGTGTCGGGCGTGCACAGCGGTGCGGCGGCTTCGACCATCGGCATCAGGAGCGCCTGTTCGCTGCCGGTGCCATGGGCTTGCGCCTCGACAATGATCTGGTGGCGGTCATCGACGGCGGCCACCCCGGTGTAGCCCTGGATGACGCCCTTGCTGGTGGCCATCTTGGCCGATTCGTTGTCGGTACGGTTGCTCTTGATGACCTTGCCCTTGGCGCCCTTGCGCTCCTCGGGATGCCCGGTGAGCCACTGGCGCATTTGCGCGGCCTCCCGAGTAATGCGCTCGCGCTGGCGGGCTTCCTTGGCGGCGAGATCGGGTTCGACCGGCAGGGCGTCGTTGGCCCGGTGGCGGGCGAGCATGGCCTGCGCGGCGGCTTCCATCTTGTCGGCCTGACGCTGGAAGTCGGCCCGCGTGCCGCTCTTGGCCTTGCTGGCGTTGGAGGGCAGCTTGACGCCGTCGATGGCGAACATCTCGCGGCCGATGAGCCCCATCCGGTCGCAGATGAGCAGGACGTCCTTGAACAGGGGCTTGATCTCGTCGCCCAGGGTGCTGACGAAGTCGGCGAAGGTGGTGAAGTGCGGGGCCGAGTCGCCCGACAGGGCAATGAAGGTGACCTGGTCCGTGCAGGCGCGCTCGATCTCGCGTGAGCTGACGATGCCACGGCTGTAGGCGAAGAGGACCACCTTGAGCAGCAT
>Ga0208518_100145_pt1 | contig 31021 bp, 28 predicted proteins | sample LakWasM127_HOW14_2_FD_183937 | JGI IMG/M metagenome (GOLD analysis project Ga0208518, IMG submission 183937) | Freshwater sediment methanotrophic microbial communities from Lake Washington under simulated oxygen tension - Sediment Metagenome... | ecosystem: Environmental > Aquatic > Freshwater >...
TCCTGTGCGGGCGTAGCGTGGCGTTCGAATAGCTCGACCTGCCAGCCGCGGCTGGCCAGGCGCTCGCTGATTGCCGTTCCGGCAAGGCCCGCGCCGATGACAATGGCACGGCGATCAGGCGCAAGAGTCGGCGCCGGGACTGCGGCGATTTCGAGGCGGCCGGCCAGCATTTCGCGCTTGGTGCCGAAACCGGGGCGACGCTCGATCCGCCAGCCGGCATCCTCCAGCGGGCGGCGCACTTCGCCGGCCACGGTCCATGTAGCCAGTGTCGCCTGCGGGCGGCAGAGGCCGGCGATCGTGGCAAGCAGCGCGGGCGACCAGAGCTCGGGATTCCTTGCCGGCGCGAAGCCGTCGAGATACACCGCATCGGCATTGATCGCCAGTTGCGGCAGCAAGGCGGGCGCATCGCCGAAAAGCAGCGTCAGCGCCACCCTGTCGCCTTGGAAATGCAGGCGGTGGAAGCCCGGCGTCAGCGACGGCCACTGGCGCAACAGGTCACCGGCGTGGGATGCGAGTTCAGGATAGGGCGCCAGCAAGCGGGCCAGGTCGTCGCGGCGAAAGGGATGCTTTTCGACCGACACGTAATGCAGGCTGCCTGCCGCCTTCGCGTCGCGCCACGCCTGCCAGGTGGCGAGAAAATTCAGGCCGAGGCCGAAGCCGGTTTCCAGGATGGCGAAGCTGTCGACGCCGGCCCAGCGCGCCGGCAGGCCGTTGCCGGCGAGGAAGACGTGGCGGGCCTGGGCGAGTCCGCCGCGGCTGGAGTGATAGACGTCGCCGTAGGCCGGCGAGTACGGTGTGCCGTCCCCGGCGAACGCAAGTTCGGCGGGGACGACGGGCGGCATCACTCGGGGCGCATCTGCGGGAAGAGGATGACGTCGCGGATCGATGCAGAGTTGGTCAGCAGCATGACCAGGCGGTCGATGCCGATGCCGCAGCCACCCGTCGGCGGCAGCCCGTATTCGAGCGCGCGAATGTAGTCTGCATCGTAGAACATGGCCTCCTCGTCGCCGGCTTCCTTGGCCTTGGCCTGCTGCATGAATCGCGCCGCCTGGTCTTCCGGATCATTGAGCTCGGAAAAGCCGTTGGCGATTTCGCGGCCGACGATGAACAGCTCGAAGCGTTCGGTGATATCCGGGTTGTCGTCATTGCTGCGCGCCAGCGGCGAGACCTCGGCCGGGTAGTCGATGATGTAGGTCGGATCCCACAGTTCGGCCTCGGTGGTTTCCTCGAACAGTGCGAGCTGCAGGGTTCCCAGCCCCGCATTCGCCAGGTGCGGCGACTTGAGATCGAGCCGGAGATCCTTGAGTTTCTGCCGCAGCCAGGCGATGTCGTTCAGTTCCTCGAAGCTGTAGCCCGGGTGGTACTGATGAATCGCACCGACGATGGTCAGCCGGGCGAAGGGCTTGGAAAGATCCAGCGTGCGGCCCTGATACTCGAATACCTCCGTACCCAGCGCCTCGCGGGCCGAGTGGCGCAGGAGCCCCTCGGTGAAGTCCATCAGCCGGCGGTAATCCGTATAGGCCTCGTAGAACTCCATCATGGTGAATTCGGGGTTGTGGCGCGGGCTGAGGCCTTCGTTGCGGAAGTTGCGGTTGACCTCGAACACCTTCTCGAAGCCGCCGACCACCAGCCGCTTCAGGTAAAGCTCGGGCGCGATGCGCAGGAAAAGTTCCATGTCCAGCGCGTTGTGGTGGGTCGTGAAGGGCTTGGCTGCGGCGCCGCCCGGGATGGGGTGCATCATCGGCGTTTCGACTTCGAGGAAGCCGTGATGCATCATGTAATTGCGGATCGACTGGATCATCCGGCTGCGGGCGACGAAGGTGAAGCGCGTCTGCTCGTTGGTGATCAGGTCCAGTTCGCGGCTGCGGTACTTCTGCTCGACATCGGTGAGGCCGTGGAACTTCTCGGGCAGCGGGCGCAGTGACTTGGTCAGCAGGCGGATGCTGGTGCAGTGCACGGTCAGTTCGCCGGTCTTGGTCTTGAACAGCGTGCCGACGCAGCCGACGATGTCGCCCAGGTCCCATCCCTTGAACTCCTTGTGCGTTTCTTCGCCGGTGCCGTCATTGCTGACGAAAACCTGGATGCGGCCGGAAACGTCCTGGATGCTGGCGAAGCTCGCCTTGCCCATCACACGTTTCAACATGATGCGACCGGCGACCTTGACTTCGATCGGCGTCGCTTCCAGCTCTTCGCGCGTTTTCCCGCTGTAGAGATCGTCGAGCCGCTCGGCGAGGTTTTCGCGCGAGAAATCGTTGGGGAAGGCCTTGCCGGTGGCGCGCCAGGCGGCCAGCTTTTCGCGGCGTTCGGCGATGAGGCGGTTTTCGTCGGCGGGTTGCTGGGGCTGGTCGCTCATGATGATGGTCCGATGGCGGAAATATTGGATTGGATGCGGGATCAGACGCCTTGCTTCAGGCTCGCTTCGATGAACTGGTCGAGGTCGCCGTCGAGAACCTTCTGGGTGGCGGAGATCTCGACGTTGGTGCGCAAATCCTTGATGCGGGAATTGTCCAGCACGTAGCTGCGGATCTGGTGGCCCCAGCCGACGTCGGTTTTGCCGGCTTCGAGCTTGTCGGCCTCGGCCTGGCGCTTGCGCAGTTCGAGTTCGTAGAGGCGCGACTTCAGCATCGCCATGGCCTCGGCGCGATTGCGGTGCTGCGAGCGGTCGCTCTGGCACTGCACGACGATGCCGGTGGGGACGTGGGTGATGCGGATCGCCGAGTCGGTCTTGTTGATGTGCTGACCGCCGGCGCCCGAGGCGCGGAAGGTATCGGTGCGCAGATCGGCCGGGTTGATCTCGACCTCGATAGAATCGTCGATCTCGGGATACACGTAAAGGCTGGCGAAGCTGGTGTGGCGTCCGCCCGAAGAATCGAAGGGCGATTTGCGCACCAGCCGGTGCACGCCGGTTTCGGTGCGCAAGAAGCCGTAGGCGTAGTCGCCCTCGACCTTGATCGAGGCGCTGCGGATGCCGGCCACGTCGCCGTCGGTCTGTTCCAGCAGTTCGGTCTTGAAACCCTTGCGCTCGCAGTATTTCAAATACTGGCGCAGCAGCATCGAGGCCCAGTCGCAGGCCTCGGTGCCGCCGGCGCCGGCCTGGATGTCGATGAAGCAGTTGTTCGGATCGGCCGGATTGTTGAACATGCGGCGGAATTCGAGATCGGCGACCTGTTTTTCGGCCGCGTCGAGGTCGGCTTCCACGGCCGCCATCGTCTCTTCATCATCCTCGTCCCGCGCCAGTTCGAACAGTTCACGGGCTTCGGCCAGCCCGGTACTGACGCCGGACAGCGTCCCGACCACGGCTTCCAGGGACTTCTTTTCGCGTCCCAGGGTCTGGGCCCGTTCGGCGTCGTCCCAGAGCTTCGGATCTTCGAGGACCTGGCTCAGTTCGGCGAGCTTTTCCGCTTTTCCGTCGTAGTCAAAGATACCTCCGTAGTTGCTCGCTGCGACCGGAAAGGTCGGCGATACGGTTGGCAACGGCGTTGATGCGTTCGGCTTCCATGACTATTCCTGCGCGGGGCGAAAAACGGAAATTATACGCGCTAGATACAGAGACTTCAGGCTCTTTTGCCCCACAGAATCCAGCGGCACAAGTGATGTGATAGCCTCGGTTTTTTCAGCGCGATCATATTGCAATGTCCGAAATGATGTTCTACCAGCGGGTGGTGGCGCTCAACGACCAGACCCACGCTCAACTAAAGGTGCGCCCCGCCACCAGTTTCGCCTATGCGGCGAAGAACAACTCGGTGCCGCTGCTGGCCAGCGAGTTTTTCGAAGCGGCGCGGGAATACCCGATCGTCTTTGCCCGCGGCGAGGCCGGTCCTGTTCCGGCCGCCTTGCTCGGCTTGCGCGAGGCCGAGAATCTTTACGTGGACGGCGACGGCAAATGGGATGCCCGTTACGTGCCGGCGTTCGTCCGGCGCTACCCCTTCGTCCCCGGCAAGGGCGCACAGGGTGAACTGCTGGTATGCATCGACGAGGCGTCGCCGTGCTTCGACGGCAAGCAGGGCGAGCCCTTGTTTGCCGCCGGCAAGCCGACACCACAACTGGAACATGCGATCAAGTTTCTCACCGAGTTTCATCAGGCGGCGGGCCTCACCGAACAGTTGGGGCGCCGGCTCGACGAACTGGGCCTGCTGCGGCAGGCGGATTCACTGGCGCAGCTCAATGACGGCAGCCAGGTGCGCCTCAACGGCCTGAATGTGGTCGACGAAGCCAAGCTGCGGGCACTGGATCGCGATACGGTCCACGAATTGTTCGCCAGCAACACCCTGGCGGCGATCTATGCACACCTCATGTCGCTGGGCAACCTCGGCACGCTGGTCGATCGTTTGAGCCGGCGCGGTACTGGCAGCAAGGCGGGCGGCAAGGCCGCTCCACTCCGCTGAATCACCCGCGGCCGCGCCGGATCGCCCGTCTGGCGCGGGGCTTCAACTGTGCGGGAAATTTCCGCTATCATTGGAATTTCCCGCAGCAGCATTTCCATGGCCAAATACGTTTTCGTTACGGGCGGTGTCGTGTCCAGTCTGGGCAAGGGGATAGCCGCCGCCAGCCTCGGCGCGATCCTCGAATCCCGCGGCATCAAGGTTACCCACCTCAAGCTCGACCCCTATATCAACGTCGATCCCGGCACCATGTCGCCGTTCCAGCATGGCGAGGTGTTCGTCACCGAGGACGGCGCCGAGACCGACCTCGACCTCGGCCACTATGAGCGCTTCACCAGCGCCAAGATGGGCAAGCGCAACAACTTCACCACCGGCCAGATCTACGAGTCGGTGATCAAGAAGGAGCGGCGCGGCGAATACCTGGGCAAGACCGTCCAGGTCATCCCCCACATTACCGACGAGATCAAGATCTTCATCAAGCGCGGCGCCGAGGGCGCCGACGTGGCGATCGTCGAAGTCGGCGGCACCGTCGGCGACATCGAGTCGCTGCCCTTCCTCGAAGCCATCCGTCAGATGGGCATCCAGGAAGGCCGCAACAACGCCTGCTACATCCACCTGACCCTGGTGCCATGGATCCCAACCGCCGGCGAGCTGAAGACCAAGCCGACCCAGCATTCGGTCAAGGAACTGCGCGAGATCGGCATCCAGCCCGACATACTGCTGTGCCGCGCCGACCGCCCGATTCCCGAAGAAGAGAAACGCAAGATCGCGCTGTTCACCAACGTCCAGCCCGAGGCGGTGATTTCCGCACTCGATGCGGACAGCATCTACAAGATTCCCGCCATGCTGCACGACCAGATGATCGATGAGATCGTCTGCCACAAGCTGGGCATCCTCGCCCGCGCCGCCGACCTGTCGGTGTGGAAGAAGCTGGTCGATGCCCTGGAGCATCCGCAGCACGAGGTCAACATCGCTTTCGTCGGCAAGTACGTCGACCTCACCGAATCCTACAAATCGCTGACGGAGTCGCTGGTGCATGCCGGCATTCACTGCCGCAGCAAGGTGAACATCCAGTACATCGATTCCGAAGACATCGAAAAGAACGGCCCCGGCGTGCTGGCGGCCATGGATGCGGTGCTGGTCCCCGGCGGCTTCGGCCGGCGCGGCACCGAGGGCAAGATCGCGGCGATTCGCTACGCGCGGGAAAACAAGGTGCCGTATCTCGGCATCTGCCTCGGCATGCAGCTCGCCACCATCGAGTTTGCCCGCCATGTCGCCGGATTCGAGGGCGCCAACAGCACCGAGTTCGATGCCGACACGCCGCACCCGGTGGTCGCGCTGATCACCGAGTGGCAGGATCGCGAGGGTCGCGTCGAAAAGCGCGACGCCAGTTCCAATCTCGGCGGCACGATGCGCCTCGGCGCCCAGCGCTGCCCGATCAAGTCGGGCACGCTGGCGTCGCGGATCTACGGCGCCGAGGTGAACGAAAGGCATCGACACCGCTACGAGGTCAACAATACCTATGTTCCGAAGCTCGAAGCCGCCGGCATGGTGATTTCGGCGCGCACGCCGACCGAGGATCTGCCGGAGATGATGGAACTTCCGGCGGAAACCCACCCGTGGTTCGTCGGCGTGCAGTTCCACCCCGAATTCACCTCCAACCCGCGCACAGGCCATCCCCTGTTCATCGCCTACGTTCAGGCGGCGCTGGCACGGAAGGGCATCAAGTGAAGCTCTGCGGCTTCGAGGTCGGGCTCGACCGCCCGCTGTTCCTGATCGCCGGCCCTTGCGTGATCGAGTCGCGCGAGATGGCGCTCGATACCGCGGGCCAGTTGCGCGATATCTGCCGCACGCTGGGTTTGAACTTCATCTACAAATCGTCCTACGACAAGGCCAATCGCAGCTCGGGCAAGTCGTTTCGCGGCCTCGGCATGGATAAGGGGCTGGAAATCCTGGCCGACGTGAAGAAGCAGATCGGCGTGCCGGTACTCACCGACGTTCATGCGGAACACGAGGTCGCGGCCGTCGCGGCCGTCGTCGACGTGCTGCAGACGCCGGCCTTCCTGTGTCGCCAGACCGACTTCATTCAGGCCTGCGCCGCGTCGGGCAAGCCGGTGAATATCAAGAAGGGCCAGTTCATGGCGCCGGGCGACATGAAACAGGTGGTGTTGAAGGCGAAGGAAGCCAACAGCGGCGCCGACAGCATCATGGTCTGCGAGCGCGGCGCTTCGTTCGGCTACAACAATCTGGTGTCCGACATGCGCAGCCTGGCGATCATGCGCGAAACGGGTTGCCCGGTCGTCTTCGATGCCACCCATTCGGTCCAGCTGCCGGGCGGGCAGGGCGATCGCAGCGGCGGTCAGCGCGAATTCGTGCCGCTGCTGGCGCGGGCCGCGGTCGCTGTCGGCATCTCCGGCCTGTTCATGGAAACGCATCCCGACCCCGCCAAGGCGCTGTCGGACGGCCCCAACGCGTGGCCGTTGCCGGGCATGAGCACTCTGCTCGAACAACTCGTTGAACTCGACGCGCTGGTCAAGCGGCGCGGCATGACCTCATGACCAAGCCCGCCTACCTCGTGGTCGACGCGCGTTCCAGCGATCCCGGGCGGATGGCTGAATACCGCCGTCTGGCACAGATTGCCGTCGACAAGTTCGGCGGTCGCTACCTGGTTCGGGGCTCGCCCTACCTCACGCTCGAAGGCAGCTGGCAGCCGCAGCGCCTGGTCGTCGTCGAGTTTCCGGGCATGGACGCCGCGAAGATGTTTTACGATTCTCCCGAGTATGTTGCTGCACGCACCGCGCGCGCCGGCGTGTCGGATTTCGACATGCTGCTGGTAGAGGGTTACTGAATTAACCGATGAGGAAACAGCCATGAGTGCAATCGTTGATGTCGTCGCCCGCGAGATTCTTGACTCCCGCGGCAATCCCACCGTCGAGGCCGACGTCCTGCTCGAATCCGGCGTCATGGGCCGCGCGGCCGTGCCGTCCGGCGCCAGCACCGGTTCGCGCGAGGCCATCGAACTGCGCGACGGCGATGCCGCCCGCTTTCTGGGCAAGGGCGTGGTGCAGGCCGTAGAGAACGTCAATACCGAAATTTCCGAAGCCATCATCGGGCTCGATGCCGAGGAGCAGTCCTTCATCGACATGGCCCTGATCGATCTCGACGGCACCGACAACAAGTCGCGCCTCGGCGCCAACGCGATTCTCGCCGTCTCGATGGCGGTGGCCAAGGCGGCGGCCGAGGAGGCCGGATTGCCGCTGTATCGCTATTTTGGCGGCTCGGGCCCGATGCAGATGCCGGTGCCGATGATGAACGTGATCAACGGCGGCGCGCACGCCAACAACAACCTCGACATCCAGGAATTCATGATCCTGCCGGTAGGCGCCGACAGCTTCCGCGAGGCCCTGCGTTGCGGTGCCGAGGTTTTTCATCACCTGAAGAAACTGGTCGACAAGAAGGGCTACCCGACCACGGTCGGCGACGAGGGCGGCTTCGCGCCGAACGTTTCGGGCAACGACGAAGCCATCGAACTGATCCTCAAGGCGATCGAAACCGCCGGCTACACGCCCGGGCAGGACGTCGTGCTGGGACTGGATTGCGCCGCTTCCGAGTTCTACAAGGACGGCCGCTACATCCTCGCCTCGGAGAAACTCGAACTGACCTCCGAAGCTTTCACCGACTATCTGGCGACGCTGGCCGACCGCTATCCGATCATCAGCATCGAGGACGGCATGGCCGAGGGGGACTGGCCGGGCTGGAAGCTGCTGACGGACCGGCTGGGAAAGCGGGTGCAGATCGTCGGCGACGACATCTTCGTCACCAATCCGAAGATACTCAAGCAAGGCATCCAGCAGGGCATCGCCAATTCCATCCTGGTCAAGATCAACCAGATCGGCACCTTGACCGAAACCTTTGCCGCGGTCGAAATGGCCAAGCGCGCCGGCTACACCGCTGTAATCTCGCATCGCTCGGGGGAAACCGAGGATTCGACGATTGCCGACATCGCGGTCGGCTTGAACGCGATGCAGATCAAGACCGGCTCGCTCTCGCGCTCGGATCGCATGGCCAAGTACAACCAGCTGCTGCGCATCGAGGAGGATCTCGGCGACACGGCGGCCTACCCCGGACTCGACGCCTTCTACAACCTGCGGAAGTAGGCTGCCTGCGCACGCTGCGATGAAGTGGCCGACGCTGGTGCTGGTCGTCCTCATCGCCCTGCTGCAGTATCCATTGTGGCTGGGCAAGGGCGGCTGGCTCCGAGTCTGGGACTACGATCGCCAGCTGCAGGCGCAGCGCGAGACCAATCAGAAGCTGGAACAGCGCAACGCCGCGCTGGATGCCGAAGTGCGCGATCTGAAGTCGGGTTACGAGGCCATCGAAGAACGCGCCCGCTATGAGCTGGGCATGATCAAGGAAGGCGAGATCTTCGTCCAGGTGCCGCTGAAGACGCCGCTGGCGCCTTCGTCACAGCCGTCGCCGGCGCCGTCATCCACGGTGAAACCCGCGGCGAAGCCCGCCGCGCCGCGCTGACTCAGTCTTCCTGTTTCAGCTCGCTGCGGTAGCGCAGGGCGTTCGCCACGTAGCCCTGGGCGGCGCCATGCAGGAATGCGACTTCCGCGTCGCTGAGTTGGCGCACCACCTTGCCCGGCGATCCCATCACCAGCGAGCGTTCGGGAATCACCTTGCCTTCGGGGATGAGCGAGTTGGCGCCGATGATGCAATGGCGGCCGATGACCGCCTTGTTGAGAATCACCGACTTGATGCCGATCAGCGATTCATCGCCGATGGTGCAGCCGTGCAGCATCACCAGGTGGCCGACGGTGACGTTGGCGCCCAGCGTGAGCGGCACGCCTTCATCCGCATGCAGTACGGAGCCGTCCTGGATATTGGTGCTGGCGCCGATGGTGATCGCATCGTTGTCGCCGCGCAGCACGGCATTCCACCAGATGCTGGCATGGTCGCCGAGCCGCACGTCGCCGATCACGGTCGCATTCGGCGCGATCCAGACGTCGTGCCCGAGGCTGGGCTTGCGGTCGCCGAGGCTGTAGATGGGCATGCTGGAGTCCTTTCAAACGTGATCCCTTGTAGGAGCGAGCTTGCTCGCGATCAGCGCCGCTCGCGAGCAAGCTCGCTCCTACAGGCTTATCTCTCCCTCTTCTTCCACGCCGGCTTTGCGCCATCAGGCTTCTTCCAGTCCGGCTTCTTGCCGTCGCGGGCAGGCGCGGCACGGCGCGGCGGACGGGTATCGACGAACTCGCCCGGCTCCATGACGCGCGTCTTCAGCGCGAACTGGCGCACTCGGATGCGGCGCAGGATGTCCATCAGGTCGTCCGACAGATTGGCCGGCAGTTCCACGGAACTGTAGTCGTCGAACAGATTGATCTGGCCGATGTCCTTGCCGGCGATGCCCGCTTCGTTGGCGATCGCGCCGACGATTTCCTTGGGCAGCACGCCCTGGTTGCGGCCGATCTCGATGCGATAGCGTTGCATCGTGGCGCCGTCGGCGAAGCTGCGCTGCTTGACCGGCGTGTCGCTGCGGCCTTCCTTCGCCGGGCGCTCGCGGCGCGGCTCGGCAGCCGGATGGCTTTCGTCCGGCTTGGCGCGGGCCTTGAAGTCGGGCTTGCGTTCGGTATCGCGGCTGAAAGTCGGCGCTGATGGCACGGCGGCCGAAGTGGAAGCAACGTCACGCGGTGCGTGATCGTTCGCGCCCGGCATCTGCAGCGGGCGTTCGCGCGTCGCCAGCCAGGCCAGCGCCGCGGCGATTTCGCGGGCCGCGATGTCCTGCTCGCCTTCAATGCGGCGCACCACGTCGAAGAAGAAATCCAGCTTTTCGGTCTTGATGATGTCGACGATCTGCTGCGTGAACTGCGCGACGCGGCGGTTGGCGACTTCGCCCGGCGTCGGCATGGTCAGCGCGGTAATCTTCTGCTTGGTGGCGCGCTCGATCAGCTTGAGCATGTACATTTCGCGCGGCGCCAGGAACAGGATGGCGCGGCCGGTGCGGCCGGCGCGGCCGGTGCGGCCGATGCGGTGCACGTAGGCCTCGGTGTCGTAGGGCACGTCGTAGTTGATGACGTGGCTGACGCGGGCGACGTCGAGGCCGCGCGCGGCGACGTCGGTGGCGACCACGATGTCGATGGTGCCGGCTTTCAGGCGTTCGATCACCTGCTCGCGCAGGCCCTGGGTCAGGTCGCCGTTGAGCGCCGCGACGGAATAGCCGCGCGCTTCGAGCTTGTCGGCGATTTCGACGGTGGCGGTCTTGGTGCGCACGAAGACGATGGCGGCATCGAAGTCGTCCTCCACTTCGAGGATGCGCGTCAGCGCTTCGAGCTTCTGCCCGGTGTGCGTCTGGCAGTACGACTGGCTGGTGGTGACCACGGTGGAGGTGGCCGAGCGGATCTTGATTTCCTGCGGCTCGCGCAGGTGCTCGCGCGCCACGCGGCGGATCACGTCCGGCATGGTGGCGGAGAACAGCGCGGTCTGGCGCTCCGCCGGGGTGTGTTCCAGGATCCACTTGACGTCGTCGATGAAGCCCATGCGCAACATTTCGTCGGCTTCGTCCAGCACCAGCATCGACAGGTTGTTGAGCACCAGGCTCTTGCGCTCGAGGTGGTCCATGACACGGCCGGGCGTGCCGACGATGACGTGGGTGCCGCGCGACAGTGCGCGCAGCTGCACCACCATGCTTTGCCCGCCATAGATCGGCAGCACATGGAAGCCGGGCAGATGCTTGGCGTATTTCTGCAGCGCCTCGGCGACCTGGATCGCCAGTTCGCGCGTCGGCGTCAGGATCAACGCTTGCGGCACCGCACGCTTGAGGTCGATCTTCTGCAGCAGAGGCAGGGCGAAGGCGGCGGTCTTGCCGGTGCCGGTCTGCGCCTCGCCGAGCAGGTCGTGGCCTGCCAGCAGCGGCGGGATGCAGGCCGCCTGGATGGGGGAGGGGGTTTCGTAGCCGACGTCGGCGAGGGCTGCGAGCAATGGCGCTGCGAGCCCGAGGGTATCGAACCCGGTGGGGATATTTTCTTGGGAGGTGGTCATGGCGTGCCTGCGTGTGGCAGGAAATTTCAGGGGAAAGGCGGGCCGGAGGCAAGCATTCGGCCGCAGAACCGCGCATTATCCCAGAATCGGGGGCAAAAAGCCCGTACTTATTCTCCGGCGCCGTGCCGTTCGATCACGCCGTCGATGAATTTGCGCAGGAAACCCTCGGTCTGGGCGCTGTGGAAGCGGTCGATTTCGACGCCCCGACTGTAGGCGATCACGGTCGGAAAGCCTCTCACCTTGTGCCTTCCGGCAATGCGCATGTTCTCGTCGGCGTCGACGTTGGCCAGCAGGAAGGCGCCCCCGTAGCTCCTGGCCAGCCGGTCCAGCAGCGGACTCAGCACGCGGCAGGGCGCGCACCAGTCGGCGCCGATATCGACCAGCACCGGCGTCTGCTGCGAGCGGGCGACCACGGCTGCCTCGAAATCCTCCTCGGTGACGTCGAAAACTGTCGTCGCGTCGTTCTGCTTCAGGTGCATGGCCGACTTTTCCTGCTTCAGACCCGCAGCAGGGCGATCTTGAGTGGCGGCTGGCCGTCGGAGCTCGGAAAGTCGGCTTCCGGCATGATCCATTCCATCTCGCGGATCGGCCGGCCGGCCTTGGCCGCGCTGCGCTGCAACTGGTCGAGCCAGGCATCGCGCTTCACGTCGGCCACATTGTTGGTGCAGATCAGCGTGCCGCCGGCGGTAGTGCACAGCAGGGCCGGCTTGAACACCGAAGCGTAATCATTGATCAGGTCCACCACGCCGAAAGGGCTCTTGGCGTAGCGCGGCGGATCGAGGAACACCAGGTCGAAGGTTTGCGCCTCGAGTTTGGGGAAGGGCGGCATGACCTTGCCGCGCACCCGCTCGGGCTGGCCGATGCCAGCGTACTGGCGCATCGCGGCGAAGGCGTCGCACTTGACGAAGCGCGGGCGCACCGGCAGATCGTTGAGGCGCGCGTTCTCCTTGCCGATCATGATGCTGGAATCGGCGAAATCGACATTGACGACGAAGCGCGCTCCGGCCTTGGCCGCCGCGATGCCGACGCCGCAGGTGTAGGCGAACAGGTTGAGCAGCGACTTGCCGGGCGCTTCCTGCATCACCCGCCGCCGTGCGGCGCGCAGGTCGAGAAACAGCCAGGGGTCCTGCCCGGCATGGCGCCCGGCGATGCGGTAGGTGACGCCCATCTCGTGAATCTCGCGCGCCATCATCGCCGCTTCGAGCTGATCCGGCGGCAGCGGATTGCCGATGCGCGAATTGGCGTGGCTGCGATCGTTGTAGACCAGCGTCAGGCCCGGCAGCCGGGAGGCGTAGAAGCCCTCGACGGCGGCCAGGGTTTCCGGTGCCAGCGGGCTGTGGAAGCACTGCACCAGCAGCAGGTCGCCATAGCGGTCGATGGTCAGGCCGGGATGGCCCTCGACGCTGCCGTGGAACACGCGGTAGGCGTCGGTCTGCTCGGCATGCAGGCGCGGCAGGAGGTCGGCGCGCGCATCGAATGCTTTCGCGAGCAGTGGAACGAGGGAATCAGGCATGGCGGCTTCTCGGCAAGGGCCGGGTCATTGCGGCAAGGCGGCGACCACGGAAAGGCCGACATCTTACGCGCATGCGGGGTCAATAGTCGCCTGCGTCGCCGTACCGCCAGCGCCGACTTTCGCCGGCATGCCGGTCCCTTGGTGCTGCGCCCTGCGCAATACGGGCTCAAGCATGCCTGGTGAAATCGACGCCCCGCGCCAGCAGCATGCCGATCAGCGAGGCGATTCCGGTGGCGACCCAGGTCCAGTGCCAGCCGCCGGCCTGACTCGCCATCCATGCCACCAGCGGCGGGCCGAGGAATTGCCCGGTGGCCGAACATTGCTGCATCCAGCCGACCGTCGTCGTCACCGTTCGCTCGCTCGGCGCCACGTGCACCGCCAACGAGAACAGCGTGCCGGGGATGACGCCGCCGACCGAGGAGAACATCAGCACCGCGAGGTAGCGGATGGCCGGCGCCTCGCTGGTCAGTTGGCCGAAAGCGAGAAACGTGGCGACGCCCATGGTGCCGAAGCCGAGGTACAAGAGGTGCCGGGCCGAAACGCCGCGATGCAAGAGGCGGCCCGCGGCGATATTGCCCGTGATATTGACCAGTGAAGCCAGGGCCGTCAGCGAGCCCGCCATCTGGCCGCTCAGCCCTGCCTGGGCGTAGATCGAAGGCAGAAAGCCGATCACCGCCAGCCACTGGCTGGAATACAGCAGAAAGGCGATCGCGACGCGCCACGGGCCCGGACTGCTGAGGGTCAGGCGCAGACGCTGCCACCAGGCATCGCCTGCCGTCGCCGGACCGGCGGCCGGGGCCGCAGCGCGGTCTTTGTGTTCCGGCGGCACGTGCAGAAAAACCCACAGCGCCATCGCCGCCGAGAATCCGCCGAGCAGGCCCCACCAGCCGTGCCAGCCGAGGAGGCTCATCATGGCCGGCGCACAGAACAGCGCCAGCGCGGTGCCGGTGGGCATGTAGGTGCCCCAGAGCCCGAGATGAAATGCCAACTGGGTCAGCGGCACCAACTGACGGATCACGCTGGGCGCAGGCAGCACCACCAGCAGAAAACCAAGGCCCTCGAAGGCCCGCAGCAGCAGCAAATCGGCCGGGTGCTGCGCCCACATGCCGCTGACGCTGGCGATGGCGAGAATCAGCTGGCCGGCGATGATGCTGCGCCGCCGTCCGACGCTGTCCGTGGCGACGCCGACCAGCACGCCCACGGTCATTCCGGCCAGTTGCACCATCGACAACAGGAAGCCGGCCTCGACCAGCGTCATTCCCAGCGCTTCGCGCAATACCGGAATCGCCGGCGGCATTTTGCCAATATGCAGGGCGGCGACCACCCCGGACAGAATGACCACGAACGCCGGTGCCATACGAAAGAATTTCATGAGTCTTGTCTGCCTTGTCCCGCTCGATTGAATCCTGAATTCAGAAAATTTCGGGACCGGTTGCGCCATCACGCTTTGCGAAGGGCGTACTCTACTTGAAGTCGGTCCTCGAATCAGCGCTCACGGGCCGGGTGAGCAGCCCGTGGGGAGAGCGGGGCGCTTCCTCGCGCATGCAGCGTTATCCGCAGAATTTCCCCGGGATGCCAGAGGCGCATCGGCGGCCCCCAGGTGCCGGCGCCGCGGGACACCAGGATCGTCGTGCCGTCGAGCTGATAGCGCCCTTCCAGCATCGGGAAGTAATGCCCGACCAGGTAGCCGAAGGGCCATATCTGCCCGCCGTGGGTGTGGCCGCAAAGCAGCAGATCCACCCCTTTGTCCTTCACCGCTTCCGCCGGCAAGGGCGCATGGGACAGCAGTACGGTGGCGCCAGGGCTCTTCCCGGCGAGCGCCCTCGCGAGGGAAGCGCCCGCACCGGCGCCGTTGGGCCTGCCGCCGGGAGTATCCATCCCCGCCAGAACCAGGCCCGGACGAAGCTCGCGCCACTCGTCGCGCAGAAGGCGGATGCCTGCCTGCTCGAACAGCGCCGAGACGTCGGTGTGATTGCCGTGAAACTCGTGGTTGCCGAGAACGGCCCAGATGCCCAGCGGTGCCGACAAGCGCCGCAAGGTCGCCATCAGTTCCTGCCCGGGAGGCTGGTGTCCCTCGAATACGTCACCGAGCAGCACCACCATGTCAGGCCGCTCCGCCTGAACCTGGTCGACGCGAGCGGCCAGCCAGGGCTCGCCGAGCACGGTGCCGAGATGCAGGTCCGACAGGGCAAGGATCACCGTGCCATCGAGGGTTTGCGGCAAGCCCGCGAGGTAGACATCCTGGCTCTGCACCACGGGCGCCCGCAGCCCTTGCGCCAGCGCGACCATGCAGAGCGCGCCGCCGACGGCCAGCGCCGCTCCACGCAGGCGAGGCCCGGCGCGCTTGAGAAGGTAACCAAAGCCGCTTGCCGCGTCCGCGGCAAGCATGGTCACGGACAGCAGGAACAGCATGCCCAGCCATGTCATGCCGAGGAATTCCAGCACCGTCGCAAGGCGTCCCGCATCGTCCGGACCGACAGCGCGGCCCAGCAGAAACATCGCCCACAGCGCGAGCCCGATGCCGATCAGGGCGTTTCGCGAAATGCAGCGCCGGACAAACGGCACCGAAGCGGCTCGCCAGAACAGGTAGGTCTGCATGAGCGTCACGGCGGCGGTGAGAATGAGGCCAAACACATCTGCCTCCAATCAGGAGTTTTGTCGTATTGTCCGCGCCGCCCCGGTATGCAGGAGTCAGCTGCAACGGGGCGCGGCCGGCAGGATTCTGCGGTTCGACGGATGCCGAATGCCGAAGCGAGGCACAAATTGTAGACTGTCGTCCGGGGACACGGTCGTCGAGCCGGAATCGCCGTCCCGTCATGCTCATTCACTACTGGAAACGGTCATGCATCTCTCACATCGCTCGCGAATTGGCGTCCTGGCTGCAATCGGACTGGCCGGCCTGTCGGGATGCGCCACGAACCAGATGACTGGTCGCAGCCAACTGATGATGGTCTCCGAGAAATCGGCCATTGCGCAGTCGAGCTCCGCGTACCAGAACATGATCGGATCGCTGGAAAAGAAGGGCAGGATCAGCGACGATGCCGAACTCAACACGCGCATCAAGGACATTACCGACCGCCTGATTACCCAGGCCGTGCGCTACCGCCCCGAGACAAGGGACTGGAACTGGACCATCAAGGTGATTGCCGAGCCCAAGACCGTCAATGCGTTCTGCATGCCGGGCGGCCGGATGGGGATTTATACCGGCCTTGTCGACAAGCTCGAAGCGACCGATGACGAGTTGGCCCAGGTGATGGGGCACGAGATATCCCATGCACTGGCGAATCATGGCGCTGAGAAGATGTCGGTGCAGATAGCCTCCAGCGTTGCCGTCGTGGCCGTCACCGCGGCGGCAAGCAGGGACAACCGGAATCAGCAGGCTGTCTACAACGCAGCGGAACTCGCCGCGCTGGCGTTCATCAATCTGCCGAACAGCCGGACTGCCGAGGAAGAGGCGGACCGTCTGGGCATCGAATTGGCGGCGCGCGCCGGCTACCATCCTCATGCCGCCGTGACGCTCTGGGAAAAAATGATGAAGGAGAGCGGAAGCAAGTCGCGCGTCGACTTCCTCAGCACCCATCCCGCACCGCCGAAGAGAATCGATACCCTTGCAAGCATGGAGCCTGCAATGCTCAAGCTCTATGACCCCGATGCAAGGACAACGGCAGTTGCAGTGGCATGGACCAGCCGCCCTGCGAATGAACGGGCGGTTGATGCAGGGCACGCCGCGGACGGGGCCGCAAGCTCCCTCGACGGCAGCTCAAAGCCAAAACCGTCACCGCTGGCCTTCTACTCCGAGACCTTCGACAAGTTCAGCAAGGGCGAAGCCGAGCTCAAATGCGACTCCTGTTCGGCGGAATTCATCCTGAAGCAGGGCAGCCTGCGCGACCTCAATGACAGCAAGTCGTGGCGGCAGCTTGCCCTCGATACGATCAAGATAGGCTACCGGATCGACCTGGCCTGGTATTACCTGGGCGTCGCCGCCGACAAGCTGGGTTTTCCCGAGGCGTCCGCCAGGTATCTGGCCGAGGCCTTGCGCCTGTCGGCGCAAAAGGACACGGCGTGTGCTCAGGCTCTGATTCTGAGTTGTGGCGGCATCGACATCGCCAGGGAGGCCCGGCGATAGCCGACCCTTTGCGCCGGGTCGCCGTGCCGCCTGCGCCGACTTCCGCAAGACGCCCGGGGCGCTAAGCCAGCGTCGCGTTGGCCAGCTTGACGCCGAAGCCGATGAACAGGCCGCCGACGCCGCCGGTCGCGGTGGCGGACAAGCGACGGTGGCGGCGGACCTGCTCCGCCAGATGGGTGCCGCCGAAAATCAGCGCGGAGAGATACAGGGCGCTGCAGATCTGGACGATGATGCCCAGAATCACGAAGGACAGTTCCGGATGCGGATACTCCGGCGAGACGAACTGGATGAAGAAGGAAATGAAGAACAGGATCGCCTTCGGATTCATCAGGCTGATCATCAGGGCGGTTCGGAAAGGGCGGGCGGCATCGACGGGCTTCTGCACCGAGTCGCTCTCCGCGGGGCTCCGCCAGGTCCGAAACGCGGAGTACATGAGCCCGATCCCCAGCCAGGACAGGTAGGCCGCCCCGGCGTACTTCAGAACCATGAACAAGGCGGGGGTGGTCTGCAACAGCGACGCCACTCCCGTCGCCGAGAGAATCATCAGGATCGTGTCGCCGACAAAAATGCCGCACGCGCCACGATAACCTGCGGCAATGCCCCAACGTGAGGCAATGGTCATGACGTACAGCGAATTCGGGCCGGGCAGCAGAACGATGAAAATCGTGCCAAGGACGAAGGTCGTCAGGTCGGTGATGCCGTAAAACATTTGAAGTATCCCGTAACCGATGTGCGATATTTTATGCGCCGCGGGCCAGCCCGGCGAAATTGCGCAGGGCTTCGTGGGCGGAGGTGGCCGGGACAGCCCTCTCGCGGCTGATTCCGGAAACCGGAGACCAAGCTCGATGCAGCCGTTGGCGAGAACCGAATCATGGGGGACCAACCGCCAAGTCACGCGGCGCGCAGAGAGGGAACTGGCCAGGAATGTCCATTCCCAAGGACTGGCAACGGGCTTCCGGCTCGCGGCCATATCCGACGCTCATCCAGACTTGACTTGCCCAGGCTCCAGGCTGTCAATCCGCGTTCAACGCATTAGGACCCTGGACGGCAGCAACTTCCTTGAAGGCATTCGCGCGCAACAAGCGAACATCCGGTTGGCATCAGATCGCAGCCAACGAGACCATTGCGGAATATTGTAATGGCATGGCCCCGGCAGAGGCACGGGGTCTTCAGCCGTGACCTCCTCAGCTGCATTCGTGCACAATAGGCGCATGCGCTCCAGTCTTTCCTCTCGCCGCTTCATTGCACTATTCACGATCGCTTCCATAGCGGCAATCGTCATGGTGACCGTGATTTTTCTCGAAAAGTTGCGTGTCAAGGAACTCAAGGAGGCGGAGGACGAGGCCGTCAGCATGGCCCGAATCATCGCGGAGCAGACCACTCGCGCATTTCAGGGGGCGGACCTCGCGATGCGAGTCGGTCTTGACCTGCTCGAGGGCAAGGAGGCGAAGGGCGTCCCCCTCGGGGACATCGCGGTTCACGACATGCTGAGGACTCTTGTCGTCAATATGCCCCAGATCCGGTCCATGTTCGTGGTCGACGCCCAAGGCACACTGGTCAACTCTTCACGGGAGTTTCCGATGGGGCGCCTCTATCTGGCAGATCGTGACTACTTCACGGTGCCGCGAGAGGGCCCGGGCGGATCCTTGCATATAGGTGCGCCGCTCGCCAGCAGGACCGACGGAACCTGGACGCTGCACTTGTCGCGGGCCATACGTAGACAGACCGGCGAGTTTGGCGGCGTCATAGTCGTGGCGGTGGATCTTCGTTACTTCGAGGTTCTCTACCAGAGCATACGGCTCGAGGGGATGAGTCCGATATCGCTGTCGGTGTCCGACGGAGTATTGGTAGCGCGATACCCGCTGGATGACACCGCAATAGGCAAAAAGGACCAGTTGGCCTCATTCCCCAGGGAGTGGCCGGAATCCCATCGACCCGTTGCCGTCAGGGTAGAGGGCGGACATCCCGGAGTCGTCGCCTATGACCGGATCGATCAGTTCCCGATGATTCTCAGCGTCGGGAACCCGGACGCCAATGCGCTGGAAGAATGGGACGAATTCTCGCGGACGGTCACTGCCGAAGTTTCGGTGTGGGTCTGCCTGTTGCTGGTGGCGGCCATACTGCTATGGCGGCACCAGGATCGCGAAGATGCATTGGCGCGCGAGGCGCGCCAGACCGGGAATCGGTTGAAGGCACTGGCTGCGGCGGCCATGGATGCCATTGTGACGACCGACGAGCACCAGAGGATCGTCGGGATCAATCGCGCTGCCGAGCGCATGTTCGGCTACAGCCATGATCGAATTGTCGGCCAACCGGTCGAGACCCTGTTTTCCGGTCATTGCCCGCTGGGCGGAAACCGCTTCGATGCGCCCGGCAAGGAGTCAGTCGATGCCGACCCGGGGAATGCCGTCGAGGAAGCTGTCGGTCTCCGGGCGGACGGCAGTACCTTTCCGGTCGAGATGACCACGGCGCGGGCAACCGTCGGAGATGAGATATCGCATTCGGCGATTCTGCGGGACATCAGCAAGCGTCGCGCAACCGAGGAAGAATTGAATCGATCTCACGCTGAGTTGCGCGACCTGACCGCTGCGCTGCAATCGATACGCGAACATGAGCGCACGGCGATCGCCCGCGAACTGCATGATGAACTTGGTCAGCAACTCATGCGCTTGAGTATGGACTTGTCATGGATGACGGAACGGCTTCCGGGTCTTTCGTCGAAGCTTCACCAGAGGGCAACGGACATGATGCAGGTGCTGGGGACCACGGTGGATAGCTTGCGACAGGTTACAACGCGGCTGCGCCCGCCCATCCTGGACGATCTGGGCCTGGCCGACGCCGTGCGCTGGCAGCTCGACGTTTTTGCGCGAAGCACGGACATTGCCGTCGACTCGAACATCTCGGTCGGCAAGATGGATATGGACAAGCATGTCGCCACGGATGTCTTCCGTATCCTGCAGGAGTCGCTCACCAATATCGCCCGTCATGCCTCTGCATCGAAGGTTCAAGTGTCGCTGACCACTGCGGACGGGAGTTTGTTCCTCGAAGTCCGCGATGACGGCTGCGGCATGGATCTCGAGGGCGGTATTCCGAGATTCAGCCACGGTCTCGTCGGCATCCGCGAACGGGTGCTGGCATTGGGCGGGAGCATCGATATGAGCAGTACGCCGCGAAATGGATTCGCGGTGCGAGTGCAAATTCCGCTTGTCAAACCTGAACTGCCAGGAGATCAGAAATGATCCGCATATTGCTTGCAGACGACTATTCCGTCATTCGTCAAGGCGTCCGGCTCATGTTGGAGGACACCGAAGATCTTGTTGTCTGCGGTGACGCCGCCAACGGAACAGAGTTGCTGAACATGCTTCCGAAGCAGGACTGGGACCTCCTGGTCGTGGATATTTCGATGCCCGGAAGAAATGGCATCGAGTTGATCAAAATGATCAGGAAGGACTACATTCAATTGCCGATACTGGTATTGAGCATGCATCCGGAGGCGCAGTATGCGCTGCGCGCCCTGCGTGCCGGCGCTTCGGGCTACGTGACGAAGGACAGCGGCAGCGAAGTACTCATAGGCGCGATGCGCAAGGTGGCATCGGGGGGTGTTTATCTCAGCGATGCAACCGCCGAGATTCTGGTGCGAGACCAGCGGCTGACGCCGGACGATCTTCCGCATGAACGCCTGTCGGACCGCGAACTTGAGATATTCGACAGGATCGTCGCAGGCCAAAGGTTGATGGACATTGCCAAGGATCTCGGCCTTAGCATCAAGACCGTAAGCACCCACAAGACAAACGTCTTGAAGAAAATGGGCATGACGACTGAAGCCGAATTGGTCCGCTATGCGATGCTCCGTCACCTGGGAGTTCTTCCTGATTAGGGAGTCCTGAACTCTCTGGTTTCGCCGGCGCCTTCGTTCCAGGCGCACCGCCGCCGGCGCTTCCGGCGCTCGCGTTTCAAGCCGTCAGATAAATCCTAGGAAGTGTAGTCCGGCAGGCGGTGGAGAGCAGGACAAGTCTTGTCCATAAAGAATCCGCTGCTGATATACCCCTTTTGACATATCGAACAGAATCCCCTTCGTGCACTGCGGCAATTGCCGGTGACAAACAGCAAGGGGAATCTAGATGCGATTCAACAGCCTTTTTGGGACGCCAGCGCTTGCAGCAGCGCTGCTGGCAGCGTGTCTTTCGACTTCGGCGCTTGCGGTCGATGCCGAACAGGCAAAGCAGCTGGCCAAGCAGAACAACTGTCTCAAATGTCATAACCTCGCCATAGAGAGCGCGGACAAGGACGGGCCTACCTACAAGAAGGTCGCCGAGAAGTACAAGGGCAAGGCAAATGCCGAGTCGCGGCTCGTCGAGCACATCACGTCGGGAGAGAAGGCCAAATTCCCCGATGGCCACGAGGAAGAGCACAAGATCGTCAAGACCTCGCCGCCGAAGGACATGGCACAGATCAAGAACCTGGTGCAGTGGATCCTGGCGCAGTAGCCCGGGTCGTTCAAGGCGAAATCGTGGAAGGGAGAACAATCATGACTCGAAGCGTACCGATGCGCGCCAGGCTTCTGCTTGGCGCAATCGCAGGGGTGGTCAGCTTTGCCACTGCGGGAACGGCCTGGGCGGCAGTCGATTCCATAGCCGCCAAGAAGCTGGCGCGCAAGGAAAGCTGCCTGCGCTGCCATGACGTGGTACGGAAGAAGGAAGGTCCGTCATACCAGGCGGTGGCCTACAAGTACAAGGGCAAAGCCGATGCCCAGGCCGAACTGGTTGAGCACATCACCTCGGGCCACAAGGTCAAGCTCTCCGACGGTCACGAGGAAGACCACAAGGTCACCAAGACCAAGGATCCGGCGCAGATCGCAAATCTGATCGGCTGGATCCTGGCGCAATAGCGACGAGCTCCATTGGGATTTACTTGGCAACAGATCGTTGGCGTAAAGGGAACAAAATGAAGATGTTTCGAGAAGTACTCGTGGCTTGCTCAGTCTTGTTGGGAATTTTTTCGTCTCCCGGCACGATCGCGGCCGAAGGCCCGCTTCCGGAGACCAGCTTGGGCGGTGCGGTATCGAATGCTGCCCGGGCCCAGGCCTCGCTGAAGAAGGATGCGGCGTGCACCCGTTGCCACGACCAGAACGAGATCGCCCCGGTGCTCTCGATCTACCAGACCAAACATGGCGTCAGGGGCGATTCCCGAACACCGAACTGCCAGACCTGCCATGGCGAGAGCGAGAAGCATCTGAAGGGGGATCCGAAGGTCAAGGGCAGGGCCGCGCCCGATATTGTCTTCAAGAAGGGGATCTACGAGGAGTCCGACGACAAGCTTCGCGCCGGGCAGTGCCTCAACTGCCACAAAGGCACCAAGCGCACCAACTGGGACGGTGGTCAGCACCAGAACAGTCAGATAGCCTGCAACGATTGCCACAAGGTACATGCGCCGGCGGACAAGGTGCTGGCCAGGAAAACGCAGACCGAGGTCTGCTTCACGTGCCACAAGGACCAGCGGGCAGAGAGCAAGAAGGTTTCAGCACATCCGATCGAGGCAGGCAAGGTCGTCTGTTCGGACTGCCACAACCCGCATGGGTCGCCAGGATCGAAATTGACCAAAAAGAATACGGTGACTGAAACCTGCTTTACCTGCCATGCAGAGAAGCGCGGCCCGTTCCTCTGGGAGCATCAGCCGGTCACCGAAGACTGCACGAATTGCCACACGCCGCATGGTTCGAACATTTCGCCCTTGCTCAAGTCGCGCGCTCCATTCCTCTGCGATGAGTGCCACGACGGCCCCCACAACAGCAAGGCGCCATATGGCCCCGGCGTTGCCGGCATCCAGAACGGAGGCTTTAGCGGGGTTGCCGCCCCGAACTCGAACGCAACGGGACGTGCGTGCATGAATTGCCACGTCATGGTTCACGGCTCCAATAGCCCGGCCGGCGCCTTCTTGCATCGCTAATTCAGAGAGAAAATTACCATGAATACATACAGGGAAGCTTTTCTCGGCAGCGTGATGACCCGGGCAGTGCAGGGAGCATTGGCAGTCATGTTTGCGATGCCCGTGGCTGCATTTGCGCAAGCGCCGGCAGATGAGGAAATGGCAGAGTTGAAAATGCCGACCAACTCCGTGGAGCTCGGTGTCGGAAATACGTCAGCGGCCTCGGCCAAATTCGGCGAGTACAACGGGTTGCACAAAAAGGGCGGGAACCTCATCGGGAACGTGAGCGTTCGCGGCGGCAATGCCTACGGCGAAAGCAACGGAACAACGCGCTGGAGCTTCAGCGGCACGGATCTCGGCACGACGTCCCGCGCCCTCGACGGGTCGGTCAGCGATCAGGGAAAATGGAATCTGAGCATCGGCTACGACGAGCTGCGCCATTACACCACGGGCAGTTACCAAACGCCCCTCCAAGGGAGCATGGGTGGCAACAGCTTCACCTTGCCGCAGGCGTTCGGAGTCATCAGAACCACCACTGTCGGCACCACGGTGGGCACTCAGGTGCTGACGGCCAACCAGCAGTCCTACTTTCATACGGAGGAGGTCTATTCCGGTCGCAAGAATGCCAAGTTCTCGGCCGCGTATATATTCGATCCTCAGTTCAGCGTGCAGTTCGACTTCAACCGGCTCACGCAGAGCGGTGCGAAGCTGATCTCGTCGAGTACCGATGCCAACCAGTTCCAGGCGGCGGTTGTCGCCAACAACACGACCACGCTCAAGAAGTCCGGACCGGGAGGAAGCTACTACACGGTCGAGGGCATGGCGATGTTGATGAATCCCACCAACTACACGACGAACATGTTCAACCTGGCCCTCAATTGGGTCGGAGACAAGGGGTTTGCAACGGGAAGTTACTTCGGGTCGCTGTTCCGCGATGCGAACAGCAGCCTGAGCTGGGTAAATCCGTTTGTCAGTTGCGGTGCGGCCAGCGGCCCCAATCTGGCGTGCGTCGTCGGCGCCGGCAACGCGACCGGTGTGCTGCCTGGGGGTCCCTTCCCCATCAACATGCTGAGCACGGCGCCGAGCAACAACCTTCACCAATTGAATCTGTCCGGAGGGTATTCGTTTACGCCGGCGACAAAAATGGCGGCAGGCTTGTCCTACAGCCGCAACACGCAAAACGACAGCTACATCAACGACATCAATCAGCAGCAGGGCGCGCTGCCGCAGGGCTCGCTCAATGGGCTCGTGGTGAATAAGCATGTCGACTTCAAGCTGACGCACCAGGCTGCCGGCAATCTGACGCTGAGCGCGGGGTTCAAATACAACGAGCGCGACAACCGCACGGCTGCGAATACCTACAACTTCATCGATCTTGGCGACAAGACCAGAACTTCCGTCAGCACTCCGATGAGCAACAAGAAATCCCAACTGGAGATTGCCGGAGATTATCGGATCGACAAGAGGCAGAATTTGCATCTGGGCTACGAGTATGAAGCCATAAAGCGCTGGTGCAACGACTCCCTCTCCAACTCCGCCCAGTCCAACCAGGCAGTAGCCGGCTACTACACCACGGCCTCGTGCGTGCAGAGCCCTTCCAGCAAGGAGCAGAGGCTTGTAGCAAATTACAAGCTCAAGGCGACGGCCGACGTTGCCTTGAATGCCGGCTACGCCTATGGCAGGCGCAAGGCAGACATAAACAATTCCTTCTATAACCCGATGCAGTCCAACTCCGAGGGATTCGAGTTTGCCGGCTACACGGCATTCTTCCAGGCCTCGCGAACGGAACAGGCGCTGAAAGCAGGGGTCAACTGGCAAGCAGCGGAAAGACTCAATGTCGGCTTGAACAGCCGCTATCTCGACGACCAATATGACTCGAACCTCGGGGTACAAAGCGGGCATGCATGGCGTACAAATCTGGATGCGGCATACAACTATGCCGACGAGGGCACCGTTTCCGCGTATTTGAGCGTGCAGAAGAAGCAGCGGGATCTCAGAAGCGGGGCAGCGGGCGGGGTACCTGCCGCGTCCGCCATCGTATCCCCTGCCAATATCTGGACCAATTCGCTGTCCGACGACGACTACACCATCGGGCTCAACGCCAAGCACAAGGGATTACTGTCCGGCAAGCTGGACCTGATGGCCGATCTGACGTACTCGCTGGCGAAGTCGCGCTATTACACCGGAATCCAGTACCTGCCGAATTCCGGCACTTGCGGCAACCCAAGCACGGCCGGGCAAACCTGTGGTGCCTTGCCGGACATCAAGAACGGGACGCTGCAATTCGCGCTTACCGGCGAGTACAAGGTCGACAAGCCCAGCAAGGTCATTGTGGGATATGCGTACAGGCGTCTTGCCTCCGAGGACTACTATTACAACGCCTACCAGCTGGGCTACACGCCAGGCAGTCTCCTGCCAAACAATGAACAGGCTCCCAGCTATAGCGTAAGCACTCTGTTCGCTGCGTACCACTACAGCTTCAAATAGACCTTTGTCATGAACGCAGCATGATGCATTCGGGGCCGGCGACGTCGGCCCCTTTTCTTTTCTGATCGAACTTCCGGAGAAATTGTCATGGAAAGCAGCAAACCCGGCGCGCTGACGCGCTATTGGTCAATTCTTAGAAGGCCGAGCGCCAAGTATTCGCTGCTGGCATTGCTGGTGACCGGTTTCTTCTCCGGCATCATTTTTTGGGGTGCCTTCAATACGGGGATGGAGGCGACCAACACGCTGGAGTTCTGCACCTCCTGCCATGAGATGCGGGACACGGTGTTCCAGGAATACAAGGAAACGGTTCACTACAGCAACCGCACGGGCGTGCGCGCCATTTGCTCCGACTGCCATGTGCCGAAGGACTGGACTCACAAGCTGATCCGCAAGTCAAAGGCAAGCATGGAAGTGTGGGGAAAGCTTACTGGAAGCATCGACACCAAGGAGAAGTTCGAAGCAAAGCGCATGGAGCTCGCCACCCACGAGTGGGAGCGGATGAAGTCGCGTGATTCGATCGAGTGCCGCAACTGTCACAGTTTCGATGCGATGAGTCCCGAACTGCAAAAACAGACGCCCTACAAGAAGCACATGAAGGGGAAGGCAGAGGGCAAGTCATGTATCGACTGCCACAAGGGCGTCGCCCACAAACTGCCGAAGGAGTACGAAGAGCCGGAAGGCTGAGCAGTCCCGCATGCGCGCCGGCGGACGATGCTCGAAGTCAGCGAGCCTCGCTCCGTGTCGCCGGCGGCCGGCATGCGCTCCCTTCAGCGTGTCGTACTTGCAGTGGCACGGTATCGCCAGAGAACGCGTGTGCGCAGTCGATGCAAAAAATACGGGAATCAGGCATTTCAATATTTGGCAAATGGTCTATACAAAAGGGTAACGGCTACACTTTCGAGGAGACGAAAATGACTCACTTCGCGCCGTTGTCCATCTTCCACAACCCAAATCAAGAAGAGAGAGAAAAGCTCAAAAGGCTGGTGATCGGCGCCTGCATTCTCTGTTGGGCCGCTGTCGGCTTGTTCGTAATCGTAGGCTCTGTGTCGAGATTTCTGGGCCTGAATTAGCTTCCGGGTGCAGCCCGGCAACTGCACTGCTGGCCGGATGTGGATGCGAATCCGAAGGGCTGCCATTCAATACGCTGGGTCGCCGTGCCGTCAGCGCCGACTCTTGGCCGGTTTCAGGCTTCGCCACAAGCAGTCACCCAACCGAGGGCAAGGACCACGCTGGCGAAGCTGTGCTCCAGCGGTGCGACGATCGAGAGTACACGGCCGTCCTGCGGATGCCGCAGTTCGAGGCGGGTGCAGGCCAGCAACAGGCGGCCGCAGCCGAAGCGCTGCTGGAAGAAGCGATTGTGGATTCCCTTGCCCCAGGTGGCGTCGCCGATGATCGGGTGGGCGATGTACTTCAAGTGGCGGCGCAACTGGTGCTGGCGGCCGGTCGTGGGCGCCAGCTCCACCAGCGCGTAGCGCGCGGTCGGATAGCGGTCGACGGCTTCGGGAAGTTCGACGGTGACCAGGCGGCGGTATCCGGTGACGGCGGGCAGCGGTTCGGGCGCGCTGCCGGAGCTGAACCTGCGGCCGTACTCGTCGAACTGGCGCGACAGCGGGTGGTCGATCACGCCGGCTTCCGGCGGCCAGCCGCGGACAATGGCGAGGTAGCGCTTGCCGATCTCGTTGCGCTCGAACTGGCCGCCGACTTCGCGCGCGCTGGCGGCGTCGAGGGCGAACAGCAGCACGCCCGACGTACCCTTGTCGAGCCGGTGCAGCGGATGCACGCGCTGCCCGATCTGGTCGCGCAGCAGTTGCACGGCGAAGCGGGTTTCGTGACGGTCGATGTCGCTGCGATGGACCAGCAGGCCGGCGGGTTTGTTGATGGCGACGAGGAAGTCGTCGCGGTAGAGGATGTCGAGCATGTGGTGCGGCGGTTGCGTTCGCCTACGCGTGGATCGACTTCGTGAATCGAAATCCGTTCGTGGTGAGCCCTTCGACTTCGCTCAGGAGAGCTTTGTCGAACCATGAACGGCCCTTCGACCGTTCGACAAGCTCACGGCTCAGGGCGAACGGTTTCATCATCGGGTGACGCCAGCCGGAATGACCGTCAATACTGGACGCCCTGCGCCTCGCAGAGGAACTTCATCAGCGGCGCCGCGGCGGCGAAGCGTTGTGCCGCAAGCTTGACCAGGCCCGGCCCGGTGGCGTCGGTGAAGGACAGCGGGGCGAGGCCGATGAAGTCCTTGCGCTTGAGGTCCTCGATCGCCGGGTGGTCGGCGGCATAGCCGCGCGGCGGGCGCGTCAGGCTGTCGCCGGTCAGCGTCCAGTGCGCGGCGAATTTCCTGTCGTCGCGCACGGCGAACAAGCGCTTCGGATTGGCCGTGATCAGGTCGCGGATGCGTCCCAGCATGTCGGCCTCGGGATGCCAGCAGCCGGCGGCGAAGAAGCATTCGTCGCTCGCGATGTGCAGGTAGAAGCCCGGCGCGTGGACGTCCTTGCCCAGTTCGTGGCGGAACTGGATGCCGACATTGGTCTTGTAGGGGCTCTTGTCGCGCGCGAAGCGCGTGTCGCGGAACACGCGCATCAGCGAGCCGCCCATCTTGCGCGGCTCGGCGCGGAAGTGCGGGGCGAACTTTTCAAGCTCGGGCGCCATCGTGGCGATGAAGTCCAGCGCCGGTTCGCGCACCAGCGCTTCGTAGCGCGGCTTGTTGGCTTCGAACCAGGGCCGCTCGTTGTTGGCGGCGAGTTCGCCGAGGAAATTGAAGGTGGCTTTGCTGAACATGAAGGTCCTGCCTTGCGTCGCCAAGGGTTCAGGCCGCGGCCTTGCTTCCGAGCCGGCGGTCGAGCCAGTTCTCGATCCTGTCGGCGGCGATGGTCCATTGCGGCTCCATCATGATCATGTGCCCGGCGCGGGGAATCACGCAGGTCTCCGCGTTCCAGCCGGAGGCAGTGAAGTGCAGCAGGTTGGACGGAAACAGCTGGTCGAATTCGCCGCCCATGACCAGCGCGGGGATCTTCGGCCGCCGCTTCGGCGGGCGCCAGGCCAGCGCCATCATTTCGGCGATCGCGGTGGTCGATTCGTCCTGCACCAGCGGCTTGAAGGCGGCGAATTCCTCCGGCGTCACGTCGGGCGAGAAATAGACTTCGCGCATGACCCTGGCGGTGTTCTCCGTGTACTTGCCGCGCACCGCGCGTCCCGCTTCCCTCAGGTAGTCGGGATGCTTGCGGGTCAGCTGGATCGTGCAGGCCGACAGCCCGGTGGTCGGCACCGGCGCCATCATGATCACGGCCGCAGCCTGGCCTTTCTCGAGGTAGCGCTGCACCACCAGCGCGCCCATCGAATGGCCGATCAGCACCGGCGGCGCCGGCAGCTCCGCGACGACTTGCGCGACGTCGGCGGCGTAGTGGTCGAGGTCGTAGCTGTCGAGGGCTTCGCGGCCTTCGCTGGCGCCGTGGCCCGAAAGATCGATGGCATGGCAGTGGTAGCCCAGCTTGCTGAAATGCGGCAGGAAGTTCAGCTCCCAGCATCCGGAATGCACATAGCCGCCATGGACGAATAGCAGCGGCGGGTGTCCGTTGGGCTTTTTTGCGGGGCGATGCAGGGTGTGCAGTTTGCGGCGGTTCAAGGGAGGGCTCCGGAAGCGTTGGATCGGTTCAGAACAGTATCACGCCTCTTGCATTGCGTCCCTCGGCCAGATCGGCGAAGGCCTGCGGTGCTTCCTCGATGCTGTAGGTTTTGGTGATCAGTTCGTCGAGCATCAGGCGGCCGGAGCGGTAGAGGCTGATCAGGCGCGGGAAATCCTGGCGCGGCCGGGCCGAGCCGAAGTAGCTGCCGGTCAGGGTCTTCTCGTCGAAGGTTAGCGATGCGGTGCGTATCGTCGTCGTGTCCTTGAGCGGGGCGACGCCGACCACCACGGCCTTGCCGCCCTTGCCCAGCGCGCCATAGGCCTGCGCCACCACTTCGCCGAAGCCGACGCATTCGAAGGCGTAGTCGGCGCCGCCGCCGGTGAGCTTCTTCAGCGTCTTGGTCAGGTTCTCCTCGTTCTTCGGATTGACCGTGTGGGTGGCACCGAACTGTTTGGCCATTTCAAGTTTCGCATCCGAGGTGTCGACGGCGACGATGATCGCCGCGCCACTGATGCGGCAGCCCTGGATCGCGTTGAGGCCGACCCCGCCGCAGCCGAAGACCACGGTGGCCGAGCCCGCTTCGACCTTGGCCGTGTTGACCGCGGCGCCGACGCCGGTCATCACGCCGCAGCCGATCAGGGCCGCCTTGTCGAGCGGCACGGCGGCGTCGATCCTGACCAGGTTGTCGATGTGCAGCGTGGCGTATTCGGCCATCACGCCACAGCCGGAAAAGATGTTGAGCGGATTGCCGGCGGCATCCTTGAAGCGGTTGGTGCCGTCGGGCAGCGTGAAGGTGGCCTTGGCCGCCTGGTCGCACAGCTGCGGGCGGCCGGTCTGGCAGTAGCGGCACTTGCCGCACATGCTGACGAAGGAACTGACGACGTGGTCGGCCAATGCAAAACCCGTGACGCCTTCGCCAACGGCGACGACCTCGCCGGCGCCTTCATGGCCGAGCACCAGCGGCGGCGGGAAGGGAATGGTGCCGTTGGTGGCGGAAAGATCGCTGTGGCAGACGCCGCAGGCGGCCAGCTTGATCATCACCTCGCCGCGTTGCGGCGCATCGACGCTGACGGTTTCGACGACGACAGGCTTGCCGATTTCGCGGCAGACGACTGCACGGGCTTGCTGGGTCATGATGAGTTCCTCATGGAAGAGATGAAACTGCGCAAACCGCTATTCCTTGTACCAGACCAGTTGCTGCGTGGTGGCCAGCAGCGTGCCGTCCGTGCTCCAGACGTGGCCGTGGTGGTCGAAGTGGCCGTCGCTGAAGGCCTGGGCCTGGGCGACGGCCAGCACCGGCGCGGCGCCCTGGCGGACCAGGGCCTCTTCGCCGGCATGGAAGTAGATGTTGATCGACACCGTGCCGATCGGCACGAACTCCGGCCGGCGCAGGAAGATGCGCGGCAGGAAGCTGTCGCACAGCGCCGTCAGCGAAGCGAAGTCGAGCGGCCGCGGCGGATTGTCGGAGACCCAGACCTGGCTCAGGCTGTCTTCATTTGCCGCGAAGGGCTTGCCGCGCACGATGCGGAACTCGTAACGCTGGAGGAAGCCGGTGGCCTTGCGCGGTGGCGCCACGGCGCATTGCCCGGCCGGCGGCACCTCGGGCGGTGCAGCCTCGACCAGGCTCCAGGTTTCGCGGCGCAGGGCGCAGATGGCGATCGCCTGGGCCAGCACGCGCCCGGCCTGCGACAGGCGGATCGCCCAGTGCTGGCTGCTGCGGTTGGCGCGCACCAGCTCGGTCTCGACCACGTAGTCGCCGGCTTCGATCGGCGCGAGGAAGTTCAGCGTGAAGGCCAGCGGGGTGCCGCGGCGTTCGGGATGATCGAGCATCGCCTGCAGCATCGCGGCGGCGGTGACTCCGCCGAAGGGGCTGACCATGTTCCAGTAGTCGTCGCTGGTGCGGCCGTGCCGCCGGTCCGGCGTCTCG
>Ga0208518_100147_pt1 | contig 30919 bp, 24 predicted proteins | sample LakWasM127_HOW14_2_FD_183937 | JGI IMG/M metagenome (GOLD analysis project Ga0208518, IMG submission 183937) | Freshwater sediment methanotrophic microbial communities from Lake Washington under simulated oxygen tension - Sediment Metagenome... | ecosystem: Environmental > Aquatic > Freshwater >...
AGTCGGCGAGATCGCCTCTGCCTGGTTTGGCGTGCCCTCGCATGGCCTGGAAATGGTCGCCTTTACCGGCACCAACGGCAAAACCAGCTCCGCCTGGTGGCTCGCGCAAGCGCTATCAGGATGCGAGCTAACAGCCCATGCACCTTGTGCGCTAGTCGGCACTTTGGGCATGGGTTTTCCCGCCGCTTTGGAAGAAACGGGTTTGACCACGCCCGATCCGGTGCGCCTGCAGCGCGGCCTGCGCGCGCTGGTGGACGCGGGGGCCAGGAGCTGTGCCATCGAGGCCTCGTCCATTGGCATTGCCGAGCACCGCCTGGCCGGCACCCGCATTGCGGTGGCGGTGTTCACCAATTTCACCCAGGACCACCTGGACTACCACGGCAGCATGGCGGCCTACCTGGACGCCAAGCGCGCGCTGTTTGCCTGGCCGGGCCTGCGCGCTGCGGTGCTCAACCTCGACGATGCGGCTGCCGCCAGTCTGCAGGGGCAGATGGAAGCCGCCGGGCTGGACCTGTGGACCGTGTCGCAAACCGGCCCGGCACGCCTGCGCGCCAGCGAGGTGGCGCTCGGCGCCCAAGGCCTGCAGTGCCTGCTGAGCGAGGGGGACGAGCAACTGCGCCTGCACACCACGCTCATCGGCCAGTACAACATCTCCAACCTGCTGGGCGTGATCGCTGCCATGCGCGCGCTGGGTGTGCCGTTGGCCGCCGCCGTACGTGCCTGCGAGCAGCTTGCGCCAGTACCGGGACGCATGGAACGCCTGCTTACCGCCGGCCAACCCCTGGTGGCGGTGGATTACGCGCACACGCCCGATGCGCTGGAGAAAGCCTTGCAGGCGCTGCGTCCCCTGGCCGCTGAGCGCGGTGGCCAGCTGTGGTGCGTGTTTGGCTGCGGCGGCGACCGCGATGCCGGCAAGCGTCCACTGATGGGCGCGGCAGCGCAGCAGCACGCCGACCAGGTGGTGGTCACCAGCGACAACCCGCGCAGCGAAGACCCCGCGGCCATCGTGCACCAGATTCTGCTCGGCACCATTGCCGGCAACACCGTGCGCGCCGAACCCGACCGCGCCGCCGCCATCGCGCAGGTGCTGCAGCAGGCGGCGCCTGCCGATGTGGTGCTGATTGCCGGCAAGGGGCACGAGGCTTGGCAGGAGACGGCAGGCGCCAAACGGCCATTTTCCGATTTGGAACACGCGCGCACTGCCTTGGCGCGCCGGGGAGTTGCCGCATGACCGCCATGATGACGCTGCAGTCCGCTTTTGACTGGGTCCGCGCCAGTGCTCCCCAGGCGCGGCTGGTGGGAGACCCGGCAACGCCACTTCTGCGCGTGCACACCGATACCCGCAGCCTGCAGGCGGGCGATTTGTTTGTCGCCCTGCGTGGCGAGCGCTTTGATGCGCAGGCCTTTTTGCCGCAAGCAGCCGCTCTGGGCGCTGCTGCGGCGCTGGCGCAGGGTGGCCTGCAAGCTGCCGGGTTGCCCGGCATCGAAGTGCCTGACCCGCTGGCGGCGCTGGGCGCTTTGGCTGCGGGATGGCGTGCGCAGTTCGATCTGCCGCTGATCGCCGTGACCGGCAGCAACGGCAAGACCACGGTGACGCAGATGATCGCGGCCATCCTCGCCGCGCATGCGGGCGAGGCGGTGCTGGCGACGCGCGGCAACTTCAACAACGCCATTGGCGTGCCGCTGACGCTGCTGCGCCTCACCCCTGCGCACCGCTTTGCCGTGGTTGAACTGGGTATGAACCACCCCGGCGAGATTGCCGAACTTGCCGCGCTCGCGCGGCCTACAGTGGCGCTGGTCAACAACGCGCAACGCGAGCACCTTGAATTCATGCACACCGTGGACGCGGTGGCGCGTGAAAACGGCAGTGTGCTGGCGGCACTTCCCGCAGATGGGACGGCAGTTTTTCCCGCTGACGACGACTATGCGCCGATGTGGCGTGGCCTTGCCGGTGCGCGGCGAATGCTCGGCTTTGGCATGGACCAAGGGGAGTTGCACGTACAAGCCGCAGAGTGGCAGGGAGCTTCCTGGCAGGCACGCTGCGCCACGCCAAACGGAGTGCTGGTTTTCTCCCTGGCCATGCCGGGGCGCCACAACCTGCGCAACGCCTTGGCCGCCGCGGCTTGTGCGCTGGCTGCGGGCGTGCCGCTGGCGGCCGTCGCACGCGGTCTGGCCGAATTTCGTGCGGTCGCGGGCCGCTCGCGCGCGCTCGCCGTGCCGTTGCAAGGCCGTACCCTGTCGCTGGTGGACGACAGCTACAACGCCAACCCCGATTCCATGCATGCGGCCATCGAGGTGCTGGCCGAGATGCCCGGCCCGCGCCTGTTGGTCCTGGGCGACATGGGCGAAGTGGGCGATGAAGGGCCGCGTTTTCACCAAGAGGCCGGCGCCCATGCGCATGCGCGCGGCATCGAGCAGCTGTTTGCCCTGGGCGAGCAGTCGGCACAGGCCGCAGCGGCGTTCCCCGGAGCGCGCCATTTCGACAGCATGGAAGCTTTGCAGACCGCGCTGCGAGCGGCGCTTCCCGGTGTCGCCAGCGTGCTCGTCAAGGGTTCGCGCTTCATGCGCATGGAGCGGGCCGTGCACACCATCAACGAGGCGGCGCAGTCGCAACAGGCCGAGTCCTCCATGAATGTCACAGGTGCCGCATGCTGATGCTGCTTGCGCAATGGCTGCAATCGCTCTCGCCGGAGTTGGGTTTTTTGCGTGTCTTCCAATACCTCACGCTGCGCGCCGTGATGGCGGCGATGACGGCGCTGCTGATCGGGCTCATTGCCGGGCCACGCGTCATTCGGCGCCTCACCGCGCTCAAGATCGGCCAGCCCATCCGCACCAACGGCATGGAAACGCACCACGTCAAGAGCGGAACGCCGACCATGGGCGGGGTGCTGATTCTGTTGTGCATTGCCGTGGCGACCTTGCTGTGGGCCGATTTATCGAACCGCTTCGTCTGGATCGTGCTTATCGTCACGCTGGGTTTTGGCGCCATCGGCTGGGCCGACGACTGGCGCAAGGTGGTCTACAAGGACCCCAATGGCATGCGCTCGCGCGAGAAGTACATGTGGCAGTCCATCATCGGTCTGCTGGCGGCTCTGGCCCTGGTGTTCAGTATTTCCGAGGGCTCCAACCCCAAGGTGTTCCAGCTCTTTGTCACCTGGGTGCGTTCGGGCTTCTCGGTCGACCTGCCGCCGCAGGCTGGGCTGCTGCTGCCGTTTTTCAAGGAAATCAGCTACCCGCTCGGCGTGGTCGGCTTCGTGGTGCTGACCTACCTGGTGATCGTGGGCTCCAGCAATGCGGTCAACCTGACCGACGGACTCGACGGTCTGGCCATCATGCCGGTGATCATGGTGGGCTCGGCGCTGGGCGTGTTTGCCTATGTCACCGGCAACATCACCTTCTCTAAATACCTGCTCTTCCCGCATATCCCCGGTGCCGGCGAGCTGCTCATCTTCTGCTCGGCCATGGCCGGCGCGGGGCTGGCTTTTCTGTGGTTCAACACCCATCCGGCCCAGGTCTTCATGGGCGACGTGGGCGCTCTGGCGCTGGGGGCGGCGCTGGGCACCATCGCCGTCATCGTGCGCCAGGAAGTGGTGCTCGCCATCATGGGCGGAATTTTTGTCGTCGAAGCGCTCTCGGTGATGGCGCAGGTAATGTGGTTCAAGGTCACCCGGCGCCGCTATGGCGAAGGGCGGCGCCTGCTGAAGATGGCGCCCCTGCACCACCATTTTGAAAAGAGCGGCTGGAAGGAGACGCAGGTGGTCGTGCGTTTCTGGATCATCACCATGCTGCTGTGTCTCATTGGCCTCTCGACCCTGAAACTGCGATGAACGAGACGCCTGAACTGCCCCACGACAACGCCGAGCCCCTGCCCGGTGCGGACTCGGCTTTGCCAATGCCCACGCCTGCTGCGGGTGAAGTGCAGGCCGCGCCCGCGCAGCCGCTGCACGCCGCGCGCGATGCCAGCGAGTTCGTAGCGCGCATGTTCAGCGACATTGGCAGCGCCGATGCGGTAGCTGTCGAGGCGCCCTCCAGCGAAGCGGCGGCCCAGAGCGAAGCCGCGGAGCTGCCTTCAGAGCAGCCGACCATGGCTCCGGCTGAGGCCGTGCAGGGCCTGCTTGCAGGCCGCTCGGTGCTGGTGCTGGGTCTGGGCATTTCGGGCATGTCCATGGCCCGCTGGTGCGTGCGCTGTGGTGCGGCGGTGACGGTGGCCGATACACGCGCCGAGCCCCCGTTGCTGGCGCGCCTGCGGAGCGAACTGCCCCAGGTGCAGTTTGTCGGCGGCGCTTTTGGTGCAGATCTGGTGGCGGGCAAGGGCCTGCATGCGGTCCTGCGTTCGCCGGGTTTGAGTCCTGCCGAGATTGCTCCTGTAATCGTAGCTGCTAACGCAGATGGAATAAGCGCTGAAGGCGAATTAGGCTTGTATTCCGACGCTCTGGCGGCGCTGCGCAGCGCCTGCGGCTACGCACCGCGGGTACTGGCGGTGACCGGCACCAATGGCAAGACCACGGTGACGGCGCTCACCGGCCTGCTGGCCGCAGAGGGCGGTGCGCGCGTGGCGGTGGCGGGCAACATTGGCCCGGCGCTGCTCGATACCTTGGCGCAGCACCTCGACAGTGGCACGCTCCCCGAGGTCTGGGTGCTGGAACTATCGAGCTTCCAGCTGGATGCACCCGCAAGTTTCGAGCCGACTGCGGCCGCGGTGCTGAACATTTCCCAAGACCATTTGGACTGGCACGGCAGCATGCAGGCCTACGCCGCGGCCAAGGCCAGGGTGTTTGGCAAGCAAGGCCTGATGGTGCTCAACCGCGACGACCCGGTGGTGATGCAGATGCACGCTGCGGCCAGTGCAGCGGCTGTGCCCGAAGGGGGCGCGCGCGGCAAGCAGGCGAAAGTCGTGCAGCGCGAGATCGTCACGTTTGGCGCCGATAGCCCCAAGCGCCCTGGCGACTTCGGCATCGAGCTGGTGCACGGCATGGCCTGGCTGGTACGGGCGCAGGAAGCCGACGAGACCCGAAAGCGCGCCCCGCGCCGCAGCAGTGCGGGGCAGGACGCGGAGCCGGACGAGATCTTCATTCAGCGCCTGATCCCCACCGACGCGCTGCGCATTCGCGGTCGGCACAACGCGGTCAACGCACTGGCCGCGTTGGCGCTCGCGCAGGCGGCAGGCGGCGCGCTGGGGCCCATGCTCTACGCGCTGCGCGACTACCGTGGCGAGCCGCACCGTGTCGAACCGGTGGGAACCCTCGACGGCATCGAGTATTTCGACGACAGCAAGGGGACGAACGTCGGTGCCACCGTGGCCGCCATCTCCGGCCTGGGCGCCGAGCGGCGCGTGCTCGTCATCCTGGGCGGGGTCGGTAAGGGGCAGGATTTTTCTCCGCTCGCCGCGCCGGTGGAGCGCTTCGCCCGCGCCGTGGTGTTGATAGGGCGCGACGCGCCGCAGATTCGCGCCGCCCTCGAATCCACCGGCGTTCCGCTGCTGGACGCCAGCACGCTGGCCGAAGCCGTGGACCTGGCGACCCGCCGCGCCCATGCGGGTGACGCGGTATTGCTTTCACCTGCCTGCGCCAGTTTTGACATGTTCGAGCACTACGTGCAGCGCGGTGAAATGTTTGCCGCCCTCGTGCGCGAACGCGCGCAGGACGCCGGGCAACCCTGGGAGGGTGCGGCATGAGCGCCGTCGCGTCTCGCTTTAGCGGCCGCATCGCGGCCTGGCTTGCCGCGCGCAGGCAGCACAGCACAGAAGGCCTGCCGGTGCGCGCGGGTGGCATGGAATACCGCCAGAGCACGGCCACACCGGCGAGCGTGCTGGGGTTCGACCAGGCGCTGCTCTGGGTGGTGGTGGCGCTGTTGGCCTGGGGTTTGGTGATGGTGTATTCCGCCTCCATCGCTATGTCGGACAACCCGCGGTTCGGCAATATTTCGCACACCCATTTCCTGGTGCGCCACATGTTCGCGCTGGTGATGGGGTTTGTGGCGGCCTTGCTCACCTTTCAGATTCCCATGGCCGTGTGGGAGCGCCAGGCCCGCGCGCTGTTCCTGCTCTCGATCGCCCTGCTGATTGCCGTGCTGGTACCGCACGTTGGCACGGTCGTCAACGGCGCGCGGCGCTGGCTGTCGCTGGGCATCATGAACTTCCAGCCCTCCGAGCTGGCCAAGTTCGCGGTGGTGATTTATGCGGCCGACTACATGTGCCGCAAGATGGATGTGAAAGAGCGGTTTTTCCGTGCCGTGCTCCCCATGGGCGCGGCGGTGGCGCTGGTCGGCGGTCTGCTGCTGGCCGAGCCCGACATGGGCGCTTTCATGGTCATCGCCGTGATTGCCATGGGCATCCTGTTCCTGGGAGGGGTCAACGCGCGCATGTTCTTTCTCATCGCCACGGTGTTGCTCGCCGCCTTCTCGGCCATGGTGATGATGAGCGACTGGCGGCGTGAGCGCATCTTTGCCTACCTCGACCCCTGGACCGAGGTGCATGCCCTGGGCAAGGGCTACCAGCTCTCGCATTCGCTGATCGCCATCGGTCGCGGCGAGATTTTCGGTGTTGGCCTGGGCGGCAGTGTGGAAAAGCTCCATTGGCTGCCCGAAGCGCACACCGACTTTCTGCTGGCCGTGATCGGCGAAGAATTCGGCCTGGTGGGGGTGCTGACCCTGATCGTGCTGTTCTTCTGGCTGACACGCCGCATCATGCACATCGGTCGCCAGGCCATCGCGCTTGACCGCGTCTTTTCCGGCCTGGTGGCGCAAGGCGTGGCGATGTGGATGGGTTTCCAGGCCTTCATCAACATGGGTGTGAACCTGGGCGCGCTGCCGACCAAGGGCCTGACGCTGCCCCTGATGAGCTTTGGCGGCTCGGCGATTCTGATGAACCTGGTGGCCCTGGCGGTGGTGCTCAGAGTGGATTACGAAAACAAACATCTCATGCGCGGAGGCCGCGTATGAGATGTTTGTTTCGACAAAACAAGCTCCTGCAGTGCGCCAGCGCTGCGCGCTGCGCAGCAGCGCATGCGCGGAGGCCGCGTATGAGATGTTTGTTTCGACAAAACAAGCTCCTGCAGTGCGCCAGCGCTGCGCGCTGCGCAGCAGCGCATGCGCGGAGGCCGCGTATGAGATGCTTGTTTCTGCAAAACAAACCCTGCAGTGCGCCAGCACTGCGCACTGCGCAGCAGTGCATGCGCGGAGGCCGCGTATGAGCAGCAAAACAGCCCTCATCATGGCGGGTGGCACCGGTGGCCACATCTTCCCCGGCCTTGCCGTGGCACAGGCGCTTCGCACGCGCGGCTGGCGCGTGCATTGGCTGGGCGCGCCCGGCAGCATGGAGTCGCGCCTGGTGCCCGCACAGGGTTTTGCGCTCGAGACGATTGCTTTTGGCGGTGTGCGCGGCAAGGGCGTCCTCACGCTGGCGCTGCTGCCGCTGCGCCTGCTGCGCGCCTTCTGGCAGGCGCTGGCGGTGGTGCGCCGCGTGCGCCCCGACGTGGTGGTGGGCCTGGGCGGCTACATCAGCTTTCCGGGCGGCATGATGGCCGTTCTGGCCGGCAAGCCATTGGTGCTGCATGAGCAAAATTCGGTGGCCGGTATGGCCAACCGTGTGTTGGCGGTCGTTGCCGACAAGCGGTTCACGGCCTTTCCCAACGTGCTGCGTAAGGCCGAATGGGTGGGCAACCCGCTGCGCGCGGCGTTCATGCAACAGGCGGGCCCGGCCGAGCGTTTTGCCGGGCGCAGCGGTCCGCTGCGCCTGCTGGTGGTGGGCGGGAGCCTGGGCGCACAGGCACTCAACGACACCGTGCCGCAGGCGCTGGCCTTGCTTTCGCCGGCCGAGCGCCCACAGGTGCTGCACCAGAGCGGCGCCGCGCAGATCGAGCGCCTGCGCGCCAACTATGCCGCTGCTGGTGTGGAGGCCCAGCTCACGCCTTTCATTGACGACACGGCCAGCGCTTTCGCCGCCGCCGACCTCATCGTCTGCCGCGCCGGTGCCAGCACCGTGACCGAAATTGCGGCCGTCGGTGCCGCTGCGGTCTTCGTGCCCTTTCCTTCCGCGGTCGATGACCACCAGACCACGAATGCGCGCTTTCTCGTCGACGCGGGCGGCGGATGGCTGCTTCCCCAGCGCGAACTGACCCCGCAGCGGCTTGCTGATATGCTACGAAATATGGAGCGCAATGCGCTGATGAACAAAGCGCTAGAGGCCAAAAAGATGCAAAAATTGGATGCGACGAACGCGGTGGTAGCCGCCTGCGAGGAGCTGGCCGCATGAAGCACGCCATTCACCACATTCACTTCGTCGGCATCGGTGGTTCGGGCATGAGCGGTATCGCCGAGGTGCTGTTCAACCAAGGCTACACCGTCAGCGGCTCGGACTTGGCCGACAGCGCTGCGCTACGCCGTCTGCAGGCCATGGGCATTGCCACCCACCTGGGCCATGCGGCCGCGCATGTCGAAGGCGCCGATGCCGTGGTGACGTCCACCGCGGTGCAGGAAGGCAACCCGGAAGTGCTGGCCGCGCGTGAGAAGAAGATCCCCGTGGTGCCGCGTGCCCTCATGCTCGCGGAACTAATGCGCATGAAGCAGGGCATCGCGATCGCCGGTGCGCACGGCAAGACGACCACCACCAGCCTCGTGGCCAGCGTGCTCGCCGAGGCCGGGCTCGATCCGACTTTCGTGATCGGTGGGCGTCTCAACAGCGCTGGAGCCAATGCCAAGCTGGGCGGCGGCGACTACATCGTTGTCGAGGCGGATGAATCCGACGCCTCGTTTCTGAACTTGCTGCCCGTGATGGCGGTCGTCACCAACATCGACGCCGACCACATGGAAACCTATGGGCACGACTTTGGCCGGCTGAAAAAGGCGTTTGTCGACTTCCTCCACCGCATGCCGTTCTACGGCGCGGCCGTGCTGTGCATCGACAACGCTGCGGTGCGCGACATCCTGCCCCAGGTGTCCTGCCCCGTCACCAGCTATGGGTTTTCAGAGGATGCCCAGGTGCGCGCGCTGAACGTGCGCGCCGAAGGTGCGCAAATGTGCTTTACCGTACAGCGGCGCAATGGCGTCACGTTGCCGGACATGGAGGTGCGCCTCAACCTCGCGGGCGAGCACAACGTGCAGAACGCATTGGCGGCGATTGCGGTGGCGGTGGAACTGTCCATTGACGACGCGGCGGTGCTGCGCGCATTGGAGAATTTCCGGGGGGTGGGCCGGCGCTTTCAGAGCTACGGCGATCTGCCGGCCACGGGGGGTGGCACCTTCACGCTCATCGACGACTACGGCCACCATCCCGTCGAGATGGCGGCCACGCTGGCTGCTGCACGCGGGGCTTTTCCCGGGCGGCGCCTGGTGCTCGCCTTCCAGCCGCATCGCTACACGCGCACACGCGATTGCTTCGAGGATTTCGTCCAGGTCATCGGCAAGGCCGACGCCGTGCTGCTGACGGAGGTGTACGCCGCTGGAGAGCCACCGATCGTGGCCGCAGACGGCCGTTCGCTGGCGCGTGCGCTGCGCGTTGCCGGGCAGGTTGAACCCGTCTTTGTCGATGATGTGGCGGCGCTGCCACGCGCCATTGCCGAACTTGCCAGAGCAGGCGACGTGGTCTTGTGCATGGGCGCCGGATCGATTGGCAATGTGTCCGCGCGCACGGTAGAATTGCTACAAAAACATGAGCTGTCATCGTAGATAAGACAAGCGCTATGAGCCATAAATATGTAAATATTGACGTGCAGAAAATGGGCAGGGTGGCCGTGCTCATGGGTGGCACGTCGGCCGAGCGCGAGGTGTCCCTCATGTCGGGACGCGGCGTGCTCGCCGCGCTCCGGTCGCGCGGTGTCGATGCCCACGCCTTCGACCCAGCGGAGCGCGACATGGGGGAACTTCGGCGTGAAGGTTTTGCGCGCTGCTTCATCACCTTGCATGGCCGCCACGGCGAAGACGGCACGGTGCAGGGCGCGCTGGAACTGCTGGGCATTCCCTACACCGGCCCGGGGGTGCTGGCCTCTGCCATTGCCATGGACAAGGTCATGACCAAGCGCATGTGGATTGCCGAAGGCTTGCCGACGCCGCGCTATGTGTGCCTGACGCCCGAGCAGCAGACGCCCGAGCGCCTACGTGCCGTGCCCGATACGCTGGGCCTGCCCCTGATCGTCAAGCCGCCGCACGAGGGTTCGTCGATCGGCGTCAGCAAGGTCAATGGCTATTCCGACATGCAGGCAGCGGTGGCGTTGTCCGCCCGGTACGAGCCCGAAGTGCTGTGTGAAGAATTCATTGAGGGTGAAGAGGTGACTTGCCCCGTATTGGGCACGGGCGCAGAGGCGCGTGCGCTCCCCGTGATCCGGATCGAAGCCCCGAATGGTGCCTACGACTACCAGAACAAGTACTTCACCGACGAGGTCAAGTACCACTGCCCCAGTGGCCTGCCCGAAGCCGAGGAGCGCGAAATCCAGCGGCTGGTGCTGGCCAGCTACCGGGCGCTTGGCTGCCGCGGCTGGGGCCGCGCCGACCTGATGATTCGCGCCAGCGACCGCAAGCCCTTTTTGCTGGAGATCAATACCTCACCCGGCATGACGGGCCACTCGCTGGTGCCCATGTCGGCGCGTGCCGCAGGCTTGTCGTACGAGGACCTGTGCCTGCTGCTGCTGGCGGGCGCCGCCCTCGATTCGCCTGCAGGCACGCTGGCAGGAGGCGCGCAGTGACCACTCTGGCCGCGCCGCTCGACGTCCGGTTGATGAACCTGACGGCCACGCTGCTGTTCACCGGTTGCGCATTGTTTGCGCTGGCGGGCGGCGCGTGGTGGGCGCTGCGCCACCCCGCTTTTGCCATTGCGCGCATCGTCGTGCAGGGCGAACTGGCGCACAACAACGCGGTGACGCTGCGGGCCAACGTGGCGCCGCAAATTTCCGGCAATTTCTTCACCATGAATTTGCAGAACGTGCGCCGCGCTTTCGAGCAAGTGCCTTGGGTGCGCAGCGCGCAGGTGCAGCGTGAATTTCCTCGCACCTTGCGCGTGCGCCTGACGGAGCACCATGCGGTGGCCCACTGGGGGCCCGAATCGGGTACGGCCATGGTCAATACCGAGGGGGAAGTGTTCGAGTCCAACGGTGTGGACGACGAACTTGAAGACTTGCAGCGCCTGGACGGACCGCAAGGCAGTTCGGCGCAGGTGCTCGCCATGGCGCAGGCGCTGGAACCCATTTTCGAACCCCTGGGGCTCGATATCACGGCCCTCGCGCTCTCGGTACGCGGGGGCTGGCGCGTGACCTTGGGCGAGGACGCCACGGTCGAGCTCGGTGGTGGCACGCCCCCCGAAGTCATTGCGCGCACCCAGCGCTTTGCACAAACGCTCACGCGCGTGGCCACCCAGTTCGGGCGCCGCGCGGATGCGCTGGAATCCGCAGACTTGCGCCATATCGGTGGTTACGCAGTGCGCTTGCGCGGCGTGACCACCGTCACTGCCCAAACCAACGCCCACGCGGCACGCTAGACAACAAGAGGCATCAGACCTATGGCAAGAGAATACAAAGACGTGGTGGTGGGGCTGGACATTGGGACCGCCAAGATCATGGCGGTGGTGGCCGAGGTACTGCCCGGTGGCACGCTCAGGCTCGCCGGGCTGGGCGTGGCGCCAAGCAACGGACTCAAGCGCGGCGTGGTGGTCAACATTGACGCCACGGTGCAAAGCATCCAGCAGGCTTTGCGCGAGGCCGAGCTGATGGCCGACTGCAAGATCCAGCGCGTCTACACCGGCATCACCGGCAGCCACATTCGCGGGCTCAATTCCAGCGGCATGGTGGCGGTGAAAGACAAGGAAGTGACGCCCGCCGATGTCGCCCGCGTGATTGAGACCGCGAAGGCCATCAACATCTCCAGCGACCAGCGGTTGCTGCTCGTCGAGCCACAGGAATTCGTCATCGATGGGCAGGATGTGAAAGAGCCCATCGGCATGAGCGGCATCCGCCTGGAGGCCAAGATTCATATCGTGACCGGCGCCCAGAGCGCGGCCGAGAACATCATCAAGTGCGTGCGCCGCTGCGGGCTGGAAGTCGAGCAGCTCCTGCTCAACCCGCTGGCATCGAGCCAGGCGGTGCTGACCGACGACGAGCGCGAGCTGGGCGTGGCGGTGGTGGACATCGGCGCCGGCACCACGGACATCGCCATTTTCACCGGCGGTGCCATCCGGCATACGGCCGTCATTCCGATCGCTGGCGATCTGATCACCAGCGACATCGCCATGGCGCTGCGCACGCCCACCAAGGATGCGGAAGAAATCAAGGTGGAAAGCGGTTACGCCAAGCAGTTGCTGGCCGACCCCGAAGCGCAGGTCGAGGTGCCGGGCCTGGGCGACCGTGGCCCGCGCATGATCAGCCGCCAGGCGCTGGCCGGTGTCATCGAGCCGCGCGTGGAAGAGATTTTCACCCTGGTGCAGCAGGTGGTGCGCGAATCGGGCTACGAAGAAGTGCTCTCGTCGGGCATCGTGCTGACCGGCGGCAGCGTGGTCATGCCCGGCATGGTCGAGTTGGGCGAAGACATTTTCCTCAAGCCTGTGCGCCGCGGCATTCCGAAATACTCCGGCGCGCTCTCCGACATGGTGGCCCAGCCGCGCGCCGCCACCGTGATGGGCCTGCTCGAAGAGGCGCGCCTGGCACGCATGCGCGGCTTCAAGGTGGCGCAAAAGACGGGATCGGTGCAGACCGCATTCGGCCGTTTCAAGGATTTCATCGTGGGGAACTTCTGACCATGTTGACCCCCAATCTGCGCTTGCGCCCCCACCCCCCGCCCCGAAGGCGCAGAAGCTGCGCTGCCGGCCGGCATCGCGGGCGATGGCGCCCACCTCACATTCGTTTTTTTGTCTTGCCACCCATTCAAAACCCGTCAGCAGTACCAGGAGTCACAACATGCCCATCGAAATGATCGAAACCGAAGAATTCAACCAGGGCACCCAGATCAAGGTGATCGGGGTCGGCGGTGGCGGCAGCAACGCCGTCGAACACATGATTGCGCGCGCCGTCCAGGGCGTGGAGTTCATCAGTGCCAACACCGACGCGCAGGCCCTGATGCGCAGCTCGGCGCACCGCGCCATCCAGTTGGGCGAGAGCGGCCTGGGTGCGGGCAGCAAGCCCGAGAAGGCACGCGACGCCGCCGAAGCCGCGGTGGATGACATCCGCGATGCGATTTCGGGCGCCCACATGCTGTTCATCACGGCCGGCATGGGCGGGGGCACGGGAACGGGCGCCGCACCCGTGATCGCACGCATCGCCAAGGAGATGGGCATCCTCACCGTCGGCGTGGTGACCAAGCCTTTCGAATGGGAAGGTGGCCGGCGCATGAAGAACGCCGATGACGGCCTTGCAGAACTCGAAGCCAACGTCGATTCGCTGATCGTGGTGCTCAATGAAAAGCTGCTCGACGTGCTGGGTGACGACGTTCGGCAGGAAGAAGCCTTTGCCCATGCCAACGACGTGCTGAAGAATGCCGTGGGCGGTATCGCCGAGATCATCAACGAATACGGCCAGGTGAACGTCGACTTCGAAGACGTGCGTACCGTGATGGGCGAACCCGGCAAGGCCATGATGGGCACGGCCACGGCCAGCGGGCCGGACCGCGCGCGCATTGCGGCCGAACAGGCCATTGCCTGCCCGTTGCTCGAAGGCATAGACCTGTCGGGCGCCAAGGGTGTGCTGGTGTTGGTGACGGCCAGCAAGGGCAGCCTCAAGCTGGCGGAGTCGCGCCTGGCCATGAGCACCATCAATGCCTACGCTTCGACCGATGCCCATGTGATTTTCGGTGCCGCTTACGACGAGAGCCTGGGCGAAGACATCCGCGTCACGGTGGTCGCCACCGGCCTGGCACGCCAGAACGCGCGCCGCCAGCCGATTTCGGTGGTGCAAGGCCTGCGCACCGGAACCGACAACATCGCCTACCAGATGCCCGCCAATGCGATGGGGGGCGTCGGTCAGGCAGGAAGCGCCGACTACGGGAACATGGCCGTGCCGAGCGTCTGGCGGACCAACCGCAATTCCGCTGCGGCGCGTGTAGATGCGCTGTCGTCTGGCGGCATGGACGATCTGGAGATTCCGGCCTTTCTGCGCAAGCAGGCAGACTAAACGGGTCCCGATGGCGCAGTGCAGCAAAACTGCGCCATCGAACCTAAAATGCCCGCATGCTCCCGCAACGCACCATCAAGGCGCTTACACGTGCCGTTGGCGTCGGTCTGCACAGCGGCCAGCGCGTCGAACTGACGCTGCGGCCCGCTGCGCCCGACACCGGCATCGTGTTCCGCCGTATCGATCTGCCGCAACCGGTGGATATCCCCGTGTCCGCCGAATCGGTGACCGACACGCGGCTGGCCTCCACCATTGGCGTGGGCGCGGCCAAGGTGCACACGGTGGAGCATTTGATGTCGGCTTGCTCAGGGTTGGGCATCGACAACCTCTACATCGACATCACGGCAGAAGAGGTGCCGATCCTCGATGGCTCCTCGGCTTCCTTTGTGTTTCTGTTGCAAAGCGCCGGTATCGAGTTGCAAAAGGCGCCACGACGTTTCATTCGGGTGAAGCAAGCCGTGGAAGTTCGCCAGGGCACAGGCGCGGCTGTCAAATGGGCGCGTCTGGCGCCTTACCACGGCTTCAAACTCAGCTTCGAGATTGATTTTGACCACCCGGCGGTCGATTCCACTGGGCAGCGGGTCGAATTCGACCTGGGTGCGGGCAACTACAGCCGCGACATCGCACGGGCCCGCACTTTTGGTTTCACGCGTGACGTGGAAATGATGCGCTCGAACGGCCTGGCGCTCGGTGGCGGGCTGGACAACGCCATCGTCATGGACGACTACAAGGTCCTCAATGCCGATGGCTTGCGCTACGACGACGAGTTTGTGAAACACAAGATCCTCGACGCCATGGGCGACCTGTACCTGGTCGGCAAACCCCTGCTTGCTGCCTACAGCGCGTTTCGCTCAGGCCATGCCATGAACAACCTGCTGCTGCGCGAGCTGCTGGCGCAGCGGGACGCCTGGGATGTCGTTACCTTCGACGACGAACGCCAGGCGCCGCGCGGGTTCGCGCAGCCCGTGCGTGCCTGGTAGGCCGCAGGCGTGTTCATCGCCCGTACCTTGGTTTTTATCCTGCTGCTAACGGCAGCGGTCTTTTTTGCCTTCTACGCCGCAACCGGGCAGCTGCGGTACCGGCGCTTTGGTCTGGTGATCCTCAAATGGACCGTGATTGCTGGCCTGTTCTTCTTTGCGGTGCTCTTTATCGACCGCCTTGCCTGAGGCCGGCGCACACGGGCATGCGTAGGGCAGTACACTCGCCCCTGCTCCGGGGTGTGCTGATGCGCTGAGATGCCGGGGGCCTGACAACAGGCTCCCTGGCGAACCCGACGAACTTGATCCGGTTCATACCGGCGGAAGAAGAGCCGATCTCCCTGTCTGCGTGCCGTCCCCATAAGGCCTGCACGCCGTCCCCCTGGTGCACACCACCTCTGCGGGAGGCGCAGGTTCAGTCCGGAGCATCCATCCACCGGACCGTAGGAGACCTGCCATGAACGCCCCCGACCCCCTTGCCCGTGAATCTTTCGCCAACCTGCTGGCACGTGCGCGCGAGCCCTTTCCCGCGTCGCGCAAACAGTACCTTGCTGGCGCCCTGCACCCCGAGCTGCGTGTGCCCGTGCGGGACATCGCGCTCACCAACGGCGAGCAGGTCAGCGTGTACGACGCCTCGGGCCCGTACACCGACCCGCAGGCTGTGATCGATGTGCGCAGCGGCCTGGCCAGCGTTCGCGGCGGCTGGATCGAAGCACGCGGTGACACCGAACGCTACCAGGGGCGACCGCCTGTGGCGCTGGACGACGGCAGCAAGAGCGAAGACGCGGCGCGCCTGGCCCAGTTGCGCATTGAGGCCGCAGGCCTGCAGCGCCAGCCGCTGCGCGCCAAGAGCGGCGCCAACGTGACGCAGATGCACTATGCCCGCAAAGGCATCGTGACGCCCGAGATGGAATACGTGGCGCTGCGCGAAAACGGCAAGCGCGAATGGATGGCGCAGTACCAGCAGGACGCCGCTCGCGAGCAGCGCCTGGCCGGCAACCCCCTGGGCGCCATGATTCCAAAGATCATCACGCCCGAGTTCGTGCGCGACGAAGTGGCGCGCGGTCGCGCCATCATTCCGGCCAACATCAACCACCCCGAAGTGGAGCCGATGGCGATTGGCCGGAATTTCCTGGTCAAGATCAACGCCAACATCGGCAACTCCGCCGTCACCTCAAGCATCGAGGAAGAGGTCGAAAAACTCGTCTGGGCCATCCGCTGGGGTGCCGACAACGTGATGGACCTGTCCACCGGCAAGAACATCCACACCACGCGCGACTGGATCGTGCGCAACTCGCCCGTGCCCATCGGCACCGTGCCGATCTACCAGGCGCTCGAAAAGGTCGGCGGCATCGCCGAGGACCTGACCTGGGAAATCTTCCGCGACACCCTGATCGAGCAGGCCGAGCAGGGCGTGGACTACTTCACCATCCACGCGGGCGTGCGCCTGGCCTACATCCACCTCACGGCGGCGCGGCGCACCGGCATCGTCTCGCGTGGCGGCTCCATCATGGCCAAGTGGTGCATGGCGCACCACCGCGAGAGCTTCCTCTACGAGCACTTCGAGGACATCTGCGACATCATGAAGAGCTACGACGTGGCCTTCAGCCTGGGCGACGGCCTGCGCCCCGGCTGCGCCTCGGACGCCAATGACGAAGCCCAGTTCGCCGAATTGCACACGCTGGGCGAACTCACCCAAGTGGCCTGGAAGCACGACGTGCAGACCATGATCGAAGGCCCCGGCCATGTGCCCATGCACATGATCCAGGCCAACATGACCGAGCAGCTCAAGACCTGCCACGAGGCGCCGTTCTACACCCTGGGTCCGCTGACCATCGACATCGCGCCCGGCTACGACCACATTGCGTCTGCCATCGGCGCCGCCATGATTGGCTGGATGGGCACCGCCATGCTGTGCTACGTGACGCCCAAGGAGCACCTGGGTCTGCCCGACCGCGACGACGTCAAGCAGGGCATCATCGCCTACAAGATCGCCGCGCACGCCGCCGACGTCGCCAAGGGCCACCCCGGTGCCCGTGCCCGTGATGATGCATTGAGCCAGGCGCGCTTTGATTTCCGCTGGCAGGACCAGTTCAATCTCGGCCTCGACCCCGAGACGGCGCAGGAATACCACGACGAAACCCTGCCCAAGGATGCCTCCAAGGTGGCGCATTTCTGCTCCATGTGCGGGCCGAAGTTCTGCTCCATGAAAATCACCCAGGAAGTGCGCGAATTCGCGGCCAAAAAGGGCCTGAGCGAAACCGAGGCGCTGGCCGACGGCCTGCAGGCGAAGGCGCAGGAGTTCCAGCAGGGCGGGGGGCGTTTGTACGTCCCGCTGACCCCCATCGCATAAGACACTCTTATGAAGTGAGAGACTTCCAGGCGCGTCTTCGGGAAGAGGGTCTTTCCCGAGGTGCGCCGTGCAAGATTTGGCTATGCTGCAAGTGTCAAAAGTTGTAAATAGACCAGAGGCTTCATGAGCACACTTGCCGGCAAAACGCTCTCTATCCGTACGCGCCTGTATTTCGCCACGGCTTTTTCGTTGCTGCTGCTGGTAGCGGTGGGCGCCTTGGCTTATGTGGGGCTGGAACGCACGCGTGACACGGTGGCCATGCTCTTTGACCAGCATGTGCAGACGCTGACGGATATTTCCGAGTTGCGAACCACGCTGGGCGATGTGCGGCGGGTTGAAAAAGACGTCATCCTCAACTTCAACAACGCCGTGGAGGTAGCCGCCCAGCGCGAACTCTGGACCAAATCCATGAATACGCTGCGCAGCGAACTGGGCAAGGTACGCGAGCACAAGGCGGGGGACGCAGATTTCACAGGCGCCATCGACAAAACGCTTGCCGAAATCAAGCAATATGACGAGGGCGTTTCCCCCGTGTTCACACAAATCGAAGCCGCCCAGCTCGATGGTGCGGGAGGCGCGGCGTATGCCGAAAAGTTCAAGGGCCACATGGAGATCAGCGATCAGCTGCTCTCCGGCCTGGCGACGCAGGCGAGAACGCGCATGGATGAGGCGCGTGCAGCGGTCGATGCGCGCGCCTCCCTGTTGGCGATTGCTGTTGCCGTGGCGGTGCTGCTGGCCTTGGCCATTGTGCTGCCCTTGACCATTTTCACGCTGCGCTCCATTACCGCCTCGCTGGCACAAGCCCGCGCGCTGGCCGAGCGGATTGCCGCCGGCGACCTCTCCGACGACGAGGCGCCGCGCAGCCTGGACGAGTTGGGCCAACTGGTACTGACCATGGGACGCATGCAGGAGTCCTTGCGCACGCTGGTGCGCCAGGTGCAGGATGCAGCCGGCAACATCTCGACCGCCAGCGCCGAGATCGCCACCGGCAACCTCGACCTGAGCCAGCGCACCGAGCAGACAGCAGCCAACCTGGAGGAGGTCGCCGCGTCGATGGACATGCTCACTGGCACCGTGCAGCACAACGCGGAATCGTCCCGCAGCGCCAGCGCTTCGGCGGGTGAGGCTGGCGCCGTGGCGGGCCGGGGCGGCGAAGTGGTCGGGCAGGTGGTCAGCACCATGGAGCAGATCAGCACCAGCTCGCGCAAGATCGCCGACATCACCGGTGTCATCGACGGCATTGCTTTTCAGACCAATATTCTGGCGCTCAATGCTGCCGTCGAAGCGGCGCGGGCCGGGGAACAGGGGCGCGGCTTTGCCGTGGTGGCCAGCGAAGTGCGCAGCCTCGCGGGCCGCAGCGCCGACGCGGCCAAGGAAATCAAGTCGCTTATCGGCGCCTCGGTCGAGCGTGTGGAAGATGGCGCGCGCCTCGTGGGCCAGGCCGGCCAGACCATGACCGAGATCGTCGGCAGCGTGCGCCGTGTCTCGGATGTCATCAGCGAGATCAGTGCATCCGCCGCCGAAGAGCGCGACAACATCGAGCAGATCGGCCAGGCCGTGCGCCATCTGGACCAGATGACGCAGCAGAACGCCGCGCTGGTCGAACAATCGGCCGCTGCTGCGCAGTCGCTGCGCGAGCAGGCGGCTGCGCTCTCGCGCGCGGCAGCGCAGTTCAAATTGGGCCAGGGGGCGCCATCGGTGCCGATGGCGTCTGCTCCTGTGCAGCACCCTGCGCCGGACGGGTATGCGCTTCCTGAGGGCGGTGCACCGCTGCGCTTGGGCTGAACGGGAGCGGGTACAGCGCCCAGGCACCCGGCGCAGGCGCGTGCACCGGCCAGTGGGCAGAGCAGGGCGGATTGCCCCTTTGCGCACGCTCGCCCAGTAGCCACTGCACGCAGCGTGCCACGCCGGCGTGCGCGATCCACACCACGTCGCTCCCCGTCTCGCTGGCCACGGTGCTGTCTTCTTCCAAGGCTGCGCCGACGCGCGCCAGCATGTCGATGAGCCGCTCGCCACCGCCAGGCGCATAGGTCGCCAGCTGAGCCGCCCAGGTGTCGAGCTCGGCGCGCGGCAGCGTTGCCCAGGCCAGCCCTTCCCAGGCGCCAAAATTCAGTTCGCGCAGGCGGGCGTCAGATTTAAGGGTGAAATCAGGCCTTAGCGCATATGCTGCTTGCGCAAGCAGCTCACATCTTTGTAGCGTCGAATGTCGCAGTACCGATCTGTGCAGCAATGTGCGTGGCAGCGTGCTTGCCAGCCGTTCGGCGCAGCGCGCCGTCGCTTCCAGCTCGACCGGCAGATCGAGTTGGCCGTAGCAGATGCCCGGCGGCGCCAGCACTGGCGCATGGCGCACCAGCCACAATTGGGGCACGTTCAGCCGCCCGTCCTGAGCCCCACGGGGCCCAGGGCCAGTGCCGCACCGAGATAAAACGCAATTTCGGCCACTTGCTGTACGGCGCCCAGGCAGTCGCCCGTAAAGCCCTGCAGCCGCAGCAAAAACCAGCGTGTCAGCAAAGCGGTGCAGGCACCGCTGAGCAGCAGCGCCAGGAGCACGAACAGCACCCCTTCGCCAAGGGCGATGACGACTAGCGGAGCCACGCACCAGGCCATGGCTACCGTGAGTTGCACAAGGGTGATGCTGTCTGCCAGCGGTTTCGCTTTGGATCGCGCGCTGTCGCCGATGTAGGGCAGCCCCCGCACCAGCAGCAGCGGGAAAAATCGGGAAACCACATGGGCGCCGGCCAGCGCCGCCAGCGCAGGCGAGAGGCCGCGTTGGCCGAGCAAAGCCAGCAAGCCCGTTTTGGCCAGCAGCGCCAAGACGAGTGCCATGGCGCCGAAAGCACCGATGCGCGAATCTTTCATGATGTCGAGTGCGCGCTCACGCTCCTGGCTGCCGCCGAGGCCATCCGCCACATCGGCCAGGCCGTCTTCATGAAAACCGCCGGTGAGCAGCACGGTGGCGGCCGTGCTCAGCGCCGCGGCCACCCAGGGCGTGGCGGGCGCGGCGCCAAGCCCCAGGTAGAGCAAGGCATAGACGGTGCAGGCGCAGGCGCCGACGACCCAGCCGACGCCTGGGAAATGGGCGCTGGAGGCGCGCAGCATCTCCGGGCTGAACCCCACCCACGCCGCCAGCCGGCCGGTGACCGGAATGCGGGTGAAAAACTGCAGCGCCAGCAGGTAGTGGCGCAGTGCCTGCTGCGCCCGTTCTTCAGAATTCATAGCTGCTCGCGCTTGTGGGATATGCGGAAGAAGCCCATTTGATTCGAAGTTTCAGTTGCCACCGTGGCCCGACTGCAGGAACAGGCGGTAGGCCGGGTTGAGCGTTTCTTCCACGTAGGGATACCCCAAGGTAGCCAGGAATGCCTCGAACGCCTGCGCATCGCTGGCCGGCACTTGCAAACCCACCAGAATGCGGCCGTAGTCGGCGCCCTGGTTGCGGTAGTGGAACAGCGAGATGTTCCAGCTCGGCTGCATCAGGCTCAGGAACTTCAGCAGCGCGCCGGGCCGCTCGGGGAAGACGAAGCGCAGCAGCCGCTCGTCTTGCGCCAGGGCGGAGTGGCCCCCGACCAGATGGCGCAAATGCTCCTTGGCCAATTCGTCGTGCGTCAAATCCAGCGCTTCAAAACCATGGCGAGCGAAGCTCTTCGCCAGCTTCGCCGACTCGCCCCGTCCGTGGGTCGCAATGCCGACGAACACATGGGCGCGCGCCGCATCGCTGATGCGGTAGTTGAACTCGGTGACGTTGCGCGGCCCGCCGGGCAGTTCGCCAATCACCTCGCAAAAACGCCGGAAGCTCCCGCGCGCTTCGGGGATGGTGACGGCCAGCAGGGCCTCGCGCTCCTCGCCCACCTCGGCACGCTCGGCGACAAAGCGCAGGCGGTCGAAGTTCATGTTGGCGCCGCACAGAATGGCGGCGTAGGTTTCGCCGCGGGTCTTGTGGCTTGCCACATACTGCTTGATGGCGGCTACAGCCAGCGCGCCGGCGGGCTCCACGATGCTGCGGGTATCAACGAACACATCCTTGATGGCGGCGCAGACCGCATCGGTGTCCACGGTCATGAACTCGTCCACCAAGCCGCGTGCAATGCGGAAGGTCTCCTCGCCGACGAGCTTGACGGCCGTGCCATCCGAAAACAGCCCGACGTCGGGCAGAGTGATGCGCTTGCCCGCCGCCACCGACTGCATCATGGCGTCCGAGTCGTTCATCTGCACGCCAATGACTTTGACGTCCGGCCGCACGGCCTTGATGTAGTTCGCCACGCCGCTAATCAAGCCGCCGCCGCCGATGGCGACAAACACCGCATCCAGTCGCTGGGTGCCGAGTTTTTGCACCTGGCGCAGGATTTCCATGGCCACCGTACCCTGGCCGGCAATCACGTCCGGGTCGTCAAACGGGTGGACGAATGTCAGTCCCTGGTCGCGCTGCAGTGCCGCAGCGTGGTCGTAGGCGTCGGAATAGCTGTCGCCATGCAGCACCACTTCGCCGCCCAGGGCGCGCACGGCATCGATCTTCACCTCGGGCGTGGTGGTGGGCATGACGATCACGGCGCGCGTGCCCAGCTTGTGCGCGCTCATGGCCACGCCCTGGGCGTGGTTGCCGGCGGAGGCGCAAATCACGCCGCGCTGCAGATCCTCGGGCGAGAGGTGCGCCATCTTGTTGTAGGCACCGCGCAGCTTGAAGCTGAACACCGGCTGCTGGTCCTCGCGCTTGAGCAGCACCTTGTTGTGCAGCCGCTGGCTGAGCGCGCGCGCCAGATCCAGGTTGGATTCGATGGCCACGTCATAGACGCGTGCGTTCAGAATTCTGGTGAGGTAATCGTGGGGGGTAAGAGGATCGGTCATGTGGCACTGCAGGTGACCCGGCGCGGCCAATGCCGACGCGGGGCGGTCATCATAGGCGCCACTCCAAGCAGCCGGCCGGAGCGACAGGCAAAAAAAAAGCCCCTGGCCGCAAAGCCGGGGGCTTAATCCATCCGTTTTGAGGAGATGGAGGAGACAAACGGTGCCAGGCGCTGTGACAGGATTGCTGTCTGCGGTGCCTCGCATGGTTGCAGTGTAGCGCTTTGCTTGTTGCAATGCAGCAAGTAGCCTGCGAATTTTTTAGAATGTTGCCTCCAAAGCACATGCGCACAAGGACACCGATGGAATGCACAGTCAGTTGGACGGGGGCCGCAGGCACCCGTTCGGGTATGGGGTTTGTCGCCGAAACCGGCAGCGGGCACGTGATTGCCATGGATGGCGCGCCCGACACGGTCAAGCCGGAAATGGGTGGTCAGAACCTCGCGCCGCGCCCGATGGAGACCGTGCTGGCAGGCACCGGAGGCTGCACCGCCTACGACGTGGTGCTGATCCTGCGCCGAGGCCGCCACGATGTGCGCGGCTGCAGCGTGCACCTCACAACCGAGCGAGCCGCAGCCGATCCCAAGGTGTTCACCCGCATCCACATGCATTTCACGGTGTCGGGCAAAGACCTGCCAGACACCGCCGTGGAGCGCGCCATTGCGCTCAGCCACGAAAAATACTGCTCGGCCAGCATCATGCTGGCCAAGACGGCGCAGATCACCACCAGTTTTGAAGTGTTGGAGGGCTGAGGGCTGAGGGCTGAGGGCAGAGCGGCGGAACCGGAACCGGGGGCGGCTGGAGATTGCCGGCCCTCGCCCCATAGAGGGTGATTTGGCACATTCTTTGCGTATAGATACAAAATAATGGGAACTTGTGCGCTCAACTTGGTCCTTCTGGTGCCGATGGTGGTGTCTGGACGCAGGCTGTTGCAGCAGGACAACGAATTGCCACTTTGCGGCTGTTGGACCGTGAATTCCTTTGCGAAACCTGCCCGCCTCTGGTGCAATAGCAGCAACTTCCCCACCAGGAGGTTGGCCCGGGGAACCGGCGGGACTGTGCAGGTGCCACAACACCCAAGACCCCCCGTACCGGCGCCCTATGTTTAACCTTGGAGTAACTCGCAATGAAAAAATCCCTGATTGCCCTGGCCGTGCTGGCTGCTTCCGGCGCCGCCATGGCTCAGTCTTCGGTCACCATGTACGGCGTGGCTGATTTGTCTTTGGCTAAGGCCAGCGGCGTGTCGGCTCAAATGAGCGGCAACGGCCTGATGAACAACGGCAACAGCCGTCTGGGCGTGCGCGGCGTTGAAGATCTGGGCGGTGGCCTGAAGGCTTCCTTCAACTTCGAACAAGGCATCAACGCTGAATCCGGCGCTACCGATGCTGCCACCTACCAACGTGCTGCATGGCTGGCTCTGTCGGGTGGCTTTGGCCGCTTCCAAATGGGCCGTACGCTGAACCCCAGCTTCTACGGCGTGGCTGCTTGGGAACTGACTGGCACGGCCAACTACTCGGTAGTGGGCAACCAGTTCGGCTTCACGGGTGAAGGCCCACGTACCAACAGCGTGTTCCAGTACACCACCCCCAATATGGGCGGTTTCAGCGGCACGATCGGTTACACCGCAAAGCCTGACAACAGCGGCAATGCCAAGACCGACCTGAACCTGATCTACGCGAACGGCCCGATCGCTGCTGCTCTGTCGTACAACAAGACCAACACCCTGAAGAGCAACGTAGCTCTGGGTGGTTCGTATGACTTCGGTATGTTCAAGCTGGCCGGCTCGCTCCAGGACGACAAGCAAATCAATGCCAAGGGCTTCACCCTTGGTGGCACGGTTCCTGTCGGCCCTGTGGCTCTGACGCTGGACATCGCTCGCCAAACCAACAGCGGCTTCAAGAACACCGACGTTCTGCTGGAAGCCAAGTACGCTCTGTCCAAGCGCACCTTCACGTACGCAACCTACTACAAAGATGGTGCTGATGATGCCGGCAACTACAAGACCGGCGCCAAGAACACCTTTGGCCTGGGCGTTCGCCACAACTTCTGATGACGCGCTGGCGTGAGCCAGCTTTGCATCGCAAGAATCAAAGCCGCAAACCTTCGGGTTTGCGGCTTTTTTTATGTGCACCCAGCATGGGCGTGCTCTTGCCGATGGAATCGACCAATGTTGCCACGTTGTTTTGACCCGACGCCACCCAGGCAAAGCACGGCAAGCCGCAGAAACCTCGCTATCCTGACGGCATGACGCAGATCCTTTGCAGCGGGCCTAGTGGGTCAGTGGGCCTCCATCGCAGAGGTGCGACAGACGGCGCCATGGCGGCAGGAGCTTGACGCGGGAATGCTGGCCTTCATTTTTCGCCGTCTGATGCAGGCCGTGGTCGTACTGGTCGCGGTGGCCTTCATTTCTTTTTTGCTGTTCCAGTACGTGGGCGACCCGGTGGTGTTTCTGCTGGGGCAGGACGCCAAGCCGGACCAGATTCGCGAGTTGCGCGCCTCGCTCGGCTTGGACAGGCCTTTTTTTGTGCAGTTCTGGCATTTTCTGGTGCACGCCGCCCAGGGGGAGTTTGGCTTGAGCCTGCGCCAGGGCGCCAAGGTCTCACGGCTGATCGCCGAGCGCTTTCCGGCCACCTTGGAGCTGTCGTTGGTCGCTGCCGTCCTGGCCTTGGTGGTAGGGGTGCCCATGGGCGTCTATGCGGCGCTGCGGCGCGGCAGCTTTCTCAGCCAGGTGTTCATGGGGCTGTCTCTGCTGGGGGTGTCGCTGCCCACCTTTCTGATCGGTATTTTGCTGATTCTGGTGTTTTCGGTGCTGCTGGGCTGGTTCCCCAGTTTTGGCCGCGGCAACGTGGTCCAACTGGGCTGGTGGAGCAGTGGTTTGCTGACGCGTGACGGCTGGCACCACATCGTGTTGCCCGCGATCACCCTGGCGATTTTCCAGCTCACGCTCATCATGCGGCTGGTGCGCGCCGAAATGCTGGAAGTGCTGCGGACCGACTACATCAAGTTTGCCCGGGCGCGGGGCCTGTCGGACCGCGCGATTCATTTCGGCCACGCGCTCAAAAATACCTTGGTACCGGTGATGACCATCACCGGGCTGCAGCTCGGTGGCCTCATTGCTTTTGCCATCATCACGGAAACCGTGTTTCAGTGGCCTGGCATGGGCCTGCTGTTCATCCAGGCCGTCACGTTTGCCGACATTCCCGTGATGGCGGCCTATCTGTGTCTGATCGCCTTGATTTTCGTGGTGATCAATCTGGTGGTTGATCTGCTGTATTTTGTTGTTGACCCCCGCCTGCGTGCTGGGGGCTTGGGAGCTCGCTGATGTTGTCTTCTCACCGCCTCAAGGCGGGCGGCCGCGCGTTTGCACAGATTGCGCAGTTTCACCCCGAACTGACCGCGCTGCGCCGCGATTTGCATGCACATCCCGAACTGGGTTTTGAAGAGGTGTATACCGGTTCGCGCGTCAAGGAAGCGCTCAAGGTCTGCGGAGTGGACGAGATTCACGATGGCATTGGTCGCACAGGCATCGTTGCCGTGGTGCACGGGCGCAGCACGGCGAGCGGCGCCATGGTGGGGCTGCGGGCCGACATGGATGCCCTGCCGATGACGGAGCACAACGACTTCACCTGGAAGTCCTGCAAACAGGGCCTGATGCATGGCTGCGGCCACGACGGCCATACCGCCATGCTGGTCGGCGCGGCGCGTTACCTGGCCGCGACGCGCGATTTCGATGGCACGGCGGTCCTGATCTTTCAGCCGGGCGAAGAAGGCATGGCTGGTGCGCGCGTGATGATGGAAGACGGATTGTTCGATCGGTTTCCTGTGCAGTCCATCTACGCCATGCACAACTGGCCGGCAATGAAGCCGGGCACCGTGGGCCTGAATGACGGGGCGATGATGGCAGCGGCCGATCGCATCACCATTCACATCACCGGGCGCGGCGGCCATGGGGCGCATCCCTACCAGACAGTGGACGTGGTGTTGGTGGCCGCGCATCTGATCACCGCCGTGCAAAGTATCGTCTCGCGCAACGTGCGGCCCATCGACAGTGCTGTCGTAAGCCTGTGCGCGATGCAGGCGGGCGACCTTGCCGCTTTCAGCGTGTTGCCCGGAAGCGCGACGCTGGTGGGCACGGTGCGCACATTCGACCACGAAGTGCAAGCCTTGGTTGAAAGACGCCTGCACGAGCTGTGCAGTGCTGTAGGGCTGGCGTTCAGTGCCACGATTGCACTGGATTACCAGCGCATTTACCCTGCCACCATCAACTCCGAAGCCGAGGCGCAGTTTGCTGGTGATGTGGCCGTGGCCCTGCTGGGCGCGGAAAACGTGGTGCGCGACCTCGAGCCCAGCATGGGTGCCGAGGATTTTTCCTTCATGCTCCAGACCAAGCCTGGCGCCTATCTGCGCATTGGTCAGGGTATGGGGGCGAGCGGTGTCGCACTGCACAACAACCGCTACGACTTCAACGACGATATCCTGTCGCTGGGCGCCGCCTTGCACGCTAGCCTGATCGAGCGCTCCATGCCCTTGCCTGTTGCATGAGGACGCCCTCCCTCTTTCACCCCAGGAGACCTAAATGAAAAAGACGAGACAACTGGTTGCCACTGCCCTGTTCGCTGCCCTGTCTGCCGCCACGCTGGTGGGACAGGCGCAAACCATCCGCATCGCCAACCAGGGAGACGCGCTCTCCATGGACCCGCATTCGCTCAATGAGTCGCTGCAACTGAGCACGGACAGCAACGTCTACGAGCCGCTGGTCGGCCGCAACAAGGATCTCAGCCTTGCACCGGCACTGGCCACGGCCTGGAAGCAGACGGCGCCCACGGTCTGGCGTTTTGAACTGCGCAAGGGTGTGCAGTTCCACGACGGCACGCCCTTCACCGCCGACGACGTGGTGTTCAGTTTCGCTCGCATGAAGGGCGAGGGCTCGGACATGAAAGCCACGAACAGCGACGTCAAGGAAGTGCGCAAGGTTGACGACCACACGGTGGACATAGAGACGTTCGCGCCCCAGCCGATCCTGCCGGATGTGATTACGACCTCTTACATCATGAGCAAAAAATGGTGTGAGGACAACCAGGCGGTCAAGCCGGTGGATCGCCGAAAGGGCATCGAAAACGCAGCCTCTTTCCGCGCCAACGGCACCGGGCCATTCCGCCTGCGCGAGCGCCAGCCCGGTGTGCGCACCGTGTTCACGCGCAACGGTACTTATTGGGGCAAGATTGAGGGCAACGCCCAGGAAATCATCTTTACGCCCATTGGGAACGATTCCACGCGCGTCGCCGCGCTGCTGTCGGGCGAAGTGGATGTGATGGAGCCGATTCCCGTACAGGACATCGAGCGCGTCAACCGCAACCCAGGCACACGCGCCGTCACAGGCCCCGAGCTGCGCACCGTCTTCCTCGGCATGGACCAGAAGCGCGATGAACTGCTGTATTCCAGCGTCAAGGGCAAGAACCCGTTCAAGGACAAGCGCGTGCGCCAGGCGTTCTACCAGGCGATCGACATTGACGGCATCAAGAAGAACGTGATGCGGGGCGCATCCAACCCGTCTGCTTTGATGGTCGGCCCCGGTATCAATGGGTTCGACCCCAACGTCAAGCGTCTGCCCTACGACCCCGACGCCGCCAAGAAACTGATGGCCGAAGCCGGCTATCCCGACGGCTTCGAGGTCTCCATGAACTGTCCGAATGACCGCTACGTGAACGACAGCAAAATCTGCCAGGCGGTGGCGGCGAATCTGGCGCGCATCAATGTCAAGATCAAGCTGCTGGCTGAAACCAAGGGGACCTACTTTCCCAAGGTGCTGCGTAGGGACACCAGTTTCTACATGCTGGGCTGGACGCCCACGACCTACGACGCGCTCAACGCTCTCAATGCCTTGATGGTCTGTGTGGACGAGAACGGCGCGGGGCAATTCAACCTGGGTGCCTATTGCAACCCCAAGGTGGACGAACTGGCGCACAAAATCCAGGTCGAAACCGACAAGACCAAGCGCAACGCCATGATCAAGGAAGCCTTTGCCCTGCATACCGCCGACATTGGCCACCTGCCGCTGCACCAGCAGGCGCTGGCATGGGGCGTCAGCAAGAAGGTCAAGCTCGTGCAATTGGCCGACAACTTCATGCCGTTCAAATGGATGAGCATCGAAAAGTGAGCCCCCGACACGCCACAAGGATGGCCTGCGCATGAGGGCCATCGTGCGGCGCGTTTGGGACAGCGACCTGGCGCACAGCCTGCGCAGCTCGCCGGTTGCCATGGCGGCGGCGGTGGTGGTACTCGTCTGTGTGCTGGCCTCGCTGTTTGCTGGACAGATCGCGCCGCACAACCCGTTTGATCTTGCGAGCCTGGAGCTGGGTGATTCGCGCCTGCCGCCCGCCTGGAGCGAGCTCGGTTCGCGCAAATACCTGTTGGGCACGGACGACCAGGGCCGGGATATCCTGTCCGCGGTCATGTACGGCGCGCGTATCTCGCTCATCGTCGGTGTTGCCTCGGTGGTGTTGTCGGTGCTGGTCGGCGTGACGCTGGGGCTGGTCGCGGGCTACCTAGGCGGCTGGGTTGACGGCCTGCTGATGCGCTTGTGCGATGTGATGCTCTCGTTTCCGGCCATTCTGGTAGCGCTGCTGATCGCCGGGGTTGGGCGGGCGATGTTTCCGGATGCAGACGAGTCACTCGCCTTTGGTGTGCTCATCCTGTCGATTTCGCTGACCGGCTGGGTGCAGTACGCACGCACCGTGCGCGGCTCCACGCTGGTCGAGCGCAGCAAGGAATACGTGCAGGCGGCGCGTGTCACCGGTGTGCCGCCGCTGCGCATCATGCGCCGGCATGTGCTGCCCAACGTCATGGGTCCGGTGATGGTGCTGGCCACCATCCAGGTCGCCACCGCCATCATTACCGAGGCAACACTGTCGTTCCTGGGTGTCGGGGCGCCCGTGACCTCGCCGTCGCTGGGCACCTTGATTCGCGTGGGCAACGACTACCTTTTCTCCGGCGAATGGTGGATCACCGTCTTCCCCGGCCTCATGCTGGTGCTGATTGCGCTGTCGGTGAACCTGCTGGGCGACTGGCTGCGCGATGCACTCAACCCAAGGTTGCAATGACCCCCCTGTGTCGCTTCGCTCCATCCCCCCCAAGGGGGGACACAGCCAGCGCGGCGGGGCGGCCCTTGCGCGGCTGCTGCTGGTGTGGGCTGCGCCGGTGTTTTGCGCTGCGGGGCTTCCATAGCGCAACAGACTACGCAAATGCCCCTGCTTGAAGTCAAAGACCTGGTGGTCGAATTTCCGCACCGGCGTGGCACGTTGCGGGCCCTCGACGGCATCTCGTTCGCCATCGAGCCGGGAGAAATTCTGGGTGTGGTGGGCGAATCGGGTGCTGGCAAGTCGCTGACCGGTGCTGCCATCATTGGCCTTCTGGAGCCACCAGGGCGCATCGCCTCAGGCGAGATCTGGCTCGAAGGCCGGCGCATCGACCAACTTCCACCCCAGGAGATGCGCCACGTGCGTGGCCGCCACGTCGGCGCGATCTTCCAGGACCCGCTCACCTCGCTGAACCCGCTCTACACCGTCGGGCGCCAGTTGACGGAGACTATCCTCACGCATTTGCCAATGACCCGCGCGCAGGCGCGCGAGCGGGCCATCGAGCTGCTGGCCGACACCGGCATTCCCGCGCCTGAGCAGCGCATTGAGCACTACCCGCACCAGTTCTCCGGCGGCATGCGCCAGCGGGTGGTGATTGCGCTGGCGCTGGCTGCCGAGCCACGGCTGATCGTTGCCGACGAGCCGACCACGGCACTCGATGTCTCCATCCAGGCGCAGATCATCCAGTTGCTCAAAAGCGTTTGCGCCTCGCGCGGCGCGGCCGTCATGTTGATCACCCACGATATGGGGGTGATCGCCGAAACCTGCGACCGAGTGGCCGTGCTCTACGCCGGGCGCGTGGCGGAAATCGGCCCGGTGCACGCGCTCATCAACCACCCTGCGCACCCCTACACGGCAGGGCTCATGGCGGCCATCCCCGACATGGCCCAGGACCGGGAGCGTTTGCACCAGATCGACGGCGCCATGCCCCGGCTGAACGCCATTCCGCCCGGATGCGCCTACCACCCGCGCTGCCCCGAAGTGTTTGCGCGCTGCCGTGCCGAGCGTCCCGACCTGCTCGACGCAGGGGCCACGCGCGCGGCCTGCTGGCTGCATGCCAGGGAGGGTGCATGAGCGCCTTGCGCACCGCACCGCTGGTGCAGGCCAGCGACCTCGCCAAGACCTTTGACGTCTCCGCGCCCTGGCTCAACCGCGTCATCGAGCGGCGACCCCGCACGCTCCTGCATGCCGTCGATGGCGTGAGTTTCGAGATCGAGCGTGGCCAGACGCTGGCGCTGGTGGGGGAATCGGGTTGCGGCAAGAGCACGGTGGCGCGCCTGCTCGTGGGGCTGTACCAGCCGTCGCGCGGAAGCTTCCAGTTCGATGGCCAGGATGCGCACGCCGGTTTTTTGGGTGCGCAATCGCAGGCGCTGCGCCGCCGCATCCAGATGATTTTCCAGGACCCGTACGCCAGCCTGAACCCGCGCTGGCGGGTGGAGGACATCGTGGGCGAGCCGCTGCGCGAGCATGGCATGGCGAGCGGCAAGGTGGATCTGCGTGAGCGCGTTGGCGTGCTGCTCGAATCCGTAGGCC
>Ga0208518_100157_pt1 | contig 28881 bp, 29 predicted proteins | sample LakWasM127_HOW14_2_FD_183937 | JGI IMG/M metagenome (GOLD analysis project Ga0208518, IMG submission 183937) | Freshwater sediment methanotrophic microbial communities from Lake Washington under simulated oxygen tension - Sediment Metagenome... | ecosystem: Environmental > Aquatic > Freshwater >...
CCATGGCATGCTGAAAGCTAAAAAAGAATTTGACGGGACTCGTTTTTACACGTTTCCTGTTGAAGCAAATTCATAAGATTTTATGATTTTTGCAAATTTGGGCTTGTGTCTTAAGAGAGTATCTACGTAACTATTTAGGAAATATGTCTAATGCGATATTTTATTAGGCATTATTCTTTCTCTTACATAATTTGGCTCGACTCTTCAACTCGGTATCATCAATGAAATCCCTAAGCTCAATTTTATTTCTTGCAACACTGGCAGTCTCCGGCTGTGCGTCTGACGCGACTGTCAAACCCGAGGGCGATGCCAGCCAGCATCACGCGCATCATCTCGCCGCCGAAACAAAAGGCGCTTGCGCCGATGCCAATGTGTTGCCCTCAAACCAATGCGCTGAAACCATAAGCGCCGCTTTCGACGGCAAGGGCGTATTGTGGATTGCTTGGGTAAACAACGATCACGTTTACGTGCAGTCATCTGAGGATAAAGGAGGGAGCTTTACCGATCCGGTGATGGTCAATGCCGCCGCTGAAAAAATAGAAGCCAAAGGCGAATACCGCCCGAAGATAAAGCTGGATGCTAAGGGCAATATTTATCTAACCTGGACGCTGAAGCTGGAACATCGCCATAGCGGTTATATCCGCTTTAGCCGTTCGACTGATGGCGGACAGCATTTTTCCGCTCCGATTACCGTCAACGATAATCTGGATGTCATCAGCCATCGTTTCGACAGCATGGCGATAGGCAAAAACGGCGAAATATTCATAGCTTGGCTGGATGCCCGCGATTTTGAAGAGGCAAAAAAAGCCGGTCAGACGTTTGAAGGCTCTTCCCTGTATTACAGCTGGTCGGACGACGGCGGTCAGCATTTTTATCCGAATAAAAGAATCGCCGCCCATGTCTGTCAGTGCTGCCGACTGGATACCGCGATAGCGCCGGACAACACGCCGGTCATTACGTGGAGGCATGTTTTCGAAGGCGGCATTCGCGATCATGCGTTGGTTAAATTCAACGACTGGAATACCCCTGGCGATACGCACCGCGTCGGCCGGGACAACTGGAAAATCGATGCCTGCCCGCATCACGGCCCCGGCCTGTCGATTGCCGATTCCGGCATTTATCACGCGGTGTGGTTTAGCGGCTCACCGGCTAAACCAGGCCTGTTTTACGCCTACTCGACCGATGCCGGGCGGCATTTTTCCACGCCGGTTAATTTCGGCAAGGAAGGCGCAGGCCATCCGCATGTGCTGGCTTTAGGTTCGCGGGTCGATGTGGTTTGGCAGGAATTCGACGGCACTAACAATGTTATTAAGCTGATCAAATCCGCCGATGACGGCAAAAGCTGGTCGAAGTCCGAAGTGATTGCGCAAACCGCCAAAACCGGCGATCAGCCATTCCTGGTCAGTGACGGGCAGAAGATCTATCTTTCCTGGAAAACCCAGCAGCAGGATTATCAATTAAGGCCTATTGAGTAGGGGCAATATGGTTGATTTTACGCGGGTTCCCAAGCTGGAGCTTGGGAACCCGCACGAGCCGCCAAAAGCATTGTCCACGAAAGACACGAAAAGCACGAAAATCCCCCAACACGATTATTTCGTGCTTTTCGTGGACGGTGCTTTTTCCTACGGACCAGATTCTTGATGGGCTCTTCTTTCTCTGGAATCACCTTAAGCCGAAACTAATTATGTTGCCAAATAAAACTCTGCTTGAAGCCAGACAACTGGTGGTCAATTATAAAAACCATTGTGCGATCGATGGGCTCGATTTGTCGGTTCCGGCAGGCTGCGTCTATGCCTTGTTGGGCGGTAATGGCGCGGGTAAAACCTCGACCATCAATACCTTTTTGGGTTTCAATCGGCCGACCGGCGGCAATGTCTTTATTGACGGCGAGTCGCCCGACCAAAACCCGGTCGTGGTTCGTGCCAAGGTAGCGTACTTGCCGGAAAATGTTGCGCTCTACGAATACATGAGCGGTCTGGAAAACCTGCGCTTTTTCTGTACGTTGGCTAATATTCGCTTATCCCGGCAACACGCCCACGACCTGCTGGTGAATACCGGTTTGCAAATCGATGCCCACAACCGGCGGGTTTCGACTTATTCGAAGGGCATGAGGCAGAAAGTCGGTCTGGCTATCGCCTCGGCAAAACAGGCGAAAGTCATGCTGTTGGATGAGCCGACCTCCGGGCTCGATCCCAGCGCCGCCAATGATTTTGCGCAACGGGTACGGGCGGCGGCCGATCTGGGCATGGCGGTGTTGATGGCGACTCATGATCTGTTTAACGCCAAACAGGTCGCCGACCGTATCGGCATCATGAAAGCCGGTCGTCTGGTTGAAGAGTTCGATGCGCACACCGTGGCGCATGATGAGCTGGAGCGCAAATATCTGGCGCACGCGCGGGGCTTGCTTTGATTATTGCGATTGTTCGCAAGGAGCTGCTGGCGGTGTTGAGGGACGGGAGGCTGCTGGTGCTGGCATTTTCGGTCTTCGCTGTGTTGACCGGATTTTTTCTGGCTTCCGTCGCCGAACATCGTCAGGTGCAGCAGGAAAAGCAAGCCGTGGGTGCCACCGCCAAGGAACAATGGGATACGCAAGGCGTCAAGAACCCGCATGCGGCGGCGCATTTCGGCATTTATGTGTTCAAGCCGGATTCGCCGCTGGCATCAGTAGATCCCGGATTGCGGCAATATATCGGCCAGACGCTCTGGCTGGAGCCGCACAAACGCAACGGTGCTCGATTCAGCCCGGCGGCCGATCAAGGCTTAGCCAATCGCTTCGGGCAGGCCGGCGCCGGTTTTGTGTTGGTTGCGCTGCTTCCGCTATTGGTCATTGCGCTGGCCTTCAACGCGGTAACCCAGGAACGGGAGCAAGGCACCTTGCGCATGTTGCACAGTTTGGGGGTGTCGGCGACCAAGCTGTTGCTGGGCAAGTTTATCGGTTTGTTGCTGGCTTTTGTTGCGGTGTTGATGCCGGCAATGGCGGTTGCGATCGTTATTTTGTATCAGAATTTCGATCTTGCCGGTGACGATATACTCAGGCTGTTTACGTTGAGCGGCACTTTTTTTATCTATTACGCGGTATTCGCGGCCTTGGCAATGTCCACGTCGATCCATTTCAAAAGCAGCCGATTGGCTTTGTTCACCCTGCTGGCATTCTGGTCGGGCAGTGTGTTGATTGCCCCGCGCTTGGGTGCGGCAGCCGCAGAAATGATGGTTCCGACGCCGGGCGCTACGGCGTTTTGGGCGGGAATCAAAAAAGATATTCAGCAAGGTTTGGATAACGATGGCGATCATGATGCGCGAGAGGCCTTATTCAAGGCTCAGGTGTTAAAGCAGTATGGCGTGGCGCGGGTTGAGGACTTGCCGGTAGGCTATGCCGCACTCAACCGCAATTTTAACGACGGTTATTCCGAACGAGTCCACGCGCTGCATTTCGACAGGCTGCGGGATGCGTTCGAGCGCCAGGGCCGGTTTATCCATATCGCCTCGCTACTCGGTCCGAGCATAGCGATGCGCTCGGTGTCGATGACGCTGTCGGGCATGGATCTGGCGCATCAGCGGCATTTTGAGGATGCCGCCGAACATTACCGCCATTATTTTATCGGCCTGACCGATGACTGGGATCGCGAACGCAGCCACGGCACGGAGCGCGGCGCTCAGGGTCATGATGCCGACTGGGGCAGCGTCAAGGCATTCAGTTATGCGCCGCCCTCGGTGGGCTTTGCGCTGCATCATGCGCTGCCCGATCTGCTGGTGTTGCTGGCTTGGCTGGTTGCCGCGCTGACGGGGCTGCTGTTTTCCGCGAAAAGGTTGAAGCCGTGACGGGTTTATTGCAAGCCGAGTGGCTGCGTTTTATCCGTAACCCGGTCAATCTGTGGGTGATTGCCGCGTTTTTTACGCTGCTGGCGGCCAGCGCGCTTTGGTCGGGACTTGCCGCCAGTGAATTTCGTGCCAAAGCGTTGCAGCCGCAACACCAAACCGGTAACAGTCAGGTTCGGGCGGAAATGCACGATGCGCCCGCTATCGGCAAAGCAGGCGACACAGCCAAGTTGGCTGATAGTACAATCGTGCGCCTTCCGGCGCTCGGCGGTTTGGCGTTGAGCGTGCGGCAAATGGATCTGCTCGGTTCCGAACTGCGCATCTCGACCCGCAGCCGTTATACCGATGGCCGCAACAGCGATCAGCTGTTCAATCCGTTGCTGCGCGAGCTGGGCTTGCTCGATTTTGCGAGCATACTCGCGTTATTGTTGCCGTTGGCCGTGATAGCCCTGACTTACGGTCTGGTGCAGGAAGATCGGGAGCGGGGCGTGTGGCGTTTGGTGTGCGCGCAAATGCCCCGTCCCTGGCAGTTGGTGTTTGCCGCGCTCGCCGTGCGTCTGGCTGTGGTGTTGATGCCCGCCGTCGCGGCATCGCTACTTGCGTTTATGCTGGACTCCGGTTCGACCCTTTACGCGACAACGCACTGGCTGATTTTTGTCGGCGTGTTCACCGGGGTATGGATTACGATGTCCGGGCTGTTTCTGTTGTTGCCTGTTTCATCGGGCGCAGCGGCGGTGGGCTTGTTAGGCGTGTGGTTAGTCACGACGTTTGCGGTACCGGCGGGTTTGAGCTGGGCGGCGAACGGCATGCAACCCATGCCCTCGCGGCTTGAGGCAATTGTCGATCTTCGCCGTGTTCAGGCGCAAACGTCCAAACAACAAGCCGAATTGCTGTCGGCTTGGTATCGGGCGCATCCTGAAGTCGCACCTGTAAAAGAACCGTCCCGCGAGATTGCCGGTCTGCCCGCTAACCTGGAGCTTGATAGCAAGGTGCGGCCGCTGATGTATCGCTTCGACGAGGTTCGGAAAGCGCATTTTGAGTTTATGGAGCGATGGTCCGCGCTCTCGCCCGGACTGGCCGTCGTGTTGGCGGCCGACCGTTTGGCGGGTATCGATGCGCCCCGTTATGCCGAATACATTGAAGCGGCCAATCAATTTGAAGACCGGTGGCGGGTGTTTTTTGTTCCCGGGATCATGGCGCAGCAAGGCATACTGCCGTCGGATCATCAGCAACGGCCGGTAATGAAACCTTTGCCGACGGCTGAAACCGTGTGGACGGTCATATTGAGACAGTCGCTGAGCGGAATTTTGTTGCTACTGGCGCTGATAATTTTACGCAAGCAATTCGGAAGGCCGTAAAATAGCGTTTAAAACCGATTGATAATAAATAGTCGTCAAGGTATGAAAACAATACTTTATGATGTCCCCACTTTAACGAGATAACAACTGACTTTTATGGAAATTATTTACTTTTTATTACACTTGCTCAAAGACCCGCTGACGACGCTGCAAGATTTTCTGGCGCATTACGAGATGCTTACCTATGGGATTCTGGTTGCGATAATTTTTGTCGAAACCGGCTTAATCGTTATGCCGCTGCTGCCCGGCGATTCTCTATTGTTTGCGGTGGGGCTGTTGGCGTCATCGACCGGGAAACTGGATATTCAAATCATCATTCCGTTGCTGATTGGCGCGGCTTTGCTGGGCGATAATGTCAATCATTATGTCGGCAAGCATTTTAGTAAGTTCGTTAAATCCCGTGAGCAGATTTTATTTTTTAAACGGGAATACATTACCCAAACCGAAGAATTCTACGAAAAACACGGCGGGAAAGCCGTTATTATGGCCCGTTTCGTCCCGATCGTTCGCACGATTGCCCCTTTCGTAGCGGGTGCGGGCAGCATGAAATACTCAAAATACATTATTTTTTGCATCATCGGTGCGACCTTATGGGTTTCCAGTATCACCTTAACCGGATATTTCTTAGGCTCGAATGAATGGGTTAAACACAATTTCGAGAAGATTGTTTTGGGTATTGTCTTTGTGTCATTCATGCCGATGGTTTGGCAGTTTGTACGGGTTAAATGGCTGAAACAGGCTCAATCTATTTAAAGCGTTTCATTTTCCGCAACGACGGCTGTGACCGTGCAGAGTAAAATACAGCTAAGACCTCGTTATCCGGAATCTGAACATAACAAACGCACAATCGATGTTTAAAAAGGTAATATCCTCTATGTTTTTATTTAACAGCCATGATGGCGGCGTGGCCGACCGGAATTTAACGCCTTCGGGTGACGAGGCGAGTCCGTTAGTGCAAAAAAAACCATCATTATTTGCAGCCTTAACCGGCGAAGAACATCCGCGCTTTATGGGTGGATTGCTGTTGATTTTAGTGCTGCTGTTGCACGTATGGGCGGGGCTTTGGCTTTTAAAACCCACCGATAAACCCAAAACGCCATCGCTGATGGTGATGGAGGTCTCGCTAGTTTCTACGCCGAGTCAAAAAGCCGAAATTACACCGCCGGCGCCCCCAAAACCGGTGCCGCCAAAACCGGAACCGCCGAAAAAACAACCCGTCAAACAGCCGGTCAAGAAAAAAATGCCGGTGATTCCCAAGCAGGCGGAGCTACCGAAACCGCAGACTATTGCTGAAGAAAAGCCGGTGCCGTCCAATTCCGCGCCGATACCTTCAGTCTCAGCGCCGCCACAAGCGGTCAGTCGGCCTGCTCCTCCTGTAGTCAGCAGCGAACCGAGAATCAGCACCGGCGTGATTCCATTGGAACGAATCCCTCCCAAGTACCCGGCGCGGGCGGCTAACCGCCATATCGAAGGTTGGGTGAAAATCGAATTTACTATTACCACGAGCGGTACCGTTGAAAATGCCGTAGTTGTTGAGGCGGAACCTGAGGAAATCTTTGATGAAGCTGCGTTGAAAGCGATTAATCAATGGATCTTCAAGGAAAAAATAGTTGACGGTGTAGCGGTTGAACAGCGTGCTGTTCAGACGTTGCAATTTAAATTAACAAGATAATCGGTTTACGCTTTACGGACTTACATTGGACATACCGGGACTAATATCCAGCGGTTTTGGTATGAACTTAAAAAATAGTGATCAGTTAGATGATTGCGCCCCTGTGTTTATTTGAATAATTAAAAAAGGAGATCTTAATGCCCCATCATATTGCGCCAGAAGTTATTATCGACGGTACCTTATATACGTTACTGGCCTTCTCAGTGGTCACCTGGACATTGATTCTTTTCAAGATCTGGCAGTTCACCAAGAATAGCTTTTATAACCGGGCTTTTAACAAGGCATTTTGGGATGCGGCCAATCTGGAGCAGGCAAAAACGTTGCCTGCCGAGATAGCCAGAGGGCCGCAAGCGCGGATTGCACAGCAAGGTTTTGCATGGATGAGCGAAAGTCAGCAGTCTGAGGGCCAGAGTCTTAAATATCGCGGCGTTCCGTCTGAATTACTTGAACATTCACTGCTTGTTCAAATGCAGCAAGAGCAACACGCAATGGAAAGCGGTCTGACCATGCTTGCCAGTATCGGCAGCACCTCGCCGTTCGTCGGCTTGTTCGGCACGGTGTTGGGTATTATGCACGCGATGCATGAGATTACTGCCAGCGGTTCAACCAGTCTGGATGTGGTGGCAGGCCCTATCGGCGACGCGTTGGTCGCTACGGCAATCGGTATCGCGGTCGCGGTGCCGGCGGTATTAGCCTATAACTTTTTCTTGCGCCGGGTTAAACAGCAACGTGCCGGATTGGAAAACTTTGTCGTCAGTTTTATGCATATCGCCTCAAGTGCGAATGTCAACGGTAAGGAGTAGACATGGCTTTTAAACCGCAATCGGAAGATGAAGGAGCGATGAGCGACATTAACGTCACGCCGCTCGTCGATGTAATGCTGGTGCTGGTGATTATTTTATTAGTGACCGCGCCGTTACTCACGCAATCCGTGCATGTTACTTTACCGAAAACCGCCGAGACCACCGCGGATATTAAAGAGCAACCGTTACAGCTCGGTATCGATGCGCAGGGGGTTATCACGTTGAATAAGCTCCCAATCGCCGACCATGCCGCATTGGAGGCCGCATTGAAGGCCGAGCTTTTAAAGAATCCTGAAATCGGCTTGCATTTATATGCCGATCAGGATGTTGTTTATTCGAAGGTCGCCGAAGTCATGGCGACTGTGCAACATTCCGGGATTGCTAAAATAGCGTTCGTGACTGAGAAACAGTAGTCAATTTCCCCGCAGTAACTTAAGACATAAAGCCATGAAGAAACGGGAGGAAGCCTCCGTGAAAATCCGTATTCTTCGTGGTTTGTTAATAATTTATATACACTTTGTATACAAATTAACTCATTGATTAAGGACGGCTTTCAGTCTAATTTTATTCGGTGCGTATGGGAGCTGTGGTGTCGATCCCCTAGATCAGTGTATATTAAGCGATTAACTTTTAGCCCTTTTGTTCGAAAAGCCCTATGCGAATCCTGCCTTTTGAAGCTTTTTTACCCATTTTGTTGCATTAAGCAATGCGTTATCGCTTATTGAAATTTAAACGCATTCGGTGCAAACGACTTCACGATGCGTGAAAAATCAACAGCTTTTGTTCAAATTTTGCCAGTCATTTAAGGTATAAAAATGCCGTTTTGCTCAAAATATATTCCGATCCTACTTGCCCTGTTTTTTCCTTCCTTATCAATGGCTGCCGATGAAGCAGGCGCTATTAGCCAAGTACAGCCATTAGATTTGACTCAGCATTGGGCCGGTTATTTGGCTTTGACCGTTTTTGCCGTTGCCTACATCCTTGCCATGACCGAGGAAGTGACTGAGTTAAAAAAATCCAAGCCGATGGTGTTTGCGGCGAGTCTCATCTGGATATTTATTGCCGTTTTTTATACCAAGGCCGGGATGAGCGAGCAAGCGGGTGTTGCGTTCCGCGCTACTCTTGAAAGTTATGGCGAGCTGTTTTTGTTCATCATGGTCTCGATGACTTATTTGAATGCGATGGAAGACCGAGGTGTGTTTGACAGCCTGCGGGTCTGGTTATTGAGCAAGAACTTCAGCTATCGGCAATTATTCTGGATTACCGGTTTCCAGTCGTTCTTTATTTCGTCCGGTTGCAACAATCTGACCACAGCGTTGCTGATGGGCTCGGTTATTCTGGCGATGGGCAAAGATTGTCCGCGCTTTGTTGCCTTATCCTGCATCAATGTTGTGGTAGCCTCCAATGCGGGGGGCTCGTTCAGCCCTTTTGGCGATATCACTACGTTGCTGGTCTGGCAAAAAGGCGTTGTGCCGTTTACCGACTTCTTTTCCCTGTTGATTCCGGCCATCATCAACTTCGTAATACCTGCCGCGATCATGCATTTCTTTATTCCGCAACAAAGACCCGCAGCGGTAATGGAAGCTCAGGAGATGAAGCGGGGCGCCTGGATAATCATCTTTTTGTTCGTGTTGACCATTATTACCTCGGCTTGTTTCGAAAACTTCCTGGGTCTGCCGCCCGCAGCCGGGATGATGATGGGATTGACCTATTTGAAGTTTTTCAGTTATTACCTGCAAAAAACCAGCAATGCTCACTCCGTATTGATACCCGTGGATTTGACCGATGTCAAAATCGATCATTTTGCACCGATGAAATATATGAACAATCCGCCGGCAGAGGCGAACCAACAACTGGCGAAGGAGCTGCCTTTTGATATTTTTCAGAAAGTTGCCAATTTGGAATGGGACACCTTGCTGTTTTTTTACGGTGTCATGGTAGGCGTCGGAGGTCTGAGCTTCATCGGCTATATGGAAGTGGCATCCCACCATCTTTACGGCAGCATCGACCCCACTGTCGCCAATATTCTGGTGGGCTTCGCCTCAGCGTTCGTGGATAACGGCACTATTATGTTGTCTGTACTGACTATGGCGCCGGATATTTCCCAAGGACAATGGCTGCTGGTAACATTGACCGCTGGTGTGGGCGGCAGCATGTTGGCGGTAGGTTCCGCAGCAGGCGTGGGCTTAATGGGGCAAGCTAAAGGAATTTACACCTTCACTAGCCATTTGAAATGGGCACCGGTCATCGTATTGGGTTACTTCGGTAGCATAGCCGCTCACTTTCTTATCAATGGGCGTTATTTTTAGGCGATCCCTAAATTAACTTAAGGGAAATGCGGTTGTGGTTTTACCGCCTACCTGGACAGTGTTTCGGCTGGTTTTTTTTACCTAATTCACTATTTATTATGTCGATAAGTTCACAGAGTCATTCCAAACAACAATTAGCCGGATTAACCCTTAGTGCCGTAGGTGTCGTATTTGGCGACATCGGCACCAGCCCCTTATATGCGGTCAAGGAAGTCTTTCATGGCGGATTAACCACGGATACCGGTCATGTACTGGGGGTGCTTTCGCTGATTTTTTGGTCGTTGACTCTGGTTGTAACTACCAAATACGCGATTTTTATCATGCGGGCCGACAACAAGGGCGAAGGCGGAATCATGGCTTTGCTGGCGTTGGCTTTACAAAGCGCTAAATTTGATCCGCAGAAAGCCCGATTCATCATTACTACCGGTCTGATCGGAGCGGTGTTATTCTACGGCGATAGTATCATTACTCCTGCAATTTCGGTGCTCAGCGCGGTCGAAGGGCTGCAAATCATTGCCCCCAAATTAGAGCATTATGTCTTACCGGTGACTATTACGGTATTGGGAGCGCTGTTTCTGTTGCAAGCCAGAGGCACAGAGACAATGGGCAAGCTGTTTTCGCCGATTATGTGTATCTGGTTCGTGGTGTTGGCTGTCATGGGGGTGGTCAATATTGTTGAACAGCCCGGCGTATTAATGGCTATCAATCCGTATTACGCTGTGCATGTATTGATTGAGCTGGGTTGGAAAGGCTTTTTAATCATGGGGGCGGTCGTGTTAACGATCACCGGTGCCGAAGCGTTGTATGCCGATATGGGGCATTTCGGATTAAAACCGATACGCTACGCCTGGTTCGGCTTTGTGTTTCCGGCCTTGCTGCTTAATTATTTCGGCCAAGGCGCGCTATTGATCAGCCATCCCGAAGCGATAGAAAATCCGTTCTATTTGATGGCACCGACATGGGCGCTGTATCCGTTGTTAATCCTGTCTACGCTGGCAACCGTCATTGCCTCGCAAGCGGTGATTTCAGGTGCCTTTTCCCTGACCCGGCAGGCTATTCAACTTGGTTACTCGCCACGGATGAACATTCTCCATACCTCCGGCGACGAAATGGGGCAGATTTATATCCCGGCTGTGAATTGGCTGTTGATGGTTGCGGTATTTATTCTGGTGCTGAGTTTTAAATCGTCGACGGCTCTGGCTTCCGCCTACGGACTGGCGGTGACCGGCACCATGATTTCAACGACGATATTGGCATTTATTGTGATTCAGGAATTGTGGAAATGGAATAAAGCCACCAGCATCGGTTTTCTCTCCATCTTTTTGACGTTCGATATTTTATTTTTTGCTGCCAATAGCCTGAAAATACCCGAAGGCGGCTGGTTGCCGCTAACGGTGGGCACTGTGTTGTTTCTGATTATGACCACCTGGATTAAGGGGCGTGCATTGTTGGCGGAATATGCGGATGAGAGGCGTGTGCTATTTGAAGAACTCGAAGATAAAATAACAAGTCATCAGCCGGTAATCGTTAAAGGGTCGGCCATTTATCTGGCTAAAAGCGTACATGGCGTACCCCAGGTATTTTTACACAATTTTGAACATAACCATGTGTTGCATGAACAAATCATGGTGTTAACCATTGTCACTAAAGATGAACCCTACGTTGATGTGGCGCACCGGACCAAGATTCGCGCCTTTGGCAAGAATAACAATTTTTATCGGGTTAAACTTTATTACGGTTTTCAGCAAAATCCTGATGTGAGACAAGCTTTGGAACAGTGCGCTCAGGAAGGCTTAAACATCGATTTCAAGCAGACATCGTTTTTTATCGGTAGTGAAAGGGTCTCTTTCCGGAAAAAAAGTCCCATGCCTAAATGGCGCAGACCCTTATTCAGGTTTTTATTCCACAATGCCTCAAGCGCGATAGAGTTTTTCAAAATTCCCGTTGAGCGCGTCATTGAGCTGGGTATCCGTATCGAACTTTAGCGGTGTGTAGGGGGTGACTTTTGTTCGTCAATTCAATTGCTTATTGGAGTCCGTCCGGGAATTGTGTTTTCACAAAAGTCTATTGCCGACCTCTAACACGAAATCTTCGTTTATACCGCTACTGCGTTCAAATTCTCGTCTTCATACAAGCGTGTTTTCTTCCAGCCGGCAAATTTGCTGTCATAAAATTCAAGATCATTATCAATTGAAAATTCATAACAACTTCTAAACAGCTTGGCGGTACGAAACGCATGCAATTCATCGTCTGCCGTTACTTTATCGACATTGCCAACCTGAAAGGTTTTATTCCTGGATTTGCAATTGCTAACCCAAAAAACGGTATAGCAAAGATAGCTTTTATCTTTACGATGATCATACTTGATGGTTCTGGACACGCCCGTGACACCGGTGGTGGTTTTATTTTTGGGCGGCTTAAGGAATCGTGTCTTGCTGCCTTTTAAAACGGTCAGCATTTGATCACGCCAGGTAATTGCGGCTTTCAACGATTTCCCTTTGTTGCCCCACAATTTATGTGAAAAATAGCGGCTGCTTTCTTTGCCGCGCCTTACGATGCGTACCTGAAAACCGAATACATCGGGTTCGGTAATATGTTTATTTTTTGCCATGATAGAATTCCATCAAACGAATGAATTGAATGAATTTAACAGCCAAGTTAGGGCGACAGGACTTAAAAAAACCTGCGTAGAGCAAATCCCTGACTCTATTGTAAGCTATTGATGACAAATTATGGCTAAAATTAAAATTAAAGCAAGCTAAAAATAACAACAATTTAGACAAATCCCTACTAATCTAGTGTACAATTTCACCAATCCACTGCTTCAGTGGCTAACACTAAAGTTAACAGTCTTTTGTTTTTTCACTATTTATTTGGAGATAATCAATGAGCGTATTAGTCGGTAAACAAGCACCTGATTTTACAGTTCCTGCCGTTCTGGGCGATGGTCAAATAGTTGATTCATTTAGTTTTTCTGAGGCGACTAGCGGTAAATATGCGGTAGTGTTTTTCTACCCGTTAGATTTCACCTTTGTTTGTCCAAGTGAGTTGATTGCTTTAGATCACCGTATGGATGCATTCAAAAGCCGTAATGTCGAAGTGATTGCCGTGTCTATAGACTCTCATTTCACCCACAACGCATGGCGTAATACGCCCGTCAATAAAGGCGGTATAGGTCCTGTCCGTTACACAATGGCTGCGGATATATCTCACTCTATTTGTAAAGATTATGATGTTGAAGCGAGTGGTGGCGTGGCTTACCGCGGCACATTCCTGATCGATCGCGCCGGTATGGTTCGTCATCAGGTTGTTAACGATCTGCCTTTAGGCCGCGACATGGATGAACTGTTGCGCATGATTGATGCCTTACAATTCCACGAAGAACATGGTGAAGTATGTCCAGCAGGCTGGCATAAAGGCGATTCAGGTATGAACGCAAATCCTGCCGGTGTTGCAGAATACTTGGATAAAAATGCCGACAAGCTGTAAGTAACAGCCGGTTATTGGGTCGGTCCAACAGGCCGCCCAATATAAAATAAAAAAGGCTTAGACATTGATTGTCTAAGCCTTTTTTATTGCGCCCGGAGAGGATAAGCAGGCGGATTAATTCTCGGTCAAAGCGATGTTGATATTTCTTGGCAGCATGAGGAGAGGGGTTAGGCTTGCTCGCTATTCCGGTTTGTTTTGTGCGACAGCCGGCGTTTCATCGAGAAATTTTCGGTAATTAATTGAAACCTTAAGTCCTGCAAAGCGCCCGGCCATTCTAACCAACTCCTGGGTCCTTTTATCAAAACTGATTTTAACCTCGTTTAAAGCGCGATCCTCATAGCCTTCTTCTATATGATGAGTTTCCAGCAGAAAACGGTAAATATAGACTTCCTGTTCGCCTTCATCCTTGATTTCAAAAGGTTCTCCCAGCTGCGCCAGAACGGCCGGTTTTTTGGGCAAATCATCGGAAATTTTTTCCAGCAATGCCGAGTTGGCTTTGAGCTGTTGTTTTTCTTTGTCGATTTCGGCGCCGCCTATAGAGCGTAAAGAAACCTCTAAAAACTTGGGCGGGGCAATCGCCAAAAAAAGTGAAGAAAACGACCAGGCAATCAAACGATTTTCTTTATTAAAATTTAAATCCGAATAAAATTTTACTTCCGGCTTGATCAGGTTATTGTTGCCGTCAACCTTGCGAAACCAGTATCGCCAGCGTCTGCCTTCCGGTGTTGGATCATCCTGGCTGGCATAAAGTTTGGACAGGGAAACAAAATCCTTGCTGTAAAGAATGGGATCCTTGAAGCGCAAGGTGAATTCATCATTGGCTACGACGGAAAAGTGACGGTCGAACTCATCCATCTGCAGGTAGACTTGATAAGCTCTAATCCAGTACATGCAACCGGATAATGAAGCTGTCAGTGCCAGTAAAAAAATGATGCGAAGACTGCGTTTGATTATTCCGGTTTTCATGGGATTGGTGATTAATGTCGTGTTTCGGAATTCGGAACGGTACTTTTCTGAGACAGGATATTCTCCACGTCAACTTTATCAAAGCGGTAGTGTTCGCTACAGAATTCGCAATTTACTTCAATAATATCGCGCTCTTTTAGAATATCTTCCAGTTCGGTCCGGCCCATAGCGAATAATGTTTTTTCGATGTTTGAGCGTGAACAGGCGCAGCTGAATTCAACCGGTTCTGCATCAAACAGCCTGACTTTTTCCTGATTGAACAATCGATACAATAGCTGTTCGCAATCCAGCTCGAACAGTTCCTGCTCAGTTACTGTGTTTGCCAGTATTTCGATATGCTCCCAATCAGCCTCATAATTTTCCTGCGCCGGAAGTTCCTGCAATAATAATCCTACGGCATGGGTTGCATTGGCAAATAACCACAAGCGGGTCTTAAGTTGCTCGGATTGCTCAAAATAGGTTTGCAAAACGGCAGCCAAGTTGTTGCCCTGAAGCGGGACGATGCCCTGATAAGGCGCGCCGTTTTCCGATTCTATGGTTAACACCAGCCGCCCTTGTCCGAACATGGCTTCTAACGGGCCAGCGGCTATGTTTTCCTTGCCTCTTACCAAGCCTCTTATTTTTCGCTGATCGGTAGCCTGCGCAACCAGTGTTTTAATATCACCGTCGCCTTGGGCCTGAAGGATCATCGAGCCTTTAAACTTGACGGTAGCCGACAACATAACTACGGCCGCCAGCGCTTGCCCCAGCTGCTGCTGCACGATTTCAGAACCGCGCTGATGAAGTTTTGCCGCTTGCCAGCTGGTGGTTAATTTGACCCATTCTCCGCGAACGCCCAGCTCTTCAAATAAAAAACGGCGTAATAAATCTTGCTCTATCATGCTTCTCCAGTTAAAAAATCGTGCATTTTGTTACATGAGGATCATAATAATCCTTGCCCAAACAGTCTTATAAAAATACCACAAGCCATGATTTTTTCGTCAAAAAAATTGACTCTACCTGATCCCAAAGAAGCGTTACCCGGCCGAAATACCCCCATGCCTGTTACAAACAGACATTTTGTAACAGGCAACCCGATAGTTCCACCGTTTCCGGAGACTATGGAGCAGGCCTTGTTTGGAATGGGCTGCTTTTGGGGAGCGGAACGGAAATTTTGGCAATGTCCCGGTGTGTTTAGCACTGCAGTCGGATATACCGGCGGTTATACCCCCAATCCGACTTATGAGGAGTTATGTACCGGTTTAACCGGGCATAATGAGGTTGTCAAAGTTATTTATGATCCGGTTCTTGTTTCATACCGCGAATTGCTCCGGCTTTTTTGGGAGTCCCACAACCCCACGCAAGGTATGAGACAAGGCAATGATAGGGGGACGCAATATAGATCCGGTATTTATACCTATACCCTGCAACAACTCGATGAAGCGCTTGAATCAAAACAACACTATCAGCATCAACTTACTCAAGCAGGTTTTGAACAAATAACTACCGAGATCATGCCGGCAAGTGAGTTTTATTATGCCGAAGATATGCACCAACAATATCTGGCCAAGAATCCTATGGGATACTGCGGTTTAGGCGGGCTAAGCGTGGTTTTTGACTAACGTTTGATTACACAAGACAAAAAAAAGGCGGTTTAAAAAAACCGCCTTGGAATATATTTAGGAAGAATATAACGCAACTTTTCAGCTATGGTGCTCTACAAGAGCCTTAAAAGTTAGGTTAATAATATCAATAAATAGTGCAACACAAAATGTGACATATTGTCGCAGTTTAATTCTTGTTTAATTTTTAATTAAAATCCCGATAATATACTTTTAAATACTCTTGGTTTTTTATTTTTAAGTTACTTCTAACAACACACTGTTTTTATAAAAATGCTCTCATACGCTGCACCTAAGTCAGAATTTTCTGCTCGGCAAAACTTGAAGTGGCTGTTTATCCTCAGAAACTTGATGATGCTCAGCGAGGTTATACTCATTGTTTTATCCGTATACGGCCTTAATATTCGTTTGCCGGAGCAGCCGCTCTGGCTGGTGATAATGTCGATAGGCGTCGTTAATGTTTATACCTCAATGCGCTTGGAGACCGATGATCCCGTTACGGAATTGGAAATATTTTCTCAGTTAGTTATTGATGTTTTTGGTATTACAGCATTGTTGTACTTAACCGGAGGCGCATCAAACCCTATTACTTGGGTATTCCTGTTGCCTCTCATTATTACAGCCATCATGCTGCACCAATCCTATGCATGGTATATGGTGATCTTAACCACCTCCATGTATACGGCATTAATGGCCTACAATATTCCGCTGCCGTCGATAGAACCGCACATGCCTAACCCGGAAATGCAGTATTCCGATACAAGGAATTATGAGCTGTTGCAACAGGTTCATGCCATGAGCGATAGCCATTATTTTAATCTGCATATTTTTGGCATGTGGTTTGGTTTTGTATTTAGCGCCGGTTTGGTCGCATTCTTTGTGGTTGAGCTGGCTAAAACGCTCAAGGCGCAGGAGCGAAATCTGGCTGAAGCCAGGGAAAATGCATTAAGGGATGAGCGTGTTGTGGCATTAGGTACGTTAGCGGCCAGTGCCGCTCACGATATGGGAACGCCATTGGGTACTATTGCTATTGTGGCTCATGAGCTAGAGCAAGAGTTCCCTGTCCACCGTTTTCCGGATTTGCACGAGAAATTACTGATCATGCAGCAACAGATTGACCGGTGTAAAACAGCGCTATCGGTGATGTCGGCCTCTGCCGGTGAAATGCGCGCCGAATCAGGTAGTGCCATGCTGCTAACTGATTATATTGATGAAGTCATTAATCAATGGCGCACTCATAAGCCGACGGCAAAGCTCTGTTTTTTTATCGATCCTGAAGTTGCAATGCAGGCGAAAATCATTGCCGAACTCACGCTGACTCACTCGATTATTAACATTTTAAACAATGCCGCTGAAGCGTCTCCGCCGGAAAAGGGTATCGAATTTCATGCGTCATGGGATTTAGACTACGCCGTTATTAAAATCAGGGATTTCGGTCCCGGCCTGCCGCCGGAATTAATTGATTTTGCCGGTAAACAACCCGTTATCAGCAAAAAACGCGGTTTAGGCGTAGGGTTGTTCTTGGCTTATTCCACCATTAATCGCCTGGGCGGTAAAATTAACCTTTACAACAGCGAGTCGGGCGGAGCCTGCGTGGAAATCACCCTTCCTCTTTTAAATACAGAGAACCATAATGACAACCCAGGAAATGGATAAGCCCCGGCTGTTGCTGGTGGATGATGACGAGACTTTTTGTAAGGTGCTAAAGAGCGCATTAGAAAAAAGAAATTATGAGGTATTGGTCGCTAACGATGTCAAAACCGGCATAGCATTTGCCGAGCGTTATCTGCCCGAATATGCGGTGATCGATTTGCGTATCGGTCATGAGTCGGGTTTGGAATTGGTGAAAAAACTGATCTCTTTGGATGACAATACTGTTTGTGTCATGTTAACCGGTTTTGCCAGCATTGCTACAGCGGTCGAAGCAATAAAACTGGGTGCCACGCATTATTTAACCAAGCCGGCCAATGCGGATGAAATTGTAAACGCCCTGCATAAAAATGATGGTGATTCATCGGTCTCGATTAGTGAAAACCCCTTATCTGTAAAACGATTGGAATGGGAGCACCTGCAAAAAGTGCTGATGCAGCACGACGGCAATATTTCTGCGGCAGCCAGGGCGTTAAATATGCACAGGCGCACACTGCAAAGGAAGCTGGATAAAAAACCGGTGAGAGAGTAATCAGTCGGTTTAAAGAAGATTCTTAGAGGGGCGTGGAGCTGCGGTTTAGTTAAACCGACTCCAAAGCGTTATGCATGCATCTACGGGGGTAGATTGCTAACGCCATCTTTACTGTCGTCATCCGCAACGGTGATAAGAAGAGCACAGTCCTAAGTTTTTGCTGAAACAGCAGTAATTACGTTCTCGATCCAGCCATCTCCCGGCTTGGCAATTTTAAGTGCAATTCCCTCTAATTCCGGCAACTTTATTTCAATTCATTACGCCTTAGACGGCAATATTTATTGCCGGTAATATCCTTTGCCCGGCTGATTCCTCATTAGGCTTATAAAGATATTTCAATTAATTTTCAATTGGTTGTTGCGTGGCTTATTGACTCTTTACAATTGCCGGTAATTCTCATTGCATCATTAATTCTGATGCGATTGGTGTTTTTTTATTTATAGTTTTGACACGACGCCGTATCTCATGATAAAAAGTACCCTGTCGTTTATTACTTAATTCGACAAGCAACTCAATAGAGCAATTTGTTGAGCGGCTCCCTTTGAGGAAAGGGAATAATAAAATAAAATAATATAAACTATTCGAGGATTTTAAAATGGCTGAAGAACAAGAAAAAGATAACACATGGTTGATCGCTGGTGTTGCTATTGCTGCTGTTATTGTTTTAGTTGTGATGTTGAAACAGGACGAAACCAAGCATTTACAAAGTGGTGCTGTTGCAGCGAGTAATGCTGAAGTGTTCTCGAAAATTGATGCGAAAAAAACCAGTAACAACACTGGTAACGTAGGTAATTAAAATAATTCCCCCCGTTATGAAAATAGCGGGGGGTGTTGTTACTGCTCGGCACCTTTATATCCTGAATCTGCAAGTCCCTCTTACACCAGCAACATAAAGTTTCGAACCTAATCGATACGCCCCTCCAAAGAAAGCACTAACATTTCAACGCATGAATTGAAATTTATAATGCTCGATTGCCGTAAAATCTACGGAATTTTTGAAGTGTTAGCTATATATCCTTTTCCAACAGCAGGATTTTTTCTTCCAACATTTTTACTCTTTTCAATAGCTCAGGCAGTTTGCTGATAGCGATTTGCTCTTTGTAAGCGGTCTTCTTGTCTTTTGCCGGACTGCCGAAAACTTGCGTACCGGCTTTGACATCGCCTGCCACGCCGGAGCGCGCCATGACTACAGCGCCTTGACCAATCGTAACATGATCGGCAATACCCGAACTTCCCGCCAGAATCGCATAATCTTCGATGTTGCAGGAGCCGGATACGCCCGTTAAACCGCACATGATGACGTGTTTGCCGACTTTATTATTGTGTCCGATCTGCACCAGATTATCGATTTTACTGCCCGCTCCTATTAAGGTGCTTCCCAGCGCACCCCTGTCTATGCAGGTATTGGCACCAATCTCGACATTGTCCTCAATAACTACATTGCCGACCTGGGGAACTTTGACATGCTGATTATTCCTGAACTTATAACCAAAGCCGTCAGCGCCAATGATGGCTCCTGAATGAATAATGACATTGTTCCCTATGACCACGTCATCATAAATAACGGCATAAGGATAAATTCGGCAGTTTTTGCCTATTTTTACATTTTTACCAAGATAAGCGCCTGCGTGTATTTCGCTGCCATCGCCGAGAGTTGAATTTTCGCCAATTACTGCATAAGGTCCGATATACAGTTCATCGCCTAGCATTACATTAGCTTCAAGCACTGCCTGCGGCGCAATTTGCCGCCCATAAATCCTGGCAGGATGCAGTAATTCGACTGCTTTGATAAAGCTGACTTCCGGGTCGGGGCAAATTAACAGCGCCATGCCTTCAGGTACGTTTTCAACAGCGAAACCTTCCGCAATAAAGCAAGCCGAAGCCGTTGAATCCTTAATATGCCGGGTATAGCGACTGTTGGTCAACTGTGTGACTTGGCCCTGGTGTGCAGACGTAATCTCTGCCGCTGAATGGATGGTTGCCGATGGATCTCCACCTTCAATCCGCGCACCACAAAAATCGGCAAGTTCTTTTAATGTAATCGACATGTTTGTCTCTGCTGTTATTTTGAATAGCGCCAAAACAGCCGGCACGTTGTTGAAAATATAAAGTAAGTGTAGCAAATCTGATAAACAACCACATTACCTGTATTGGGTTACTCACCGGAATGATAAGGCTTTCAATGTACCCGATTTAATTTTATTTTTCTGTTTTACGGTGCGCAGAAGTCAATTTTGGTTGCGCAGCCAATGTCCCGACTTGCCGCCATCTTTCTCCAGTAATCGGACCGACTGGATGACCATGCCCCTGTCTACGGCTTTGCACATATCGTAAATGGTCAGTAATGAAATCTGTGTGGCATTAAGCGCTTCCATTTCTACGCCGGTTTGTCCGTTGGTTTTTACCGTGGTTTGGCAGCGTATCCGGTTGCTGTCAATTTCAGCGCTCAGCTTGATTTCTACATGCGCTAAAGGCAGCGGATGGCAGAGCGGGATCAGGTCCGCAGTTTTCTTGCTGGCCATGATGCCGGCTATTCTCGCTATAGCCAGAACGTCGCCTTTTTTGTGACCGCCGTCTACGATAAGCTTGAGCGTGGACGGCTGCATTTCAATATAGCCTTCGGTGACCGCGGTACGCTGAGTGATCGCCTTTTCGCCGACGTCAACCATATGAGCTTCGCCGGATTGATTAAAGTGGGTTAATGCAGTCATTTTTCTGTAAAATTATCAGTGAAAGGGCAGGCACGTTTTTATTATAACAACTGCCGGTTAAGAAAACTAAAAAGGCGACCGGCAGGTCTTCCATGCAATGCACCTCGTGCTAATTCTATTTTTTGTGACTGAGTGACTGATCATGTCAATTAAGGTACGTTATTTTGCCAGCTTGAAAGAAAGTATCGGCCGCTCGGAAGATAATCTGGCGTTTTCAGGACCGGCCACAGTTGGCGATGTATGGCACAGGGCTAATCCGGATAAAGCGCTGCCGGATAATAGTTTGGCGGCGGTGAATATGGACTATGTTGAATTAAATAGCGCTGTTAAGGACGGTGATGAAGTGGCTTTTTTTCCGCCGGTGACCGGGGGCTGACCATGGACATAAAAATTTGCGCGGACCCCTTCGACCCCTGGCAGGAAATTCAGAACTATCAACATTCGGCAAATAATATGGCCGGTAAGTTTGGCGCGACCAGTATCTTTATAGGCACGATGCGCGATTTCAATGAAGGCGATGACGTTAAGGGCATGACGCTGGAGCATTATCCCGGCATGACCGAAAAACAGCTGGAAAAAATCGTTGCCGAAGCCGTGCGGCAATGGCCGGTTATCGATGCGTTGGTGGTGCATCGAGTGGGTGATATTTTACCTAATGACCCGATTGTGCTGGTGGCGGTGTGGACATCGCACCGTGGCGATGCGTTTGATGCCAGTCGATACATCATGGAAGCGTTAAAGTCGAGGGCGCCTTTCTGGAAAAAGGAATTGTTAAAGTCCCAAGTCGAGCGTTGGCTGGAAAAAAATACTGACGGTTATAGTTAACCGACCCGTTGTTGTTAGTTTTATAGGAAATACCTGAATGCAGGGACAATTAAGAAAAATGCACGCCCGGCTGGAGTCGGATAGCTCAAAACCGGTTCAGTACGAGTTACCGTTAGGCGATCAGTTGGTCGCTTTAAATCCGCTGATCGGCAAGTCAATTAAACTGACGTATACCGGTAAGATCCTGTGTGTGCATTGCAGCAGGTCAATTAAAAAGAGTTTTAATCAGGGTTATTGCTACCCTTGCTTTATCTCGCTGGCGCAATGCGATATGTGCATCATGAAACCAGAAACCTGCCACTATGAGGCTGGCACCTGCAGGGAGCCTTCATGGGGCGAGGAATTTTGTTTTCAGCCGCATGTGGTCTATCTCGCTAACTCCAGCGGTATTAAGGTCGGCATTACCCGGCAGACGCAAATCCCGACGCGCTGGATAGATCAGGGTGCGGTGCAGGCCTTGCCGATTTTTAAAGTACAGTCGCGTTATATTTCCGGTTTGATTGAGATCGCTATCGCCAAACATGTCAGCGATAAAACAAGTTGGCAGCAAATGCTTAAAAGTAAGGCTGAGCCTATCGATCTGGTTGCAAAGCGGGATGAATTAATCGCCATTTGTTCAGTGGAGTTGGCCGAGGTTACCCAGCGTTTCGGGCAACAGGCGACTGAGTTTTTAGCCAATGAGGCGCCTGTGGATATTCATTTTCCGGTGGATAGCTATCCGCTCAAGGTTAAGTCATTTAATCTTGATAAGAACGCTGAAGTATCAGGGGTGCTGCACGGTATTAAAGGGCAATATTTATTGCTGGATACCGGCGTTATTAATATCCGCAAGTTTGCCGGTTATGAGATTGAGTTGTCAGCGTAGAAGCCTCGCGGTAACCGCCACATCAGATCCAGGGCCGGCATCATCAGCTTTTCTTTAAATCCAGGGATAACGCCTTTTGTAACGATATTTTTATTCTTTCATTTTAATGATAAGCAATAATTGATTGTCCGGCCAGACAGGAATTAAAAAGGTCAAGAGATGCGTGTACAATTTGACCAAAAACCAAGTAAAATGCTCACATTACGTTGCCTGAAAAAGGCGGCTACCAGCAGCAGTCTATATGACGTTCTTTAAAATACACCGGGTATTTGGGTCTTAAGTTTTTAAAAACACATATAATCGGCTTAATTCGAAAGTTTATTTGAGGGTATTAGCGTGGAGCTAAACGGCGCACAAATTGTAGTTCAGAGTCTTAAGGACGAAGGCGTAGAATATATTTTTGGCTATCCCGGCGGGGCGGTATTGCATTTATACGATGCCATTTTCCAGCAGGATGATGTCAAACACATTCTGGTTCGGCACGAACAGGGCGCGACCCATGCTGCGGACGGCTATGCCCGCGCCACCGGCAAACCCGGCGTAGTTCTGGTTACTTCAGGCCCTGGCGCTACTAATGCCGTAACCGGCATTGCCACCGCTTATATGGATTCGATCCCGATGGTGGTTATTTCCGGCCAGGTGCCGTCGCCGGTCATCGGCAGCGATGCGTTCCAGGAAGTCGACATGGTCGGCATTACCCGGCCGTGCGTGAAGCATAATTTCCTGGTCAAAGACGTCACCAAACTGGCTGAAACCATCAAGAAGGCATTTTATGTGGCGACAACCGGCCGCCCCGGTCCCGTTGTCGTTGACGTGCCTAAAGACATCACCGATCCCAGAATCAAAGTACCTTATAAATACCCTAAAAAAGTCACTATTCGTTCCTATAACCCGGCGGTTACCGGCCATAAGGGGCAGATTAAAAAGGCGGTGGATTTATTACTGACCGCGCAGAAGCCGATCATTTATTCCGGCGGTGGCGTGATTTTGGGTGAAGCCAGCAAGGAATTGACCGAATTCGCGCACACCTTGGGCTTTCCTGTTACCAATACCTTGATGGGTCTGGGCGCTTATCCTGCAACCGATAAGCAGTTCGTCGGCATGCTCGGGATGCACGGCACTTATGAGGCCAACATGGCGATGCATGACAGCGATGTGATTATTGCTATCGGTGCGCGTTTTGACGACCGCGTCACCGGCAAGCTGGACGAGTTTTGCCCGCACGCCCAGATTATTCATATCGATGTTGATCCGGCGTCTATCTCCAAAACCGTTAAGGTTGCGATTCCTATCGTCGGCGAAGTTAAGCCGGTATTGGAACAAATGATGGAAATGATCAGGGAAAGCAAAAAGAAACCGTCCAAGAAAGCCTTGGAAAGCTGGTGGAACCAGATCGACCAATGGCGTGCCGTCAAGTGCATGGAATACGACCGCAACAGCCGTCTGATCAAACCGCAATATGTGATCGAGCAGTTGTACGAAGTCACCAAAGGCGAGGCGTATGTCACCTCGGATGTAGGCCAGCATCAAATGTGGGCTGCCCAATATTATCCGTTCGACAAGCCGCGGCATTGGATTAATTCGGGCGGTTTGGGCACGATGGGTTTCGGCTTGCCTGCTGCTATCGGCGTTAAGTTGGCGTTTCCAGATTCCGAAGTCGCTTGTGTGACCGGCGACGGCAGCATCCAGATGTGCATTCAGGAATTATCGACTGCATTGCAATACAATGCGCCGGTAAAAATCATCAACCTGAATAACAGTTATCTGGGCATGGTCCGCCAGTGGCAGGAATTTTCCTACGAAAGCCGCTACTCGCATTCGTACATGGACGCCATCCCGGACTTCGTCAAGCTGGCCGAAGCATACGGCCATGTCGGCATGCGCATTGATAAGCCCGAGGAAGTCAGACCGGCGCTGGAAGAAGCTTTTGCGATGAAAGACCGCACGGTGTTCTTGGACATCCTGACCGACCGAACTGAAAATGTTTACCCGATGATTGAAGCAGGCAAAGCTCATAACGATATGACCTTAAGAGTCGCGGACGGCACATCAACCGACAGGGAATTGGCGTAATGAGACATATTATTTCTATTCTGATTGAAAACGAATCCGGTGCGTTATCGCGGGTGGCAGGCTTGTTTTCCGCGCGCGGCTACAATATCGAGTCCTTGACCGTAGCGCCTACCGAAGACGCCAGCCTGTCGCGCATGACCCTGGTCACCCGCGGCAGCGATGACATTATTGAGCAAATCACCAAGCAGCTGAATAAACTGATCGATGTGGTTAAGTTGATAGACTTGGCCGAGTCCGATCATATTGAACGGGAACTGATGATGGTCAAGATCAAGACCAGCGAACATACGCGCGAAGAAATCAGAGGCATAGCGGCTATATTTCGCGGCAAGATTATCGATGTGACGCCGACCACGTATGTCGTGGAGATGACCGGTCCCTCCAGTAAACTGGATGCCTTTATCGCTGCTATCGATAGCGATACCATTATTGAAGTCGTTCGCTCCGGGCCGACAGGCATCTCAAGAGGCGAAAAAGGGCTGCATTTGTAAGCCTAAGGCGAAAGGCTCAAGGCGAAAAAAGCCCTTTGGGCCTTTCATCTGAATTAATTTTAAACACCCAAAAACAGGAAAAACCATGCAAGTTTATTACGACAAAGATGCCGATCTTTCAATCATCAAAGGCAAAAAAGTAGCCATTATCGGTTACGGATCGCAAGGCCATGCCCACGCCCTTAATTTAAAAGAATCCGGCGTTTCAGTTGTCGTGGGCTTGCGCACAGGATCACCTTCAGTGGCTAAGGCTGAAGCGCATGGTTTAACCGTACAAGCCGTTGCACAAGCGGTTGCCGGCGCGGACATAGTCATGATCCTGACGCCTGACGAATTCCAATCAAAATTGTATAAAGACGAAATTGAACCGAACATCAAACAAGGCGCAGTATTAGCATTTGCCCACGGCTTTGCGATTTTATTCAACCAAGTCGTGCCACGCGCCGATTTGGACGTCATCATGATCGCGCCTAAAGCACCGGGTCATACCGTGCGTTCCGAATTCGTACGCGGCGGCGGCGTTCCTGACTTAATCGCAGTTCATCAAGATGCTTCGGGCACAGCGAAAGCGATTTGTTTATCGTATGCTTCCGCTATTGGCGGCGGTCGCTCAGGCATTATTGAAACCACGTTCCGCGACGAATGTGAAACCGATTTATTCGGCGAACAAGCCGTATTATGCGGCGGTGCGGTTGAACTTGTAAAAATGGGTTTTGAAACCTTGGTTGAAGCGGGTTATGAGCCTGAAATGGCCTACTTTGAATGCTTGCACGAATTAAAGTTGATTGTTGATTTAATGTTTGAAGGCGGCATCGCCAACATGAACTATTCGATCTCCAACAATGCAGAATACGGCGAATACGTCACCGGCCCCAAAGTCATCAACGAAGAAAGCCGTTGGGCGATGCGTGAAGCGTTGAAAAATATCAGAAACGGCGAATACGCGAAGCAGTTTATTATGGAAGGTATGACCAACTATCCAGAAATGACCGCCAAGCGTCGCTTGAATGCAGAGCATCCGATTGAAGTTGTCGGGGCAAAACTGCGCAGCATGATGCCTTGGATTAAAGCCAACCAGATTGTTGATAAAACCAAAAACTGATCTTAAGTCGGTTTAAGCGTTTAAAAAAAGCCCGTCTTCATGATGGGCTTTTTTTTGCTAAGCGCGGTAGATTCTTCGTGGCGTATTAATCAAGCTGCTAAGTTGATGCTTATTGCAAATTATCTAGGATAATCACCTTAGTCTCACCATTAAAACATCAATAATAGAGCAGATGACTGATGAATAAACTACTGAAAAACTCCATCTGGATACTGATTGCTGCGCTTGGTGCGGCGGCCGTCGGCGGTATCGCTTTAAACCGCGGCGAGAGCATCAATACGCTGTGGTTTGTAACCGCCGCCTTATGCGTCTATGCCATTGCCTACCGATTTTATGCGGCCTGGATTGCCGCGACGGTATTGGCGATTGACGAAACACGGGCCACTCCGGCTGAGCGGCTGGATAACGGGCGCGATTTTGTGCCGACCAATAAATGGATCGTGTTCGGTCATCATTTTGCGGCGATTGCAGGGCCTGGGCCGCTGGTCGGGCCGACGCTGGCCGCGCAGTTCGGTTATTTGCCGGGAACGCTGTGGATATTGTTCGGCGCGGTGCTGGGCGGTTGTGTGCAGGATATGGTGACGCTGTTCTTGTCGACCCGGCGCGATGCCAAAAGCCTGGGGCAGATGGCGCGCGACGAGCTGGGTGCGTTGGGCGGTACGGCGGCGTTGATCGGCACGTTTGCGATCATGATTATCCTGATTGCGGTGTTGGGGCTGGTGGTGGTTAACGCGATGAAGCACAGCCCGTGGGCGACGGCTACGGTGTCGGCGACGGTTCCGATTGCGATGATCGTCGGCCTGTACATGCGCAGTTTCCGTCCCGGCCAAGTGCTGGAAGCTTCAGCGTTGGGCGTGATTTTGTTGTTGCTGGCCGTGGTCGGCGGCGGCTGGATCGATCACAATCCCACCTTGCGCACTTGGTTCGATCACGAAGGTTTGACGTTGGCTTGGTGGGTGATGGCTTACGGTTTTGCCGCAGCGATTCTGCCGGTCTGGTTGTTGCTGGCGCCGCGCGATTATCTGTCGACTTACGTAAAGCTGGGCACTATCACCTTGCTGGCAGTGGCGATCATCATGTTGCAGCCGACCGTGAAAATGCCCGCCTTGACGCAGTTCATCGACGGCACCGGGCCTATTTTCGGCGGCAAACTATTTCCGTTCGTGTTTATCACCATCGCTTGCGGCGCAATTTCCGGTTTCCATGCGCTGATCGCTTCCGGCACCACGCCGAAACTGCTCAGCAATGAACGCGATATACGCATGATCGGCTACGGCGGCATGTTGCTGGAATCCTTTGTCGCGATTATGGCGATGATGGCCGCGACGGTGCTCGATCCCGGCGTGTTTTTTGCGATCAACAGCCCGGCGGGCGTGGTCGGCAAGGAGGCTATCGATGCCGTCGCCAAAATCTCCTCATGGGGCTTTCCGGTTACCGTAGATCAGATGCAGCTTTTAGCCAATCAAATGGGCGAGGCAACACTGTTTGCGCGCACCGGCGGCGCGCCGTCTTTAGCCGTCGGCATGGCGAGCATTTTCGGTAGCGCGTTCGGCGAGAGCATGCTGGCCTTGTGGTATCACTTTGCGATTATGTTCGAGGCTATTTTTATACTCACCACGCTGGATGCCGGAACCCGCGTCGGGCGGTTCATGTTGCAGGATATGCTCGGCAATATCTGGCCGAAACTGGCGGAAACCTCGTGGATGCCGTCGGTGGTTTTGACCAGCGCGCTGGTGGTGGCGGGCTGGGGCTATTTTCTCTATATCGGCGTGATCGACCCGAACGGCGGGGTTAATATTTTGTGGCCGTTATTCGGCATTGCCAACCAAATGCTGGCCGCGATTGCGTTGTGCGTGGCGACCGGTATTTTAATTAAGTCCGACAAGCTCAAATACGCTTGGGTGACCGGTTTGCCGCTGACCTGGCTGGTGACAATCACCAGTGCGGCGGCCTGGGAGAAAATCGCCAGCGACAATATACGCATCGGTTTCTTTTCGGCGGCCAACGATCTGGCCGATAAGCTGGCGGCAGGCGCGTTGCCGCCGGAGAAAGCGGCTGTTACGCCGCAGTTGATCTTCAATCTGCATCTGGACGGCTGGCTGACCTTGTTTTTTGTGGTTTTGTTGTGGCTGATCGTGTTCGACATGCTGCGGGTTTGCAGCCGTTATCTGGCCGGAAAGCCGGTACTGCCGCTTACGGAATCGCCGCATACCCAGAGCCGCTTGGTTGAAGATTGGGTGAGGGACTGATGCTGAGCAAACTTAAAGGGTTTTGGCGTGTCGTGCGTCGTCTGTCCGGGGACGACGCCTATGAACGCTATTTGCAGCACCATGCAGAGCATCATCAAACCGATACGCCGTTAAGCAAAGAGGCTTTTTTCAAACAGTGGCAGGATGAAAAGTGGAATGGGATTAAGAGGTGTTGTTAGGTTGCGCTAAAGCAGACCTTCCAGGGTTTTAAAACCTTGAAGGTCTAAATCTGTGCCATTAACTGTAGTGGTCAAGTTTTTTCGGACACCAAAATAGGTTGTTCATCTGCCATTTTCCGTTCAAAAACATTGGGCGACAGATAGCCCAGTGTGGAATGCAGGCGCTGACTGTTATAGAAGCCAACGATAT
>Ga0208518_100164_pt1 | contig 27801 bp, 27 predicted proteins | sample LakWasM127_HOW14_2_FD_183937 | JGI IMG/M metagenome (GOLD analysis project Ga0208518, IMG submission 183937) | Freshwater sediment methanotrophic microbial communities from Lake Washington under simulated oxygen tension - Sediment Metagenome... | ecosystem: Environmental > Aquatic > Freshwater >...
CGGGGGCCGCGAGCAGTGCCTCGACCTGGCCCTGCGAGAGCGTCTTGGGCACGCGCAGTGGCTGGCGGGCCGCCTGCAGGCGCACGCTGGGGTCGGCGGTGATGCGGCGCTCGCGCAGCGCCCAGTGAAAGTAGCGACGCAGTACAGTGAGGCGCCGGTTGGCGGTGGTGGCCCGCGTGCCCTGGTGGCGCGCGGAAAACCAGGCCTGAATGTGGTGCTCGGCCGCTGCGTCCAACGCCAGGGGCGGCTCCTGCGCTGCCAGCCACGCGGCGAAATGCCGCAGGTCGCTGCGGTAGGCGGCCAGCGTGTTGCGCGACAGCCCGTCTTCGAGCCACAAGGCATCGGCGAACTGGTCGATGGCCGTCTGGCTGGTTTCAAAAAAGAGCATGCGAAACGATAGCAGAGCGATGCGCTCGGTGACACGGGGCGACACGGGACATGGCAGCGCAACCAGGCCAGCGCAGGTATCCTGCACGCCGTGGTGTACGCGCAAATTCTGTTTCCCGATTTTTCCCTCATCCTGCTCGGCTACCTGGTGTGCCGCTTCACCGCGCTCAACCGCTCGGTGTGGCAGCCGGTAGAAGCGCTGGTGTACTACCTGCTGTTTCCGGTGCTGCTGTTCCAATCGATTGTGCGCAGCCCCATCGAACTGGGCGCCACCTCGGGGCTGATGGCCGCTGGCTTGCTCAGCGGCGTCTCTGGCATCGCGCTGGCCTATGGCCTGCCCTGTCTGCCCGGACTGCGCAGTCGCATCGAACCACGTGCGCATGCCGGCGCAGCGCAGGTGGCGTTTCGCTTCAACTCGTTCATTGGCCTTGCCATGGCGCAGCGACTGGCGGGCGCAGAGGGCCTGCAACTGATCGCCGTGCTGATCGGGATTTCAGTGCCGCTCTTCAACGTGGCGGCCGTCTGGCCCATGGCGCGGAAGGGGGAACACCACTTTGCCCGCGAGCTGCTGCAAAACCCTTTGATTCTGGCGACCACCGCCGGCCTGGCCGCGAACCTGATGGGGCTGCACATTCCGGATATTTTGGTGCCCAGCGTCTCGCGTATCGGGGCCGCCGCCATCGCGCTGGGGTTGATGGCGGCTGGCGCAGGGCTCGAATTCGGCTCGCTCCGGCGCGACGGGGTGCTGACGGTGTCGGTGCTCTCCATTCGCCACCTGCTGCAGCCGCTGATGGCCTGGCTGGCTTCGCGCCTGCTGGGACTGGACGCCTTGCAAACCACGGTGCTGCTGATTTTCTCGGCTCTGCCCACCTCATCAAGCTGCTACGTGCTGGCCGCCCGCATGGGCTACAACGGGCCGTATGTGGCGGGGCTGGTGACGCTCTCCACCCTGCTGGGACCGGCCAGCCTGTCGCTGGCACTGGGGGTTCTGGGGCCCACCTTGAAACTATGATTTTGGTAGCTGCAAGCGCTTTAGGGATAAGCGCTAGAGGCCTATTTCATTCAATATTTTCGTTTTCCAGTGCCCAGGCGACATGCTCGCGCACCAGCGCACTCTCGTGTGCAGCGCGGGTTTGCAGAGCGGCGCGCAGTTCGGGCGCGTGCGTCTTCGCCAGCGCATTGCCCAGCGCTACCGCGACGTTGCGCAGCCAGCGCTCATGGCCAATGCGGCGGATCGGGCCGCCTTCGGTCATGCGCAGGAACGTTGCCTCGTCCCAGGCAAACAAATCCACCAGTTGCTGACCACTGAGGCCGGCACGCGCGTCAAAGTCTGCCAGGGGGCTGGTGCGCGCGTATTTGTTCCACGGGCAAATGAGCTGGCAGTCGTCGCAGCCGTAAATGCGGTTGCCAATGGGGCGGCGAAACTCGACCGGAATCGGCCCGGCGTTTTCAATCGTCAGGTACGAGATGCAGCGCCGCGCATCGAGCCGGTACGGCGCGACGATGGCCTGCGTCGGGCAGACGTCGATGCAGGCCTGGCAACTGCCGCAGTGCGCCGTCACCGGCGTACTCTCCGGCAGTTCCATGTCGATGTAGATCTCGCCCAGGAAAGCCATCGACCCGGCCTCGCGGTTGAGCACCAGCGTGTGCTTGCCGCGCCAGCCCTGGCCACTGCGCGCGGCCAGCTCGGCTTCGAGCACCGGCGCCGAATCGGTGAAGACGCGGTAGCCCGTCGGCCCGACGGCCTCGGCAATGCGGTCGCAGAGCTTTTGCAGGCGCGCACGCAGCACCTTGTGGTAGTCGCGCCCGCGGGCATAGACCGAGACGGCGCCCTGCTCTGGGTCGGCCAGGCGCGCAAACTCGATGGCCTGCCAGCCAGCCGGCGTGTCACGCGGCAGGTAATCCATGCGCACGGTGATCACGCTCACCGTGCCCGGTACCAGCTCGGCCGGGCGCGCGCGCTTCATGCCGTGCGCTTCCATGTAGTGCATGTCGCCGTGAAAGCCCTGCGCCAGCCAGCCCTGCAAACCCGGTTCGGCAGACGAAAGATCCACACCGGCCACGCCGATTTGGGAAAATCCCAACTCGCGCGCCCATTGCGTAATTTGAGGAATGAGTTGACTGCCGCTGACCACCATCGCCCGATTGTAGAAACGCCCCTTGCGCACAAGACCCGCTCACTGGTGTGGACGAACGAAGCCGACACTGAGGCGTTCGCGCAACAACTCGCCGCGCGGCCGGAAATTGCCAACGCCTTCATCAGCCTGCACGGCGACCTGGGCGCCGGCAAGACCACGCTGGTGCGCCATCTGCTGCGTGCGCTCGGGGTGCAGGGCCGCATCAAGAGCCCGACCTACGCGGTGGTGGAACCCCACGAGGCGGGGGCGCTGGCCATCTGGCACTTTGACTTCTACCGATTCAGCGACCCGCGCGAGTGGGAAGACGCGGGTTTTCGAGAGCTGTTTGCCAACCCCGGCCTAAAACTGGCAGAATGGCCGGAAAAGGCTGCAGGCCTGCTCCCGCCTGCGGATCTTGCTATCCACATTGAAGCAACGAACGACACCGAGCGCCGCGCCAGCTTGACGGCAGGCACCGCGCTTGGTGAGCAACTGCTACAAGGACTGCACCCATGAAGCCCACTGCCCCCCCTGAGCCCCCTGACCCCACCCCCCATGCGCCGCGCACGCTCGCCTCGCGGCGCGCGCTGCTGAAGGCCGGCAGCCTGGTGCTGCTGCTGGGCCGCCAGCAAATTGCGCGTGGCGCCACCATTCTGGCAGTCCGTATCTGGCCGGCGCCCGAGTATTCGCGCGTCACGCTGGAATCCGACGGCCCGCTCAAGGCGCGCCAGTTCTTCGTCAGCACACCGCCTCGGCTTGCCGTGGACATCGAGGGCATCGACCTCAGCCCCGCGCTGCGGGAACTGGTGGCCAAGGTGCGCCGCGACGATCCCAACATTGCCGGCATCCGCGTCGGCCAGAACGCGCCGGGCGTGGTGCGATTGGTCATTGATCTCAAACAGGCTGCCAAGCCACAGGTGTTTTCGCTACCGCCCGTTGCCGCCTATGGCAATCGGCTGGTGTTCGACCTGTACCCAGAGGTGCCGGTGGACCCGCTGGAAACCCTGATTGCCGAACGCCTGCAGGCCTCGCCCGGCAGCACCGCCACGTCTGCCCCAGGCGCAGCGCCACCAGAATCCACCCAGGCCCTGTCCGCCACCCCGCACGCCGACAGAGCGGCCGACCCGCTGGGCGAGCTCATTGCCCGCGCCGGCGGCGCACGTGAAGCAGCAGCGCCGGGCGCCCGACTGGACGTGCCGGACACACCCACCACAGCGCCGGATCCCCTGCTCGGCAAGCACCCAACCGCACCGTCCAGTCCGTCCGCACCGGCCAACCCGTCCGCACCGGCACTGGCCCTGGGGCGCAAGACCGACCGCCTCATCATCGTGGCGCTGGACCCTGGCCACGGCGGCGAAGACCCCGGCGCCACAGGCCCCCAGGGCACGCACGAAAAGGACGTGGTGCTCAAGGTCGCCCACCTGCTGCGCGAGCGCATCAACGCCACCACCGTCGGCGGCAACCCCATGCGCGCCTACATGACGCGCGACGCCGATTTCTTCGTGCCGCTGGGCATGCGGGTACAAAAAGCGCAGCGCGTGCAAGCCGACCTGTTCGTCAGCATCCACGCCGACGCCTTCACCAACCCCGACGCCCGCGGCGCCAGCGTCTTTGCGCTCAGCCAAGGGGGCGCGTCGAGTTCAGCCGCCCGTTGGCTGGCCAACAAGGAAAACCAGGCCGATCTGGTCGGCGGGCTCAACGTGAGCGCCCAGGACCAGCATGTGCGCCGCGCACTGATCGACATGAGCACGACGGCACAGATCAACGACAGCCTGAAACTCGGCAGCGTCCTGCTGGGCGAGATCGGCCACCTGGGCAAGCTGCACAAAGGGAGCGTGGAACAAGCTGGATTCGCGGTGCTCAAGGCACCCGACATCCCCAGCGTGCTGGTGGAAACCGCCTTTATCAGCAACCCTGAAGAAGAAAACCGCCTGCGCAGCAGCGCCTACCAGGAACAGCTCGCCGATGCACTGATGCGCGGCATCACCCGTTACTTCGCCAAGAACCCGCCGCTTGCGCGCAGCCGCTCGGTCTGAGACGCGGCACAACCACGGGCCACCAACCCTCATAACTGGTTTCTCGCAGACCTCCGGCGCGGTACCCGCGTGCGTAAGCGCGAGCGCTTGCAGTACAGACCCAGAGCAAGTCTGCCTGTGGCTTCCACGCTTTTCACCCCCTTGATTTCACCCGGAAGGCGGCAAGAACCGGGTGCGCGCGCCGTTGACGCGCCCTCTGCCGCGTTCGAATCGCCGGTACCAGCCGATCGTTGACGACCGGTTTGTTCAAACCGTCATCGCCATTCGAACGAGTTGATTGTGTACAGTAATTTTTTGAAAAATCGATTTATCCCGAATAAACAAGGGTTAACCCGATTACTTTGCCGTCTCTTTGGCTTGAAAATTTTATCATTGCACACAATCAAGCAAGGCAGCGACCAAAAGATCCTGCCCTTGAACCCTTGCACACAGCCGCCCGCGGACGCACAGCCAAGATTTACACAGGAGTTTTTTTCATGATCGATCCATCCCGCACCCTTCCCCTGACCAAGGACTACTTCACCGTCAAAAACGAACTCCCAGTGGAGCGCCTTGCCGCAGTCGAAGGCGTCAAACCCAAAGGCGTCGTGGAAGTGCGCCGTGCCATGGTGGGCAAGGAAATTCTGATGCTCCATGTCTTCCGTGAAAAAGGCCTGATCGACCCCGTGCACAAGCACATGGACCACGAAACGGTGGCCTACCTGATCCGCGGCAAGTTGCGCCTGGTGATTGGCGGCAAGGAGTTCATCGCAGGGCCCGGCACTTCATGGATCCACCCCGTTGGTGTGGAGCATTTCAGCGAAGCACTGGAAGACTGCGAGCAGCTGGAAATCAAGTCGCCGCCCACCAAGACCTGGGTCAGCGAGTAACCACTGGAACGGAGCACCACATGAACATGAGCGTGCAATTCGCCACCGCGGTATCGCGATTTTTGGCGCGACTGGGGGGAGCGTTGATCCTCGTCTGCGCCTTCCTAGTGTCGCTGGACGTTGTATTCCGTAACGTATTCAAACTGGCCATTTTCGAGAGCTACGAGTTGACCGGTTACGGCATCGCGCTGGCCACTGCGTTTGGCCTGTCCTGGGCGCTCGTCACCAAGGCACACATCCGCATCGAGGTGCTCTACAACATGCTTGGCATCAAGCCACGCGCCTACCTTGACATCTGCGCCCTGGCTGCGCTGTCGGTCGTCGCTGCGGTGCTCGTTTACTACGGCGCGCTCGTCGTGGTGGACAACTGGGAACTAGACGCACGCTCCAACTCCACGCTGCATGTGCCGCTCGCCATTCCGCAAGGCCTGTGGCTACTGGGCTTGGCATGGTTCGCCGTCTGCGCCGTTGTATTTCTGTTGATGGCGGTGAGCGCGGTAGCGCGAGGCCGGCACCGGGAGGTACAAGAAATGTTCGGTATCGCGACCGTGTCGGAAGAAGTCGAAGCCTCCATGGACGGCACCGGCGTGAAGATTACGCACGGTCCGGACGTGACCGCGTGCGCATCCCCTGCCCGGGCAGGAGCCTGACATGCTGCTTGTTTCCACGATTTTGCTGATGCTTTTCATTGCCAGCAGCCTTTATGTAGGCGCAGCCATCGGCGTGCTGGGTGCCTCGCTATCTAGTCTTTACTCCTCGCTGCCGCTTATGCGCGGGGTGGGGGAAATGGCGTGGGGCACCTCGTCCGAATTTACGTTGGTCGCCGTTCCAATGTTCATTCTGATGGGGGAGATGCTGCTGCGTTCGGGCCTGGCGGAAAAGATGTTTGATGCGCTGGACAAGTGGGTGGGCCACATCCCTGGCGGGCTCATGCACACCAACATCGCCGCCTCGACGCTGTTCGCCGCCACCTCTGGCTCCAGCGTGGCCACGGCCGCAACGGTAGGGACGGTGTCGATTCCGAACATGCACAAGTACGGCTACCGCCCGGCCTTGTTTCTGGGTTCCATCACCGCTGGCGGCACGCTGGGCATCCTGATTCCGCCGAGCATCAACATGGTGCTGTATGGCGCTCTGTCTGAAACATCGGTGTCGGATTTGTACTTGGCAGGCCTCATTCCGGGGCTGTTGATGGCGGTGCTGTTTTCTACGCTGGTCTTCGTAGTCTGCGTAGTGAACCGCAAACTTGCCCCGCGCAAGCCACGCGCGTCGTGGGGGGAGCGGCTGCGCGCACTGTGGGCACTCGGCCCACCGCTCTACCTGTTCATGCTGGTGGTCGGATCCATCTACCTCGGATGGGCCACTCCCACCGAGGCCTCCGCGCTCGGCGTGGTCGGCACCTTCCTGTACGTAGTGACCACTGGCAAGTTCAGTTGGGACCGGTTGTGGACGGCGCTGGAAGGCACGGTGCGCACCACCTCCATGGTCATGCTCATCGTGATCAGCGCGTACTTCCTGAACTTTGTGATGTCCACCATCGGGCTGACCGACATCGCCGTCAAGGCAGTGGGCTCGCTGGCCTGGGACCCCATCTACGTCATGCTGGCCATCGTCGCGGTTTATTTGCTGCTGGGCTGCTTTGTCGAAACGCTCACTTTGATGGTCGCCACGACTCCCATCATCGTTCCCATCGTTGTCGCTTTGGGTTACGACCCGGTTTGGTTTGGCGTGGTCTTCGTGATCCTGATCGAGTTGGCCCTGATCACGCCGCCCATTGGCATGAACCTGTTCGTCGTGCAATCGGTGCGCACCAGCGGCGCGTTCCGCGATGTGGCGCTTGGCTCACTACCGTTCGCCGCTGTGATGCTGGGCGTCATCTTCCTGCTGCTGGCATTCCCCGAACTCGCCACCTGGCTGCCTAAGACCTACAACGCCCTCAAGTAATCGTAACCCGCGCTGCCGGTCCAGGCTGCGGCGCTCTCTTGCTTTCAGACTTTCCCAATCCCTCCAGAGGAGACAACCATGACCAACTTCCCGATCCGCACCCTACTCGCTGCCAGTTGCATCGCACTAAGCGGCTCCGCGATGGCCCAAGCGATGCCCAAAGTCACCTTGAACGTGGTGGGGAATCTCGGCATTACGACGCAATCGAAGGAGTTGGAGGCGCCCATGTGGACGCACGCCATTCCAGAGGCTTCGGGTGGCGCCATCACAGTCACGTTCAAACCCTGGAATGAAATGGGACTCAAGGGCGGGGAGGTGATCAAACTGCTGCGACAGGGACTGTTTGATGTCGGCACCACTGTACTGGGATTTTTGGCGGGTGAAGCTGCTATCAACGACTCCCTCGACTTGGCTGGTGCGTCCACATCTCTCGAGATAGCGCAGGACGCTATGAACGCCTTCCGCCCCTATCTCGACGACTACTACGCCAAGAACCAGCAAGTCAAGGTCCTTGGTGTGATGAGCTACGGAGATCAAGTCTTTTTCTGCCGGGATAAGTTCGATGGCCTGGCCGATCTAAAGGGACGCAAGGTGCGCGTCTCGGGTTCTTCACAGGCGGACTTCGTTGCGTACTTTGGCGGTTCGGGCATCAATATGCCGTTTGGCGACGTGCAGCAAGCCCTTCAAAACGGCGTGCTCGATTGCGCTATTACCGGCATTCTAGGCGGCTACAAAGCCAAATGGTACGAGGGCGCGCACTACCTCTATCGCCTTCCAATCAATTTTGCAGCGAGTTTTGCTGCGGCAAACATGAAGTCTTGGAAAAAGCTCAGCGTCGCCGAACAAAAATTAATTGAGAACCAGTACCGGAAACTGGAAAAGGATATCTACGCCCAGAACGTGCGCGAGAACGAAATTGGCATTGCCTGCAACACGGGCAAGGGTAGTTGTTCTGAAGGCCCTGCGGCCTCGATGGTGCTGGTTGACGTTAAGCCGGCGGACTTGGAACTACGCCGCAAAGCTCTCCTGGAACGCGTTCTTCCACGTTGGGCCGAACGATGTGGCGAAGCCTGCGTAAAAAATTGGAACGACAGCGTCGGCAAGGTCGTCGACCTCAAGGCCGTCGCCAGCAAATAGATGTTCACTGCCATGACCACCAAGGAGTCCCCCATGTCCACCTGGACCAGTGCCCAGGAGCACGAACTCACCGAAGAAAATCTGCGCTTGTTGCTTGACAACAAGATCGCAGCCATCCGCATTCGTGGCTTTGCCACGCCCGAGGAGTGCACCCGCTTCGCTGCGGCGGCGAAACAGGGAAACATGCAGTACTACAACGTGAGCGACCGGATCGGCTTCATCGGTCTGGCGCAATACCAGTACCGCTGGACCAAGACCAAGCAGGAGTTTCTGGACGACACCGTCAAGGCCCAAGCGGACGTGCAAGCCGTGTTCAACGACTCCTTTGACGCCTTGGCCCGACTGATGGAGCGGCTGCGAGCAGTTTGGCCCCAGCCGGTGGAACTGGCCAACGAAGACGGCCGCGAGTACTTCGCCGGAATCATCCGCTCCACCAGCGACAAAATCGATCTCCACGTGGACTGGGCGCCTGTCAACTCGCCCGATTACGCCATTGGCGCCATCGATGCCCAACTTGGCTGGAACTTCTTTGCTGAAGAGCTGGAATCGGGCGGGCACACTACGGTCCACAACAACCCGTGGAACCCGGAAGTCGTGCAAGGAGAAATCCCCAAGAGCTATGGCCTGGACCGCGCTCTCACCGAAGGCGTGCCCAACTTCGTCTACCGCGCCACCACCGGCGACGTAGTGATCTTCAACACCCGCAACCCGCACGAGATCGCGCCTGGCACCGCCAAGCCGGGCGGCAGCCGAGTGTCGATCGGCTCGTTCGTCGGGCGCATGCCCGACAACCGACTCGTTCTGTGGGCTTGAAGGAGCAGATGCAGTGATTGTAGAAATGCGCTCTTACGTGCTGCGCCCCGGCGCCCTGCCCGAGTTCATGCGCCTGATGGGCAGCGAAGGCATCGACATCGAACGCCCCGTCTTGGGCGACATGTTGGGCTTCTACAGCACCGAAATCGGCACCATCAACAAAGTAATCCACCTCTGGCGCTACGCATCCTTTGAAGATCGCCAGCAGCGCCGCGCGCAACTGGCCGCATCGCCCGAATGGGTTGCTTTCGTGCCCAAGGTGCTGCCGCTGATCCAGGAAATGCACAACGAATTGCTCAACCCGGCGCCATTTTCGCCGCAGTGAGCAGTCCCCTTGTGGCTGTCCCTCTTTTGTGAATGTAGTGAGAAAGATGACGATCCAAAAAAACAACTCCCCTCTGTCCGGCCTCGTTGTGCTGGACCTGACACACATGTTGTCAGGCCCCTACGGCACCATGACGCTGTCGGACTTGGGCGCGCGCACGATCAAGGTGGAACCTCCGGGCAAGGGCGAGGGCACGCGCCAGCTGCTGGCGGACACGCCGGCATACTCACGCGATGGCATGGGCGCGTACTTCTTGACCCTCAACCGCGGCAAGGAAAGTGTGGCGCTCGACCTCAAGAGCGAAGAAGGATTGCAAGTCTTCTACGACCTGGTGCGCCATGCCGACATCGTGTTCGACAACTTCAGTGCAGGCGTCACAAAACGCCTGTGCATCGACCACGAAACGCTTTCAAAAATCAACCCGCGCATCATCACCTGCACGGTCACCGGGTTCGGTGAAACCGGCCCGGACACTCAGCGTCCTGCCTTTGACCAGGTCGTGCAGGCCATGGGGGGTGGCATGTCGATCACGGGCGATGGCGCAGGCCTGCCCACCCGCTCGGGCATTCCCATGGGGGATCTGGGCGGTGGCATTTTTGGCGCCATGGGCGTGCTCGCAGCCGTGATCTCCCGCGAACGCACGGGAGAAGGCCAACACGTGGACGTCTCCATGCTCGACGTACAGATCTCACTGCTGAACTACATGGCCACCATGCACCTCATGTCGGGTGACGTACCGGAGCGCATCGGAAACAGCCATTTCGTGCACGTGCCCTACAACGTCTATCCCACGCAGGACGGCTATGTCGTGGTGGCCTGCATCGGCGACGGGTTCTTTGCCCACTTTCTCGAGATGCTGCCGCTGCCGGAACTGCAAAACCCGGAATACGAAAAGCAGCCCGCACGCCTGCGCGACAAGGAAAAAATCGACAAGGCGATTGGCGCGGCTTTCCAACGGGAGTCCACGGCCTATTGGCTGGAACGGCTGCGCAGCCACCGCATTCCCTGCGGTCCGGTCAACAACTTCGCGCAGGCGCTTTCTGATCCGCAAGTGGTTGCACGCGATATGGTCAAAAAAGTGCGTTTGGTCGGTGGTGACGAAATACCCACCACGGGCGTGCCCATGAAGTTTTCGTCTACCAATGCACAGTACTTCACCGCGCCGCCGCGCGTGGGCGAAGACTCGCAGACTGTGCTGCGCGAACTGCTCGGCTACAGCGACACCAAAATCGGCGAACTGGCAGGCAGCGGCGCCCTCGGGGTATGGGCATGAGCACGGCGACCGAGCAGGTGCGCATCACCGACGTGGGCCCACGCGACGGTCTGCAAAGCCAGAAGACGCTGGTGTCTGTGGCTGGCAAGCTGGCCCTCATTGAGGCGCTCTGGGCGGCGGGCATGCCTGCCATCGAAGCGACCAGCTTTGTCTCGCCCAAGGCCGTGCCGCAGATGGCCGACGCGGACGCGCTGCTGCCGGCTATTGCTGTCCCAGCGGGACGCAGGCTTTCGGCGCTGGTGCCCAACCAACGCGGCCTCGAGCGCGCGATGCTGGCAGGCTGCCGCGAAATTGCGGTGGTCCTTTCAGCCACCGAAACCATGAACCAGCGGAACATCCGCATGGGGCTGGATGAGGCCATCGCCACCGCGCGCGACACCTTGCGCGACGCCCAAGCCCAAGGCCTGGCGACGCGCGCCTACATCGCCGTAGCTTTTGCCTGCCCTTTCGAAGGCAACACGCCTACGGAGCGGGTCCACGCTCTGAGCGTGGCCATGGCCGAAGCCGGCGCGGGCGAAATCGTGGTTGCCGACACCATTGGCGCGGCCGCACCTTCCGACGTGCAGCGCGTGGTCCAGTCACTGCTCAAGTCGCTGCCCGCGCAGACCTTGGGACTGCACCTGCACGACACCCGCGGCATGGCCCTGGCCAATGCCTGGCAAGGCCTGCAGATGGGCGTGCGCCGGTTCGACGCCAGCATTGGCGGGCTGGGGGGCTGCCCGTTTGCGCCAGGCGCTGCAGGCAATCTTGCCACCGAGGACCTGGCGCTTTTGTGCGCGCAGGCGGGTTTGGACACACAAATCAACATGGAGGCACTGGTGCGGGCCATCGACGTGGCCGAAACCCTGGTGGGATACCCCGTGGGGGGCCGCAGCCTGCGCTGGATCCGTCAAAACCTGCCGCCATTGGCACCACCCTCGGCGGCGCAGGCAGATACCGCATGCACCCCTCAGTGATGCGACCCCCAAGCAGCAAAAAACATCGGGGGAAGCACCCCGAAGAAATGAACATATGACCGATTCACTGGGCTGGCGCCAAAAATTCGCAGTTCTTATTCCCTCCACCAACACCTCGGTACAACCCGAGTTCGACGCGATGCGGCCGGTGGGCGTGACGAACCACATCAGCCGCATCCGCATCCCCAACATCCCGCTGCATACCAATGAAGACTTCAATCGCCTGATCGAACTCATCGCGGCGGCACAAAACGAGGCCGTCGACGCTGTGATGTCCTGCGAGCCTACGCGTCTGGTGCTGGGCATTTCGGCTGAAACCTTCTGGGACGGCTTGCAGGCCAGCGTCCGCCTCAAGGCCGAACTCGAAGCGCGCACCCAGCTCCCGGTTTCCATGGGCTCCGAGGCCTGCGGCCGCGCGTTTGAGCGCCTGGGTGTCAAAACCATTGCCGTGGTCACGCCTTACCAGCCCGTTGGCGATGAAAACGTGGTGCGTTTTTTTGAGGAAGCGGGTTATCGCGTCAAACGCATCAAGGGGCTCAGGTGCGAAAGTCCCGTGAAGATCGCCCACGTCAGCGAACTGGAGCTGACCCGTGCCTTGCGCGAGATCGATGGCGACGACATCGACGGCATCATCCAGGTCGGCACCAATCTCGCCATGGCACGACTGGCAGCCCAGGCAGAACTCTGGCTGGAAAAACCGGTGGTGGCTATCAACACGGCCATCTACTGGGATGCATTGCGCTCATCAGGCATCGAGGACAAGATGGCGGGCTTCGGCTCCCTGCTCGAAAAGTACTGACACCACAACTCCACGCCCCATGAACGCCCCCGACATCGCCACGTCGAACTCCAAGTCGACAGCGCCGCACCGCATCTATGCGGTGATCAAGGAACGGATCATCAATGGCACCTACCATCCGGGCCAGCGCCTCACCGAGCAGAGTTTTGCCGACGAATTCGAGGCCTCGCGCACACCCGTTCGAGAAGCCATCCGTCTGCTGGCATCCGAAGGCTACGTAGTCTTCCGGCCCAACAGCGGTACGGTGGTGCGCTCCTGGAGCGTCGCGGAATTGCTGGAAATTTTCCGCCTTCGCGCACGCCTCGAAGCCGACATCTGTGGCAACGCGGCGCTGCACATCAACGCTGAACAAATCGATCGCTTGTGCGTGCTGCAGGATGCCATCGAGCTTGAAGGCACCGACAACAGCGAGGCCAACACCACGCGAGTGAGCCGCTTGAACAGGGAGTTCCACGACCTCATTGCCCTGGCCAGCCAGCAAGAGCGCATGGTGTCGGTACTGGCCAAGGCCATCGAGGTGCCGGTGGTGCACCGCACCTTCCGCAGTTACAGCCCGCAGCAAATGCAGCGCAGCTTTTCTCAGCATCGCGAGCTGATCGACGCATTCAAGGCCCACGACCACGACTGGGCAGTTGCCATCATGCGCTGCCACATCCACGCTGCCAAGAACGCCATCCTCCACCCCAAAGCGCCGGCCATTGTCGGACCCTTGCCATGAACCGAGACGATTTGATCGCCAACTATGCCGCGCAGGGCGCTTTCGGGGCAGGCCTGGGCACCGGAACCCGCCAGGCGGTGTTGATGGTGGATTTCGCTCAAGCGTACTTCGTGGAGGGATCGCCTCTGTACGCTGAGGCGCCGCAAGTACTTGCAGTTGCCAGCGCACTGCTGGCCTGGGCCCGCAGCCGCGCCCTGCCAGTCCTGCACACCCGGGTGGAATACGACGCCCAGGGCGTCAATGGCGGCCACTTCTTCCGCAAGATTCCGGCGCTGAAAGTGTTCTGTGCGGGCAACCCGCTCGGCGACTTTGCACCGGCAGCGCGGCCCTTGCCTGGCGAACCCATCGTGACCAAGCAGTACGCCAGCGCGTTTTTCGGTACCTCACTCGCCAGCACTCTGCGCTCTCTGGGTGTGGACTGTGTGCTCATCGCCGGCATGAGCACCAGCGGTTGCGTGCGCGCCACGGCGCTTGACACCCTTCAAAATGGCTTCATCCCCATCGTCGTGGCCGACGCATGTGGGGACCGACACGCCGCGCCGCATGAGGCCAGTCTGTTTGACCTGGAGGCGAAATATGCCGACGTGATGACCCTGGCAAAGGTACAGGCTGCTCTGGGGCGGGTGCCGGGGTGACGATCGTGCGGGTCGGCACTGGCGCCCAGCGCTCGCTTGCATGGCACCCCAAGGTTTGAGAGACTGACCCGCTCGGTCTTATTGCAAGGAAACCGCCATGGCCCTGACCCATACCCCTTCATCCGAAGTTGTCCGTATTGCCCCGCTGGGGGCCGCAATTACCGGCGCGGTCAATACCGCCGTCCTCAAAGCCAAGGAACTTGAAGTGATTCGCCTGGTGGTGCCGGCCGGAAAAACCCTGCCGCAACACCAGGTGCCAGGCGAGATCACGCTGCTGTGCATCGAAGGCGAATGCGAGCTGAAGACACCCGGTGCACTGCAGGTCTTGGCCACTGGCGATTTCGTCCACCTCGAAGGCGGCACACCGCACGCGCTCACCGGCCGCAGCAATGCCTCGCTGCTGCTCACCATCAGCCTGTGCACGGAGCGCGGCTAAGCGCGTGCGCTGACGCTGGCTGCATGGTGCGTCCTACAGTCTGGCAAGGGATACCGCGCGATAGTGGCGCATCGGCCTAACGCACGCTGTTTTGCGGCGCGGCCTTTGTTCCACTTTCCTGAAAGGGACCCACCATGCAAACCCGACATCTTCTGATCGCCACCGCCTTTGTTGCCTCCCTGGGCCTGGGCGCCTGCGCTTCCAACCCCACCAACGCCCAGATCGGCACCGGCGTCGGAGCTGTCGTTGGCGGTGTCGCCGGCAACGCCCTGCTGGGGACCGGCGGGGCCATCGCCGGCGCCGCAGGCGGCGCCTTGATTGGCCACGAACTGGGCGAAGACCGGGACCAGCGCCGCCGCTGATCCTGGCCGCAACGCCAAGGCCTGAAAAATTTGGCCAAAAGAGCTTCCAGCGCACTACCCATAAGCGCTAGAAGCTCTTTTTTTAGGAGCTAACAACTACTCCCTTGCGACTCCCGCGCCAGGCGCCAAACAGCGCAATCAGCCCCGGCACCAGAATCAAGCCCCAGATGATCTTGTCCAGATGCTCACGCACAAAGGCCAGGTTGCCAAAAAACAGGCCTGCGCTGCTCACCCCCAGCACCCACAGCGCGGCACCGCCGACGTTGTAGGCGCTGAACTTGCCCCGGCCCATGGCCGCCACGCCCGCCACGAAGGGAGCAAAAGTGCGAATGAACGGCATGAAACGCGCCAGCACGATGGTGATGCCGCCGTAGCGTTCGTAGAAGGCATGCGCCTGGTCAAACGCGCGGCGGTTGAACCAGCGCGACGATTCCCATTGGAAAACGCGGGGACCGAACCAGCGGCCAATCGCGTAGTTGCACTGGTCTCCCAGCACCGCCGCGGCGAGCAGCACGGCCACGGCCGGGGCAAATTCCATCATGCCGGCGCCGCAGAGCGCGCCCACGATGAAGAGCAGCGAATCGCCCGGCAAAAAGGGCATGACCACCAGGCCGGTCTCGACAAACACAATCAGGAACAGCAGCGCGTACACCCACAGGCCGTAGGTGGCAACGAAGGCTTCGAGATGCTTGTCGACGTGCAGAATGAAGTCGATCAGAAAGGCAATGGCGTCCATGAACAGGCTTTGGGCAGGCGTTGAATAAGGCGGGCCATTATGGCGATCTCTCCTGCCCGCGGCGCCAATCTCTAGAATCTTCGCGTGCAACACGTTTCTCCCCCAGCTCCTACTGCTTCCAAAACCGCCCGCCGCCCCATCTGCGACCTGCCCGACGAACTCGTCAGCCAGATTGCCGCCGGCGAGGTGGTGGAGCGCCCCGCCTCCGTGGTGCGCGAACTGGTGGACAACGCGCTCGACGCCGGCGCCACGCAGATCACGCTGCGCCTGCTGGCAGGCGGCGTGCGGCTGATCAGCGTGGAAGACGACGGCTGCGGCATTCCCCAAGCCGAGCTGGCGGTGGCGCTGCGCCGCCATGCCACCAGCAAGATCCGCACGCTGGACGACCTGGAGAGTGTCGCCACCATGGGCTTTCGCGGCGAGGCGCTGGCGGCCATTGCGTCGGTCTCCGAGCTTGCCCTGCTCTCGCGCCCTGCTGGGCAGGACAGCGCCTTTCTGCTTGATGCCCGCAGCGGCGAGCTGCGCCCCGTGGCGCGGGCCGTGGGCACTACGGTGGAAGTGAAAGAGCTGTTTTTCAGCACGCCGGCGCGGCGCAAGTTCCTCAAAACCGATGCCACCGAGCTGGCGCACTGTGTCGAAGCGGTGCGCCGCCACGCCCTGGCGCGGCCCGACGTGGGTTTTGCCATCTGGCACGAAGGCAAGCTGGTGCAGCAGTGGCGCATCGCCCTGACGCATGGCGCCGGGGCGGGAGCGCTGGAGCGGCGCCTGGCCGACGTGCTGGGCGAAGAGTTCCTGGAGCAATCGGTGGCATTGACCCACCAGGAAGGCCGCATCACCCTCACCGGCCGCGCCGGCCTGCCGGACACGGCACGTGCCCGCGCCGACCAGCAGTATTGCTACGTCAACGGCCGCTTCGTGCGCGACAAGGTGGTGGCCCACGCCGCCCGCAGCGCCTACGAAGATGTGCTGCACGGCCAGCGCCAGCCGGTGTATGCGCTGTACATCGACATCGACCCGGCGCGCGTGGACGTGAACGTGCACCCGACCAAGATCGAGGTGCGCTTTCGCGACAGCCGCGAGGTGCACCAGGCGGTGCGCCACGCCATCGAAAGCGCCCTGGCCGCGCCGCGCGCCGGGGCCGTGGCGGCCGCGCCCCCAGCCGCTATGGGCTACGCAGCTGGTACCACGGAACCTTCAGTAAATTTTGAACAAAATGGGCCTCCAGCGCTTATTCCACGGGCGCAGGCAGCTATGCAATTTGATGCACCCATCGGCCACCGCGTGGCCGATCTGGGTGCGCTGTGGGGCCAACCCCGCACGCCAGAGCCTGAGCCCGAGCGCAAGGACGTGAGCGCAAGCAGCACTTGGGTGAGCGCCGAGCTGCCTGCGTGGCAAAGCCCGGCCCCGGGCACACCGGGAACGCAGGCCCCCCCCCAAGCCGAGGTCTGGCCGCTGGGCCGCGCGCTGGCGCAGCTGCAGGGCATTTACATCCTGGCGGAAAACGCCCAGGGGCTCATCATTGTCGACATGCACGCCGCCCACGAGCGCATCGTCTACGAGCGACTCAAGTCGCAATGGGACAGCGGCGCACGCATCGCCAGCCAGCCGCTGCTGATCCCTGCCACCTTCGCCGCCACACCGCAGGAACTGGCCACCGCCGAGCAGAACGTGGACGCACTGGCGGCGCTGGGCCTGGAGATCACCCCCTTTTCTGCCCGCACCCTGGCGGTACGCGCCGTGCCCGCCACGCTGGCGCAGGGCGATGCCGTGGAGCTGGCCCGCAGCGTGCTGGCCGAACTGGCGGCGCACGACGCGAGCGGCGTGGTGCAGCGCGCGCAGAACGAGATCCTGGGCACCATGGCCTGCCATGGCGCCGTGCGTGCCAACCGGCAGTTGACGCTGCCTGAGATGAACGGCCTGCTGCGCCAGATGGAGTCGACCGAGCGCTCGGACCAGTGCAATCACGGCCGGCCCACCTGGCGCCAGCTCAGCCTGCGCGAGCTCGACGCGCTGTTCCTGCGCGGGCGCTGAGAGCCTGTTCAAAGCCGCTGCGTCGCGGTTTTCACCATGCCACCACGCTCGGACGCCCTGGCCGAGCGCGGTGCTGGCTTCGCATCGCAAGTTCTGCACCGATTTGCACCACAGTCACCACGTACCAGCACCTAAACCGGGCACGACAGCACTGTTTTCGTGCGTCTGCGCCCCATTTTGTCGCATCAATCCATGCAGACTTGGCATAATGTCATGCTGCACCGCCGCACAACCCACTTTTCCCCGAAAGACAACTACCATGAAATTCGCGTCCGTCGAGGCTTTTCTTGCCGAGGTAGCCACCCGCAATCCGCACCAGCCGGAATTCCTCCAGGCCGTCACCGAGGTGATGGAAAGCCTGTGGCCGTTCATTGAGAAACATCCCAAATACGCCGAGCAAAGCCTGCTCGAACGCCTGGTGGAGCCCGAGCGCGTGATCATGTTCCGCGTTTCCTGGACCGACGACCATGGCGCGGTGCAGGTCAACCGTGGCTACCGCATCCAGCACAGCATGGCCATCGGCCCGTACAAAGGTGGCCTGCGCTTTCACCCCTCGGTCAACCTCTCGGTGCTCAAATTCCTGGCGTTCGAGCAGACCTTCAAGAACGCGCTGACCACGCTGCCCATGGGTGGCGGCAAGGGCGGCTCCGACTTTGACCCCAAGGGCAAGAGCCCCGGCGAAGTCATGCGCTTCTGCCAAGCCTTTGCCAGCGAGCTGTTCCGCCATGTCGGCGCTGACACCGACGTGCCCGCGGGCGACATCGGCGTGGGCGGCCGCGAAGTCGGCTTTATTGCCGGCATGTATAAGAAGCTCAGCAACCGCGCCGACTGCGTCTTTACCGGCAAGGGCCTGTCGTTCGGCGGCTCGCTGATCCGCCCCGAGGCCACTGGCTACGGCACGGTGTATTTCGCCCAGGAGATGCTCAAGACCCGTGGCAAGTCGTTCGACGGTCTGCGCGTGTCGGTGTCGGGTTCGGGCAACGTCGCCCAGTACGCGGTCGAGAAGGCCATGGCCCTGGGCGCCAAGGTGGTGACGGTGTCGGATTCGAGCGGCACCATCGTCGATGAAGAGGGCTTCACCACCGAAAAGCTCGCCATCCTGATGGACGTGAAAAACCACCACTACGGCCGCGTGAGCGACTACGCAAAACGCACCGGCGCGCGCTTCGAAGCCGGCAAAACACCCTGGCATATCCCCGTGGACATCGCCCTGCCCTGCGCCACACAGAACGAGCTGGATGCCAGCGACGCCGCCACCCTCATCAAGAACGGCGTGCTGTGCGTGGCCGAAGGCGCCAACATGCCCTCGACCATTGAAGCGGCCAAGGCGTTTGAAGCTGCGGGCGTGCTGTACGCACCGGGCAAGGCCAGCAATGCCGGTGGCGTGGCGACCTCGGGCCTGGAGATGAGCCAGAACGCCATGCGCCTGAACTGGACGGCAGAAGAAGTGGACGCCCGCCTGTTGATGATCATGCAAGGCATCCACGCCGCCTGCGTCCAGCACGGCACGCGCGCCGATGGCTCAGTGAGCTACATCGACGGCGCCAACGTCGCCGGCTTCGTCAAAGTAGCCGACGCCATGCTGGCGCAGGGCGTGGTCTGAGTCACGGCTGCGGCCCTCCAACCCAAAGGGACCGCGCGGTCCCTTTTGATTTCATGCTGCCTCGGACGCCTCTATAGGCTTGAGGTCAGGCGCGGTCGGCTGGGTCGGTGCCTCGGACAACTTGGCAAAGCGCGCCAGCACATGGCGCGTCCAGTAGCCGATGTCGTAACGCTGTACCTGCATCAGCATACGGCCCATGCGCAGGCGCTGCTCCACCTCGCCCATGGCCAGGGCTTCATCCAGCGTATCGTCAAGCGAGCTGCGGCTGAAAGGGTTGACAAGGATGGCGTCTTCCAGCTCCATCGCCGCGCCAGAGAATTCAGACAGCACCAGCACGCCGGCCTCGCCCTGTTTGGCGGCGACAAACTCCTTGGCCACGAGGTTCAGGCCGTCACGCAGCGGCGTGATCCAGGCAATGTCCGCGGCGCGGTAGGCGCACACCACTTCCTCGAAGGTCAATGGCGTGGTCGAGAGGTGGATGGGCAGCCAGTGCAGCGTGCCAAAGTGGCCATTGATGCGACCCACCAGTTGCTCGATTTTTTGCTGCTCGGCACGGTACACCTCCATTCCCTCCGCAGCGGCCACGGTCACGAGCAGGAGTTTGACGCGGCCGTGCAGATCGGGGCGACGCTTGAGCAGGCGCTCGAAGGCTTCGAGCTGCTGGCGCCCGCCCTTGGCGTAATCCACACGGCTGACGGACACAATCAGCGTTTCGGTATTCAGATCCTTGCGGATGCGTTCGGTGCGCGCCTTGCCTTCGGGTGAATTGACGGTGCTGGCAATCAGCGCTGGCGCCGTACCAATCGGGCAGGTGTCAATGACGATGCTGCGCCCTTCCACATCGAGCTGCACCGTCACACGCGGCTCGGACAAAGCGCAGGCGCGCTGAAGGATCGGCAGGCTGACCGGTGCTTCATGCCGCGCCACGCCTTCGCGCAAGCTCTCGACCACGGCGCAGAAGTTCTGCGCAAAACGCGGCACGTGAAACCCCACCAGATCGCAAGAGAGCAGGCTGTCGATGATCTCGTCCCGCCACGGCAGGATGTTGAAGGCGTCAGGCGCCGGGAACTGCGTGTGATGGAAGAAGGCGATCTTCAGGTCGGGTCGCATCTTGCGCACAAAGCCGGGCACCAGCCACAGGTTGTAGTCGTGCACCCAGACCACCGCGCCCTGCTCCGCCTCGGCACACGCAGCTTCGGCAAAACGCCGGTTCACTTCCCGGAAATCAGCCCAATGGATGTTTTCGGTCGAGTACAGCCACGGGAAGGTATGGATCACCGGCCACAACGCCTCTTTGGAGGTCACATGGTAGAACTGGTGGATCTTGGCGGCCTCCAGTGGAAGGCGCACCACGTCGTAGTTGCCGTAGCTGTCGCTGACCGTGATACGGCGCTCGAAATCCAGCGCCTTGCCGGCAGCGGCCTTCTTCCAGGCCACCCACACAGCCTTGTCCACATGGCTGAAAAAACCCTTGATGGCAGGGATGATGCCGTTGGGGCTGCGCGGCTCGCGCATCACGGTCTGGCCGTTTTCCACAAGCTCTTCATACGGCTGGCGGTGGTAGACGACGACGAGTTCGTTCCTCAATTCTTTCTGGGTGGGCATATTCATGCGTGTCCTTTCTTAGTGAATGCGGTGCAGGGCGTCGAGCACGCCGGCGGCGCCCTCTTTGTCACTCCAGTGCACCTTGGGCAGGTCTTTGGCGGCTTCAGCCAGCAGCGGCTCACGGTTGGCGACGATCACGCCCTGCAGGCCCGCCTGGAACAGCGACAGGTCGTTCAACGTGTCCCCCGCCACCAACGTGCGCTCCTTCGGCAAGCCGAGCGCGCTCAGGGTGCGCAAGAGCGTCGGGCCTTTTTGCACGCCGCGCGGCAGCACGTCGAAGTAGCGCTCGGCCGACAGCAGCACGTCGTAGCCCGCCGCCTCCAGTTCGCTGCGCGCTGCACCCGCGAGGCCCGTGTCGGAATAAAAGCAGGAGACGCGCCGCCCCTCCACCACGGGCTGCTCCGTGAGGTGCGGATGGCGGGCCAGAATGCTGCGCACAACGGCCGGCGCGTGCCGTGGCCAGCCTTCGTCCAGCCAGCCCTCAAGCGCTGGCAGCGGCGCACGCTCAGCACCGGCGTACACCGCTGTACCGACGTCGGAAATGATGTGATCCGGTTGCAGTGGCAGTTCATCGAGCACATCGCGCATGGTGGTCAGGCTGCGCCCGGTGACGTAGATCAGCACGATCTCGCTGCGCCGCTGGCCAATCCAGTCGTACAGGGCCGTGCGCTCGTCGGCGCTGCCGCCGAGAAACGTGCCGTCGAGGTCGGTGGCGAGAATGGTCTGGTGCATGGGCGCTCCTTTCGTGAAGGGTGGGCAAGAAACCCGCCCCAGCGAAGGGCTGGCGGAAAAAGCCGCAGCCCCGGTGCCAGCGCGGATGAGAAAGAGGTGACAAGAAAGCACGGCCGCCGAGGCTGCCGTGAGCGAGGCGCGGCGTTTACAGCGCCGTGCCGGCTTCTGGAACGCCCGAAGCCTGCGCCAACGCCACCACAATGGGGCTCTGCTTGCCCAACATCAGGGTGTGCGTGGGGAAGGCAAAATCGACGCCGAGGGCGGCAAATTCGCGCATCAGTCCCAGGTTGATGGCCTGCTGTACATCGCGGTAGGCGGTGTAGTCGGGCGTGAGCATCCAGTACACGACCTCGAAATCAAGGCTGGAGCCACCAATGCCGGTGAAATGCGCGCGGTCAAACCGGGCCTGCTTCTGCGCATCCACAACCTTCTTGATGGCGTCCGGAACCTGCTCAAGCTGATCCGGCGTGGCATCAAACGTAAGGCCAAAGGTAAAAGGAATGCGCCGCTCTTTCATGAGCTTGTAATTGCGCAGCCGCGATTTCGTCAGATCGCCATTCGAAAACACCAACACCTCTCCGCTCAAGCTGCGCAAGCGGGTAGTTTTGAGGCCAATATTCTCGACGCTGCCACTGAAATCGTCGATAACGATGAAATCGCCGACCTGGAAAGGTTTGTCAAGCACAATACTGAGGCTCGCAAACAGATCGCCGAGAATATTTTGCAGCGCCAGACCAATGGCAATACCGCCAATGCCCAAACCGGCTACCAGGGCATTGACATCAAAACCCAGATTATCGAGCAGCAGAAGCAGCAGAATGGCCCAGGCCACCACCCGACCAATGAAACTCAGAATCGACAGGGCGCTGGTGGTGGAAGGGTCCTTTTGCAGCGAATCCTGCCGCACAGTGGTGATCCAGCCACTGATGAAGGCATTGGCACACAGCCCCAATTGGAGAAAAAATGCCACTGTGGCCATACCGGACAGCCAGCGCTCGCTGCTGGCACGCAATACCAACTCGTTGCTGGCAGGGAGCAGAGCCACCACCGCCACCAGATACCAGCGCACTGCGCGCAACCCCTGAACCAGGGCGTCGTCCCAGCGGGTGCTGGTGGATGCCGCCCATGTTGAAATACGTCGAATGATCAGTGGCAATATGATTTTCATCATTACCACGACCCCTACAATCCAAACCGCTGCCTGCAACCACGCGAGCAGGCCATTGCCAGCAAAAGACATATCGAGAAATTCCTGCATCGTCCGGGGTACTCCTTGCATCAAAATGGCATGAATATTGAATGATTTTCGATCCGCGCTATGAGAATCATCAATATTCACAAAAATAGCGCCGAAATATATGCGCATTATAAATTATAACAGAATACATTCTAATTGTCTATATTCAATTAATCCGAGAATACTATTGACATAATCCAAGACCATGTTCATGGGGGTGCGAGGAAGACGCATCCTGACTTCGTCTGGTACGCTCAAAGCGATGCCCGCCCCCTCTCTCGCAGCCCCTCCGATCGCAGCACCAGCGGTATCGCCTGACCTGGCCGTTGTGGTGCTGGCGCTGCTGCTCAGCATTCAGCCGGTCACCACCGATCTGTACCTGCCTGCGCTCCCTGCGCTGACGCGCAGCCTGGGTGCGCCGGTGGCGCAGGCGCAGCTCACGCTCAGCGCTTTGTTGCTGGCGTTTGGTGTGTCGCAGCTTGCCTGGGGGCCGCTGTCTGACCGCTTGGGGCGCAGGCCCGTGCTGCTCCTGGGTCTGGGGCTGTACACGCTGGCGTCTATCGGCAGCGCACTGGCGCCCTCCATGGATTGGCTGGTGATCTGGCGCACGCTGCAGGGTGCGGCCATGGGCGCGGTGGTGGTGTGCGCGCGGGCCATCGTCCGCGACCTGTACGCACCACTGGCCGGTGCCCGTGCCATGTCGCGCGCGCTCACGGGGTTGGGGATCGTCGCCTGCCTGAGCCCGCCAACCGGCGCGCTGCTCTCAGGCTGGCTGGGCTGGCGCGCGGCGCTGCTGGCATTGACGGTTTTTTCGATGGCGACGCTGGCGCTCGTGGCGCTGCGACTGCCCGAGACGCTGGCGCGCCGCAACCTGCGGGCACTGGAGCCCGCCACCCTCCTGCGCACCTGGATGCACGTACTGCGCAATCCGACGTTTTGGGCTTTCTCCCTGCTCACCACAGCGTCCTACGGCGGGCTGTTCACCTTTCTGGCGTCGTCCTCGTTCGTGTTCATCGAAGTGCTGCATCTTTCGCGCACGCAGTACAGCTTGGCGCTGTTTTTCAGTGCCTTTTCCTATTTCGGCGGCACCTTCGCCTGCCGCGCCATACTCACGCGCCACGGCCTGCGCTGCACCGTAGCGGTGGCGGGGGCGCTAAGCCTGGGCGGCGCGCTCGCCATGCTATTGCTGGCCTGGGCCGGTGTGCGGCACCCGGTCGCACTGCTGCTGCCGTTCTACTGCTTCATGGTGGCGCATGGCATGCACCAGCCGTGCGGGCAGTCGGGCTGCGTGGGGCCGTTTCCGCACGCGGCCGGCGCGGCCTCGGCGCTCAATGGGCTCATGATGATGCTGGCGGCCTTTGCCGTGGGCGGCTGGGTGGGCGCACACCTTGATGGCACCATTTGGCCGCTGGTGCATGGCGTTGTCTTTTGGGCCACGCTGGTGGCAGCCGTGGCGTGGACACTGGTGCAAAAGTTTGGAGAGCCGCTTGAGCACCGCTGAGGCCCTGCCCTGCCTGGCAATTGCCGGCCCCACCGCGTCTGGCAAGACCGGCGCGGCCCTGGTGCTCGCCGAGCGCCTGGCCGAGAGGGTGGCGCTGGAGATCGTCAGCGTCGATTCGGCCCTGGTGTACCGCGGCATGGACATCGGCACCGCCAAGCCCACGGTAGCCGAACGCGCGACCGTGCCGCACCACCTGATCGACATCCGCGAGCCCTGGGAGCCCTACAGCGCAGCCGCCTTCGTGCAGGACGCTACCCGATTGATCGGCGACATTCGCGCTCGCGGCGCCCTGCCACTGCTGGTAGGCGGCACCATGCTGTATTTCAAGGCACTGATCGACGGCTTGGACGCCATGCCCGCCGCCGACCCAGACGTGCGCCAACGCATCGAAGCGCGCGCCTTGCAGTTGGGCTGGCCGGCGCTGCACGCCGAGCTGGCCCGGGTCGACCCGGTGACCGCGGCACGCTTGGCCCCGGCTGACAGCCAGCGCATCCAGCGTGCGCTGGAAGTATGGGAAATCTCCGGCCAGCCCCTATCTGCCTTTCATGCTCCTGAAAAGAGAGCTTCTAACGCAGTTGGCATAAGCGCTGGATGCCTTTTTAGCCTTGAACCAGACAACCGAGCCTGGTTGCACACCCGCATTGCGGCGCGCTTTGATGGCATGCTCGCGCAGGGCTTTCTTGCCGAAGTGCAGCGCCTGCGCGCCGACCCACGCCTGCACGCCGACCTGCCTGCCATGCGCTGCGTCGGCTACCGCCAGGCCTGGCAAGCGCTTGACGCCCAAGCGGCCAGCGGACGCCCACTGGACCTGGCCGACCTGCGCGAGCGCGGTATCGCCGCCACGCGGCAACTGGCCAAACGCCAAATCACCTGGTTGCGCAGCATGCCCGGGCGCCAACGCATCGCCTGCGACGCTGCGGACATGCAGGCCGCTCTGGAGGTCGCCGTGCTGGCGCGGCTGGAGCAGCCTGCGCCATGAGCACAGCACCGGGCCAGCCCAAGCCAGCTCGCAGCACGGAGCCTCCCAAATGAGCGTCCAGGTGCGGGTGGCAGATCTCGCCAAACGCTATGGCGACAGCACGGTGTTCGAGCAGGTCGATTTCACGGTGGCGCCAGGCGAGTTTGTCGCCATCATTGGCGACTCGGGCGTCGGAAAATCCACCCTGCTCAACTGCCTGGCGGGCCTCGACACCTGGAGTGCCGGCAGCATCCACCATGGCTCCACTGACCTCGCCACCCTCGACACGACCCGGCGCGCGCTATGGCGCCGGGCGAATGTGGGCTTTGTCTTCCAGGCGTTTCACGTGCTGCCGCATCTTGATGTCGCGCAGAACGTGTCCTTGCCGCTCATGCTGCTGGGCGACAAGGGTTTCGCTGCTCGGGTAGCCGACATGCTGGACGCCGTCGGCCTGGCAGGTTTGGGCACGCGGTTGCCGCAGCAGCTCAGCGGCGGCCAGCTGCAGCGCGTGGCATTGGCGCGTGCGCTGGTGCACCGCCCCGCTCTGCTGCTGGCCGACGAGCCGACCGGCAACCTTGACCCCGGCACGGCAGGGCGCGTGCTGGACTTGCTAATCGCCCAGACGCACCGGCATGGCGCCTCGCTGGTGCTGGCGACCCACTCGGACGCCGCGGCGGCGCGCGCCGACCGGGTGCTGCACCTGACAGCGGGCGGCATGCGCGGCTGACAGCCGGCTTATTCAATGACGAGACGCTGGCCGCTACCGCCTTGCTTCTTGGGCAGGTTCAGCGTCAGCACGCCGTTGTCGTACTTCGCCTGGCACTGGCTCGCCTCGATATCGGCCGGCAACTGGAAGCTACGCGACACACTGCCAAAGTAGCGCTCTGAGCGCAGCATTTTCTCGCCCTCGGTTTGCTGGTCCTGCTGGCGCACTTCGGCACGCAGCGTCACCACATTGCCATCGACCGTGACATGGATTTCGTCCTTGGGTACGCCAGGCACCTCGGCGGACACCAGGAAGCCACCGTCATTTTCCTTGACGTCCACCTTCATCTGGCCGGGGCTCGGCAGCGGGTCACCGTGCAGCGGGCGCACATAGAACCCCGGATTCACATCCTTGAAAAACTCGTCAAACAGGCCACCGCGGCCGATCAATGCGTTCATGGCAATAGCTCCTTTCAAAGTTGCTGGTTTCAAGGTGGGCCAGCCATCGGCCGGCCTCTGAGCAGCATCTAGGGGGCGCGCGCCACAATTCAAGAACTGCACAATGGCAGGGTGCTCCGCCTCTTTCGCGTCTGGTCCCTCCAAGCCCTCGCCCGCCACCCCTGGCAGAGCCTGGCGGCTGTATGCGCCGTGATGCTGGGCGTGGCGCTGGCCTTCGCGGTGCACACCATCAACGCATCGGCGCTGGAGGAATTCGCCCAGGCCACGCGCAGCATCAACGGCACACCCGACCTGCAGTTGCGCAACGCGCAAGGGCATGTGGACGAGCGCCTGTACCCGCTGCTGGCGCGCGAGCCCGAAGTGGCACGCGCCAGCCCGGTGCTGGAACTGCAATTGCAGGCCAGCGCCACCAGCACCGCAGATCGGCAGACGCCCACCCTGATACGTGTGCTGGGCGTAGACGCGCTCTTGCTCCCAGCCACCGCACCCGCGCTCATGCCGCGCCCCTGGGCCAGTCTGCCCACCGACCGCCTGGCCCTGTTTGCTCCGGCCGCGGTGTACCTCAATGCGCAGGCGCGGCGTGCGCTGGACTTGCCCGAGGCACCTGCCGAGGCACCCAGCATCACGCTGCGGCGCGGGCTGGAGCAGTTCACCGTGCGGGTCGCCGGCACCGTGGTCGCAGGCGGCGCACCACTGGCGGTCATGGACCTTGGCGCCGCCCAAGATATGTTTGGCCTGGCGGGTAGCCTGAGCCGCATCGACCTGCAACTGCGCCCGGGCACGGTGCGCAGCAGCTTCACCCAGCGCATGGCACAGCGCACCGACTGGCCGCCCGGCCTCGTGTGGGCCAACGCGCAGGACGCCGGCCAGCGCATGGATGCGCTCTCGCGCGCCTACCGCGTCAACCTGAGCGTGCTGGCCCTGGTGGCGCTGTTCACGGGCGCATTCCTGGTGTTCTCGGTGCTCTCGCTCAGCGTGGCGCAGCGCTCGGCCGCGTTTGCGCTGCTGGCCGTACTGGGCGCGACGCCGCGCCAGCGCCTGCTGCTGGTGCTGCTGGAATCGGCCACGTTCGGCGTGGTAGGCAGCGCGGCCGGTGTGGCACTGGGAACGGCGCTCGCAGCGGGTGCGCTGCGCCTGCTGGGTGGCGACCTGGGCGGCGGTTACTTCAGCGGCGCAGAGCCTGCATTGCAGTGGAGCGCGCTCGCGGCGGCAGGCTATGGTGCACTCGGTGTTCTGGCCGCGCTGCTGGGCGGCTGGTGGCCGGCACGCACCGCCGAGGCTTTGCCGCCTGCGCAAACGCTCAAGGGTCTGCACACCGCCGGCACGCAAGCACCCTCGCCGCGCACCGGACTGGCACTGTTGGCCACGGGCGTGCTGCTGGCCTTGGCTCCCGCAGTGGCAGATCTGCCGGTGGCGGCGTACCTGTC
>Ga0208518_100169_pt1 | contig 27043 bp, 25 predicted proteins | sample LakWasM127_HOW14_2_FD_183937 | JGI IMG/M metagenome (GOLD analysis project Ga0208518, IMG submission 183937) | Freshwater sediment methanotrophic microbial communities from Lake Washington under simulated oxygen tension - Sediment Metagenome... | ecosystem: Environmental > Aquatic > Freshwater >...
CACCAAAAGAAGGGCGTGCATTGACGACTGCGGCGGCAACACGGGGCTTGTGCACAGAATGCGCTGAGGTGCGCACCACGTGAGAAGACTTGTGCTTGCGCACCGATACCTTGGACACAGTGGCTGTGCGCTTGGCAGTGGCGACCGATTTTTTTGCTGGGTGTTTGCGCTGCGCAGCATCGGCCGCGGGCGCCGCCAAGGCCACGCCCAGCGCGACAATGAAAAAGCCCCTGCAAATTGGAGAAAAGGTGGCACACAGGCGGCGAAAATTCACGGGATGTCTCCAAATGCCTACAACGGTGTAGGAGTGTAGCTACTCATAAAAAAACATGCAAGATCAATGTCTTGCATGCTGTTTTGCAGAAGTTGCTTGAAATCAACACGGCGCGGGAGCGCCTAGCCCTGGGCAGCGACTTTTTCTGCCTTGCTGTGCAGCTTGTTGAGTGCACTGATGTAGGCCTTGGCTGACGCGACGACGATGTCTGGATCGGCGCCCACACCATTGACCACACGGCCGCTGCTCTGCAGGCGCACCGTCACCTCGCCCTGGCTTTCGGTCGAACCGCTGATGGCATTCACCGAGTACAGCACCATTTCGGCCCCACTTTTCGCATGCTGTTCAATGGCTTTGAGCGAGGCATCTACCGGGCCATTGCCGTCCGACTCGCCCTTGATTTCCTTGCCGGAAGCCGTAAACACAATGCTTGCATGGGGCCGCTCGCCGGTTTCACTGTGCTGAGCGAGAGACACAAATACGTACTCTTCCCCGTGGTTGGAGACGCTCTCGTCGCTCACCAGCGCCAGGATGTCTTCATCGAAGATCTCGCTCTTGCGGTCGGCCAGTTCCTTGAAGCGGGCAAATGCTGCGTTGGTATCCGCTTCGCTCTCCAGGCTCACGCCAAGTTCCTGCAGGCGCTGTTTGAAAGCGTTGCGGCCGCTCAATTTGCCCAGAATGATCTTGTTGGCGCTCCAGCCCACGTCCTCGGCGCGCATGATTTCGTAGGTATCGCGCGCCTTGAGCACGCCATCTTGGTGAATACCGCTGGCGTGCGCAAAAGCGTTCGCCCCGACCACGGCCTTGTTCGGCTGCACAACGAAACCGGTGGTCTGGCTCACCATGCGGCTGGCCGCCAAGATATGCCGCGTGTCGATACCTACTTCGAGGCCAAAGTAGTCCTTGCGCGTTTTCACCGCCATGACGACTTCTTCAAGCGAGCAATTGCCGGCACGCTCGCCCAGACCGTTGATGGTGCATTCGACCTGGCGCGCGCCGCCGATCTTGACGCCGGCAAGGGAATTGGCCACTGCCATGCCCAGATCGTTGTGGCAATGCACCGACCAGATGGCCTTGTCGCTGTTGGGCACGCGCTCGCGCAGGGTTTTGATGAAGTTGCCGTACAGCTCGGGGATGGCATAGCCCACGGTATCGGGCACGTTGATGGTGGTCGCGCCCTCACGAATCACGGCCTCAATGACACGGCAGAGAAAGTCCATCTCGCTGCGGTAGCCATCTTCCGGGCTGAATTCGATGTCTCCACACAGGTTGCGGGCAAAGCGCACGGATTGCGTGGCCTGCTCCAGCACCTGCTCGGGCGTCATGCGCAGCTTCTTCTCCATGTGCAGCGGGCTCGTCGCAATGAAGGTGTGGATGCGGGCACGGTTGGCGCCTTTCAAGGCTTCGGCGGCGCGCGAGATATCGCGATCGTTGGCGCGCGAGAGCGAGCAGATGGTGGAATCTTGAATGCTGTTGGCAATCAGCTGCACCGCTTCGAAATCGCCATTCGAACTGGCGGCAAAACCGGCCTCGATCACATCAACCTTCAGGCGCTCAAGTTGGCGTGCGATGCGCAGCTTCTCATCGCGCGTCATGGAGGCGCCGGGCGACTGCTCGCCGTCGCGCAAGGTGGTGTCGAAAATGATGAGTTTGTCTGTCATCGTGCTCTCCGAAAATGGTGGTTGCTTAATGTTGTAGGTGGGCGTGCTGTGTCAGGCTGGCGCAACCGCGCATTGTGCACGTTGTGCCCCCTGCGCCGTGGCGCGCTCCAGGCCCGAGACGATGGCCTTGAGGGCAGCAGAAATGACGTCGGCGTCCATGCCCACGCCAAACAGGGTTTGGGTCTCGTTCACGCGCAGTTCAAGATAGGCGACTGCCTTGGCATCGGCGCCGGCTCCGATGGCATGCTGGTGGTAGTCAATCACGCGAATGCGTTGGCCCGTGGCCGCTTGCAAGGCTTGAATGAAGGCGTCTATCGGGCCATTGCCCTGCCCGTCCACGTCAACCAGCGCCCCGCCCCAGCGCAACTGGCCGCGCAGGCGCACCGAAGCATTAGCCTGCGCCTCAAGCACGCGGCTTGAGAGCGTTTGCACGGTAGCCAAGCCGTACTCTCGCTCAAACAAGGCGTAGAGATCGGCCGCAGACAACTCCGTGCCGGCCACGTCCATCACACGCTGCACCACCTGCATGAATTCAATTTGCAGGCGCCGGGGCATTTCGATGCCGTATTCGCTCTCCAGCAGGTAGGCCATACCGCCCTTGCCCGACTGGCTGTTGACGCGGATGACCGCCTCGTAGCTGCGGCCAACGTCCTTGGGGTCGATGGGCAGATAGGGCATGTCCCAGACATCGCCATCGCGCCGCGCCGCAAAGGCCTTCTTGATCGCGTCCTGGTGCGAGCCCGAAAACGAGGTATAGACCAGATCGCCTGCATAGGGGTGCCGCGGGTGCACGGCAATCTGGTTGCAGTGTTCCACCGTCGCACGGATTTCGTCGATATTGGAAAAATCGAGTTCAGGCGATACACCCTGCGTGTAGAGATTGAGCGCCACGTTCACCAGGTCCAGATTGCCGGTGCGCTCGCCATTGCCAAACAGGCAGCCTTCAATGCGGTCGGCGCCCGCCATCAGGGCAAATTCGCCCGCGGCCGTGCCAGTGCCCCGGTCGTTGTGCGGATGCACCGACAACACAATGCCATCGCGGCGCGCGAGATGGCGGTGCATCCATTCGATCATGTCGGCAAAGATATTGGGCGTCGAGTGCTCAACCGTCGAAGGCAGGTTGACGATGCACTTGTGCTCGGGGCCTGCGTTCCACACGGCGGTCACCGCATCGACCACCCGCTTGGAAAACGCGAGGTCGGTGCCCGAGAACATTTCCGGCGAATACTGGAACGTCCAGCGGGTATGCGGCTGGCGGGCGGCGAATGCATTGAACATCGCCGCATGGGTGGTCGCCAGCGACACGATCTCATCCTCGTCCATGCCCAGCACCACGGTACGCATCACGGGCGCGACTGCGTTGTAGAGGTGCACGATGGCGCGCGGTGCACCTTGGAGTGACTCGAACGTGCGTGCAATCAGGGGCTCGCGCGCCTGCGTCAGCACCTGGATGGTCACGTCATCGGGAATGCGGTCTTCTTCGATGAGCTTGCGCACAAAGTCGAATTCCACCTGCGATGCGGAAGGAAAACCGACTTCGATTTCCTTGAAGCCAATCGCCACGAGCTGCTCGAACATGCGCATCTTGCGCGCAATGTCCATGGGCTCCACCAGCGCCTGGTTGCCATCGCGCAGGTCGGTCGACAGCCAGATGGGCGCGCGGGTCAGGACTGCATCGGGCCAGGTGCGGTCTTTGAGGCCTATCGGGGCGAATGCACGGTACTTGGTGTGGGGGTGCTGGAGCATGTGGTGGTCTCTGCCAGGGTTGGAAAATCAACCAGCAACCCCAAAAACAAAACGGCCCGTTGCTGGTGCGAACGGGCCGAAGTGAGGATGGTGCTTGCGCGCTACCGTATCCGCCCGTGAGGAACGTTTAGTAGGGCTAGCGACATCTTGGTCATGAGGGTGTCCACTCTAGCACAGGCTGTTCAGTTGTGCAGCCCACGTTCGTCGGGCTCGTCAGTGGATGTGCTGATGACGCTGGTCTGTTGCCCTTTGGACTTGCGCCAAGCGTACACGCCGTAGCCGCTGAAACCATAGACCACAAAAATGCAGAACAGCACCAGCGACGGACGGATGCTGATCATGGCCAGGCCCAGGGCAATCAGCACGATCACCGCAAAGGGCACGCTTTTTTTCATCTGCACGTCCTTGAAACTGTAAAACGGCACATTGGTCACCATGGTGAGGCCGGCGTAGAGCGTGAGGGCAAACATGATCCAGGTGATCTGGCTCCAGCTGAGCCATCCCGGCAGGCCGCGTGCGACCCCGAACTCGGTCAGCAACCAGATGAACCCGGCCACCAGCGCGGCAGCAGCCGGCGATGGCAGGCCTTGAAAGAACCGTTTATCGACCACGCTGGTGTTGACGTTGAAACGGGCGAGCCGCAGAGCGGCGCAGGCGCAGTACACAAAGGCAGCGATCCAGCCCCAGCGGCCAAGGTCTTTCAGGGCCCATTCGTAGGCGATCAACGCGGGGGCGGCGCCGAACGACACCATGTCCGAGAGCGAATCCATCTGTTCGCCGAAGGCGCTTTGCGTATTCGTCATACGCGCTACGCGGCCATCCAGGCTGTCGAGCACCATGGCGCAAAAAATACCAATACCGGCCATGTCGAAATGCCCGTTCATGGCCATCACGATCGCGTAGAAGCCGCCAAACAGCGCCGCCAGCGTGAAGAGGTTGGGCAGTATGTAGATGCCCTTGCGCCGCTTGCGCACGAAGACGCCGTGTGGCGTTTCGCTTTCGTCAATTTTTGACATCAAAAGGGCCTCCAGCGCTTGTTTCTATTGCCCATATAGCTACTTTTTTAATAGTATTTTCTCCAACAACTCAGGCGGCAGTGTAGTCGCGGCCTTCCACCCGCCCCCAACAACAAAGGCCACCGAAGTGGCCTTTGCATGGCTCAGCGCACGGCTGGGCGCTCAGTTGCGGGTCTGGTCGACAAGCTTGTTCTTGGCGATCCAGGGCATCATGGCGCGCAGCTGACCGCCGACCTTCTCAATCGAGTGGTCGGCGGTGTTGCGGCGGCGTGCCGTCATGCCGGGGTAGCCGGTGCGGCCTTCCAGGATGAACATCTTGGCGTAGTCGCCGTTCTGGATGCGCTTGAGCGCATTGCGCATCGCCGCGCGCGACTGCTCGTTGATGACCTCGGGGCCGGTCACGTACTCGCCGTACTCGGCGTTGTTCGAAATCGAGTAGTTCATGTTGGCAATGCCGCCTTCGTAGATCAGGTCCACGATGAGCTTGAGCTCGTGCAGGCACTCGAAATAGGCCATTTCAGGAGCGTAGCCGGCTTCGACCAGGGTTTCGTAGCCCATCTTGATCAGCTCGACGGCGCCGCCGCACAAGACGGCCTGTTCGCCGAACAGGTCGGTCTCGGTCTCTTCCTTGAAGTTGGTCTCGATGATGCCGGCCTTGCCGCCGCCGTTGGCCATGGCGTACGACAGCGCGAGGTCGCGCGCCTTGCCGGTCTGGTCCTGGTGCACCGCGATCAGGTGGGGCACGCCGCCGCCCTGGGTGTAGGTATTGCGCACGGTGTGGCCGGGGGCTTTGGGCGCGACCATCCACACATCCAGGTCGGCGCGGGGCACAACTTGGTTGTAGTGCACATTGAAGCCGTGGGCAAAAGCCAGCGAGGCACCCTGCTTGATGTTGGGCTCAACGTTGTTTTTGTAGACCGAGGCGATGTCTTCGTCGGGCAACAGGATCATGACCACATCCGCCGACTTGACGGCGTCGTTCACTTCCATCACCTTCAGGCCCGCTTTTTCGACCTTGGGCCACGAAGCGCCGCCCTTGCGCAGGCCGACCACGACCTTGACGCCGCTGTCGTTGAGGTTTTGCGCGTGTGCGTGGCCCTGGCTGCCGTAGCCGATGATGGCCACGGTCTTGCCCTTGATGAGGCTCAGGTCACAGTCCTTGTCGTAAAAAACTTTCATCTCTTCTCTTTCGTAGATAAGGGGTTTGGCCGTTCTCCCTGAGCCTGTCGAAGGGCTCGTCTGCCCCGCAGGGGCTTCGACAGGCTCAGCCCGAACGGGCCGAATGGCTGAGCCTTTGGTGAACAGGGGCGAACTTTACACGCGCAGCACGCGTTCGCCCCGGCCGATGCCGCTGGCACCGGTGCGCACGGTCTCCAGGATGGCCGTGCGGTCGATGGCTTGCAGGAAGGCGTCGTTCTTGGCCTGGTCGCCGGTGAGCTCCAGCGTGTAGCTGCGCTCGGTGACGTCGATGATGCGGCCACGGAAGATGTCGGCCATGCGCTTCATCTCCTCGCGCTCCTTGCCCACGGCGCGCACCTTGACCATCATGAGCTCGCGCTCGGTGTACGCGCCTTCGGTGAGGTCGACCACCTTGACCACCTCGATCAGGCGGTTGAGGTGCTTGGTGATCTGTTCGATGACGTCTTCAGAACCTGCGGTCTGGATGGTCATGCGCGACAGCGATGCATCCTCGGTGGGTGCGACGGTCAGCGATTCGATGTTGTAGCCCCGCGCAGAGAACAGCCCGACCACGCGCGAAAGCGCTCCGGGTTCGTTTTCGAGCAGGACGGCGATGATGTGTTTCATGAAGAGATTCCTCTTTTTGCTGCCCTCCGCGCACGCCGGTAAGCGTGCGCCTTGGCAGGCAATAGATTCGTCGAAAATACTACCGTAATGATAGCTGCTTGCGCTTATGGGGTAAGCGCTAGAGGCCGATTTGACTACAAATCCTCCGAGCCCAGCAGCATTTCCGTGATGCCCTTGCCAGCCTGCACCATGGGGAAGACGTTTTCGGTCGGGTCGGTACGGAAATCCATGAACACCGTGCGGTCCTTGAGCTTGCGCGCTTCGCGCAGCGCGGGTTCCACGTCCTGCGGGCGCTCGATCAGCAGGCCCACGTGACCATAGGCTTCGGCCAGCTTGACGAAATTGGGCAGCGCGTCCATGTAGCTGTGGCTGTAGCGGCCGGAGTATTCGATCTCCTGCCACTGGCGCACCATGCCGAGATAGCGGTTGTTCAGCGACACCACCTTGATTGGCGTGTTGTACTGCAGGCAGGTCGAGAGCTCCTGGATATTCATTTGCACCGAGCCTTCGCCGGTGATGCAGAACACCTCACTTTGCGGCTTGGCCAGCTTGATGCCCATGGCGTAGGGAATGCCCACGCCCATGGTGCCCAGGCCGCCGGAGTTGATCCAGCGGCGCGGCTCGTCGAAGCGGTAGTACTGCGCCGCCCACATCTGGTGCTGACCCACGTCGGAAGTGATGTACGTGTCGGCATCCTTGGTCATGTTCCAGAGCGTCTCGACCACGTACTGGGGCTTGATGACGTCCGCGCTGCCCATGCTGTACTTCAGACAGTCGCGGCTGCGCCAGCCTTCGATGGTGTCCCACCACGCGGCCAGGGCACCAGCATCGGCCCGGGTCGTGGTTTCGCGGACCATGGAGATCAGCTCGGTCAGCACGTCCTTGACATCGCCAACGATGGGAATATCGACCTTGACGCGTTTGGAAATGCTCGATGGGTCAATGTCGATGTGAATGATCTTGCGTTCGTTCTGCGCAAAGTGCTTGGGGTTGCCAATCACGCGGTCGTCAAAGCGCGCGCCCACCGCCAGCAGCACGTCGCAATGCTGCATGGCGTTGTTGGCCTCCACCGTTCCGTGCATGCCCGGCATACCGAGAAACTTGCGGTTGCTCGCTGGGTAGGCACCCAGGCCCATCAGCGTGTTCGTCACCGGGTAGCCCAGCATGTCCACCAAGGTGCGCAACTCGTTCGTGGCGTTGCCCAGCAACACGCCACCGCCGGTATAGATGTAAGGCCGCTTGGCGGCCAGCAACAACTGCAGCGCCTTGCGGATTTGCCCGCCATGGCCCTTGCGCACCGGGTTGTAGGAGCGCATTTCGATGCTTTGCGGATAGCCTTCGTACGCCGCCTTCTTGAATGAGACGTCCTTGGGGATGTCGACCACCACCGGCCCGGGCCGGCCCGAGCGCGCAATGTGGAAGGCCTTCTTCAAGGTGATGGCCAGGTCACGCGGATCCTTGACCAGGAAGTTGTGCTTGACGATGGGCCGCGTAATGCCCACGGTGTCGCATTCCTGGAAGGCGTCCAGGCCAATCGCGGCCGTGGGCACCTGGCCGGTGATGATCACCATGGGAATGCTGTCCATGTAGGCTGTGGCAATACCGGTGACCGCATTGGTGACGCCGGGACCCGAGGTGACGAGTGCCACGCCTACGTCGCCCGTGGCACGGGCATAACCGTCCGCAGCATGGATGGCGGCCTGCTCGTGGCGCACCAGCACATGCTGCATGGTGTCTTGTTTGTAGAGTGCGTCGTAGATGTAGAGGACCGCACCGCCAGGATAGCCCCAGATGTACTTGACACCTTCGGCCTGCAAGGCCTTGACGAGAATTTCTGCACCCATGAGTTCCTGGGTGGCGGGAGCAGCGCCCTGCTTTTGGGCGGCGGCTGCCGATGCGAGTTCGGCTGATGAGATTTCCATGATGAACCTTTGTGATTTTCTCTAACGAAAAACCTTGGGTGCTTCTTGCCAAGGCCCTCGTGAGGCCCGCTCGAAACTTGAGGCCAAGGACATGGGCGGGATGATTGCCGCGCCGGACCGAGACCCGTTTGCTTTGATGATGCTGGGCGCGATTATCGCACTGCAACAAATCGCCTGTGCGCCGGAATTGAAAAAAACGTGGAAATGCAATAATCCGCGCCGCAGCCCGGCAGCGATTGGGCGCAGCCCCTGTCTCCACCACCTGCCCCTCTTGGCCACCGAAAAAGAACTGTCTGATTTCCTCAAAAGCGTCGAAAAACGGGCCTTCAAACGCTCGTACTACCACGTGCGCAACGAGGAATCTGCGCTGGACATCGTGCAGGACAGCATGATGAAGCTGGCGGAACACTATGGCGACAAGCCTTCCAACGAGTTGCCGATGCTGTTTCAGCGCATTCTCAGCAACTGCACGCTGGACTGGTTTCGTCGCCAGAAAACCCACCGCGCGGTGTTTTCTTCCATGGGTGAATTTGTCCCGGCAGGCGACGATGGGGGAGAATTCGACGTACTGGACGCTCTGTCGCTCTCAAGCAACGGTGAGCGCGCCAGCAGTGCAGAAGATATTGTGCGCAGAGAGCAAATTTTTCACCAAATCGAGCATGAAGTCGCACTCTTGCCCACGCGTCAACGAGAAGCGTTTTTAATGCGTTATTGGGAGGAACTGGACGTCGCCGAGACCGCTGCTGCCATGGGTTGCTCTGAAGGCAGTGTCAAAACCCATTGTTTTCGTGCAGTTCAAACGCTCGGCAAAGCCCTCAAGGCCAAAGGAATCGAACCATGAAAACCCTTCCCGCAACCAGTGTCGATCTGGCTTTGGAGCGCTACGCGCACCGCATCACAGCACGCCTGAACGAGGGGCTTGCCGATGTACCTTATGAGGTCGCCGAGCAATTGCGGGCGGGCCGCATGCAGGCCCTCGCCCAACGCAAAAAACCGGTCGCTGTGCGCAAGCCCGCGTCCGTGCTCACTCGCCTGGGCAGCAGTTTGGCGCTCGGCGGTGGCCGAACGGGAGGCTGGCGGTACGCTCTTCTGTCGGCGATTCCGGTGCTGACGCTGGTGGCTGGCCTCATGGTGGTTGGCGCCCAGCAGGATGAAACAGGCGTCAGCGAAATCGCAGAGGTGGATGCCGCCCTGCTGACCGATGACCTGCCGCCCGCCGCCTACGCCGACCCCGGTTTTGTGCAGTTTCTCCAGGCTCGCGCCAACCAAAGTCACTGAGCGGGCTGCATCCTTTCTCTTTTTGCATGTACGCATCCACGACGCACTCTTCTCAAACGCCCCGTGCCACGCCAGCCACCGTGCTGGCGTTGGTTTTGCTGGTGGGCCTTGCAGTTGGCGGTGCGATGGTGCTGAACATGGGCCGGATCGCTCCCGGCACACAAATCCCCCCAGACGCGATGGTCGCCCAGGGCGATGCTGCTGTGCAGTCCGCCACCACAAAACCCAAAGCGCGCGCCGTCGCCTCTGGTCCTGGCTGGGAGTTGATGACCACTCCGCAAAAGCTGGCCTTGTATCCCCTTGCGGAACGTTGGGCCTATTTGAGCGAAGCGCAAAAACGCTATTGGCTGGCACTGGCACAGAACTTCGCTTCCATGCCTGAATCGGAACAAGAACGCTTGCACGCCCGCATGACGGCATGGGCGAGCCTGAGCGCGCAGCAGCGTAGCCAAGCGCGACTCAATTTTGCCGTCACACGCCGCCTGGCACCACACGACATTCGTTCCGAATGGGAAACCTACCAGGCTTTGAGCGATGCCGACAAAAAGCGCCTTGCGGCCAAGGCTGCAAAACCTAGGGGAGCGGCCACCGCACTGAAGCTGGCGCGCACCAAGCGACTCGCCCACGTGCCTGCGGCCGATGGCGCGCAGGCAAAAGTGGCCAACCCACCGAAAATCGTGTTCCCCGCACCCGCAGCGGTTCGGCTGCCTTCCGTGCCCGAACCCGTTGCATTGCCACCAGCGCCGCCTGCGCCGCCTGCCTCTGCAAGCGACAATCCAGTGCCTGCGCAAATGCCGCAGGCCCCAGATCCTTCTAACGCCCCTACGCAATCCGATCCCCTGCCCCCGGTGTACGTGAATTGAATCCCTTGAATTTTCCCGCCAAAGCGTCCGCCAATGCCCTGGCCAGCGCCGCCTTGGCGGCTCCCGCCCTCTCCCGCCGCATGGCCTGCTGGCTGTACGAAGGCATCCTGATGTTTGGCGTGGTGTTCATCGCCGGCTATCTGTTTGGCACGCTGAGCCAGACTCGAAATGCCCTGGACAACCGCCACCCGCTGCAAGCGTTTCTTTTTGTCGTATTTGGTATTTATTTCGTCTGGTTCTGGTCCAAGGGCCAGACTTTGGCGATGAAAACCTGGCACATCCGCGTGGTGGATATTGCCGGCCGACCCCTCACGCAACTGCGCGCTCTGGCCCGCTATGCGCTGGCCTGGCTGTGGTTCTTACCGCCTTTGCTGGTGGCAGCGCCGTTTCAATTGCCTGCCCTGGAGGTCGTCGTGATTCTGCTGGGCTGGATCGCTTTCTGGGCCTTCGCCAGCCGCTTGCATCCGCAGCAGCAGTTCTGGCACGACGCGCTGGCCGGCACGCGCCTGGTCAATGCCCTGGCTTGACAGGACTGAACCTGACGTAATGGCATCGGCGGCGACAATGCGCCCCATGACCAAAGCTGCTGGCACGAATTCGCCGCCCACCAATCTCCAGAAGCAGCGGCGCGGCCTGCACCGCATGCTGCACGCGACCCGCTATTCCCTGCTCGGCCTGCGCGCCGCCTGGGGCGAAGCCGCCTTTCGCCAGGAAGCCATTGCCGCGCTGGTGCTGGTACCCGCGGCTTTCTGGCTCGGGAAGAGCTGGATCGAAGTCGCCCTGCTGGCCGGCTCGGTCGTGCTGCTGATGATTGTGGAACTCCTCAACACCGCGGTGGAAGCCGCGATCGACCGCATTGGCTCCGAATGGCATGTGCTCTCAGGCCGTGCGAAGGACCTAGGCAGCGCCGCCGTCCTGCTCAGCCTGCTGCTGTGCATGGGCATCTGGGGCGCCGCCATTTACCAAAGGATTGTTCATGGCTGAGCCCCGTTTTTCGGTGTGTGTGTACTGCGGCTCTCGGCCCGGAGAAAACCCGCTGTTTGGCGAGGCGGCCCAGGCCGTGGGCACCTGGATTGGCGCGCAAGGCGGCCAGCTCGTCTATGGCGGTGGCCGCAGCGGCCTGATGGGCACCGTGGCGCAGGCGACGGCAAGCGCGGGCGGACGCGTCGTTGGCGTCATTCCGCAGTCGCTGGTGGACAAGGAACATGCCAACCGCGCGTGCGACGAGCTGCACATTGTGCAAACCATGCACGAACGCAAGGCGCTGATGGCCGAGCGCAGCGACGCTTTTCTGGCGCTGCCGGGGGGCATTGGAACCTTCGAAGAGCTGTTTGAAGTCTGGACCTGGAGCCAGCTCGGCTACCACAACAAGCCCATCGGCCTGCTCGACGTGGCCGACTATTACCAGCCGCTGCTGGCGTTTCTGTCGGGCAGCGTGCAGGCAGGCTTCATGGGGCCGTGGCAAATGGACCTGGTGCGCGTGGGCACTGAGCCGACGAGCCTGCTGGCGCAGTTGGTGCAGGCCGCGCCGCGCAGCGCAGCGCAAAAAGGGGCGCTGCAGGGGAAAATTTAATCGGCCAACCGAATTACACCGCCGCGTCGTCCAGATCGCCCGTGCGGATGCGCACCACGCGCTCGACGGCCGTGACGAAAATCTTGCCGTCGCCGATCTTGCCGGTACGCGCCACCTGCACGATAGCGTCCACACAGCGCTCAAGATCTTCGCTGCGCACCACCACTTCAATCTTCACCTTGGGCAAAAAATCCACCACGTACTCTGCCCCGCGGTAGAGCTCGGTGTGGCCCTTCTGGCGGCCAAAGCCCTTCACCTCGGTGACGGTCAGCCCGGTAACGCCGCATTCGGCCAGCGCCTCGCGCACTTCTTCGAGTTTGAAGGGCTTAATGATGGCGGTGATCATTTTCATAGGGGAACTCCTGGGTTTGGTGAATGCGTTGCGTCAGGCGCGGAACTGGTTGGTGATGGGATAGCGCCAATCCTTGCCGAAGCTGCGCCGGGTCACGCGGATGCCCACCGGCGCCTGGCGGCGTTTGTATTCGTTGATTTTGATGAGGCGTGTCACCCGCTCGACGTCAGCGCGCTCGAAACCAGCGGCAATGATGGATTCAATGGCCTCGTCGTTTTCCATATAGCGCGCAATGATCGCATCAAGTACCTCGTAGGGCGGCAGACTGTCTTGGTCGGTCTGATCGGGCCGCAGCTCGGCGCTGGGTGGGCGCGTGATGATGCGCTCGGGGATCGGGTTGGCGCCGGTGTTGAACGGATCGTTGGCATTGCGCCAGCGCGCCAGCGCAAAGACCTGCGTCTTGGGCACGTCCTTGATGGGCGCGAAGCCCCCTGCCATATCGCCGTACAGCGTGCAATAGCCCGTAGCCAGCTCGCTTTTGTTGCCCGTGGTCAGCACCAGGCTGCCGAATTTGTTCGACAGTGCCATCAAGAGCGTGCCGCGAATGCGCGCCTGGAGGTTTTCTTCCGTCGTGTCTTCCGCCTTGCCAGCAAATTGCGGCGCGAGGGAGGCTTTGAAGGCTTCGAACGCCGGGCGAATGTCGATTTCTTCGTACGACACGCCCAGGCGCCCAGCCATGTCGCGCGCATCAATCCAGCTGATGTCGGCCGTGTAGGGCGACGGCATCATTACCGTGCGCACGCGGCCCTTGCCCAGCGCGTCGACGGCCAGCGCCAACACCAGCGCCGAATCGATGCCGCCCGAGAGGCCCAGCAGCACACCGGGGAAGCCGTTCTTGCCGATGTAATCGCGCACGCCCAGCACCAGCGCATGCCACAAGTCTGGCAGCACGCCAGGCAGCGGCGCCACGTCTGCTTTTATTTTGATAGCTGCCTGCGCTTGTTCCACCTGCGAAAACACCAGTTTTTCTTCAAAAGCCGGGGCACGGGCGACGACAGCGCCGCCCGCATCCAGCGCAAACGAGCGCCCTTCGAAGACCACCTCGTCCTGCCCGCCCACCAGGTGCGCATACACCAGCGGCAGGCCGGTTTCCTGCACCCGCGCGCGCATGGTCTCCTCACGTGTGCGGCTCTTGCCGCTGTGGAACGGCGAGGCATTGATGACGGCGATGAGCTGGGCGCCCGCCGCCGCCACGTCGCGTGCCGGCGCGGTGTGCCAGGCGTCCTCACAAATCAGCAAGCCCACGCGCAAGCCCGCCACTTCGAACACGCACGGAGCCTCGCCAGGTCGGAAGTAGCGCCGCTCGTCAAACACTTCGTAGTTGGGGAGCTCCCGCTTGGCATAGGTCTGCTCAATACGCCCGGCGCGCAGCACGCTGGCCGCGTTGAAACAGGTGGCAAACGCGGCCGCTCCGCTGGCCCGCTGCGGGTGTCCCAGCACGATGACGAGGTCTTTCAGGGCTGCCGTCGCCTCGGCGATGCGTTTGACGGCATCATCACAGGCCGCGAGAAACGCTGGCCTGAGGTACAAATCCTCGGCGGCATAGCCACACAAGGCCAGTTCGGGCGTCAGCAGCAGTGCTGCACCGCTGACATGGGCCGCGTGCGCTGCATCGATGATCTTCTGCGCGTTGCCGCGCAGGTCACCTACTGTGAAATTGAGTTGCGCTATGCAAATGGAGAGCGTCATGGGGTCCAAAGGGTCGGACAAAAGCCGGCGGCAAACCATGCCGAACGCGCCAGCGCCCGCAGTGGACGCACGCGTTGCCAGGGCCTCGCATGGTTGAAAAAGGCATTATCACCCGCGTGCACACCAGTCCGCTGGCGCTGGGCGCTGCAGAGTGGAATACCCTCCTGGCGCAACAGCGGCACGCCACGCCGTTCATGCGCCACGAGTACCTCGCGGCGCTGCACGCGAGCGGCAGTGCCGTGCCCGCGACCGGCTGGCACCCGCGCTACGTCACGCTGGAGCAGGACGGCCGCCTGATCGCCGCCTGCCCGCTGTACCTGAAAGAGCATTCCTACGGCGAATACGTATTCGACTGGGCCTGGGCGCGCGCCTACCAGGAGCACGGCCTGCGCTACTACCCCAAAGCCCTGGCTGCCGTTCCCTTCACGCCCGTCCCGGGCAGCCGCCTGCTGGCGCGCGATGAAGCGGCGCGCACGGCGCTGGTTCGTGCGCTAGTGGCCTGGTGCGAAGAGCAGTCCTTGTCGTCCTTGCACCTGCTTTTTGGCAGCGATGCGGACATGGCGGCGTGCAAAAGTGTAGGACTGATGCAGCGCACCACCGTGCAATTTCACTGGAAAAACCTTGCGCCGGAGGGAGGAAAGTTCCGCGATTTCGAGCATTTCCTCGGCGCCCTCACCCAGGACAAGCGCAAGAAAATCCGCCAGGAGCAGCGCCGCGTGCGGGATGCAGGCGTGCGCTTTCGTTGGGCGCACGGGTCAGGCATTGCGGCGGCCGACTGGGATTTTTTCTACCGCTGCTACGAGCGCACCTATCTGGAACACGGCAACCCGCCCTACCTTAGCCGCGACTTCTTTGAGCGCATGGCGCGGGACATGCCAGGCGCGTGGCTGCTGTTCATTGCCGAGCGTGAAGGCCAGGCGGTTGCTAGCAGTCTGATAGCTGTCAGCGCAGACCCATCAAGCGCTAGAGGCAAAAATGACTTGAATTATTCATCCGCAACAGCCTACGGCCGCTACTGGGGCGCACTGGAGCGGGTGGACAACCTGCACTTCGACGCCTGCTACTACCAGCCGCTTGCCTGGTGCATAGCCCATGGTTTTGAAGCATTTGAGGGCGGCGCCCAGGGCGAGCACAAAATGGCGCGTGCGCTAATGCCGGTCGCCACGCACAGCGCCCACTGGCTGGCCCATCCCGCCTTTGCCGATGCCGTGGAGCACTTTCTGGAGCGTGAGGACGCTGGCATGGCGGCGTACGTTGAAGAATTGGAAGCCCACACACCCTTTCGCGTCGCAGCGCAGAGGGCTGCAAACCCCTGATTGCAGCGCGGAGGTGCTGCCCGCCAGTTGCCAGTTCACCTAAAGATGCATATCATGTACATCTAATAAAACAAGCGATCACCACGATGCCCGTTACTGCCAAAACTGTTTTGTCCTGCTCCCCAACGTCCGAGGTTTGCCATGGGCGCGTCTGAACAAGCAGCGCCTCTGGCGCAGGCGCTTGAGCGCCCCTACCGCCACGGTTTCACCACCGATGTCGAATCTGACTCGCTACCGCCAGGCCTCGACGAAGGCACTATTCGCGCCATCTCGCTGCGCAAGCGCGAGCCCGAGTTTTTGCTGAAATGGCGCCTAGCCGCTTACGAACGCTGGCTGACCATGCCCACGCCCGAGTGGGCGCACGTGCGCATGGAGCCGGTGGATCTGCAGGCGCTGTGCTACTACTCGGCCCCCAAATCGCTCAAGGACGGACCCAAGAGCCTGGCCGATGTGGACCCCAAACTGCTCGAAACCTACGAGAAGCTCGGCGTGCCGCTGCACGAACGCGCGCGTCTGGCAGGCGTGGCGGTGGATGCGGTGTTCGACTCAGTCTCCGTCGGCACCACCTTCCGCGAGCAATTGCACAAAGTCGGCGTCGTCTTCTGCTCGTTCTCGCACGCGGTGGAGCACTACCCCGAACTCATCGAGCGCTACATGGGCAGCGTGGTGCCGGTGGCCGACAACTACTACGCGGCGCTCAATTCGGCGGTGTTTTCCGACGGCTCTTTTGTCTACATTCCCAAGGGCGTGCGCTGCCCGATGGAGCTGTCGTCGTACTTCCGCATCAACGCCAAGGGCACGGGGCAGTTCGAGCGCACGCTCATCATTGCCGAGGAAGGCAGCCATGTGAGCTACCTCGAAGGCTGCACGGCGCCCCAGCGCGACGAGAACCAGCTGCACGCCGCCGTGGTGGAGCTGGTGGCGCACGACGACGCCTACATCAAGTATTCGACGGTGCAGAACTGGTATCCGGGCGACGAGAACGGCCTGGGCGGCATCTACAACTTCGTCACCAAGCGGGGTTTGTGCGCCGGCAAGCGCTCGCACATCGCCTGGACGCAGATTGAAACCGGCTCGGCCATCACCTGGAAGTACCCCAGCGTGGTGCTGCGCGGCGACGATTCGCGCGGCGAGTTCCATTCGATTGCCGTGTCGAACCACTTCCAGCAGGCGGATACCGGCACCAAGATGATCCACCTGGGCAAGAACACCAGCAGCCGCATCGTCTCCAAGGGCATCAGCGCCGGCAACGCGCAAAACAGCTACCGTGGCCTGGTGCGCATATCCCCCGGTGCGGCCAATGCACGCAACCACACGCAGTGCGATTCGCTCTTGATTGGCCCCAAGTGCGGCGCCCACACCTTCCCCTACATCGACACCACACGCAGCGACGCCGTGGTAGAGCACGAAGCCACCACCACGCGCATCTCGCAGGACCGCTTGTTCTACTGCCAGCAGCGCGGCATTGCCCCCGACGACGCAACAGCACTCATCGTCGGTGGTTTCTGCCAGTCGGTGCTCGAAGAGCTGCCGATGGAATTCGCGCTCGAAGCCAAGGCCCTGCTCGCGGTCTCTCTCGAAGGCTCGGTTGGCTGAGCCAGAACATTCTTAGAAAAGTCGGAACACCCCATGACCACCTCTACCACCCCCCTGCTGCAACTGGACGCCCTGCGCGTTGCCATCGGTGAGAAGACCATCCTGCAATCCATCAGCCTGGACGTCGCCCCCGGCGAACTTGTGGTGCTGATGGGCGCCAACGGCAGCGGGAAAAGCACGCTGGGTCTGGCGCTCGCGGGCCACCCGGCCTACCACACGACCCACGGCACGGCGCACTTTGGCGGCGCCGATCTGCTGGCCATGGAACCCCAGGACCGTGCCCGCGCCGGACTGTTCCTGTCGTTCCAGGCGCCTCCAGAGATTCCTGGCGTCAAAAACAATCTGTTCATCCGCACGGCGATGAATGCCGTGCGCGCCGCGCGCGGCGAAGACCCGCAGGACGCGTACGACTTTCTCGGCAGCGCCAAGGCAGCGGCCACGACGCTCGGCCTGCCAGAAAACATGCTCAGCCGCCCGGTGAACGATGGCTTTTCGGGTGGCGAGAGGAAGCGCAACGAGCTGCTGCAACTCTCCTTGCTACGCCCTCGCCTGGCTGTGCTCGACGAAATCGACTCGGGCATGGACGTGGACGGCGTGCGCGCCGTCGTCGAACTGGTGCAGCGCCTGCGCAGCGAAGGCACCGCGTTCATCGTCGTCTCGCACTACCTGCAGCTGATTGAGTCGCTGCAACCCGACACCGTGCTGCGCCTCGCCGACGGCCAGATTGCCGAGCGCGGCGACATCACCCTGGCGCAGCGCATAGCGCGCACCGGTTTTGTGCAGCCCCCCGAATTGGCAGAGGCTTGAGACCATGAACATCCGCCCCATCACCGCGCACGAGGCCATGTTGATGGCCCGTGAGCACCTGGCCGCCACCGGTTGGGTGGCAGCCAAGAATGAATCCTTTCGCCACTTGCCGCCGCCACCGGCTGCACTCTGGCTGGAGCAGGCTGCAGCAACGCCACTCGCGAAGAACAGCGGCTGGACACTCACCACGCTTGCCGGCGGCACGCCCACCGGCATCACGGCACGCACGCTGTCCGCCACCGACACCGCGCAGCGCGCCGAGTTGTTTGCGGGCCTGGACTTGCCGGGCGACGGTGACGCCGCACCGTTTGCCTGGGCACACCGTGCCTTGTGTACTGCGGGCCTGCGCCTGCGGGTAGAGTCCGGCACCGCGCAGCAACCCACGCAGCTTGAACTGCGCCACCAGCCCACGGGCCAGGTGGAGGCGCCCTTGTTGGTGCTCGACATCGCCGAAGGCGCGCACTGCGTCCTGCGCGAGCTCCACCTCGCGGGCGACACGGCAGCCTCTGGCGGGAAGGTACAAAACCTGCAACTACATGTGCGCCTCGCCCGGGGTGCCAGCCTGCAGCACCTGCGCGTCGTCGCACCGCATGCGGACGACCGCTGCGCGCACATCGTTCACGCCCAGATCGGCGAGGACGCCCGCTACGTCCAGGCTTTTGTCGCCGGCGGCAGCCGCTACCACCTGCAGCGCAGCCAGGTGCTGCTCAGCGGCGCGGGCTCATCGGCCCATATTGCAGGACTGACCTGCGCGGCCGGCACGCAGTTTGAGCAGCAGGTCTTCATGCGCCATGCCGCAGCGCGGACCACCAGCCACAGCGAGGCCCTGGTGCTGGCAAGCGGCAAGGCGCACACGGTGGCCAACGCCAACACGCACATTGCGCCCGGCTCGGACGAAGCCGACGTGCACCAGCGCCTGGCAGGCATTCCGCTGGGAGGCCAGCCCCGGCTGGTGCTGCGCCCACACCTGGAGATTTACCACGACAACGTGCAGGCGGCCCATGGCGCCACTTGGGGCGCCTTGCCCGAAGATGCGTTGTTCTACGCGCGCCAGCGCGGGTTGGACGCGAGCGCCGCACGCTCGCTCATCATCGAAGGCATGGCCAACGCCTTGCTGTCGCGCTGCTTCACCGACACCACCACGTTCGATATCCTGACGCAAGGTGATGCCCTTCAAGGCGTGCTGCGCCAAGTGCTGGAGACAAGCCATGGGTGACATGCTCCCCGCTCGCTGGCTTAGCGCATCCGGCGCGGCGCCCACCAGTCCGTCCGGCGTTACCGGGCTGCGGGCCCTGTTTCCGGTGCTCTCCCAGCATATTCAGGGCCACCCGCTCGCTTATCTGGACAACGCGGCCACCACGCAAATGCCCCAGCCGGTGCTCGACGCGCTCCAGCATTTCGAGCGCCACGACCGCGCCAATATCCACCGCGGCGTGCACGCGCTCAGCCAGCGCGCCACCGACGCCTACGACGCCGCGCGCGCCGAACTCAAGCGCTTTGTCGGTGCGGGGGCTGAGCACGAACTGGTGTTCACCTCGGGCACGACCGAATCGCTCAACCTTGTGGCGCATGGGCTGTCTGCACATGCTGGTGGAGGCAAGCCTCTGCAGCAGGGTGATGAAATCATCGTGAGCGGCCTGGAGCACCACGCCAACCTGCTGCCCTGGCAGCGCACGGCGCGCGAGAGTGGCGCGGTGCTGCGCATCCTGCTGCCCGACGCCGAAGGCCATTTGCACGCCGACGACCTGGCACGCCTGCTGACGCCGCGCACACGCGTGTTTGCCGTCACCGCCTGCGCCAACGCCACTGGCGAGCGCCCGCCCGTGGCCGAGCTGCTGGCATTGGCACGCCAAGCCGGCGCACTGACGGTGTTGGACGCGGCGCAAGTGGCCGCCCATGCCGTTCCCGATATCTCCGCCCTGCCCTGCGATTTCCTCGTTTTCTCGGGGCACAAGATGTACGGCCCCATGGGCACCGGCGCCCTCGTGGGTACGCGCAACGCGCTTGAACAGCTCGCCCCGCTGCGGTTGGGTGGCGACATGGTGGAGTGGGTGAGCTTCACCGACGCCAGCTTTGCCGCGCTACCCGCCCGGCTGGAGGCTGGCACGCCCAATGTGGGCGGCGCCATTGGCATGGCGGCAGCGGCCAAATTCATAGACGCCGTAGGCCGCAGCGCCATCGACCAGCATTTGCATGCGCTTCGCCACCAAGCGGTACAAGGCCTCGCCGCCCTGCCCGGCCTGCGTGTGCTGTCACCCGATACCCAGGACACGGCTATCGTCTCCTTCGTGACCGAAGGCGTTCACCCACACGACATCGGCACGCTGCTTGACGGCCAGGGCGTCGCCGTGCGCACCGGCCACCACTGTGCCCAGCCATTGCTGGAGCATCTAGGCTGTGGGCCGACGACGCGTGCGTCGTTCGCGCTCTACAACACGCCAGAAGAAGTCGAGCGCCTGGTCGCCGGCGTGGCCAAAGCGCTGGAGCTGTTGCGATGAGCAGTGCCGAAACCGACCTCTACCAGGAACTGGTGCTGGAGCACAAACGTGCGCCGCGCAACTTCGGCCATTTGCCCGCGCCCACGCACCAGGCACGTGGCACCAACCCGTCTTGTGGCGACGACCTTTCCGTAGAACTGAATATTGCGGATGGGCGCCTCGCGGACATCCGCTTTCACGGCCAGGGTTGCGCCATCTGCATGGCCTCCGCCTCGATGATGAGCGAGGCCGTGAAGGGCCAGGAGATTGCCACCGCGCAGGCGCTGCAACAGCACTTTCGCGCCGTACTGACCGGGGAGGAAAGTGCCGACGTCGCCCCGCTCGGCAAGCTTGTGAGCCTGGCCGGCGTCAGCCGCTACCCCAGCCGCATCAAATGCGCGCTACTAGGCTGGCATGCACTGATGCATGCCATTGCCAGCAACCCGGCCGCGCCCGCAGCCCCGGTATCCACGGAAGGAGAAACACCATGATGAAACGCATGCGCGAAGACGTGCTGATTAATCGGCCTGTGACGGTCGAGCGCATCCCTGATGGCACACCCATGGATTTGCCCAGCGGGCTCTGGGCCCAGGTGACCCAGGCGCTGGGCTCCAACTTCACCCTGGTCGTCGAGGGCCAGTTGGTGCGCCTCAAAGGGAGTGATGCCGACGCCATTGGCAAGGAGCCGCCCGCCGAAGTCGAACACCCCGAGAACGTTGAAATTGACGATGTCAGCGGCCTGATCTGGAACACCCTCAAGACCTGCTACGACCCGGAGATTCCGGTCAACATCGTGGACTTGGGCCTGGTCTACCGCTGTGACCTGGAACCCATGGAAGGCGGCGATGTGCGCGCGCTCATCGACATGACGCTCACCGCGCCCGGCTGTGGCATGGGCGAAGCGATTGCCGATGAGGTGTGCGACAAGGTGCTGGCGATCCCGCGCGTCGGCGAGATCACCGTCAACATGGTGTTCGACCCGCCCTGGGACCGCTCGCGCATGTCGGAAGCAGCCATGTTGTCCATGGGCATGTAAACACAGACAGTCCCCAATAAAAAAGGCGCCTCAGGGGCGCCTTTTTTATTCCTGAAACTCTTCTCAGCCGCCGCAAGCGCCGCCCGAGCAGCATGAGTGCTCTTCCGCATCTTCCGGCATCTCCAGCTTGCTGATCAGCACGCGCCACTGGTCGGGTCCAGATTGAAGGTAGGCCCACTGAAACTGGCCTGGCGTGCGCGAATCGAACTGGTGGCGCAGCGGGCGCGGGTCGTGGTCGCTGATGATTTGTACGGCTTCGCCAGGCAGCAACTCGTCAAAACGGCCAAAAATGGTCGAGTGGCGCTGCGGCGGGGGAATTTCACGAACATCAATCACGGGCGATTGGGTAGGAAGCATGGGAGCCTTTCTTCAGGGTTTCAACAAGAGAATAAGGAACAGGATTTACGCAAAATCGCCCCAGCAGCGTTGCTCTTCCTTGCCGTGCGCTTGCACTGTCTGCGTCAGAGCGCCTTGCTGGAACAATTTTGCGCAAGTCCTAAGGAAAAGAAAAACAAGCCGATCAGCCGTCCTTGCCATCGAGCCGGGTGTTCGTCAGCCAGGGAACGTACATCACGAGGTAAATCACAAACGCGGTCGTCCAGGCCGTGGCCGCACACACCAGCGCATGCGTGTACCACTGCGGTGCCACCAGCGGCACCAGCACGCGCAGCACGGCAGCCGCCATGACCAGCACATAGGCCAGCACCTCGGCGCGCGATGCCTGCAATGGCCGGCCCGTGTGCCCACGCGCAGTGCGCGTCACCATGCCAATGATGAGACCACCCGTGGCGCCCACCGCCAGCGCATGCACACCAAGCGACACCAACACCCAGCCTGGCTGGGCCAGCGCCAGCAAGGCCAGGCCCAACGGAATCCATGCGTATGCGGCATGCAGAATCCAGAGAATCGGCCGCGTGCGCGTCGCCAGTGTCTGCCAGTGGAGCATGCGCGCCAACTGCAAGGCAGCGGCGGCGGCCAGCACGGCAAAGGTGAGCCAGCCTGCCGGCGCAAACACCCACAGCGCCAGTCCCACGGCCGTGCAGGCCAATGCGCTGCGTTCCAGCCATTTCGGCACGGTGATTTTCAACCCTGGGTTCACGCTCATCGTGAATGCCGGAATCACCCGGCCCGCCATCACGCATTCGACCATCACGATCAGCCCAAGCGCCGCATACAGCGCGCTGGAGGGCTGAAACGGCACCAGGCCCATGACCGAAAGGTGAAACGCCAGATTCGCCAGGGACAACAGAATCAAAATGCCCGCCAATGGCAGGTTGCGCTTGTTGCCAGCGCGCAGCAACACCCGCACCATGATGATGGCCACGATCGGCAGCAGCACCACATCAAGCGCGGCATACACCGGGTACGGAGCAACCCAGGCGGCGACCCGCGCTGCCAGCCAGAGCAGCACCAGGGCGCCCAGTGGCGCACCACGAGGCGTTTGCAGCCCGGTCCAGGCTTTCACCGCCGTCAGCAGGAAGCCCATGATGACGCCGGTCGCAAAACCCAGCAGCATTTCATGCGCATGCCACAGCATCGGCGGCACCGCGAGGTGCAGTGTGACGGCACCCAGCATGGCCGCCACCCACAGCGGTACTGCGACGCAGGCCAGGGCTGCCGCAACGATGTAAAAAGGGCGAAAACCCAGGCGCAGCACCGGCCAGCCGTACAAGGCTTTTTTGGTGGGCGCCTTGGCACCAGCGCCGACCAAGGGAGGAAGGGTAGTTTTCATGGGTTCAGTATTGACTAGATGCTCTTGCGTTGCAGCGGTCTCGGTTATAAGATGCATTTTATATGTATCTTACGGTGCATGGCGATTTTTATCAACTGCCTGTGCCTTTCAGCCCACCATGCGTCTTGCCAGCTATACCGATTACACCTTGCGCGTACTGATGTACTGCGCACAGCACCGAGAAAGACGCGTGACCATCGCCGAGCTGGCGAAAAGCCATACGCTGTCGAAAAACCATCTGATGAAGATCGTCAACGACTTGGCGCGCCATGGCCTGCTTGAAACCACCCGCGGCCGTGGCGGTGGTGTACGCCTGCTGCTCGAACCCTCTGCGATCGGCATAGGCGCAGTCGTGCGCTGGTGCGAAAGTGACTTTCGCATGGTCGAATGCTTCGACGAAAACTCCAACACCTGCCGCCTGAGCCCCGCCTGCCGTTTGAAAAAACTCTTTCAGCGCGCGCTGGCCTCATACCTGAGCGAACTCGATGGCGCCACGCTCGCCGACCTGGTCTCAGAAGACGCTGCGCAGCCCATAGGCGCACCCACCATCATCAGCCTGTCGCGGCGTACGCCTGCAGCAGCCGTTCCGGCACGCGGTTAACGGCGCAGAGCAACCCTCTATTCTGCTATTTATTCAATAGCTGTAGTCGCATACCTGAAAAGCGCTAGAAGCACTTTTCAGGCAGAAAACGCCTAGAACGACTCCCATTCATCGTCCGCCTCCGCTGCGCCTTTGGCGGGCTTTGCAGGCTTGGGCGCTGGCGCCGCGACAGAGGTCCGTGCCACCGGTTTGGCAGGAATGCGTGTCTGAGCTTTGGGCTGGGGCGCTGTGACGGCCGGTGTGGCCTTGCGCACTGGCGGGGCCATCGGCGCACGGGCAACGGTGCTACCGGCCGCAAGCCGAAACACCGCCACGGACTGCACCAAGTCGTCCGCCTGCCCCTTGAGGCTGCTGGCCGCAGCAGCCATCTGTTCGACCAGCGCGGCATTCTGCTGGGTGGCCTGGTCCATTTGCGTGACCGCCTCGCCGACTTGCGAGACACCGGAGCTCTGCTCGCTGCTGGCAGCGCTGATCTCTCCAACGATATCGGTCACGCGGCGGATCGCGGCCACGACCTCGTTCATCGTGGCACCGGCCTTGCCGACCTGTTCGTTACCTTGCTCGACACGCTCGACGCTGGCGGAAATCAGCGCCTTGATTTCCTTGGCCGCGTCCGCGCTGCGGCCTGCCAGGCTGCGCACTTCGCTGGCCACCACGGCAAAGCCGCGGCCTTGCTCGCCGGCCCGGGCGGCCTCGACCGCCGCGTTCAGCGCCAAGATGTTGGTCTGGAAGGCAATGCCATCAATGACACCAATGATGTCGGCAATCTTGCGGCTGCTGTCGTTGATGCCCTTCATGGTTTCAACCACCTGAGCGACCGTCTCACCGCCCTGCTGCGCGACGCCGGATGCGCTCACGGCCAGTTGGTTGGCCTGGCGGGCGTTGTCGGCATTCTGGCGCACGGTGCTTCCGAGCTCTTCCATGGAAGCCGCCGTTTCTTCGAGTGCGCTGGCCTGCTGCTCCGTCCGCGCTGACAAATCGTGGTTGCCCTGGGCGATTTCAGCGCTTGCGATTGCCACGCTCTCCGAGCCCTCGCGCACCCGTGTCACGATGCGCACCACGCTGTCGCGCATGGCTGCAATGCCATGCAGGACGCTGCGCTCATCGGCAGGGGGAATCTCGACAGCCAGGTCGCCCTCGGAGATCCGGTTGGTAATGGCGTTCAGCAGCGCAGGCTCACCCCCCAATTGCGTCAGGATGCTACGCGTAGCCCACCAACCGATCAGCCCCAGAACCAAGGCCAGGGCCAAGGCAATCGCCGCGGCCTCGCGCACACGGCCCATGAACGTCACCTGCACCGTATCCACATAGACCCCGGAGCCCACAATCCAGCCCCAAGGTGCAAAACCTTTCACAAAAGAAACCTTTGCCACTGGGTCAGTGCTCCCCGGCTTAGGCCACATATAGTTGACAAAGCCGGAGCCGTTTTGCTTCACCGTATTGACAAATTCCACAAAAAGAAACTTGCCCGTGGGATCCTTGTTGCCACTGAGATCTTGCCCCTCCAACTTGGTGCTGATCGGGTGCATCAGCATGGTTGGATGCATGTCGTTGATCCAAAAATATTCGGTGCCGCTGTAGCGCAGCGCGCGCACCGCGTCCTTGGCACGCTGTTTGGCCTCATCTTCCGTCATGGCTCCCTTGCTCGCCTGCTCCTGAAAGTGGGCAATCACGCCATAGGCGGTTTCCACCGCCTGGCGCACGCTGTTCTCACGCTCGTGCATGATCAGGCTGCGCTCGGACACCATGAGGACCCCAGCGAGCACCAGCATGGCCAGCAAGGCAAATACCACGAGTCCTGTGAGGCGCCGTGAAATACTGAGCTGTTTGAATACGGTCATGGTGAGCCCCTTGTAGTTCGGCTTGAATGGACGCTGTGATCCTACCTCTTGGCGGCAACGCTTGCTGGCTTTAGAACGTGTTCACGTGTCAAGCTGACGACCCTGTCGCGGCACTTTCTTTGTAGAACACAGCGAGTGCCGGCCGGGAGCGCCATACCCGGCAAGCCCGTGAAAGCGGAGAACTGAAAGCGGACTTCGAATCGGGTGCCTGGAGAACAGACGCCTGCACTTCGGGGGCCCAAGTCCGTGGCTTGCGCCGCAACCGCCGCAACCGCCGCAACCGCCGCAACCGTGTACAGCACCGATCCACCGAATAGCGCTATAACAAGTATAGCTATAAATCTAATACAGAAAAGCGCAATCGAAGAATTTCAACAAAAATTCCAGCGTGTCAGAAAGATTCCCACTCGCCGCTCGATGCTCCCGCGATGCGCGCGGCGGGCCCCGCAGTCGGGATCGGCGCAAGCACAGCCTTGGCCTTTTGAGAAGGCGGCGACGGCAGTTCTTCGGTACGCCCTGGCCCCTTGGGCCGAGCTGCCTGGAGAAACGGCGTGGCTACGGGTGCTTTGCCGCCTTGTCCCCCGGGCGCGAGTTGAAACACCGCCACGGCCTGTACCAGCTCGCCGGCCTGTGCTTTGAGGCTGCTGGCGGCGGCGGCCATCTGCTCGACCAAAGCAGCGTTTTGCTGCGTCGCCTGGTCCATTTGCGTGACGGCCTCACCGACCTGCGAGACACCCTCGCTTTGTTCGCTGCTGGCGGCAGTGATCTCGCCGACGATATCGCTCACGCGCCGGATGGCGTCCACCACGCCCGTCATGGCGGCGCCTGCCTTGTCGGCCCATTGCCTGCCTTGCTCCACTTGTTCGCTGCTGGCGCCGATCAAGGCCTTGATCTCCTTGGCAGCATCGGCGCTGCGGCCCGCCAGGCTGCGCACCTCGCTCGCCACCACGGCAAACCCTCGGCCTTGCTCGCCCGCACGGGCGGCTTCCACTGCGGCATTGAGTGCCAGGATATTGGTCTGAAACGCAATACCGTCAATGACGCCGATGATGTCGCCAATCTTGGCGCTGCTGCTGTTGATGCCTTGCATGGCTTGCACCACCTGGGCGACCACTTCACCGCCCTGCACAGCCGTCTGCGATGCGCTCTGCGCCAGCTGGTTGGCCTGCCGCGCGCTGTCGGCATTCTGCCGCACGGTCGAGCCAAGCTCTTCCATGGAAGCCGAGGTTTCTTCCAGGGCGCTGGCCTGCTGCTCCGTTCTGGCGGACAGATCGTGGTTGCCCGAGGCGATCTGAGAGCTTGCCGCAGCCACTCCCTCCGACCCGCTGCGCACACTGGCCACGACACGCGCAAGATTGGCGCGCATTTCCGTCAGCGCAGCGAGCAGCTGACCCATTTCGTCTTTGCCTCCTGCCGGGATCGCTTCCGCCAGATTCCCCGCTGCCATGGCGCGCGCC
>Ga0208518_100172_pt1 | contig 26594 bp, 15 predicted proteins | sample LakWasM127_HOW14_2_FD_183937 | JGI IMG/M metagenome (GOLD analysis project Ga0208518, IMG submission 183937) | Freshwater sediment methanotrophic microbial communities from Lake Washington under simulated oxygen tension - Sediment Metagenome... | ecosystem: Environmental > Aquatic > Freshwater >...
AAGGACATGCCGCCCTGCCATATTTTAAACAGGATAAGCGGATTACTGAGGAATCCTTCAAAATTATAAAACAGGATATAACCGATCCTGCCGCCCAGGATTACGCCGAACGCACCGTAAGTAACCAAGTCTTCTATGGCTTCCGGTTTGATTGGCGACCAAGGTTGCTCGGCGCGTTTTTGCCCCAAAAACAACACGGCAGCAAAACCGATCAGGTACATAAGGCCGTACCAGTGAATTTTTACCGGCCCTAAACTTACAGCGATGGGATCAATTTGTGGAAAATTCAGCATAATTGTCGAGTGAATGATTTATTGAAATGGTGATTGATGGATAAGCTCTTTTTCAACTTTAGTGTCATGCGGAGAATGTCATTTTGTTATAAAAATGAAAACATCCGGTGCCATTAATTGTGGAAAATTTCTGTGTGTCTAGCTGCGCAGATTGGTAGTTGTTATCCAAACTCGTGTTTTACTTGTCTTATTGTATCTTTAGGCGCATCTACCAGCCTAATAAGATTTATCTCTCGGGCCTCGTGTGAGACAACCTTAGAATATTGAATCCGCAGTTTCCCGTTTGAGTTTCTTTTATCTATTCCCAAAAATCTCAATTTCCGGTTGGTGTTAGAATTCATCATCAGTTTTCTGCTTTTTATGCTGTTGCGGCAGAACCTTAGCGGCAGCCTCCAACATATTCAAGTTGTATGCTTCGCCTTCAAACTCTAGCAGCGCTCGGCGCTGGGCAGCGAACTTCATATATTCGGCTTCGGCATGAGCGTCGGCTTGTTTCTTGGATAGGTTGCCTGCATTGGGTAATACATTTCGATCATTAAATGCCAGAAAGCTATTCAGTTTTTCTTCCCAATCCTTCAAAAAAACTTCCTTGCGCCGCTTGGCCTGATCTTCGGCAAAGTCCAACCACATCACCACAATTCGGTTGAGCTCGCCGATCTCGTTTTCAAACAAATAATTTTTAGCGATGCTGACATCGGCTTTCCGTACCGTCCCTGATTTCCAAGTCGTTAAGCCCATATTCGCTTTATTGCTGTCGGCTCGCTCATGAATCAACTCCGCAGCGGTTTTACCGGTGACCGCAAAATGCAGTTTGTTTTGAATCACTTTAAAAAACTGCGTCGTTTCCGCCAAGGTCGGTGAATAATCGGCCGCCATCGCGAAAATCTCCCGCACACGTAAATACATGCGCCGTTCGCTGGCCCGAATATCGCGAATGCGTTCCAACAATTCATCGAAATAATCCGGCACCCCTGAACCTGCAACAGGCGGATTTTTCAAGCGCTGATCATCCAGAGTAAAACCCTTGACCAAATATTCGCGCAATCGCTCAGTAGCCCAGCGGCGGAACTGGGTGCCGCGAGTCGAGCGTACCCTGTAGCCAACGGCCAGAATGGCGTCAAGATTGTAATGGTCAATATTGCGGCTTACTTGACGACTGCCTTCCTGACGAACTATTAGGAATTTCCTAATAGTTGCCTCCGGTAGTAGTTCACCATCGGCGTAAATGGTTTTTAGATGTTCGTTGATTGTCGGTATTTTTACCTGAAACAATTCCGCCATCAGCGCTTGTGTCAGCCAGAGCGTGTCTTCTACGAACCGGCATTCGACTCGGGTTTTGCCGTCTTCTGTTTCGTATAACAGAAATTCACCTGGAATCATTGGTTATTCCTATAACAAGATCAACATCAGTTACTCTAAGGCCGTAGGTGTTGAGACGCTTCACTTTGTTCAGCCTACGAGCTATATGTAATACTTGAATGGCAATGGAGGTAAGTCATTTTGTATAGGACCAGCAGTTAAAATTTCGCCTATTGTATCTGCGAATCGTAAAGTCACTGGCACCCCATCGCTATAAATGCACGTGTTGTAGTTCAACTTCGTTAGGGCGAGTACATCCGCCATCACCACATTGATGTCGGCTTCACCTCTAACAATTTCGATTGAAAGCGGATTAGGTACTTCTCTGCCAGGATAAGTCTGGAGTTTTGGTATAAAGCCTTTAGTCCAGAGATACCCTTTTCTCGGCGATTCTACCCAAGCAAGTCCACGAGGTATATTTGTTGCTCCTAACCGAAACAACTTTAGCGATTGATCTTCACGAATCCTTACGCAAGCTACACGACAATTTTCCGGCACAGTCTCTCGGAAACCTTCCCATTCATCTAACGAGAAATGCGTCTTACCATGAATAAAGAGCTCTGATGGGGAATTTCCGTTATGGTATGCCCGGTAGGAATTTACTATCAGCATCATCAGCTCCCGAGCTTTCTCTCGAGTCAAATGAAACTGCTTATTTGTAGGGGAATACCAAGGCCCAACAGCTCCCCGGAATACCACACCATCACCAGAGTCCAAAAACATCTGCGCGCCACAGCAGGCGTTATTTTCATCAGCACCAAGCGCTTCCCTCTTAAAAACTATACCGACATAACACACACCAAGCCTTGGAGAACTTAACTTCCAAGGCTGTCCACCGGTCTTGAAAAACACGGTGGTTGCCAAATTCCAAGCCAAAGTCGCAGGGTCTTGCAAAAGACGAGCTGGCATTCCATTACTTTTAGTAAATTCATCTGGTGTTAGTGTGGTTTCTCTGATCACTTGGACAACAGCTTTATGTTGCAACAACCGAGCTTTGAGTTGATTGTGAAAATTTAATTCGTATTGGTATATTTCTGCAGCGCGATTGTCTTCATCAAAAATTGAAGGTTGCATTAGCAGCCTTGTAGCAACCTTTTTATTCATTAACAGTTCTGATTGCTGCCGTTCGTCTTTTGTAACCTTTGATTGTGGTCTTCCTAAACGGTAGACCTCCTCAGGGATTACTGCGATCCAAAGATCAATGGATACCTCACTTTCCCTTAAAAAAGATGTTATTAAATCGGCATAAAGAGATACTGCTTTATATATCGCTTGATGCCTATCCTCCATGCAGATAGCCAGATGTAGTTCTTTCTGATCTATTAATAATTTTGCTGTTGGCTCTTCAGACCACTCAGACTGAAAAATTGCTTGGAATCCAGGAAAAATCGTATGGTTAGGATCGTTAGCTTTTTTTGGAGCAATCACTTTAGAAAGACGTTGCACCCATTTTCCGTAGCGTATAGCGCCATCTTTTGTTCCAATTAACCCTATCCGAATTCGTCCGCCTTTATGCGGATTAAAATAAGGGCCATATAGGAGCAAACCATCCTTAGGGTGTTCTAACTGCTGTTCGTAGCCGAAAGTCAGTGATGGTTCAGGTAACACCAATAGTTTTCTTGCGTTACTCATTCGAGTTCATCCTCATTCTCAGTAAGAAAGTCGTCCAACGAATCGTCAATGTTTTCTTCCAACTGAATTTCGTCTTCTTCGGTCAAATCTGCAAGATCGCTCAGTCCTCTTGGGGATTGGAAATTCATAGGTAACGCACTGATCTCAATGGTACGTTGTCCCCCAACTGGTAACGAAATTGAGTTAGTTCTATCCGAGATTAACGCTAGGAATGCTCGTAAGAAACCTCTCCAGCGGTCATTCCACCAGCTCTTGCAGAATCGTCGACGTAACAAATGCATTCGAGTTGTTGATGCAACTAATTGCCCGTCTAAATCGGTAAAAACAATATGTGCTGTTAATTCTACTCTTCGGATATCGTTCAATACGGGATGAATGCTAATAGCGTAATGCCAGTTAACTTTGTACTTACTGCTGGTTCCAGTTAATTGTTTTTTTCGTCGTTTTCCATTAGCGTCCAGAAATTCAACTTTATCTTTGGGCAGAAACCCAGATGGCACGTACCAACTTAGTCGTTGGTTTGAAAGCTCATAACGTTTTAAGCCGAATTCTTCCATTCTTAAATCCCATGCTTGACGCACGAGTGTGGCTATACGATTACGGGCATCAAATGTAGAGACTTTATTTGTTCCCCAAGTAACCCCATTTTTGATGAAGCTTGAAGTTTCGACAGCAGAATCAACTTCCAACGCAACAAAATCTTTGAACAGCTCCACCAAATCCTTCCTCGGGGCAAATCCAACTATTTGATCTTCGAATTCAAACCAAGGCAGTTTCCGTGTGCTATCTGTCATCGGAATTCGTCGAGCATCGCCAAGAATCCGTGCGGTTTCCAAGGCCAGTGGCAGAGAAATAATCGGCAACCAGTTCGACTCAAGCGTTTCCTCATTGTCTACCCAGACTATTGCGTGTTCTGAAATTGGTGGCAACCACAATTTTGCGATTTGAGGATCGGAAGACGCTGCCTTATCAATCTTGGAATCCGCCAACGTATCGAGAAGTTGATCAAGGCCAAAGTGCCAACCTCGATAAAAATCAATAACATTTTTTCGATGTATGGTAATGGGGAGCTTACTGAAATCAAAATCATCTATACGAACGGGTATTAAAAAGCCTGGAATTTGTTTTTCTATCGTAACAGCGAGATCCCATTCATTACGGACACCATCCTTACTGTGAGAAATTTCTGAAACTATCGCGATCATTCGAATCGAGTGATTACGGATGGCGTCCTCTATCTTGTTCCAAAAATAATCCCCTCCTTTTAATCGGTCTAAGTCATACCAAACACTATATCCTGCAAGTGTAAGCTTTCCAGCGAGCCAACGAGTAAACTCATTATCTTCCGGAGTAGCGTGGCTAAGGAATATACAATTTCGAACATTTTCAACTTGGCTCACCTAGTATCCCTCTCTCGTTCTTCATAGGTATCTACATAACTTTTTTGTTTCATAAATACAATAGATTACAAATTTACATTACCCCCCTATCTTGTTGGAAATAGAGCACTTGTTAGATACCTACGCTCAGGAGAGCCTTGTCTAATCATGAGCGGAAATAATTTGTCAGCACTCCCTAACGGTTTTCCCCCGTCATACAGTTTCTCTGGGAAATTGAAATTCCGCTCGAATAGCGTGAACCATCAGCAGCCACATCTTTTAGACTGCGTCCTTCTTCCTACGCATGAACCACTCGGTCAATTCGCGGGTATCGCCTAAACCGCCCCGGCCCAGTCGCCGCCGGCCACGCGTGACTCGATGTCTTTGCAGTAAAGTCCCTTATCGCGCTGGACGTAGAACCCGCAGGTGCGGCAAGCTACCGGGCGATGGGCATAGATCCTGCAAGCTCCCGCCGACCGATCCAACAACGGGCAGACTATGGGCCGCGATGACTGCTCGGCTAGCGCGGCGATGTCTTGGCCGATTTCCCGAAACCGCTCCTGTGGCAGTGCAGCCAGTCCCTCCCACAACCAATCCCATTCCGCCTTGGTGTGAGCAAGGGTATTTCGGCTAGCCTTCGGCAACAACCGTCACAGCCCAGACCGCATAGCCAATCGGGATGATTGTCCCGGATGAGCTGTACGCGCGCTTCAATATCGTCATGGAGTTGCGGGAGTGTGTTCGTCCGGTTGTCGGGTGACAGAATTAATGAAAAACGGTTCATTGATTTATAAGCAATTTTTCATTTTTTGTGTCACACGTCAGATGGGATTTTGACACAATTAATGGAAAATTCCGGATTTTGTGCCACTAATAGTGAAAAATTTTTTGTCATACCATTATGGATGATATTTGATCTACTTTTTTGTCTTACCAGCTTTCCACTTTCAGCCCAATCAAGTTAGTCTTCGTCATTATCTATGGGCAAATGTGCGCCAAGTGAGCGATCTACTACTCCACTATAAAAAGGCGACCACTCATAATCCCACGGGACATTAGGGGAACATACAGGCCTTGCATAGGATTCATGCTTCAAATCATCGTCATTGGCAATTTGTATACAACTATCAGCAGGGCCATATTTTGATGCGATATCCTCGGGGGCGAGCACGGAGTGATATAGGTGAAGCATAAGGTTTCTTGCAAAGGCATAAAAAGCACTTCCAACACGCTCGCTTGACTCTAGACCTATCATCAATGATTCATGAAGGTCCGGCCCCATCAAGAGAGCAGGTTTGATCTCTCCAGAACTATTACGATAGACCCAATGGATTGTACCAACACCAAGTACACACAGCGTACGAACAATCTCGAGTCTGTGGAGAGACTGGTTAATATTAATAAAGCGCCGAATGACGTCCTCAAACGATAAACCATCTTCTAGACGAGTAGCAATAATAAATGAGTAAAGGGGGTTTGTTAGCCCGTGATTACAAGAATCAAGCTCTCTATTTTCAACAATTCGCGTCGCCGAAGTTGGCGGTCGATGGAGACGATGGGCGATAACAAGTTTTTCAAGTGCCGCATCTAGACTAGCATAGGTCAGGGTTTGCTTAACCTCCCCAACTGCATAAACTCCCTCAATCGGTAAATGCACTCGTCGGGAAGCGGCAGTTGCACCGGATTTGATTTCTGGAACCCAATGGGCATTAAAAATTACAACATCATAATCTCCGCCCGTCTTTCCATAAAAGTCATTTAGAACGCCAGCCTTAACGGCGTAACGCGATGGCAGTAGTTTCAAAAGCTCCTCACGCACTATATCTTCAACACCAAGTCCAGAATCAAAATTATCAATCGCCATCTCGCGCTCTTGGTGTGCCCTAAGGCAAATTCGTGCCTCACTGGCTTGGCAACGCAAGAAAAATGCCTTACTTAGGCTATCTACTGCATCAACTCTAGGTTGCCAAGTTGAGACGTCAGGAAGCGGAGGTGGCTTTTTCATTAAAACTCCATTAAATTGAATGACTATAAGATGTTGTAATGTTCAACAAGAATCACACCTATTCAGGCCGCGTTGCTATAAAATTTCCGTTCAAATTCGATAGGGGGATTGATAACCTAATGACAAGTGTGATCAGCGGCCATTGAAAAAAGCCAAAAGTAATCATTCATGCTGTAAAATTGGCAAGGTTTAGACGCTGTTTTCCATTTATAGAATTTTTCAAGCCACGCAATCAATACCGAAAACTATTAGAGCTTCCACTCCCGGAGTCTCAGCACTGATTAGGTTGGCTTGTTCCTGCAAGTATTCGACAAGTGTAGAGAACGGTTGATTTTTTGCTTTATCGGGGATGTCCCAAGCCTTGTCGTCGAGCCTAAACAACACCAGAATACCATGAGCACTATTGAATCCCTTCAAGTATTGGCTCATGATTTGCGTTCGCAAGGTATCGGTAAGGGAGTTCGCAGAGTAGCTATGGTCTCTGGACAACGGCTTTATCTCGACGCAGACTTTGCCTTTCGAGCACCCAAGCTGTATATCCGGTTCCTTATTGTCATCCACCTCTTCTTCGCGAGAGACGGTGAACCGCCGATTCTTAGTATCTAGAAATCTCGCGGCCAACCAGCTCTGTAGATATTTTTCAGGCATGCTTGGACTGAAGAGATTCCGGTCACTGAATGGACCTTCCTCTGTACCTTTTCTCACCTCCTCCAACCGAGCGATGACTTGCTTGAAAAGTTGAGCTTCGCTTTTTGGATCCGTAACGAAAGGTGAACCAAGTTCACGGAGGTCGCTCAGCTCGACCTGCGGAGACTGTGAGGCTTCTCGCACAGCGTGTTCCGTTACTTGGGTAGCTAACCATTGCTTTGCGTTTGGGGCAGTTTCTTCCATCACCAGCTCAACAAGAGCTTGGTGAGCTACTGCACCTCTCGACTGTACGAGCAGATTCGGGATTCTTGAGCGAAGCTCGCTAACGACGTGACCAAATGTTCCCATGTCCTCGGAGTCAAACGAGTCATCCGGAGAAGGCTGATGAACAGTAAGCAATCTGTGTAATCTAAGAAGAACATCAATCGAAGCAGCATCGGCTGGCAGCTTGACCCATTTGCAGTTTTGGGTCAACTTTGCAAAGGCCTTGATGAGCTCGCCCGCGACGCCTTCGTGGCTGGAAATGTGTTCCTCAAACCAGCTCCACGCAGAAACCACGTCTTCTTCCAGCCAAGTGTGAAGCCAATGCATATCGCCGACCAGACCATTCGGCGATACGGAGGCGATAACCTCAGTCCGGCAGATCTCTGCGAGAGCGTTGATAGCGAGCAGTCCTCCCGCGCGAAGAGTTTTGACAACTTCCTTCAGTGTTTCTGGCCGAGCAATGCTCTTATTTTTGACCATAGTCAGCAACGGAGCCAGCAATGCAGCTCCGACCTCATCGGAGCAGCGAAGCGCCATCGCTAGCCCACCGCGAAACCGATGCGCATCGGTCGACAGCTTTGCTCCACTCTCAATCCACGGCCTAAGCGCCTCTGAAACTGCGGCGGCATGAGAAGTGGCCAACGGCTCGAACCAGTCCGGTGGCCCATTCTGCTCCCACACTGCGAGTTTGGCTGCCCGACCAGCATCGGTGTCTGAGAGCGATGAGATTTCCATGCCTTCATCCAGCAGTGTGTGCAAACCAGCCAACGCATAGAGCACATCCCAAGGAACTGTCCCATCGCTGTAGTCCGCTGGGTTAAGAACTTCGGTTGTGTTCCAAACCACCTTAAGGCCGGCAGCGAGCGCATCTGCGACAGCTTGATCGAAATCCTTCACAATCAACTCATAATCTACACGCGTAAAACTATCGCGACCTACGTTGTAGGAATATTGAACCAGCCAGTTAAGAGCCCCCTTGTGGCTCGCATCGCGGATATGATCGACATCGCTCAGAAGTTGAGCCCTGTTTTTTTCATGTTGAATCTGTCGCGTGTGCTTTTGAGCAACTTTTTTGCTCTTCCACTCCCGACGATGCTTTGCACCGTCTATCCTGTTACTGCGCTGCGTAGCTATGTGTATTCTTCGTGCCTCGATGTCTGGCCCGACTACGAAGGCCGCCAGCGCATCGTTACGCGCCCATCCTCTGAGTCCTTGGAAGACCACATCCACGCCAACAGTGAACCAAATGTTGCGCACGTCCTGGCTTGCGGTATCATCGTTCGCCCGTGCGATCAGTTGGGACACATCAGTGACTGTAAAGCTCACGAGGCAGTCCATGCCCCAAACAAGCCTGCTAGTTGAATGGGTGATGTTTTTGGACTTTGCAATTTCAAGTGCAATTTGCCAGCGTAACCCTGGATGTTCCGCAACAAGGGCATGGATGCGTCTGTATTCCTCGCGATCAATAAAACCGGTGTCCCGTAGTGCCTCCAGGCGCTCGGCCGCTTCTATGCAGATCTCCGGATAATTGGTGTACGTTTGAGGCAGCAGCCTCAGCAAGCACTCGAAGCAATCCGGCAGCACGTCCAATAGCCAAGCTCGCTCGGGCTGATCCGAATCAGGAAATTGTGCGAATCGCTTTCCTGCCTCAGGCTTCGGTAGCGCCTCAAGCACGGCTCGCAGCAGCAACTCCGCCGAGGTAGCGGTCGCCACAGGAAGCAAAACATATTTGACGGTCCGAGTCATAGGTCCATATCCTTTCTCGGACTCAGTTACTCCGAAAACTGCGACCAGTTGGTCAGCACTCAGTCCCGACCAATCGATCGCTGACAGTGCCGATGCTATGATTTCATTGGACATTAGACTGCCCGACACAAGATCTTCCTTGATTGCTGCGCGTTGCTGTGGCGTTGCTATTGTCTCAAGAACATTGAGTGCGTACCCACGCTCATCCTCGTCCGCTGCTATGTTTTTGTATACGCCGAACACTGCCTCGGCGCAGTCTGTCAGGCGGCCATACTTTACTATGGGCAGCAGCTCAATCGTAACCTGTGCAGGCAGCTCAGGTGACATCAACAAATCTGAAACTAAACCTAGCGACAATTTCCGGCTAACGCGGCGAAACTCACTTTCACTGTTGTGCCAGTCTGTTCTGAGTCCACCCTTGAGTCGCTTAACGTAAGCATTGAAGGCTCGGTCTGCGGAAGGAGAATCCCAAGCATCTGGGTCACCGTCGAACAGAAGCATTTCAGGAAAGTGATGCATAACCCATTCTCTGGCTTCGACGTTAATTGCTGTGAGCCAGCAGAGTGCCCATCGGCGATTAGGAATGAGCACGGTCGTGCCGAAGGGTGACGAAGAAAAGAGCGTGAGCACATGATGAAACGGAACCCCGATAGCCAACTGTCTATTCAGCCAACAGGCAGCCAAGTATGCACGTATAGTACGGTGGTGAAACCGAACCCTTCCATAGGTCGCTTCATCAAAGACAGCGGAAGCAAGAAGACGAGCAACCTCGATTGGTTTCCAGTCTGAAAGTACTGATGATGGCGCAACTTCGTCAGCCTTGACGGTTGGTACATATGCGGTTGCGATGTAGGCGCAGCCTGAAAGCTCCGCTACGGCTGCAAGCTCTTCAGCTCCCTCACGCAGTTGGTCCTGAGAGAGCACGGCCCCGGCAGCGTGGTAGCTTGGATTCACTTCAGTTAACCGGTTTTCGATGTTGAACTCAATGAGTTCAAGGTATGTTCCGAAACTGCGCTTCTCATTCCACAGGCGAACCATCCACTCCAAATCAAGGGGACGCGTGGCCATAAATTCATACCCACCGTCAGAAACCGTATCCCAGAAGGCTCTGACATCGAGAACTCCAAATGCTTCAGCAAGTCTCTTCGCTTCCGAAATGGAGAGAGGATCAAGAGAGACAACAAGCGGCTCGATAACTTCCGCAGTTGACATTCGCGCGACGTTGGGCATTGTACCGTCCGTGCTGATTTCAAACGCTGGTGTCTCCTTCAACGCAGAAAGCGCTGCTGCTATTGGCCTTCCGAGGTGCTTATCAACTGCCATCCTGACGTCATTGATTGACCAGTCTGTCGGACGGGACGAGATGACAAAGCGCACTCTAGACATGCATCCTTGCAAGCCGCACTGCACTATCGATAATGCTCGATCAAAAGCGGCGTGACTTGTGAGGCGAGCCTCGTCCACGGCATCAAGTAGGAAATACGCCGTCTCGGTCGATACCTTCCAATTCTCATATTCATCGTACGAGCCCACTAGTGCAAGTTTCCATGATTCTGAATCGACCAGTTGATTCAAAGCGACGAAGAATGCCGGATTGCCTGCACCTCGCAGCCTTTGTACTTCAAGCTCGAACTCAACCGTCTTCCCAATGCCTGCTTCACCGACAACCACAGAAAGAGGGTTATCTCTCAGGTCCTGCCACGTGAGTTTTTCCTTGGCCGAGCCAAGATAATCACTCCAGTCTTCGTCGTCTTCTTCCAGATTCCGTACAGATGAGAACGTTCGAGATAGTTCGATAGGCTTCACATTTGAAAAGGTGTTCATGGTGACTCAATATTTGGCTTGGCACTTCTTGCTCAATAGTGATACTACACGCTCGAAAATACTATAAATGGATGTAAAACAGCGTGCAATATTTACCAATTTCAGCGCCTGTTTGCCACCTTAAAAAATAAAGATATTTAAAGGTCTGGATAGTAATTTTTAACTGGAAATATTGACGCTGTTAGCTGGCAAATAGTCGGCGCTGATTGACAGGGAGTTGAGGCGCGCTCTATGAGTTCCTTTGCGGATCTGCTCCGGCGATGATGGCATTCTGCAGTTCCTTTGGCAGGTTCAAATAATGATCAATCGCCGGAATCATATTTGGAATCACATTTAGTTTTCTAAAATGAAAAACATATAATAGAACTTCCATATTGCCTGCCTGAAGCAAATTGTAAAGGCTGGTGCCAAGGAAATCGCTTTTGACCCTTTGCCGTTTTCGCTTATTGGTCATTTCAAGACTGAGCTGGCGTAAATGCTCTTCAGTTTCTGGCAATCCCTGTTGTTCAAGGACATAGAAAATTTTTTGCAGATGCTCTTCGATTTTACGCAAAGGGTTAATGAGCAGGTCCGCCGGATTTTTACTGAGCACTGAGCAGAACATGTTGTATTTCTCAATCAGCCAACGTAGGTTTCGCGCTTCAGTAGTTTCTCTAGTATCAAGTAACAGAACATATTCCTGAGGAAGGCTAGCCAGGTAGACGGCAAGTAACGGGTTGATGGTTTTCGGTGGCGGGCTAGGGTTTTGTTTAAACTTCAGGCCCAAGCAGAAGAGTGCTGCCTGATTACGAAAAATCCCCAGAGGCCAGTGTTCGCTAGCATTGAGGCTGGCTGTGAAGTGTTGTTCGGCATGTACAATCTCCTGATTGCACAAGGCCAGTGCACCCAGAATAAAAGCCTTCACACCAGGATAGTAGGCTTTATGGCTGAAATCTTCCAACTGCCGCTGAATGTTGACTAGTGCCTGCTGGCTACAGTCATCACGCAAGCCGTCACGTAGAAATGTCCGTAAGCTATCTGGCTCGTCTGAGCAGGAAAAACTCTTGCAGAGCCTGAGTAATTGCTGAAAGGCCGCGCTGGTTGCAGGCATTACCGGGGAAATTACCGGGGAAAATAATATGTGTTGCGGCTTATCTGAACCATACAGCTCTTCAAGCAAATCTGAGTTGGCCTGATGGCGTAGGGATATAGGACCACAAGCGAAGGCTGAAAAATCTTCATAAAGTTGGCGGACAAACTGCTGAAAACACAGGGGAGACCATTGCTCCATACGCTTGTGTAGGTGTTTCAATGCCATCATGGCTGCATAGACACCGGTAAGCTCGTTAATTAGCTGCTGTCTTGTGGTTTCATCAAGACAGCCGGACAACTCGTCGTCTAAATCCTTTAGTTCACGCCGCTGAGTTGAAGGGGATTTGGCAGAGCGATCATCCAGTGCATTCAGCGATTTGTTGAAGCCCAGATGAGGCAGGTCCAGATGCTGCAATTTCTCGTTTAGGAGAGAACGCAACAGCTGTTTGCAGGCTTTGACCGGATCGTAGTCATAGTCGATCAGCCCATTGATACAGAAATCTAACTGTTTAAGTGGGCTGTATTCTGGCAGTTTTGGAAAGATTTCGATGAGTAGCCTCCCCAGTTGTGGAGCGACGAACTGTTTTAACAGCGTTTCGTTAAATTCCGCTTGACTGTGCGTCTGGAATACCAAGCAGGCCTGAAACCAAGAAACCAATTGCTGCATATGGCCTAGATAGACGCTGAGAATACGCTGCAATTCCTCTGATTGTTGCTTATTGGTGTAGATTGAGATTCCAGCCATAGCTTCAATTAGAGGCGCAGAATCTGCACCAGCCAGCAGAGAATAGCGATCCTGCATGCTGGTGTAGGTGCGGGCAAGAGTAATCTTCTCATCTTGCTTAGTGCCCAGATCAAACAGCCAAGCAAAACCTTCGACGAACTGTGCTACTGAAGGTATGTGAATCTCAGGGAAATCGCTTGCTAATTGCATTGACAGCGTCTCATTAAAAGTCCGGCACCGACCGGCTTGTCATTGGATAAAAATGTGGATCGCCAAGTTTGGCTTTTTACTTAATTGGAGAAATTTTCAATGTCCACCGATTCTCGTTATCACCCAGTCCGCCCCATGTACGCCTTGAAGCAAGATTATCACTTGAAAAAATCTTTGACCTACGGCTTTTCGCAAGTTTCCGACCAAATTCGTGAAGAGCTGATTTGTCGGGGAATGAGCGAGAGGCAGGCCACTGTAGTCGCTCCGCAGTATCTGGAAGGCGCTATTTCAGCATTTACCGGTCAGATCGACTTTCGCCAAATTCACCTTGCGCTACGTGCACAGGCATACCACCCAAAGCCCCAGTCAGACCAGGGAGACGACGATCGCATTTCGCCATGTCTCACGTAATGAAATAATAGGATCATGGTTTAGCTGAAAATCTACCCAGAAGCTCCGGTAGTCACACCGGAGCTTCTGCATTAGCGGATAAACCCGACACTCCTGCATCCAACCGTCATTTGCTAAAAATATATTGTTTCTGTTTATCAAATTCTACTCAGTAAACTTACTCGAAAATTTAACAGTATAGTCCCATACTACAGACGAATGTAATCTACTCTACTGGTAAGAGCTTCTTTTCTTCCACATCAATAACAAATTGCACCAGGGCACATGCTGCTTGATCGAGAAAGAAGGGCGTGAGTCTCAACTCGTGACCGGATCTATCCTGAAGTATGGATGATATAACACATATACATGTGGCATACCTAACCTGCTCATGAACAGTCATATCCTCTAGATCAATAGGGTTGAGTTCCGCCTTGTTCTTAGCGTAGATTTTCTTATATAGATCAAGAAAATCATCTGAAAAGGCACAAGACTCTGTAAAGATGCGTAGGCGAACAAAAAACTCAAAGAGGAAGTACCTGAAACGAGGAACACTTTCGTATTCATGACTCTCAAACGAGTTTGGAATTGTGAGACGTATGAGGCGATCATAATGGCGAAGCCGTGCCACCCAGATTAACTTTTGTGCAACGTTCTGATTGAACTGTGTCAGCAGGCGAACAGGAAAGTTCTTCTCATAGTCAATGCTCCAGTATTCGCACTCGTCCTCAGGAATAGCAAAGCGAGTCTCATTGCTGATGAAATTGGTTCGGACGACAATAGTCATTTCATTGCTTAGAATCCAGTTTCTTACTGTGAACGGGTCACAATATTCCGTCCAGTCCGACGGATTTTTATCAAAAGCCTCTGATGCTTTGACCTGCACAAATATCTTGAATGGCTCAATAATTTCATCCTCTTCGCCAAGAACGAAGAAGTCTTCCCCAAAATCTTCGTCGATACCGTTACAGACATAACCCAGATCTTCAAATATTTTCCATATCGCAGTCTCACCACGCCTACCAATCTTCTGATTTTTTGAATTCTTGGCCATATAAAACTCTATGCTCCTCTAAATGAATTCACCAGTGTTGACCAGTATGCCGATTGCTTTGCGAATCACACTGAGCATCTAGTAGATTATTTACACGTACTGGTAGGTTAGGTGAAAAACGTCATTTTTTACTGGTGTGACTCGAATAAAAGGGCAAACATCTCATCTGGATCGATTCTTGCTTATCAAGCATTCTAACAGTTTCCATCATTCATCAAAAAACAATTTGCCATAACTCTCGTTATACACAACGACAAACAGATCGATTAACCAAATATGCTAGAAACCTAAGAAGCTTATCCGATCCTGAAACTCTCTCTTATCATTCTGGACATATTGGAATTATCTTTATCTCCGACTCAAACAAAAGATTCCATTTACAGATATGGATTGTAAAGACCAACACGCCTAAGAAAATACTGTCGACTTCCATCGATTATCGGTCCCGAGACTGGGTTTACTGGCAGTGTTTGCAATAGCCATCGCGGCGCTTGATTTAGCGATTTAGCATATTCAGCTAGTGAAATGTAATTAGCACGGAAATCCTCAAGACTCGCCTGCGTAACTCGTCTTCCAGGTAATTCATCTTGAATAGTTGCCAAAAGTCCCAGCTTCACCAAGTCGTACACGACCTGTTGCTTCAGACCGAGCAATTTAGCCGCCTCGTCCACAGACATGCTGGCACAGCTGGCATAACGCTTTTCTGCTAACCACATCCGAACCTTTTGCCCATCCAGTAGGACATTGCCTAACGGCACCAATTCAATCTGTTCGCCCAGCGGTGCCAATTGATGATTTGAAAGAGCTTGTACCAAATCGATCCATTCGCCTTGGCGCAAATGCCAATACTTCAGTATATGGCTGACAGTAACGGTCGGTTGCCCCGAACTAGATCCAGTTCCCCTGAAAAAGAGCTCTTGCACGTGCCGTTTTGAAATTAACCAGGTTGCTGCCTTATTCTGTGCTCTTGAAACGAGCGGCTTTACGAGACCGCTCGTGATTAATTGCCTGACTCGACCTTCTGGCAAAGCTAATAGCCTCGCCGATTCGCCCAGTGTGAGGCAGTCTTTTGCCAGAGCCGCGATGTGTGCCGCATTATGTCGATTAATGGAACGCGTCTGACGACCCGAAGGCAAAACAATTTGGCCACTTGCAATAAGCTCCGCTTCGATGAAATGACGCACAGTTGACGGCGCAACACCGGCTTTTTTTGACACCTGTTTTAGGGTCATTCGTGGATGTACTGCGATGGTCTCGGGCTTGAAAGCCCGATTCCGTTTACACACCACGCCGGGCCAATTTTTATGTAAATAGCGTTCGAATTCGTCTCGTAAAAACTGAAAACACTGTTCTGAAAGATCCGTATAAAGAACACGATACACCGGTCCGAATGTGCGCCGGATGCTTAACTGATTTTCCGACTTTCGTTGAATCGCTTGCAAAACCGCATGAAAACTCCCAGGCCATGGATCCAGTAGCCAACTCACCTGCAACAGCAGCGCGGATGCAATCTCCAACTGATACAGATTGGCAATTTTTCCAGGTTTGGCCGGTTGGGACGTTTCCGAGAACTGGCCGAGATAACGGATTAATCTGAGCCATTCTTGTACTAACAACGGCGGAAAACCTGCCAGAGCCGCCTTATCCGAAATTGATGCTTCGATGGCTTGGCTGATGCCAACCAGGGTCTTGGTGGCAATTTCAATAGGCTGCGCTTCGGCAAGCCAAACTCCGCACATGCATTGCTCAAAATCAGCTCGCTCTAACCGTTGATGAACCCCACAGCCAGGACACCGGTCCTGCAACCAAATGGAATGCCGGCTACATACACAGCTGGTTTTCAGCATCCATTGTCCTCGAAGATAGCTAGACTCCCGAAGGCAAAGCGGACACCATCGTATCAAGCGATGGTTGAAATCCGCAGAAGTTAGCTCCCTCGAGAACGTATTCACTCCCCAATAATTTGGGTAAGGCCCCCACAACGCATTTCTTTCTACTATCGATAAGCCAAGCCCTTGGCATAACGCTTCGAAAGTTTTGACCGCTTTTTGCAATAGCCGAAGTTTCTCATAACCATTAGCTTTCGCTACCCGCATCAGAAAACCGACGGTAGCTTCTCCTTGGATGGGGCGCGGCCGTACCGGCAATCGATAGCGATCTGTTTTGCAGCTCATTACCGCTGACCTTCTCGTGCAAGCCGAACAAGGGAACAGACGAAACGCGCTTCGTAGTCGGGTATTGTCATCAAATACGATCCAATCTGACTCAACACGTCGCTGGGGTCCGTAAGCTCGCACAATGCCTTCGGTATCCGCCACCAATACAAAAGCGCACGAAACGCCTCCACATTAGTTTGCTGGAGCGCTGCATCGATCAGGTTGTTGAGTACATCCACTAGCTCCGTCAGTTGCAACTGATTACAAAAGCTTGGTGATGAAGCAATATTATTCTGATAGCTTTGAATTTCTGGATCGAGGCTCCCCATGCGTCTGCATAGCGCATTCCACCAACCCATAAACTGAGTTAAGTTTTTACCCCGCCTTTCACTTGAAAGGCACGGGTTATATAAGACAACTACTGAAGTCGGCAGCTTCAAACTGTATTCGCTCAGAATATGCTCTACTGCCATATAGATTTTTCGCTCGAAAACGCTCCTATCCCACATTACATAAGTCGATATGATCGCTCCACTCAAACTATCAGATTTTTCGATAACACATAGCGTGTTCCTATTTGTCATGAAATGCCTTCTTGCGACTTGCAATAGTCGAATCACCGTTTGCTCAGGCGAATCAGCAAGTAGCCTCACATCCCAAGCGCTAGGTAGTGATCGAGTAATCAGTCGCAACCGACAATCAGAGGCTTTTCTTGGCGTACCTCCCTTCCTAACATACTTTTTTCGAAGATCACCAATCCATTCAAGACCTCCATAAGCATCATTCAGTCCATAACTTTTATATAACAACTCTTCAAGACACTTCCGAAAATTGTCTGGCTGTTCAACATCGTTCGCTCCTGCAAGACATTTCACGATAGCCATTTCTCCTTTAAGCGCTGGCCCTAGTGGCATTGTTACGATAGATTGGCCACAACGACAACACCAGGAAGGATAAATCATGGTCCATGATAATGGCTTCTGGCACCGCGAACACTTAGTCAGCAAAGCAGTCTTGTGAAGTGGACAGGCCCGTACCAACGGCAGCTCCCACAAGGCAAAATGAAAACCATACTCTCTCAGACAAGTTGGGCAAAAGCGCGCAGGACTGCAAGTTAGGATTTGCCAAGCTCGTGAACGTCTTTCGATGAGTTTTATATCAGGCCACTGTGTACGATCCAGTGCGACTGAATCACCTACTACGGACTGCACAATACCAAAAGCGGTTGCGGCTCTGCCCGGGGTTCCTCGATACAATGACTGCAGTGCCTTATATAGTGCAAATGGCATCCGATGCCCATTGTCAGTATGAAAGCGGCAGATATAGCCGACAAGACTCTCACCTCTTTCCATTGAAGGCCGTACTGGAAAGTCGGTATGGGGAATTAACATATTGACCCCCTCTGGTACTTACGCACATTACTAAAACTGCCGCTCTCGAACGGCTCATTACCCCGATCCAGGCGGCGGAACTCAAACCCTGTATTGAAGGGATTCAGCTTGCCCACGCCCTCCCACCAAAGCTCCTCCGTGAAGGCTTGCTCCAGCAATTGTGGCCCAATCTCCTTCACTTCCGTTTCCAATGCGATTCTCAACGCGGTGGCCAAGAGTTTCTTGATGTAGGCAACACGGCCATCGCTGGCGTAGTGCAAGCGCATACCCAATTCATCCCAGCCAAACTGGCCACACATCAAAGGGAGTGGTAGACAAGAGCCCAGAGAACGAAACAACTGGAGGCATTCGGCATGGATGGAACTCTTGTCACTTTGGCCCAAAGCCAAACGAATTCGCCGGGAAAAGCGCCGCCGTAATTGTTCATTGACTTGTAAGATTTGTTCAAGGCGAGGCAGGCCAAGAAACACGGTCGTCACACAGGTCTGATCGATTAACGATTTTATCCAATCACCCACCATGTAATGCGTAGTGGCTCTGCCTCGGTCGTGAATATGCTGGGCTTCGTCGAACAATATCATTTCAACCCGGCAGGCGCGGCATAACGTAATGACCCGCGACGTTTTCGCCGAAACTGTACCAGTGGTCGCTGCCGGATCACCCAGTTTTTCAAGCAGAGCCGAGGCCATGCTCGATATACTGGCTGCCGAGGGAACCGACACAATCAATACCGGCGTGACATCCCGATCCGGCAAGGTAAACTGGGGATATTGCTGCCCGATCCATCGGCAAATACTGCTTTTTCCGGCCCCGCTTTCCCCGAGAACCAGCAAATGCTGAGCGATGCCGGTCTCGCGAAACAGAGCAAGATTCGATTTAACCGCATCGACTGCGACGACAAAGGGTGGAAAGGGAATATATTCTTCATCAAAACGTTGTATCTCGTCGAAAATTTCTTTGAAATTCATTCTGATTCTCCAGGATTGCGTTTCAGTTGGAATGAAGTGATGATGTCTGGTGTCGTTGACTCCGATCCCTGGTCAAATAACTTGGGGGATTTAAGTTTTTGAGGCTTCGGTAACTCAGCGGTATCCGCTTTTTTGATGGTTGGGGTTTCCGATCCGCTGGGTTTACTGCTGCTAATACCGCGTAAAGCGGCACTACGACGTCTGGCCACATGTTTGCGATTGGTCATCAATTCTTCGATCGATCGTGACAATTCAGATCGTGCCCGTTCAAGGGCGACACGATCAACTGTGGCTGCACCTTGCTCACGCAACTGTTTGCGAATAAATTCGTTCTGTTTGACAGTCAGCCCCTTAACAAACTCGTAATCGAGTGCTTTCACCGCTACCGGCTCGGCATCGTTAGGTCCCCACACCTGAATTTCGCCCAGATTTTCCGGATCATAGACAACACGGACTTTAACGCCTTCATCAAAGGCTCTCAGTATGGGACCGAGTTCATCTGAGCTATAACGGATACCGTTTAAAAAAATCCCGTCGCGACGCAATGACCGTTCAGCAACTAGGCCAATACGGCGCTGCAAAGTCCGTAAATCGTCAGGAAGTACCGGCTCATAATGCGAAATGCCTTCGTGCCAACGAGCCCAAGGCGTTGTATTTATCCCTCGATGCCTATCTTGGGCATAAATATCAAGAAGCCATTTTTCGAAGATATGATTGAATTCGGCAAAGGTCATCAGGGCTGACTTTTGCGAATCGTAATCGCCGCGCAGATAAAACTTGGCAAAACTGGTACCCGGCAACTGGTGGGCAAAGAAATAGTTAATCGTTTTGAGATAGCGCTCGACCACCCCTTTGAATCGTGGTTCATGCTTCGGGCAATATTGGATACGGATTCCCAAATCGTAAGCAACGCTTTCCAAATCGTTACTGTGGAATTCCAACCCATTGTCGACCACTAAAACTTCAGGTAATCCGTAACAAGGCCAGCGATTCTCGGTTTTTAATGACGGCATCACGGCCGTAGCCGGATTTTTTGGCAGAATAGCATGCCGTAATGCCCCCATCACTGCCGCAGTCGAAGGACTATCGAAACTCAAATAGTAGCCAAGCAACATTCGGCTATAGTGGTCGATAATCACAGTCAATGTTGGCCTACCTAACGGTAGCCAAGTTTTTTCGTCAATTAGGAATAGATCAAGCGGCGTATGATCAATTTCAACCCGCTCGAGAATACGGGATGTTTTCGCACCGGCTTTGCCGATCCTAAAGCGGTTATCGGCTACCGCCTTGCTCTCTTTGAGGAGCGCAATTTCGTAAGCCCCCACTCTAGCAAGCAGCCGATAAAGCGTCCGCATTGTAAATGGCTTGATCTGTTCATTCCGCGACGTCCTCGCATTCTCGACTTCAAGCTTGGCAAGCAATTTTGTGTAAATAGTTGGGACGGAAGCCTGCGGCGATACTTTAAACGCCTCTTCTACTGCCTCAGCAACGAGTTGAAGAATACGATCATTTTGCCGCGACTTTTTAAGCCCACGAAGATCAGTACGCGGAATCATCGCTCGGGTATCATTTGTCGACCGGTAACGCCGGAACCAACGATAAACAGAGGTTGCGCTGGGTGGCGTATCATCCCCCATTTCAGCCGCTGCTTGCTCAATCAGTGGTTTAAGATAAGTCGCAGTGAAAACTGGAGCACCATGTCCCAATATATGTTCAATATAGCGGCGTCGACGTAAGGCTTCACATCGGACACTTTCGGGTAATTCATCCAGAGGTCGCGAAAATAATGGCGCCGAATCCTTTATGGTGGGCTGTACCGATCTTGCGGAAATATTACCCTGCCCGTATTCACTTAAAATTGTCTCCCGAGTCACGATGGACAAACTGCCATCGGCAACACGTTCGATCAGCAATTCGCCGTTGGATTGAAGCCGAGCAATTCGATATTCAGCACCATTCCAATCAAAAACCGTATTCTTGTGCAATGCAAAACCAGCCATTATCTGCCTCCAGTTCAATCGTTATAAGGGTTTCATGCGAAATGTGCTGTTCCAAGGAACAGTGAAGATGTCCAGCTAACAACAAGCTATAGGGGTCAATACCGACGCCTTCTAACAAATTCGCTGCTGCCTTAAGCGATAACGGAAACCGGCTGCGATATTTATTGATGGCAACAGTGAGTGCGTCAGAAGACGGAGGAATGCGTGAAGCTCGGTGATATATCCTCCTGAGATTTGATAAGAGCGGTTCTTGTCGAATAACTTGATCGGTCAAAATGACAAAAGTGGTTTCCGAACGACGCATGTACTCGGCTACACGGTCGAGTTTGTGCTGTACATCGTCATGTTGAAGGCTACGTGTCGGCTTCACCTCGATGAATATGATTTCTCCGGTAGCCAACACCAGCTCGAAATCCGGCGTATAGCGCCGCAGCCTTGCGTCATCCGGATAGGTGATGGTAACGGGTTGCTCTCGGTACCGAACGATATTTGGTGAAGTTTCGAAAAGATAAATCGCTTCTAGCTCAAGCAAGCCTTCGTGGTGAACCATCCGGCCGTTCTTTCGACTGGGAAATTTTCCACGAACGATCCCGCCGGAAGGGGTAATGATATTTCTGGCTCTTTTATGGATGTCGCCATCAGGTCGACTTCCACGCCAAGCTCCCTGCCAAAGATTTTTTGACATGACTGCTCCTTCCGGAGATGAGAACAGAGCAAGCTCAACCCTACATCTCCAGTTGCTGTATATGACATACCGATTTTTAGGCAAAAAAAGACCTGAACACGGTCAAATGAACGTGTTGTAAACCGGTTCTAATATGAAAATGGCTTGACGCTGGGGGAGGTTGTAGCGATACTGGAGATGCCAATCTGGAGTATCGTTAGATGCTTCCCAAAGCGGGGCAAGCCGCAAGGTTTGTCTCGCTTTACATGGCAGCCTCCTCGACTTTGTGACGTTTTGTCCTACGCATTGATCTGATGATTTGCGGTTTTTGCGGATCGCGAAAACGTACAATTTCGCGAATCACACGAACTTGCGCTTCCGACAGTTCCGATAGATATTCTCTTAAGTCCTTAAACATCCAGTACACGTCTTCCCTGGTATCCAAATCGATTGTGAATTTGCGTTGAGACGCATCCCGCGCCTCATGCAACTTTTGTCGTTCTTCGGGCGAAAGCGACAACCCGTCGCATATGCGTTCTACAAGCTCTATTGTGGGCGGTCCCTTCAGACCAACCTCGAGCGCGGAAATATAGCTTTGTTCATACCCAACCATTTCGGCAAGTTCGCCCTGGCGTATGCCATAGCGTGAACGAAGCGAAATTAAGCTTTGGGAAAATGGGCTCATGCTTTAACTGAATCAAGAATTAGTCTTAACCCAAGAATAATAAAAATCCAACAAGTAAGCAATAGGCGCAAAAATACAAAACACTATTTAAATCAAACGAATATAAGTGTTTTGGCGTGCAGAGTTTGGTATTTTGGTACTACAAGATTAGGTATCTTGGTCGCAGATTTTCCAGAAATCTTTTGTCTGAAAATCTGAAAAATAGCTTAGTAATCAATCATTAGCAGCCATATACGAAATGAATTTCTTACAAAATGGCGATTGCGCTCGGCCCTCGCAAAAATTTAATAAAAAAAACTTTTTTGAATTTGAGAGATTAGTACGCTGAAACTGTCTTGGAAATGGCGGCCGATATTGCCCTGCTGATTATGCAAAACCGGCCTTACAGGCCAGAGACCTGAAGGTTTGGAGACAAACGGAGTTGGCGACACCGGCACGCTGAAATTGTCTTGGTTTTATGACGCAATTGCGTATCCCTATGAAATCCGCCAGGCATTCCAACCGAAACCCGCTAGTAGCGCCAACCGGCCATTTGCCGCCTATCGCCCTGCTTACTAGTTGGTCACATCAATGTCTGCTCCAGTCAGACATTTGACGAGCAAGTAGTGCCTATGAATACGAGATCGTCAGTTACAGCCGACACTCCGAGAGATTCAACCGAACGGCAGCTATCTGGCAGTCAACCTACAAAGGCACACTTCGGCCATGATGTTGCAATTGACTCAGGCCTGCATCAAGCGCCGTGGCCGCATCGACAATTCGTCGCACGGCCGCTCGGTCAAACTCATTGTCGCGTTGGGCATCGTGTGTCCCACTGTTGAGGTAACCCCATTCAATCGACCCACCGTTAATCCCTAAGAGATCATCAAGCGCAGCCAACACTGCGGGCATCGATGGATGCGGATTCGGCACACGCGCTAAAGCTCCGCGCAACTTCATGCACTTGTTGTTGAGTTCCCACTTCGCTCTGGGCCCACCGAGCCTGAGCTCCAGTCGGCCGTCCCCGCGCCTACCCAACCATATCCATAGACGATCGGTCAGACTTTCGATGGCAGGTCTTGAATGACGCAGAGCGTCCCTCTTTTCGCCGGCAGCAAGGGCGGCCTGAGCAAGAAGAACGTAGTTCTTCGTAGGCGGATCAGCATCGACACGCAGGTGGTGATCGCCTTCATGAGGAAGAAACTTATAGACTTTGATGATCTGCGCCCGCTGCACCCCCAACTCCTGCTGGATACGGTGTAAAAACTCCTCCGCATGCGAGGTCAGGATGACTTGCTTGCCGTCAAGATGATTGTCTTCAAAGAAGGTTCGCCAGATGCCATTTCGGTGTTCGTCGTCGATAGCGTTCACTACATCATCGAAGATCACCACAGGGCAACCTTGCTCGATGTTCTTTGCAAGTAATATTGCCAATCCCAGGCATTTGATATGTCCTTCGCTGAGGATGACCAGCGCGTCGTAACGAACACCAGGCGCGGCTGCGAACTCGATTTCAATCTTGCCGTTCTCCGCAAGCGGAAGCCACATGGCATGAAGTAGATCGGCGGGTGAATCATCCCGATTGAACGAGTTGTATAGATCTCGGGCTCGCTGCCCGAGCCCCTGCAGCAGCAGCGCTGGCAACCCGTCCAGATACTGCCTCAGGGCCACTAGGAACTCGTCGTAGCTGCCCTTGATCACCTGATGATGGGCAATCACATTCGCTTCCGCGGCCACTTCGGCCACCAGCTCGCGATTCGCTTCTTCGAACTGCGCAACTTCGCCGTGGGCCTGGAGCACGGCTTGCTGGCTGGTAGCCCGAATAGTTCTGTAGCGCTCAATTTCAGAACGGTATCCGTCGAGGCGCTCACGTTCCAGGGCCAGTTCCTGGCGTTGAGCCAGAACTTGCTGACTTTCAACGTCACGGCGCTCAACGGAAGCGACGAGGCCGAGCAAGGTGTTCCAGGCGTGGTGATTGTTATCCACCCACGGCTGGAGCCACCCGCCATCTGCGGCAGCCGGTAGCACCGGCAAATTGGCAATTCTGAGCTCTTCCGGGCTAACGACCGCGACAGCGCGAATGGCCGAGGACATGGCCACAAGCAGATTATGAAGCGCACTGTTCAGTGCTTGGCGATGTTGTTGTTCCTGACGCTGGATGGCCGCGAGTTCGGCGAGCTGTTGCAGGCCAGCCCGAGCCCGGTCGAATGGGTTCTGGGCAACCCGATCAAGATCGGTTCCGCACGCAGGACACGACGTCGCACTTTCACTCAGTTGCAGCACAGCGTTATAGAGCTGCGTATACGAGACATCCCCGGCACGAGCGGCTAGCTGACTTGTCGTGGCCCGCAGAAGCGCATCGATGCGATAGGCCTCTGCAAGCAGGGCGGCCAGATTGGCCTGGGTAATGCCGTGAACCTGTGGCGGTGCCGCGTTGAGCAATCCTTGAACATAGGGGAGTCTTCCCTGTGTCTGAGCATTTCCGAACAGCCAGTCGCAAATCTCGGCGAACGATTTTTCCGGCCATATGCGTTCAGCCAGTGCCGCCTCATCGCGGTCCAGTTGCGCGAGCTTTTCCGGGTTCGATCTGATGAGCTGCTCAGAAGCGGCCAACTGGGTGCGGCGTGCTGTCAACGTAAAGCTCTTTATGCCAGACAGATTAAGGTTCTCGTCAAGGTTGGGATTAAAGCCTCGAACGAACTCGCTGAACTGATCCACCCCGAACAGTGTGGCAATCAGTTGGCGCTGATCGCCCGGGGTTCGAGCGGCTATGCGAGCAAAGTCATCCAAACGATTCTTTTCGATGAAACAGAATCGGTAAGCATCCTCGTGGGCCGCCACCACTGCTGAGGCCGCTTCGCCTGCCCGCGAGGTCAGGACCGGCACCGCGTGCTGGCGAAGTCGAGCGTTGTTGCAGTAGGCACGATGATCCACACGTTTGACCTTTGCCTCGCTGATTGATCCCAGCATGGTGGCTTCCAGCGCCTCGCAAAAACTACTTTTTCCCGTGCCGTTGGCACCGTAGACGAGCGTTATGTCTCTGCTAAGGTCGAAGGTCTCCTGACGCATGAAACCGCGAAAGGGTCCTACGGTGAGTTCATGCAGACGACCCATGTGCTGTTCGCGTGCATCGGGCAACGCCTCCTGCAGGATCTCGGCTGCGGTCGTAAGCAGATGGTTAACGGCAATGGGTGCCAGCCGCACTGATCGGGCACGTCGTGTAGCGCCCACTTCCGCAAGATGGTCCAAGTTGGCGAGCACCAGATTCGCCATTCGCCTTACGTTGTCCGACGCAGGCAATTTCGCCAATGACGCAAGAAATCTCTGATATTCAGCCAGAATGGAAGCCATAAACGGTCCTTATTAATTTCAATTATTAACCTTAAATCATCATATATTGGCAATAGTCATAAATTATGTGCATGCGCTCCCCAGGAGTGTCTGGAAATTATGTAAAGAGGCTATTCCACTTGGTAACCTGCCAGTCCCTGTCAAATTGCGTCACAGACTGCTTAGGGTCGATTTTTGCCGCTCAACAAAATTCGTCTCGAACAGGGCTGGGCGAAAACTGCAAGCGTGTCAAAAAATGCTTTGCCTGACGCAATGCTTGCTCTTGGACTGTTTTCATTCTGACCACCAATATCATTTGTTCCAACTCAATAAAAAACCAGATTCCTAAAAGGTCATCTGGTTTTCTAAGGTTTTAGTAAAAATCTAACAGCAGGTGAAATAGCCGGATTTTTTCACTATCTATGTCACTATTTTTTCACTAATTTGTCATTTTTTTCATTAATAGTGTCATCCGACACCGGTATAAAAATTACACGTCCAAATTAGTAACATCCAGGGCATTTTTAACGATGAAGTCCCGCCGCGGCTCCACCACATCGCCCATCAGCGTGGTGAAAATCTCATCGGCGGCAATCACGTCTTCGATTCTGACTTGCAGCAAGCGGCGGTTATTTGAATCCAGCGTAGTTTCCCATAATTGTTCGGGGTTCATTTCACCCAAACCTTTGTAGCGTTGGATATGCTGGCCTTTTTTGATTTCCTTCATCATCCACTCAAAAGCCTGTTTAAAGTTGCTGACCGGCTGCTGCCTTTCGCCCATTTGCATAAATGAGCCGTCATTAAACATGCCCGCAGTATCTT
>Ga0208518_100177_pt1 | contig 25448 bp, 20 predicted proteins | sample LakWasM127_HOW14_2_FD_183937 | JGI IMG/M metagenome (GOLD analysis project Ga0208518, IMG submission 183937) | Freshwater sediment methanotrophic microbial communities from Lake Washington under simulated oxygen tension - Sediment Metagenome... | ecosystem: Environmental > Aquatic > Freshwater >...
TTAACCGTTCAATCCAACCGCTACAACATCGCATAAAACATTACGCCACAGCCAGTGACGCATTTGATTTTTTTAATCAACTCACTTCACGAGACCTTCTCGAAACAATAGAATCAACACTTCCTGAACACCGAGAACGGCTATTTCCTCCCACAGAACACTGTCCATGTTTCTCGCACAAGCACTAAAGCCGGATCGTTCATGTCAAAGCATTGTCAACGATGCAGCGGTAAAACGACTGATGTATAGCTTGCCGAAATGCAGTACCCATACCGGCGGTTACTGCAAAGCGCGTCAGCGTTTACCGCTGGACATGATTTCTACCGTGGTGCGTCATACCGGCAAACTGATTACCGAGCAAGCCCCTATGGCTTGGCGCTGGCACGGGCGGCGAGTCCGTCTGGTTGACGGCACAACCGTCATCCTACCGGATACCCAAAGCAATCAGGCCGTTTATCCGCAACAAAACAATCAAAAAACCGGATTGGGGTTTCCTATTTGCCGTCTAGTAGGCGTGACTTGTCTGTCCAGTGGCGCCTTACTCAATGCCGCCATGGGCGGTTATAAAGGCAAAGGCAGTAGTGAACAAGCACTGCTTAGATCACTTCTTGATACTTTCGAATCTGGCGATATGATGTTAGGTGATGCATTTTATGGCACCTACTTTCTCTTGTCGGAACTCCAGTCGCGGCAGGTGGATGCCTTACTTGAGCAACATGGCTCACGAAGGCGTACGACCGATTTTAGTTTGGGTAAGAGACTGGGGGAGCGTGATCACTTAATAACGCTTATAAAACCGAAACTTCGTCCAGCATGGATGACAGAAGCACAGTACCAATCGGCCCCGAAAACACTGACCATACGGGAACTGGAAGTCGGAGGAAGGGTGCTGATTACAACATTGACCTGCCCAAATACTTTCTCAAAAGAGAGCCTAAAAGCGTTATACAAACGGCGTTGGCAGGTGGAGCTGGACATTCGGAACATCAAAACTACGATGGGCATGGAAACGCTGAGCTGTAAAACGCCACAGATGTGCGAGAAGGAACTTTGGGTTTATCTGTTGGCTTATAATTTGATCCGCCTGATTATGGCGCAATCCGCATTACTGGCGGACGTACTGCCGCGCAGTCTCAGCTTCAAGCACACCCTTCAACTTTGGCTGGGTTGGAGCAAAATCTCAAATCAACCTAATGATCAAGAGTCTGTTGTCAGGCTCTTGGCTCTAGTAGCGGAGCGATCAATTGGAAATCGTCCCGGACGTATAGAACCCAGAGCTATCAAGCGAAGACCTAAGCCTTATCCTTTGTTGACAAAAATAAGAAGCGAAGCGAGAGAAGAAGTGAGAAAATTTGGTCATCCGAAAAAGCTTAAGTAAGTGCCATTCTAACATGACCCCTTTTCCGGGCGAGATTATAAGCTGCCTCTGCAACTCCATTTTTTATTGCACGTTTGTACCAATACGCTGCAAGTTTTTGGTCTTGTTCAACTCCTTCACCCGCATCATATAAATTACCCAGATTGACTTGAGCTTGTGGATTTCCAAGTTTTGCTGCCCGCTGAAAAGCAAGGAAAGCTTCTTTAAACTTTCCTTCTTCATATAAGTCGCATCCATATTCCAGATCAACGCGATTTCGAGACAGTGTTTTTTTCAATTTTTTTATCTGTCTCCTTTTGTCCAGTTCCACAACTGTATCCTAATTTTTTCTACTTCATCTATTGCGAGGACTGTAGATTGTGAAAGAAACTGGATTATATTCGCGGTATCCTCGACGTAACCAAGTGAGAGGGGAAAATCATCATCAAGATAAACCAAACCTTGCTTCAGACCATCTTCACCAAAAAGCAAAAGGCCAACCATTGAAATACATGCTGGAACGTCAGCAGGTATTGTATTTATCTCACCTCTAACCTGAACAATCTGTTCATAGTGGGGTGGCACCTCTCCAGGAAGGGCAGGCCTTTCCCATTCCGCCCTTAATACAACCTTCGCTTTCTGGCATTTAGTTAGACCTATTTGGGTGCCGCCAGGAACTATGTCGTCAGTCGATTCTTGGTAGACTTTCAAATAAAGACATTCAAACTTGAACTGCACATCCCTGTAATCCGAGCAAATACGGATAGCAATATCGGAATCTCTATTTAACAAGAAAAATTCTTGTGGGCTTGCTCCTGGTACCAGTCTAGGTTGCCAAATTTCAAAGACACCTTGGATCTGAGAGAGGGTATAACATTCTGCCTCTGAAGGAAGACAAGCAAGTCGATTCAATATGGCCATGGCGTACCTGAAGGAAAGTGAATTGTTTCTGGTGGTTTTGGCCCGTTAGCTGGTATATCAATCCGAGGCCCCTCATCAGATTTACCCGGACGGATACGAACCCCATTTGGACAAACTTTTTGATCTCCATCATCACTCAAATCGTCACCAGTTAAGTCTTTAATAGTGTCTGGTAGCGCATCTGCCGGCAAATCTGTATTTGTTCGTTTGCCTGAACTATCTCTTGGATTATTTCCCACAATATCTGTCGGTAAAGATGGAGCAGCGTTATATGGCTCAGGATTATACCAATCCATAATGCTACTATGGCAACCCAAACAAGGTACAAGCCCCAATGGGTCACTCCAATTAACCGGATTCCCCCCTACATAGGCATAAGTATTAATTCCACCCCGTAACCCAATCGGGTCTTTAGCTGTCCACCTCCCGGTTTCGGCATCATAGTCCCTAGCTCCGAACCGCACAAGCTGGGTATCGCGATCATACAGCCCACCGGCATAGCCGAACGGCTGGAAGCCGGGGTTGCTGTCCTGGATGACTTTACCCCAGACATCGTAACTCATTTGTTGCATGACGGTGTTGGTGGCGATGTCGACGACGAGCCTCGGACTGCCCAGGTGGTCTTTGACGATACGATAGGTGTTCGTGCCTTTGATCATGAAGTCCGGCACGTTGGCACCGGTGGCGTAGACGAAGCGGCTGAGGATATTGCCGTTGCCGTCGAGTTCGGCGATGGGTTTGAGTTGATCCTGATACAGGAAGCCCTGTTCCAGCACGTTGTTACGTTTTTTGCCGATCCTGCGATTTTGTCCGTCGATCACGTAGTCGATGTTGGTGCCGCCGGGCAGGAGGACATGTCTCAGGTTGCCTAATACGTCGTAGTTGTAGCTGGTCGCCTGGGTGCCTACGGTCTTGGTTTTGAGTTCGCCATTGGCGGTATAGTCGTAGGTGGCATTGTTGTAGTCTAGCAGCCGGTCTTGGGCATCGTAGTGGGCAATGGGTGTACCGTTCAGATCGGTACGATTGCCGTTGCTGTCGTAGCCGTAGTTGGACTGCGTAGTGCCATTTAGTTTCACTTCGACCAAACGACCTGCAACGTCGTAAGCGTAATCATAGGTGCTGGCGATGCCGCCTGTGGTTTCTATCTTCTGGGTAATCCGGCCCAGTTTGTCGCGCTGGTATGTCCACTGGGCGACTGAAGTCGCCCCCACCGAGGCTTGGTAGCTTTGGGTTTCGCCAAAACCGTTGTAGACATAGCTATCGGTCAAGCTGCCAAGTGCGGTGCCGGTGAGCAGGCCGTTCTGGGCGTTGCGCGTCAGGGTGAGGTTGATACCCAGGGCGGTGTTTCCGACTGCCGTCAGCAAACTGTCGTTGTCATACTGGTAGGTGAACGGGTTGGCTCCGTTAACGCTGATCGTGCTGACGCGGAAGTCGTTGTCGTAGGTTTTGCCGACGTTGCCGATTATGGTGCCAGACCAATCGATCTGGGTTAGCAAGGCTCCGCTGTAGGTGTAGCCCAGTATTTGTCCGTTCGGTGTGGCGACGCTGGCGAGTTTGCCTGTCGTTGGGTTATAGCTATAGCTGTAGTTGCCTTCAGGAATAGTGACGCTGCCGGTGCGCCCGGCGGTGTCGTAGTTGTAGTCCACTGTCTGTCCGTCAGGACGCTGTACCTGGGTCAGTTGTTTGTCGAGGTTGTAACGGTACAGTGTGCTGTTGCTGCCTGCCGCCACATCCGGCGGCACGGTGGATTCGGTCAGGTTGACCGGCGTATAGGTAAAGCTGTGTCCGGGCCGTCCGGGCGGTAACAACGAAGCAAGATTGCCGTTGGCGTCGTAACTGAACAGGATTTCGCGGTTGTCCGGCAGGATTTGCCGGGTAACCCGACCGGCCAGGTCGTATTGGTACTTGACTTGCCGCCCAACCGGGTCGGTGACGCTGTCGAGATAGCCTTGCGGGTTGTAGGCAAAACTGACCAACCGTTCGTCCACCCCGCTGCCCTGGGCGATGGCTGCCAGACGGCCTTGGGGGTCGTAGGTGTTGTTGACGACCAGGATGCCGGTCGTCTGGCTTTGGGTGACTCGTCCCAGGCTGTCGATTACCGCCTTGGTTTGCCGGGCTGCCGGGCTGGTGGCCGTGAAGGTCTTGCTCGCGGCATCGTATACTGTGGTCTGGGTGCGACCGTTTAAGGTGACGGACTCAGTGAGCTTAGTCAGGCTCAATGGATTGTTGGTGTCAGCAAGAACGGCGGTGCGCTGGCCGGTCAGGTTGGCGGTCAAGCCGCCGGTGCTGGTTTGCAGGCTTTTGGTGATCGGTGACAGCATGGAAAAACGCGGATCGGGGCCTTTTTGCAGTGTAGTCACTGTGCCGTCGGCTTCGGTGGTTGTATTCGTGCCGTCGGTTTTTTCCAGGGTGGTCGAGGTGGTGGTGTCGGGCTGGGTGTGTTTACGTTCCCGGTCGCCGGTGCTGAGATTGCGCACGGCATGGCTGGTGACCCGGTTGAGCGCGCTGGTGAGCGTAGCCGTATGGCCGTCAGCCTGTTCGGTGCGGGATAGGGAGGAACCGCCGCCGCTGGCGTTCATGTCATTCGATAAGCGTCCCAACGCATCATAAATAAAGGTGGAGGCATTCCCGCGCGGGTCTTTAAACGAAGTCAGCAAGCCGTCTGCGGTATAAACCATGTCATGGCTTTCGCCTGCGGGGTTGGTGACTTTGGCTAGGTAGCCGTTGCTGTCCAATGCAAGGATGGTGCGCTGGCCGAACGGCGCGACGATGGCGGTGGGATTGTCCAGAGCATCGCGTTCGATTTGGGTCATCAGGCCGTCGCCGTCGGTGATTTGGCTTAGGCGGCCCTGGGTGTCGTAGATAAAGCTGAGCAGGGTGGTTCCGGTAAGGGCGTTTAGGGTGGCAAGATGTCGTCCTGTCGGGTCGAAGCGGTAGAGTTCCGTACCATCTTCCGAGGGGATGGCGATTTCGTTCGAATCAAAACCGGGTAACACCGGAGAAACTCGGCGAATTCTATGATTAGCAAAATCGCTGATATATAAGCTGCTGTCTGCTCCAACTACGATATTATGAGGATAATTAAGCGCGGCTTGAGATGCCGACCCTCCATCGTCACTGAAGCCTTTTATTCCGTTACCCGCTACCGTGGTAATAACACCGTCCGGACCTATCCTGCGAACTCTATTGTTGAGCATCTCACTGACGTACAAGTTGCCGTCCGCAGCAGCTGCGATGCCGGTAGGGTAATAAAGCGCCGCCTGGAACGCCGGTCCGCCATCGCCACTGAAGCCCGCTGTTCCGTTACCCGCTATAGTAGTAATGATGCCATCCGGGCCTATTCGGCGAATTCTATTGTTAAAACGGTCAGCGATATATACGCTGCCGTCTGCCCCCATTGCTATAGCAGTAGGGTAATTAAACGAAGCCTGGAACGCTGGCCCGCCATCGCCACTAAATCCTGCTGTTCCGTTACCCGCTACCGTGGTAATAACACCATCCGGACCTACCCGACGAATTCGACTGTTAGAAGTATCATCGATATACAAGCTGCCGTCCGCTGTAACTGCGATACCGTGAGGGAAATTAAGCGCGGCTTGGGGCGCCGCCCCTCCATCACCACTGAAGCCTCTTGTTCCGTTACCCGCCACGGTAGTAATGATGCCATCCGGGCCTACCCGGCGAATTCTATGATTATATAGATCAGCGATATACAAGCTGCCGTCCGCTGTAACTGCGATACCGCTAGGGTAATAAAGCTTAGCCTGGGCCGCCTCCGCCCCATCGCCACTGAATCCTGCTGTTCCATTACCCGCCACGGTAGTAATGATGCCATCCGGGCCTACCCGGCGAATTCTGTGGTTACCATGATCGCTGATATACAAGCTGCCGTTCGCGGCAAATGCGATACCAAAAGGAGCATTAAGCGAAGCTTGGGCCATCAGTCCGCCATCGCCGCTGAATGCTGGTGTCCCGCTACCCGCTAGGGTGGTAATAACATTGTTTACAATCGCATGGACGCTACGTTGACTGCCATCGCCTTGATAAAGTACCCGATTAATCGGATCGTAGCGATGATGGGCGCTAAGCGCCCAACCTGCTTGTGCAGACTTGCGGGCATCGTCTTGACCAATACTGCTTAGATATTCCTGCCAGAGTATCGCGGGTTGACGGGCTGGAATATCGCCAGGGATACGTTGTCCACTGACGGCACCAAAGCTTCTGGCTAAGTACGGCGGCAAATTGTAAAAGGCCGTATAGGCATAGCCGATACGAACCTGTATAGCTTGCGCACCCAAGACAGTGCGGCCGTAAGCATCCAATCCATCCCAAGTATAGGTATAACTTTGATTGGGTGTTGCCGGGAAGCTCTGGGTAATCACTCTGCCCGCAATTCTTACTTCAAGGTCTATGCGTTGCAATGCATCTGGGATTGTCGCTCCGCTCAATGGGATTTGTATCGTACTGCTTCCCTTTCTGCCTAATGCCCGGTCGCTACGGTAATTAAGACTAAATGGCGTTCCGGTAATGCCTAAGGTCTCGCCCAGCGTCTGGTTTTCGCATTCGATGACCGAGCCACTTGCCTGACAAGGTTTGTCCAATTTTTTACTTGCATCGGATTGTGCTTTCTCCTGTTTCGGCGCAGTCGAACCAGCAGCCGGACTTGTTCCATAATTCATGTCGTAGGTTGAAAAATGGTCAATCGGCACTCTTTGTAAGCTCTTCCCAACAGGGTAGGACGTTGCTAGTTGAGTGCGCTCTGTCGTGGTGATGCCCAGGGCCGAATTGTTATCGGCAATATTGTCTCCGTCGGTATCCAGGTCTGCAACTCCGCCGGAAATACCGACAATCTTAACGATTCGACCATCCTTTGAGGGTATCCAGGCGTTTTTATCTTTATCGTAGTAACCGACCGGGACTTGAATGCCGGTAGGAAAACCGAGAAAATTTTCCACATAGAAGTACACCGGCTGGCTGAACATTACCTCTTTACCGGCGACGCTGACACTCGCTTCGTCGGCTCCTATTTCCACCGCATAGGTATAACCGCTGGTTGGCGGCAAAGGCCCAGGCATGGCTTTCGGGCCATTGTCGCCAACGGTATATTCGGTAAACCGCAGGTTGAGGCTGGTGACCGGCACTGTCGTGCCGTCCGGTTGGAAGATTTGCGCCTGTGTACCTTGTGGGATTAAAACGGCGGCTTGCCGGGTGCCGTTAGCGTCGGTTTGGCTGCTGCCTTGAGCGAGTTGCATCGGCACTGCAGCGGTTAAATCTACCGTGGTGACGGTTGTATCCTTGGCGATCAGCACTACGTCATCCACGCCCTGATAATCTTGCCAAGCCGGACTGATCTGCCGCTGGACATTGAGGTAGCCGGTTTTCGAATAATTAACCGTCAAAAGTCCACCGCCGTTAACGGCCATATCAAACATACCATCCGCCCGACTCAAGGTCTGCCCTAATTCCGGGTGTTTATGTATGGAGACAGTAACACCGGATAAGGGGGTATTTTTCTTGTCCAGAACTTTGCCGCGAATGACCGCAACGCGTTTGGCATCAATGGTGCCGGGAGCAACGCCGGTCTGGATTGGGTTACTGCCTGAATAGAGAAACTCGGTAGCAGCGGAAACCGTGGTCGCTACGGTTGCATCGATTTTGGGTGCGATGCTTGCTGGGTCAGGGGGTAATCCTGAATTAGCCCCCGCTGTTGACGTTACCGTAAAACTTTGGCTATCGCTGCCGCCTTTGCCATCGGTGACAGTAACATTAACCGACTGAGCGCCGGTTTGATTAGTTCCAGGCGTCCATTTTATCAAACCGCTTTGTGCATTGATGATCATGCCCGATGGATATACGCTAAGGCTATAGCTCAGCGTATCGTTATCAGGATCGCCGGCGTCTACGTCATAGCTGTAGAGGCTTCCCACAGTCGCTGTCAGTATCGGACTGGAAGTAATTTGCGGTGGGTTATTGACGGGCATGACTACCGATACGGTAACCAAAGCCGTAGCAGGAGCGCTATTCGCCTGACCGTCATTGACGATCAGCTGGCCGACATAATCGCCGGTTTGGTCGGGGGTAAAGCTGGCCTTTGTTTGATCGGCCTGCTGGATTACAGCGCTACTGCCCACCGGCTGATGCAATAAGGACCAGATATAAGTCAGCGCATCGCCATCAACATCTGATGATAGGCTGCCATCCAGCTCTACCGAAATACCGACGGTTTTATTGACTTGATCCGCCCCCGCATTGGCTACCGGTTTGGAGTTTTGAGTGTCGATGGCGACAAGGTCGGGTTCGCTATCCAGTTCGCCGTCATTGACGATCAGTTGGGCAACATAATGGCCGGGTTTGTCGATAACGATACGGCATTGCTGCAAACGGTAGTCGATAATGACGGCGCTGCTGTCATTGGGCTTTTCAGTTAAGCTCCAACGGTAAGTCAAGGCATCGCCGTCAACATCGTGGGATGCTCCGCCATCGAGACCGACAGTACTACCGACGAAAGCGCTTTGACCTGCTCCTCCGTTTGCAACCGGCACGGAATTGCGGGTGTCGATGATAACCTGATCGGGAACGCTGTCGAGAAAGCCATCGTTAACGATAAGCTCAGTCTGATAATGGCCGTAAAGGTCAATCGGGAATTGAGTGCGTATGGCAGCGCTGTTGCTCAGTTGGGTGAGACTGTTTACGGGCGCTTCGGTGATTCGCCAGCGGTAGCTTAAGGCGTCACCGTCGTCATCTGTCGAAGCTCTGCCATCAAGCATTGCCACGTCGCCGACGTAAAGGGTTTGATCTGTACCGGCATGGGCTATGGGCGCTTGGTTGCCGCGTAACAACTGCACGGTGATACTGCTGCCGGGTTTGCCTTGCAATTCAACCGTTAGGGTGTTGGACAAATGGGCGGTGACCGGAAGAGTCAGTGCTGTTATCTGCTGGTTAAAGTTGGAAGTACCCGCCACCAGACTACCATTCCAGTAGATAGTGCCGGAACTGACGTAGCTGCCGGTTTTAGTGGTGCCTTGCAAACCGCCATTGACGATATGGAGACGGTAAGACACGGCTGGATTGGTAACGGCGATGGTTTGTTGCACCTGCACCGGTTTGCCGGTACTGCGGGTAAATTGCACAGGACCGTAGACGCCGAAATCCTCCGCCCAAGCTGAGCGGCCTATAAACAAAGCCAGGATGAACAGCAATGAGAGCGTATAAGGCAATAAGTTACAGTGTGAAACTGTAGTTTGATTGCATAGGTTGTCGGATTTGCGAGGGAACTGCAACATGTTCATAACTGATTATCCTAACAGTCCGAATGATTATTTTTTTTGCAAGACTAACAGAAATATCTCAGTTTCCATATTTTTACTGTACTTTCTCCCATCCGACTACCCTAAAAATAGACGTTATAACCTGGAGCGATTGAATTGCTTGAGTTGAGTTGTGGTTGCTACCCAAAGGTACCTACACAAGCCATATCGCCGTTTTCATCTACAAGCCCAATATCCAACTCATGTCTAAATAATCCAAGACCAGCCCGATAAACACGGCCAGACCGAACCAGTTGTTGTTCAAAAAGGCCTTAAAGCAAAGCGCTTTTTCCCGGTGAAAAATCAACTTTTGCTGGTAAACCGACAAGCCCGCCGCAACTAAAATGCCGCTGTAATAAGACCAACCGGTGTGCGCCATCTGCCCCACTGTAATCAGCAGGCCGAGTATGACGAGCTGCAATCCGCCCATAATCTGGCGGTCGTAAGCGCCGAACAATATCGCAGTCGATTTAACGCCTATTTTCAAATCATCATCCTTATCGACCATCGCATACATGGTGTCATAAACCAGCGCCCATAATACGACGGCCAAGTACATCACCCAGGCCACAGGCGGAATGCTGTTTGTCTGTGCGGAAAAAGCCATCGGCACCGCCCAGCCAAAAGCAATGCCCAAATAGGCTTGGGGCAACTGGGTATAACGCTTCATAAACGGATAGCTGGCGGCCAGAAATGCGGCGATAAACGACAGCATGATAGTGTAGATATTCAGCAATAACACCAGGCCGAAAGAACACAAACACAACACCACAAAAACCGTCAGCGCTTCCTTGGGGCTTACCTTGCCCGCCGCGATAGGCCGCTGCTTGGTGCGTTCCACATGCGGATCGAAGTCGCGGTCGGCGTAATCGTTAATCACGCAACCGGCGGCTCGCATCAACACGACGCCCAGACAAATAACGGTTAAAACCAGCAAGTCCGGTTTGCCGTCACTGGCAACCCACAGCGCCCATAGTGCGGGCCACAATAAAATCAGGATGCCGATAGGCTTATCAAATCGCGCTAATAGCCAATACTGCTTAATTCGATCCATTGCTGTGTTCATCATCGTTATTGCCTTTTTCAAAGCGTTAATTTTGTTAAAAATGCTATTATAGCTTTTTTATTTTAATGGGCGGGCGAACCATGAGCGTAAAGATTTATCACAATCCGCGTTGCGGCAAATCGCGTCAAACCTTGCAGCTGTTAAAAGAGCAAGGTATCGAGCCGGAGGTTATCGAGTATCTTAAAACGCCTCCCAGCGCTCAGGAGCTGGATGATATTTTGCAAAAGCTGGACATGGAGCCGCGCGAGTTAATGCGCAAAAAAGAAGCCGAATATAAAGCCAACGGTCTTGACGATGCATCACTGGATCGGCAGGCGCTGATAACCGGCATGGTAAACAGCCCTATTTTAATTGAGCGGCCTATTGTTATCGCTAATGGCAAGGCGGCGATTGGTCGCCCGCCTGAAGCTGTGCTGGCTATTTTATAATTACCCGGCTTATGACAAAGATTCTGGTTCTGTATTTCTCCCGTAATGGGACCACCGCAGACATGGCCAACCATATCGCTCGCGGCGTAGCATCGGTTGACGGCGTTGAAGCGGTGCTCAGAACCGTTCCCGATGTTTCAACAGTCTGTGAAAAAACCGCAGAAAGCATCCCGGCCCACGGTGCGCTTTACGCTACGCTTGACGACTTAAAATCCTGCGACGGCTTGGCGTTGGGCAGCCCGACCCATTTCGGCAATATGGCCGCTCCGCTAAAACACTTCATCGACAGCACCACCGAAATCTGGTTTTCAGGCGCACTGTCCGGCAAGCCCGCAGGCGTATTTACTTCAACCGGCAGCATGCACGGCGGACAGGAAAGCACCTTGTTATCGATGATGTTGCCGCTGCTGCACCACGGCATGCTGTTACTGGGCTTGCCCAGCACCGAACATGCATTGCGCGAAACCACCTCAGGCGGCACTCCTTACGGCCCCAGTCACGTATCGACCGGTCACTCAGGGCTGAGCGATCACGAAAAAGCCTTATGTAAAGCGCTCGGCACACGCTTAGCTAAAACCGCGCTTCAACTGAAACAATCAGCATGATCATAAAACCGATTTACTGCTACATCACTGCCCTGGCCGGTTTTTTCGGGCTGTTCGCCTTGTTGATGCTTTGGAATACCGTGCTCGCGCCGTCCACCCGCTTTCCGGTCGCGCTGGTTTTACTGGTCGCCGTTACACCGCTATTACTGCCGATGCGCGGATTGCTGGATCACAACCCCAGAAGCTGCGCGTGGGCGGCCTACGTCAGCCTGATCTATTTTCTCCACGGCACTGCCGAAGCTTACGTCAATCCCGACGAACGACTCTATGCATCGCTTGAAGTCATGCTGAGCCTGATGCTGTTTTTCGGCACCGCATTTTATGTACGCCTTGCGGGAAAGCAGAACTGACAATGGCGGAGCAACTTCCATTACATTTTGAATTCAGGGCCAATCAAACTTTCGACGATTTTTTCCCCGGCGCCAATCACGAAATCATCACTCACTTGCAACAATGCATCGCGGGTCTGGGCGAACAGCAAATTTTCCTCTGGGGTAAATCGGGGCAAGGTAAAACGCATCTGCTGCAAGCCTGCTGTCATCGGGCGCAGAATCAAAACCTCAGTTCATTCTATTTTGATTTGTCGCAAGCCGGGTTGCCTGATCCCTCACTGCTAAACGGGCTTGACGAGTACGATGTCGTTTGTTTCGACAATATCGAGCGCATAGCCGGTAACGCGGCCTGGGAGCTGGCTTTTTTTAATTTCTTTAATCAGCATCGCGATCGCGGCCACAAACTGATCGTCTCGGCCTCCTCTGCGCCCAATGAGATTGCCATTCAACTACCCGACCTAAAAACCCGCCTTAATTGGGGGCTGACCTTGAAAATACAGCCCTTAACCGATAGCGACCGCATTGCGGCATTAATCTTTAAAGCCGATCAAATGGGTTTCGAAATCGCCCCGCAAGCCGGACGTTTTCTGCTGACGCACTACGACAGGGATCTGGCCTCTTTATGGGCTTTACTGGAAAAACTGGACAGGGCATCATTGGCCGCCAAACGTAAGTTAACCCTCCCTTTTTTAAAGCAGATTCTGAACGAAGACAGCCATGATTAAAGTGCTTGTTATTGGAGCGGGGGCCGTCGGCGCTTTTTACGGCTCGCTGCTGGCACAGGCCGGGGCCGAGGTTTCGGTCGTGTGCCGCTCCGATTACGATCAGGTCAAGCAACACGACTTTATCATCAACAGCCAAGCGCTCGGCCGCTGGAATTTTACCCCCGCGCAGGTGTTAAAAAATGTTGCCGATTTTAAAGGAACGCCGGACTATATTTTACTCTGCACCAAAGTCATCCCGACATTGGATCGAATCGCGCTGATTCGTCCCGCTGTCGGTCGAAATACCGCGATAGTCTTTATCCAGAACGGCGTAGAAATCGAGCAGGAAATGCTGAATGCTTTCCCCCATAATGAACTGGTCAGCGGCCTGGCGTTTATTTGCTGCAATCGGACAGGCCCCGGCGAGATATTGCATCTGGCTTACGGTCGCCTGGCTTTAGGTAATTTGCCGAACGGCATCAGCCGCAAAACCGTACAGCTTTGCGAACTCTTTAATCAATCCGGCATTGACTGCGGGGCAGTCGACAACATTGTGACCGGACGCTGGCAAAAATGCGTCTGGAACGCGCCGTTTAATCCGCTATCGGTATTGTCAGGAGGTTTGCTGACGCTGGACATCCTGCAAACCCAGGAGTTTTTCGTGCGCAGCATTATGCAGGAAATTTGCAACATTGCGGCGGCCTCCGGGCATCCGCTTCCCGGCGATATTGTTAACATCAATATCGAAAACACCTACGCCATGCCGCCTTATAAAACCAGCATGCTGCTGGATTATGAAAGCGGCCAGCCGATGGAGACGGAAGCCATTCTGGGCAATGCACTGCGCGCCGCTCAGCGGCTAGGCGTAGCCGCGCCTCATCTGGAATCGGTCTATGCGTTGATGAAGCTCAGGGAATTACGGCTCGGCAGTTAGAAAAACCAATTGTCCACGAAAGACACGAAAAGCACGAAAAACTCAAATAGATGGCAAGTTGCAGCTGTTACCCAAAAGGTAAATAGCTGTGCAATACAGTATGCTGATTTATTTCGTGTCTTTCGTGCTTTTCGTGGACAAATCGATTATCTGCTGAACAATTATTTCCCGTAAAAAACATAATCCGCCGTATAGGCAACCCGCTTTTCACCACCCAAATGATTAGCGTCGCATCCCGACGAAGGCGGCAGGCCACCGCGCGTATTAATCCGGTTAATAAAGCTGACGTTCGAAAACAGGCCGTCGCCTTTATGGGAGACCACCTCGACCAGTAACCAGGCAATAGCCGAACCCGGCGCCATATCGATTTTCTTGACCACCCGCCCGACTACGCGACTGTCCTCTTTATATTCCCAAAGAGGACCGGCCGTATGATTCCCGACGATCTTACCCTGCGCATCGAACAACTTGGCATCGGGCGCTTGCGTTTCCCATGCATACTCGCCTTTATTGGCTGAGCATTGGTAAATCTGGTCACCCTTCGCATGCACGGTCAGAACAGGACTATAGCCCGCAGGCACTTTAATCTGCTCGGGAATTGAAACCTCGGCATAAGCCGCGCCTTGCAACATCACCCATAAAATCAATATCTTTTTAATCATAGCATTCACCATGGCATTGGCGTTCCGTCATATTTGACGAAACTGCCGGATTGATCCAATGAAAAGTTCTCTATCAAAGCCCGCATGCCGGTAATGCTTTGATCGGCATTAATCAGCCCGTTAGGCCCGCCCATATCGGTCTTAACCCAGCCGGGATGAAAAATAAGCACACCGACAGATTGATCTTTAAGCGCTATCGCCAGACTCTTCATTGCAGCATTCAGCGCCGCCTTGCTGGACCGGTAAAAAATACTGCCGCCACTGTCATTATCCGCAATACTGCCCATCAGACTGCTGATATTAACAATCAGTTTTTTATTGCCACGCTTGATTTGCGGTAAAAACGCTTCAGCCATTTTTAACGGCGCTTCGGTATTAACCACCAGCGATTTAGTCCATGCTTGATAATCAAGATGGCCAAAACCGTTAGTGCTGTTATCCGTATAAACGCCGGCATTATTAATCAAAACATCAATCGGCAGATCCGCTAATTTTTTGGATAACGCATCAATTTGTTCAAACTCTGCAACATCCAACGCTTCTATCTGAACATTATGATGCGTGGCGAGATTATTTAAATCAAACGCATCATCCGGATTACGGGAGCAAGCAATGACATGCCAGTCCTGTTCAGCATATTGACGGCAAAACTCCAGACCCAAGCCGCGATTAGCGCCGGTAATTAAAACTGTAGCCATTTTATTTCTCCCATAAAAAAACCTCCTGTATCGGTAGATGCAGGAGGTTTCTTATACTACTTAAAAACTGATGTTACGCAATAGGTAAAAAACCTCACCACGAACACACGAAATCAGCATAAATGTTGGGTTACGCGAAGCCGCTAACCCAGCCTACAAAATTAAGCTGAAAAGTTTTTTGCAGCAAAATCCCAGTTAACCAATGCCCAGAATGCTTCCAGATAGGCCGGACGCGCATTACGGTAATCAATGTAATAAGCGTGTTCCCAAACATCGCAAGTCAACAAAGGCTTTTGACCGGTCGTTAACGGGCAACCTGCATTGCTGGTGCTAACCAACGCCAAACTACCGTCAGCATTTTGTACCAGCCAAGCCCAGCCTGAACCGAACGTAGTAACCGCGCATTTGGTAAAGTCTTCTTTAAATTTTGCAAATGAACCAAAAGTTGCGTTGATCGCATCGGCTAAAGCGCCGCTAGGTTCGCCGCCCGCATTGGGCGCCAAGCTATTCCAGTAAAAAGTGTGATTCCAGACTTGCGCAGCGTTATTAAAAATACCGCCTGAAGATTTCATGATGATTTCTTCGAGCGACAAACCTTCAAATTCAGTTCCTGGGACCAGGTTATTCAGGTTTGTTACATAAGTTTGATGATGCTTGCCATAATGATACTCTAGGGTTTCTGCAGAAATATGGGGCGCTAATGCATCTTTAGCATAAGGTAAAGCAGGAAGTTCGAAAGCCATGGGATTCTCCTAAATCAAGGTTGTCATAAGGTGTTGAGTGCAAACAGCCGGCAACAAAAAAATACCAAGTGTTTTAATAAACAATTACTTTAGCATTGCTCGCCAATTAAATAAAGCGATAGCACAAGCGGGAAGACGACAAATCCTTAAAATTGCTTAAGCCGACTTCCAGCACCACCCCTTCAAAGATGCCAAACTTTGGATGATTGGTATAAGCTGTTACCCGATGTGCCTAATGTTAAACAATGCTTTTACAGTATTGCAACCTTATATTGCCCTTTATCAATTCCAGTAATGGATACCTGCAAAATCAGTCATCAGCTACGAGGAAGGCCGTGATGATCAGACCGAGTTACGCCAGCGCAGCAATCAAAGAATTTAGCCCGGAAAATCTGTTAGCACGGTTAAAAACCTGTCGAACAAATAACGGCGCCAAAAATATAACCGGGATACGGATTTATGCGCACGACACTTTTTTCCAGGTATTTGGCTAGTCCCGAAAAAATATCAGGTGAGCGGATTGGTCAACATGCCTACGCCATCCAACGCCTGCCAGGCACAGTCTCAATCCGGATTCATGACAGAAGTATTGGATTAATTTGATCAAACCTTTTCTTTTTAGCTCATTTAAATTTAGGGTTACATGCTCGCATTCAGCGTCGTTTGCGAATCACTACCGGCATCACGCCTTGTTTCTCGGCCACGGCCAGGATTCTTTGGCCCGTTGGGATCATCATCCGGCTAAATTGCCGATTTTTAACCCAAACCAAAATACGAAAACTCAGCAATAAAAACACAACTATTGAATAAAACAAAGGTTCGGCCAGATTACCTTTGAGTTGCCAGAAATAATGAACAATTGCCGCGACGGCTGCAATATGAATAAAACGATGCAGTTTTTTCCAGGTTTTACCCATCCGCTTTTTAGCCCATTTAGGCGATGTAAGCGCTAATGAAAAAATAATGAGATAAGCCAGCACCCCAAACCAAATATAGGGACTTTCAATAACATCAATACCGACCATACGCCACATCAGGGCATGATCGACAAGCAAATAGGCCAAGACATGCAAGGTCGCATAAAAAAAAGCGTACAACCCAAGCATTTGCCGATAATCTGTCATACCGCGCCATTTTGTAACGGTTTGAATCGGCGTAATAGCCAGAGTCAAACACAAAAAGCGCAATGACCAATCGCCGAGGCGGATATGCAGTGCTTGAATGGGATTTGACCCTAAATTATCGAAAGCAATATCAATAAACAGCCATAACAAGGGTATTAAACATCCGGCAAGTGCTAATGACCGCAAATTGTTAATTCGTAGAACCATCAGAAAAAATGCCGCAAGTCCATATCGCTATACATTGATGCGACTTGCTCGCCATAGCCGTTAAATAATTCAGTTTGTCGACGCGGGGTAAAAAAACCGCTGCCTAATTGGCGTTCACTGTTTTGACTCCAACGCGGGTGGGCAACCGCCGGATTGACATTAGAGTAAAAGCCGTATTCATTAGGCGCGAATTTATTCCAGGTTGTGATGGGCGGTCGCTTTAATAATTCAATTTTCACAATAGCTTTAATGCTTTTAAAGCCGTATTTCCAAGGCACAACCAATCGCAATGGCGCACCATTTTGCTTTGGCAGCATATCGCCATACATTCCGACCGCCAATATTGCCAAAGGATGCATGGCTTCATCCATGCGCAAGGCTTCAACATAAGGCCATTCCAGCATCGCGTTATTAAGCTGTTTGGGCATGACTTCCGGTTGATGAACAGCGGTAAATTTTACAAAATTGGCCGTCGATAAAGGCTTAAACGTTTTTAATAAACTTCCCAGCGAAAAACCAACCCAGGGCACGACCATTGACCATGCTTCGACGCAACGAAAACGATAGATATGCTCCTGAAGCGTTTGCTGACGTAAAATATCTTCCAAATAATAACGACCCGGTTTTTCCACCTCGCCGCTTATCTCTATAGTCCAGGGATCGGTACGTAACTTTTGCGCCAGACTCGCTGGATCTTTTTTATTGAATGCGAACTCATAATAATTTGTATGATTTTTAATGAGTTCAGCGGGCGTAGGCGTTAAAAACTCAGCGGAAAAGTCGCCTTTGGGCAAATCCGGCCAAACCGATTGATTGTTATCAGCCAATGTCGGCGAAATACCGGCACCTGCAACCATCGTCGCCAACATGGCTTTAATGATTTTCCGTCGCTCCCTAAAGATTAAAGGATCGGTAATCTCACTGGGAGGAATATCTTTTTTTGTTTTAATGATCATCGACAAAGTTACCTAACGGTTAATCAATACAACAAACCCAACGCAGGTCATTTATTATTTTCTACCTTTAGGAATCCAGCCCAATAATTGCCGCACTTTAATTTCAGTAATAAATGCCAGCGAAAATAGTTGTATAAAATTTTCCGCTTCAATTAAATCCAGGCCGATATGCTCAGGAACCAACTCTTTTCGAGTTCCAAAAATTCGATCCCAGATTGACAAAACAATGCCGTAGTTACTATCGTGTTCTGTACGTAATGTGGAATGATGCGTTCGATGTAGTGACGGAGTAATAATGACTTGTGAAATGGCCTCTTCATTGGTAATGCGAAGATTGGCATGATGAAAAAAGATAAAAAACAACTCGATAATCTCGATGGAGAGCACCAAATAAGCATCGACACCAATGACTACAACGAATACAGACTTGTAAATGATTTCCAGCAATAAATCGAAAACGTGAAAGCGAAATCCCGTGGAAACATTAAAACTTTTATCGCTATGATGTACCTTATGAAATCGCCATAGAAACTCGAATTTATGGCTAGCCACATGCCAAATGTAAATGGCCAGATCAAAGAAAGCAAAAGCCAGCAGCCATTTGACCAAGCCGTTATCCAAGCCGGCTAATAAGCCGTAAGATGAAAATTGCTGCGCGACCAGGAATAATGACGATGCTCTCAATACCGTCAAAATCAAGTTATTAATTAAAAATGCGGTGGTATTGGTAACGAATGATTCTTTATTAATTTTATTAGAAAAACTACGATACGGCTTAATCTTTTCGAAGATTAACAACACAATAAAAGCGAGTATGGCAAGGCCGAATAATTCTTCATTAAAAAGCAGGCCATCACTATTATGGGTATTTTCAGCTGCACTCATAAACATACCTTCATGTTTTACACCCTTTTATAAAAGCTTGTTTATTTGTTCGACATGGCGCTCAATAAAGCGTTCAATTCCTTAATTTCATTACTCGCGGTTATCTGTTCGGTTATATCGTACTGCACACCAAGATAATAAATAACCCGTTTTTTTCTATCTAATAATGGCGTTATTTTTAACCTATTATGAAATAGGCTACCGTCTTTTTTATAATTACGTAACGTTACTTCAACGGCTTGATGATTTTTCATGGCCTCAGAAATCTGATTGCGAGCCGGTTGCTCTCTATCATCGCCTTGAAGAAAGCGGCAATTATGCCCGATGATGTCTTCTTGACTATATCCGGTTAAACGTTCGAAGGCTTTATTGGCATATATAATTGGCGAGTCTTCTAAATCCGGATCCGCTAAAGTCACACCGTTAACACATTCATCTAAAATAGCGGAAAGCACTTGCGGAATAAGCCCGCTATCTTTTTCAACAATAAAAGGCATGATTAAACTCCAATGTTTATGATAATTACGAATCTACTCGATATTAATTGCTTTCAGCCGCAATTAAATTTTTGATATTTTCAACCGTATTTTCTGCGCCATCTTCAATGGCGGAACGTATCAGCTTTTCAAAGGGACGCATAAAAACTTCGATTTCTAATAAATCGAAGCGGAAAGTCAAGCGCGTTGCTTGTGTTTGCTCACTGCTTTCCAATAAATAACTGTGTTTATAGGGCTCAGTCAGGCCTTTAAAGATAAGCTTTATAGAGGGTTGATAATCTGTAATTTCAAAAATAGATTCGACTGCAGCGCCATTGTCTTTACGGGTTTGTTTCGCTTTAGCGCCGACAAAAACTTCTTTACCATCCAAGGGTTCGAATTCCACAACTTCTACAGACCATTTAGGATAGTTATCATAAAAATGCTCGCCAATATAAGAAAAGACGTCGTGAATCGGTTTATTGATCTCAATGCTTGCTTCACCCGTAACCGGTTTTGATAAATCAAATGGAAACTTAATTTGCATTGTAAAACCATTCCTTGCTGAGCGTATCGCTCAACTTTATTGTTATTTGGTTTTAATCTACCAGTATAAAAACCAATTACCAACTTTAATAAAAATTAATCACACCCTTTCAAACAATTCAGCAGAACATTGTTAAACCCAATCAGTCAAGCGACACCCTCGCAGCCGTTATCTCTTGGCCGTTAGATCTGCGTAACTGCCCAACCGACTCAAGCACCCTGCCCTGTGCGCTCGCAAAGTCAGTTAATAATTCAGGCCCATATTCCCATGGTTTATTAAGCACCTGCTCCAACGCTTCTATGCATACTTTCAATTCCGACATGGCTAGATTGGCCGCCACACCTTTCATGGCATGGAGAAATCTCAATGCCGAATCCACATCGCCCGCCTGTAAAAAAGCATCCACACGGATCTGTGCATCGCTAAAGCCCTTATAAAACTTCAGCAGTAAGTCATGCAGCAGTCGCTCGTTTCCTACAACATTTTTTAAGCCCTGTTGTATATCAATGCCGGGCAAACATTCCGGCAGTAATGCTGTTTTTTGTTGGCTTGCCTTCGCCAAATAGGAAGCCGGTGTCTTGCGTAATTCCGGCTTGATTAAATCAATCAAGTTTGCCAATAGCTCATCAACGTCTATAGGCTTGGTCACATACCCGTTCATGCCTATGTGCAGACACTTTTCCCTAACATCGTTCATGGCATGGGCCGTCATCGCAATAATCGGCAAATCACTAAATTGCGCTTCAGAACGTATGATGCGGGTTGCCTCATAGCCATCCATGATCGGCATTTCCAAGTCCATTAATACCGCATCAAAATAGCCTGTTCGTATTTTTTGCACCGCATCCCGACCGTCCGAGGCAATGCTGACCTCAAAACCTTCCTGCTCCAGCGTTTCTTTCGCAATCTGCTGATTAATATGATTATCTTCCACCAGCAGCAACTTTGCCCCTTTAATTTGATGCAGCTTTTCGTTTCCCGTCCCTGTACGGCGGACTCGCGAGGGCGGATATTCGTCAAAATCATTTTGATTAAACGCTTCAACAACCGCACTGAACAGCGCCGACGCATGCACCGGTTTAGCAAGGAAGCCATCCAGATTAAGATCTTTTGATCGCTGTACATGTACAACATCCTCCCTGCTATGCGTGGTTACTATGATAATGTGCGGAATACAGGCGATTTCAAGACTGTTTTTAATATGCCGCGCAACCGAAATACCGTCCATTTTGGGTAAATTCCAGTCCATGAGTACAAGCCGATAAGGATCTTCAGCGCAGGCGTTTTCCAACAGCTGAATGGCTTGCTCACCCGTGCTGACGGACGTCACTTGAAAAAAAAGGCTTTCCAAATGCAAGCACAAGGCATTCCGCGATGTCTCGTCGCTATCCACCACTAATGCTTTTACGCCGCGAAAAGCATCATGCGATGCCGAGTATTTTTGACGTACCTCATAGGGTTGCCCAAAGATGGCGGTAAAAATAAAAGTACTCCCCTGCCCTATTTCACTGTTTACCGTAATGGCGCCACCCATCATATCCACCATTCGCTTGCAAATGGCCAGGCCCAGACCGGTTCCGCCGTATTTGCGGGTGGTCGATTTATCGGCTTGATTAAAGGACTGAAATAGCCCGCCTATTTGTTCTGTGGTCAAGCCTATGCCGGTATCCTTAACAGAAAACTCAAGCCTAATTTGATCGGCTCTTTTTGCTTGTTCGGCGCCTTCCGCTAACGCGACTTTAATATCGACATCGCCGCCGCGGCTGGTAAATTTTACCGCGTTGTTGACTAAATTAAGTAACACTTGGCCCAGCCTTAGCGGATCGCCTATCAAATCCGAAGGCACATCGTCGGCGGTAATAAATCGTATCTTCAGGCCTTTTTCTTCCGCTTTGTCACTCATCAAACTGAAAAGATCGTTCAGCACGCCATCCAGATTAAATGCGATCGTTTCCAGCTCCAGCTTCCCGGCTTCGATTTTGGAGAAATCCAGAATATCGTTAATGATCCCGAGTAATGCGCGTGAAGAAATCTGAACCTTGGTCAAATAATCCTGCTGTTTTGCAGTCAGGTCCGTCTGCAAAGCCAACCGGGTCATACCGATGATCGCATTCATCGGCGTCCGGATTTCATGACTCATCATCGAAAGAAACTCTGATTTGCTTTTATCGGCCGCAATGGCCTGATCTCGCGCCTCGGCCAATTCGGAGGTGCGGTTTATTACTTTTTGCTCTAACGTCCGACTGTATTCTTCAAGCTTATCGTAAGAAATCTTCAGATTCCGGGCCATTTGAGAAAACGCTGTCGTTAGCGCCCCGATTTCGCCATCCGGGTGAATTTTTTTAACATTGTCGCTGACCGCAAAATTACCTTGAGCCAACTCATTTGCCAATCGGGTCAAGTGCATTAGCGGCCTGGACAGACGCTCAGACACGAACAATACGATACACGCGCCAATCAGGATAAAAATGGCTGCGGTTATTAATAGCCGCGTTATCATTTCGCCGATTTGACTAATACTCTCCTCTCGGGAATTAACAATCTCCTGATTAAGGAGATCCAGGGAAAAACCCAGCCGGAGAACGCCCCAAGGCCTTGCACTCACTTGAATCGGCATGATAAATTCCATAAAGGATTCACCGTTGCTTACATACTCATTCACCGTTGCCGTCTTTTGACCCGCCGCAAACAAGTCCTCTTTTTCGGATAAAATCCCCATTTCCAACTGCGGCTTTAGCGTATGAATATATGCCCTCCCTGAGGCTTGCATTAATATGATGTAACGAAGCTCTTTATTTTCCTGCACCGCATTTCTTAACTGGTCGGCAACCAGGGAAAGGTTGACGGAAGCGATGCCATTCTTAACTTGACCGGATAAATTACCGGATAGAATCTGCCCTCTATCGATTAACCGTCCTTTCATCAGCGCAATGCGCTTTTCCAGTTCCTTCTCGAACACATCTTTTTGAAACTCAATCTGAATAAAGGTTAACAGCATCAACAAGGCGATAATTAAACCCACCATCGTAACGAGCAGCTTTCTAAAAATACTTCGCTTAACCATTTTGCTTAAACTCAAGATTGTATTGGGGGGATTTATTTTGATTACTTGCGCTTGCTTCTGACGGCATTATAAATCCAACTTTAAAAGCAGCCTGATTAATTGCACCGTTTCGGTTATTCTGTCAGCCATTTAATAAATCTCTCGAAGACACGAAGTTTTTATCTTGATTTTTCTTCGTATGCTTCGTGGTTTTATGCTTTAAGCCCCGGTAGACCGAAATGACAAAACCACTTTTATTGTGCTTCGAACCGATCGCAGACTCGAATGCCGAGATATTGATTCTGGGCAGCATGCCGGGACAGGAGTCTTTGGCGGCGAGTCAGTATTATGCGAATCGACGCAATGCCTTCTGGAAAATCATGGCGCAATTGCTTGGGTTTGATCCGGACGCTGCATATGAAGATCGGCTACACGCGCTGAAAACAGCCCGCATCGCACTCTGGGATGTGTTGCAATCCTGTACGCGAGTCGGCAGCTTGGACGCAAAAATTGACAGCGGCTCCATCACTGTAAATGACTTTCAGAGCTTCTTTCGTACGCACGACAAGATCCATGCGGTGTTCTTCAACGGGGCAAAGGCGGAGTCGGCGTACCGGCAGTATGTTTTGCCTACCATCAGCACCGCTGCTGTCAGCTACATGCGTCTCCCATCGACCAGTCCGGCGCATGCCTCTCTTTCCTATGAACAAAAACTTCATGTCTGGAGGACAGCGTTGAACGCTGTCGACCGGAATAAGCCTGTTTGAGCGGCAGCACGCTTATCCCCAGCCTACGCTATTTCTTTTTGAAATAAAAAACCTGCTTATTGGATTCTCTTATCAATTGAATAATTTGATGCCCGGTCTGGTCGGCATAAACGCCAAAATCCAAGTGCGCCGCCGGATCGGTTGCGATCACTTTGACGACATCGCCGCTGGCCATGTCCATCAAGGCTTTTTTCAGGCGCAACAAGGGTAATGGACAATTCAAACCGCTGGCATCTACTTCCAGGTTAAATTCGATCATAGGTTTATTTTAAGTTTTCTCAACTAAGTTTGGTGCGCTTATAATACCATCCTCTTTTAAATCCAAGAATCATCATAACTAAATGGATTATTTCCCTGTATTTTTAAAGCTTAAAGACCAGCCTTGCCTGGTTGTTGGTGCGGGCGAAATCGCCGCCCGGAAAATTGAATTGTTGGCACGAGCCGGTGCAAAAATCACTGTGATAGCCAGGGAGATAAGCCCCACGGTATTAAGCCTGCAAGCGACGCATAACTTAACGCTGCTGCAAAAGTCATTCTCCCCTGCCGATCTTGGCGAATTCAGGCTGGTGGTATCGGCAACCGATAATACGGAGACCAATTGCCTGGTTGCCAAAACGGCGACGGACCAAAATATCCCTGTCAATGTGGTCGATAATCCCGAGTTGTGCAGCTTCATTTTTCCGGCCATTATCGATCGCTCGCCGATTATTGCCGCAGTATCATCAGGGGGTGCCGCACCGGTGTTGGCCCGATTGCTCAGGGCTAAAATAGAAACCGTGATTCCTCCCGCCTACGGCCGCCTTGCCGGTCTGGCCGACCAGTTCAGGGATAAGGTCAAACAGCATATTAAGCAACCGGCGCAACGCCGGATCTTCTGGGAAAATGTCTTGCAGGGCTCAATCGCTGAACTGATCTTCTCCGGCAAGGAACAGGAGGCCGAACAGCAATTGGAACAAACCCTGCTCAAACAAAAACAAAACCCTAACCTCGGCGAAGTCTATCTGGTTGGCGCAGGCCCCGGCGCGCCTGATTTGTTGACTTTCCGCGCGCTACGGTTGATGCAACAGGCCGATGTCGTTGTCTATGACCGGCTGGTTTCGCCGGAAATTCTCGATTTGGCTCGCCGGGATGCCGAAAAGATTTATGTCGGTAAACAACGGCAGTATCATGCGCTGCCTCAGGAATCCATCAATACCCTGTTGGCCGATTTGGCTAAAGCGGGAAAACGGGTGGTGCGCTTAAAAGGCGGCGACCCTTTTATATTCGGCCGCGGCGGTGAAGAAATTGAAACATTGATGCAGCAAGGCATTAATTTTCAGGTCGTTCCCGGCATTACCGCCGCATCCGGCTGTGCGACTTACTCGGGCATTCCGCTGACCCATCGCGACCATGCCCAATCCTGCACTTTTGTCACCGGGCACCTGAAAGATAATTCCGTCAATTTAAACTGGACGCAACTTGCAGCGCCTAATCAAACCATCGTCATCTATATGGGACTGGCCGGTCTGGAAAAAATCTGCCAGTCTTTAATTGCGCACGGCAGTCCCAAAGATTTACCTATTGCCCTTGTTCAACAAGGCACCACGTCCAACCAGCGGGTGATTACCGGCACCCTGGAGACATTACCGGACAAAGTTGCCGGTCAGGACATCAAGCCGCCCACTTTGATTATTATCGGCACGGTAG
>Ga0208518_100181_pt1 | contig 25029 bp, 27 predicted proteins | sample LakWasM127_HOW14_2_FD_183937 | JGI IMG/M metagenome (GOLD analysis project Ga0208518, IMG submission 183937) | Freshwater sediment methanotrophic microbial communities from Lake Washington under simulated oxygen tension - Sediment Metagenome... | ecosystem: Environmental > Aquatic > Freshwater >...
AGGATTTTTAGCCAGCAGTCAAAAGATTTTGAAAATCTTCCGCCGCATACCCCCTGCCCCCCCCTCCACTTGCCACCATCGCCTCTCGGCTCAGGCCGCGTTCAGCGGAGCCTGTGATTGTAGTACGAAAAACCGTTGTTGCGACGTTCCCGGCGGAATTCTTAGCTCCGCCCGGCGAGCCGCGACACGACCGCGGAGCCGTCGGTATAGCAGGCTTGCCGATAATCCAGCCATGGCACTCATCACCCTCTCCGACGCGCAGCTTGCCTTTGGGCACGTCGCCCTGCTCGACCACGCAAATTTTTCCTTGGAAGCGGGCGAGCGCGTCGGCCTCATCGGGCGCAACGGCGCTGGGAAATCATCCCTCCTGAGAATCCTGGAGGGCACCCGCCTGCCCGACGATGGCACGCGGCATGTCCAACGAGGGATACGCTTGGCTTTCGTGGCGCAAGAACCTGTGCTGAAAGCCGGTGGCACGGTGTTCGATTGCGTCGCTGAAGGCCTCTCTTCCATCGTCGCGCTGCTGGAGCGTTACCAGGCCGCCGCGCCGGGCGACGATCTCGATGCCTTGCAAACTCAGATCGAAGCGCAGGATGGCTGGGCCTGGCAGCAGCGCGTCGCCGAGACCTTGGAGCGCCTCCACCTGGACGGCTCCGCGCGCGTTGGCGATCTCTCCGGCGGCAACAAAAAGCGCGTGGCCCTCGCCCAGGCCTTGGTGACGCGCCCGGATGTCCTGCTGCTGGACGAACCCACCAACCACCTCGACCTCGACTCGATCGAGTGGCTCGAAGGGCTGTTGCGCGATTTCAAAGGCAGCATTGTCACCATCACGCACGACCGCACGTTTCTGGACCGCGTGGCCTCCCGCATTGTCGAGCTGGACCGCGGCCGGCTGCTTTCCTACCCGGGGAATTTCTCGCAATATGTGGCGCAAAAGGAAGCGCAAATGCAGCAGGAGCGCGTCTTAGCGGCGAAGGCCGACAAGCTGCTGGCCCAGGAGGAAGTCTGGATCCGCAAAGGCGTGGAGGCGCGCCGCACGCGCAGCCAAAGCCGCATCGCCCGGCTGGAAGCCCTGCGCCGCGAGCATGCCGGGCGGCGCGATGCCATGGGCAGCGTCAAGCTGGATATCTCATCGGGATCGCAGAGCGGCAAACTGGTCGCGGAACTCACCGATGTCAGCAAGCGCTACGGAGGCGCGCCCATCGTCCAGGGCTTCAGCGCGACCATACTGCGCGGCGACAAGGTCGGGCTCATCGGGCCGAACGGCGCCGGGAAGACCACCTTGCTCAAGCTGATCCTGGGGGAAATCGCCCCAGACAGCGGAACGGTACGCCAAGGCGCACGCAACCAGGTGGCCTATTTCGACCAGATGCGCCAAGGCGTGGACCTGGACGCCACCCTGGAAGACTTCATCAGCCCCGGAAGCGAATGGATCGAGATCGGTCAGGAGCGCAAGCACGTCATGAGCTACCTGGGCGACTTCCTGTTCGCCCCGGCCCGGGCGCGCTCCCCGGTGCGCTCGCTTTCGGGGGGCGAGCGCAACCGCTTGTTCCTGGCACGCCTATTTGCCCGGCCGGCGAACGTGCTGGTGCTGGACGAGCCGACCAACGACCTCGATATCGAAACCCTGGACCTGCTGGAAGAGCTGCTGCAAAACTACGACGGCACGGTGTTCCTGGTCAGCCACGACCGCAGCTTTCTCGACAATGTGGTCACGAGCACGATTGCCTTCGAAGGCAACGGCGTCTGGCGCGAATACGAAGGGGGCGTGCGCGACTGGCTGGTGCAATCAGCCAGGGCGCGCGAGTTGGCGAAACCGGCCGCCGGGCCCGCCGGGGCATCAGCCGGCAAAAATTTGAATGAAAAAGACCTCCAGCGCTTATCTGGAGCGGATAGTTCGCTATTAAAAAAGAAGCTCAGCTACAAAGACCAGAGAGAACTTGACGGCTTGCCCGAGCACATTGCGGCGCTCGAAGCGGAGCAGCGCGCGCTTCAGGCGGAGTTGGCCGACGGCGCGCTCTACCAAACCGACAGTGCGCGAGCGGTAGCGCTGCAGCGGCGCGACACGGAAATCGAGGACGCCTTGATGGCCGCGCTCGAGCGCTGGGAAAGCCTCGCCGGCTGAGCCGGCACTGCGCTCAGATGCGGTGGTGGACGCGGTCTGCGCCAGCGCGCAGGCGCGCCACCAGAGCGGGGGCGATGGCCTGCAGGGGAAGCACCTCGTCGGCCGCCCCGCGGGCGATCGCCTCGCGCGGCATGCCGAAGACAACGCAGCTCGCCTCGTCCTGAACGAAGTTGTAGCTGCCGGCGTCTTTCATCTCGCGCATCGCGGCCGCGCCGTCGGCGCCCATTCCGGTCAGCATGATGGCCAGGGCATTGCGGCCCGCATGGGCAGCGCCGGACTTGAACAGCACTTCCACCGACGGCTTGTGCCGGTTGACCGGTGGACCGTCGTCCACCACGGCGACATAGTTGGCACCGCTGCGCCCGACGTGGAACTGCGTCCCCCCCGGCGCGATATAGGCGTGGCCGGGCAACAGGCGCTCGCCGTTGCTGGCTTCCTTGACGCGGATCTGGCACAGACCATTGAGGCGCGCCGCGAAACTCGTGGTAAAGCCAGCCGGCATGTGCTGGGTGATGACGATTGCCGGCGAATCCGCCGGCAGGTGCACCAGTATGGCCTTGATGGCTTCGGTCCCGCCCGTGGACGCGCCGATGAAGACGAGTTTTTCCGTGGACAAGCGCCCCAACAGGCCGGCCGGCGCACCCGAGGCGGCTGCGGCGTCGGGCTGCGCCCCCCCCTCGCCCCCTCCAGCCGGCTGCGCCAAGCGGCGCACCTTGGCGACCGCGGCCACGCGGATCTTGTCGACGATCTGTTGCGACAACTCCTTGAGGCCGCTGGCGACACCGACGCGGGGCTTGGCGACGAAATCCACCGCGCCAAGCTCCAGTGCCTTCATGGTGACCTCTGCGCCGCGCTCGGTCAGCGTCGAGATCATCACTACCGGTGTGGGGCGCAGGCGCATCAGCCTGCCGAGGAAGTCGATCCCGTCCATGCGCGGCATCTCGACATCGAGCGTGATGACGTCGGGGTCGTGTTCCCGGATGAGCTCGCGCGCGATGAGCGGGTCGTTGGCGGTTGCCACGCATTCCATGTCGGACTGACGGTTGATGATTTCCGACAGCAGACTGCGCACCAAGGCGGAGTCGTCCACCACCACGACGCGTATTTTCTTGTTCATATCCTGCACGCCACGTCAGAAGAGATCGATCGAGCCGCCCGAAGTCACTTGAACCACCGTCTGCACATTTCCACCGCGTTCCTGGGCAATCAGCGCCTCCGGGTGCGCATGGGCGAGCCGCTTGACCATGGCCTTGCCGGTCACGGGAAAGAAACACACCTTGCGCGGATAGATGTCCAGCACATCCTCCGATACCACCGGGATCCGCTCGGTCTGGAGGTAGTTCACGACGAACGCCGTATTGCGCTCGCCCACGTTCATGGTGGTGAAACCATGCATCACCTGCGCGCCACCGAATATCTTGGCCTGCATGGTTTCGCGCCGTGCGCCCAGCTTGAGCATTTCATTGATCAGCAATTCCATGGCGTAGGAGCCGTATCGCCCGGAAACATCCGTGGAGTCGCCGTCGGGCAGCATGAAATGATTGATGCCGCCCACGCGCATGCGGCTGTCCCAGATGCAGGCTGCAATGCAGGAGCCGAGCACCGTCGTGATCACCAGATTCTCGTTGGCGACAAAGTATTCGCCGGGCAGAACCTTGACGGCGTTGTATTGGAAATGGTGGTCAAAGTAAAAGAATGAAGCGAGCCCCGGCTTCTTGGGCCGGGACTTGAGTTCTTCCAAGGACGACTCAGGAGCCGGTCCATGGGCACCACCGTAGATATCCGGCGCCAGCGGTGCGATGCGCGGGGCCCGCCGCCGTTCCGGCGCCCCGCCGCCCGGCATGCCGGTGGCGGAAGTGCCGCTGGGGAAAGATTTTTGGGGAATCATGCGAATAGGAATGCTACGGAGTTGCGAGCGGCTCAGCGGCGCTCATAAACGGTTTTCCCATGCAGGGAAAACAGGTCGCGTGATTCGCTGAAGTTCTCGGCATGCCCGACGAACAGCATGCCTCCGGGCTTGAGTACCCGATGAATTTTTTCGAGTACGCGGCGCTGCGTTGGCGCATCGAAATAAATCATGACGTTGCGGCAAAAAACCACGTCGAAGGGCTCGCGAAAAGGCCAGTCGTCGCGGATCAAATTCACACTGATGAATTCGATGGCGCGGGTCAACTCCGGTTTGACGCGCGCCAGCCCGGCATTCGCCCCCTTCCCGCGCAGAAAAAACCTTTGCACCCGCTCCGGCGTTAGCCCCTTGAGATTCTCGATCCGGTACACCCCTTGCGCCGCCGTTGCCAGGACACGCGAATCGATATCGCTGGCGACCAGTTTGAATGCGGCGTTCGCGCCCAGGGTTTCAAAGGCCGTCATGACGATGGAATAGGGTTCTTCTCCGGTAGAGGCTGCGTTGCACCACACACGCCATGCCGTGCCCGGCGCACCACTGCGCAGGTGCCCGGCAAGAATGTCGAAATGGTGTTGTTCGCGAAAGAAGGCGGTGAGGTTGGTGGTCAGGGCATTGATGAATTCCTGCCACTCACCGCCGTCGTGCTGCTCCAACCATCCCAGGTATTCATGAAAGCTGCTGTGGCCCGTCTCGCGCAAGCGCCGCGACAGGCGGCTGTACACCATCGCATGCTTGCCATCGTGGAGGCTGATGCCCGCGCGCTGGTAGATGAGCGATTGCACACGCGTGAAATCCGCCTCGGTCCAGACGAACTCCCGCCCTTGAGCGAGCGGGCCCGACGCCTGAGCAACTTCAACCATGGGCGACTTCATCCGACTGTTTCCGAGCAGAGTCTTTCCGCAGCAACACAACAAGTTGGGCGCCGGTGCCGGCGAGGAGCGGTCTCAGACCTGGCCCGCCGTCATTCCGCTGTTGCCAGGCCCATGTCTGCGTTGGACATCAGTTTTTCTATATCGAGCAGAATCAGCATTCTTTCGTTGACCGATCCCAGGCCGAAAATGCATCCGCTGTCAATGGAACTCTCGATGTCGGGTGCGGCCTGAATGTTCTCGGGTGCTATTTCCATCACATCGCTAACGGAATCCACCACGATGCCTACCACCCTGTCGCGCAGGCTCAGGATGATGACCACCGTGAAGGCGTCGTAGTTCGCGGATTCACAATTGAACCGGATCCGCATGTCGACGATGGGAACGATGGTTCCCCGCAGGTTCACCACGCCTTTGATGAATTCGGGGGAATGCGCAATGCGGGTAGGCGGCTCGTAACCGCGGATCTCCTGCACCTTCAGAATATCGATCCCGTACTCTTCCTTTCCCAGCCGGAACGTCAGGTACTCGCGCGCGCCCGGCGATGTGGTGGCGCCGCTCTTTTCGTTGATATTCATAGCGTTCTCCTTACAAAAGGTGCCCGGCCACGCTCAGTGGCGAGCCCGGCGCACCATGCTGCTGGTATCTAGAATCAAGGCCACCTTTCCGTCGCCCAGAATGGTGGCGCCGGAAACATTGGGAACCTTGCGGTAATTGGATTCGAGGTTTTTCACCACCACTTGGTGCTGGCCGAGCAATTCGTCCACCAAGAGTGCGATCCGGCTTCCATCCGACTCGACCACTACCATGATGTTGCTCGATTTCTCCGAGCTGTCGCGGGGAATCTGGAAGATCTTTTCCATGGCGATGACGGGCATGTATTCGTCGCGCACCTTGACGAGACGGGAGCCCTGGGCGACGGTATTCACATCGTCGTTGTTCACCTGGAACGACTCCACCACCGAGGAAAGCGGCAGGATGTAGACCTCGTCGCCCACGCCCACCGACATGCCATCCATGATGGCGAGGGTCAGCGGCAGGCGAACGGCGACCCGCATCCCGTAGCCTTCCGACGAATCCACCTCCACGCTGCCGTTGAGCGCCGCGATGTTCTTCTTGACCACATCCAGGCCCACGCCCCGGCCGGAAACGTCGGTGACCACGTCCGCCGTGGAGAACCCGGGCGCGAAGATCAGCTGCCACACGTCGGCGTCGGGCATCTGGTCGGACACGTCCATGCCGCGCTCGCGCGCCTTGCGCAGGATTTTTTCGCGCGACAGGCCCCGGCCATCGTCCTTGACCTCGATGACGATGGAACCACCCTGGTGCGATGCCGAGAGCGTGATGGTGCCGTGTTCCGGCTTGCCCTTGGCCAGGCGCTCGGCGGGCATTTCGATGCCATGGTCCCCACTGTTGCGCACCAGGTGCGTCAGCGGGTCGGTGATCTTTTCCACCAGCCCCTTGTCCAGTTCGGTGGCTTCGCCGAGCGTCACCAGGTCCACCTTCTTGCCCAGCTTGTTCGCCAGGTCGCGCAGCATGCGCGGAAACCTGCTGAACACGATGGACATCGGAATCATGCGGATGGACATGACCGATTCCTGGAGATCGCGCGTGTTTCGATCGAGATCGGCCAGGCCGGCAAGCAGTTGCTGGTAGACCGCCGTATCCAGGTCGCGGCTGTTCTGCGCCAACATCGCCTGGGTGATAACGAGTTCGCCTACCAAGTTGATCAATTGATCGACCTTGTTGACCGCCACCCGAATCGTGGTGGACTCCACATGGGCTTGCGCGCCGCCTTTCGCATCCGTCGCCTTGGCGGGAGTCGCCTTGTGGGCGGCGGGCGTGGGGCTTTCCGCTGCAGCAGCCTGCGCGGCCCGGGTGGGCGCAGCTGCGCCCGGCGAGCCGGGGGCGTCGGGGAAGAACCCGTAGGGCACTTCCTCGGTGGCATCGGATGCGGCGGCGATGTCGCCACCCGCCAGGACGGAAATGTGCACTTGTTCCTTCGCCACGTGGAACGCGAACAGATCCAGCAGATCGTCGTTGCTGGCGCTGGTCGTTACCCGGAAGTTGCGGCAGGAAGTGTCTTCGCTGGCGGCGTCGGAAATCGTTCCGAGCCCTGGAATGTCTCGGAAAAGCTCCTTGATCACGTCGGCGCTGCTCAGGTCTTCAAGCGGCCCCACGCGCACCATCAACTCCCGCTCACCGGAAGCTGCGGTCGGCGCAGGCTGGGACGCGACCGGCGGCGTCTGGGCAGCCGGCGCGGCCGCTGCTGGGGGCTTGGGCTCGGGGCGCTCGGCGGGGGCCTCGGGAACCCTCCCCGACGCGAGCTCGGAAATCCTGCGCACCAGATCGGCGGTCGAAGGCGCTTCCCCCTGCTCGCCCGCCTGGTGCCGGGCAAGCAGGCTGCGGGAGGCGTCCGCAGATTCAAGCAATACGTCCACCATCTCGGGCACCGGTGTCAGCTCGTGGCGCCGCAGCTTGTCGAGCAGCGATTCCATGTGGTGCGTCAGCTCGGCGACGTCTGCAAAACCAAAAGTGGCGGCACCGCCCTTGATCGAATGGGCGCAGCGAAAAATGCCGTTCAATTCCTCGTCGTCGGCATTTTCCAGCGAGAGGTCGAGCAGGATCTGCTCCATCTGGTCGAGGTTCTCACCCGCTTCCTCGAAGAAGATTTGGTAGAACTGGGACAGATCGAAATCTGCGCCGCCTTCTGCGTGCATTTCAGCCATGACGCGCTCCTGCCGGTCGAAAAGCGTGGTACTGGGGTTTCATGGCATCACCTTGCGGATCACTTCTATCAGCCGGTTGGGATCAAACGGCTTGACCAGCCAACCGGTGGCGCCGGCCGCGCGCCCTGCCTGCTTCATCTGGTCGCTCGATTCGGTCGTCAAGATCAGGATGGGCACCGTCTTGAACTTCGGGTGCTCGCGCAGCTTGCGCGTCAGGCCGATGCCGTCCAGGCGGGGCATGTTCTGGTCCGCCAGCACCAAATCAATGTCGTGCGTCTGGGCCTTCTCGTACGCGTCCTGGCCGTCGACCGCCTCCACCACGTGGTAGCCCGCGCCGGTGAGAGTGAAAGCCACCATCTTCCGCATGGACGGCGAGTCATCAACGGCAAGAATCGATTGCATAAGTGCTCCAACGAACTAAATAGTGAAAATCGGTACGGGCTTAGAACAGATCGACCGAACCCGCATCCATCTCGCTTTGCGTGACGGGGTTGGGGCGATCGGGCGCCATGTCGGCAAAGGAAGCGGCTTCTTCGCCTTCTTCGGTTCCCATGGCCTCGGCCGCCAATTGAAAGGCGCAGGCTTGCAACACCTTGGTGGTGTGCCAAATGAGTTGGGAGGCCATGTCCTGGAATTGCAGCTCCACCACCGCGCTGCGCAAGGCCTGTTGCACGGTCTGGAGCTCGGGCGAATCCTGCGTCAGGGTAGCGCTCAGGGCTTCATGGGCTTCGCCAAAGCGTTCGAGCAGGTTGTCGGTGGCATGGCTGAGCAGACCTTCGAGCCGGTGCAGGTCGTGCATCACCACGAGCAACGAATCCTGCAGTTCGGCCGCGACCATGACGGGCAGATGCACCGCCGGACCCTTGGTCGGCTCTGAAACTGGTGGCATGGGGCTCATCCTCCATCGTGAACGACATGACTTCCGAATCCATTGACACGCCCTCACGCTCGCATCGAGTTGGCAATCGCTAACAATGCCTGTATTGGAGGCGAGAAGACAGGCCTTCCCAACCGGGCAAACACGCTTGTTTGTTCCAATTTGTATCCTATGATAGCTTGCTTATGGCACCTGTTGAACACACGTTGCCACTGCGCATTCTCCATTTGGAAGACTCGCTGGCCGACCACCGGCTGACTGCGCGTGCCCTGCGCGATAGCGGCATGCAGGTCGCGCTGTGCCATGTGGACACGCTCGCGGATTTTGCGGCGGCATTGGCCGACAACGCGTTCGACGCGCTGCTCGCGGATTACCAACTGACCGGTTTTACCGCATTGGACGCGTGGCAGCTTGTGGCGGATGCACCACGCGCACCGCCCTTCATCCTGCTCTCGGGGGCCATTGGCGAAGCCGCAGCGGTCGACGCGATTCGTCTGGGAATGGCCGATTACGTCCTGAAGGACCAGCTTTTCCGGCTGCCGCACGTCATTTCCCGTGCCTGCGAAGTCCACCACGCACGTCGGCAACGCGCGCTTGCCGCCGAAGAGCTGGCCCGCTCCCAGGCGAACCTGGCGCAACTGACCGAACACCTGCAGGAATCCATCGAAGCCGAGCGCGCCGCCATCGCGCGCGAGATCCACGACGACATCGGCGGCGCCCTAACGGCCATCCGCTTCGACCTCGCCTGGCTGGAACGCCACGCCACCGACGCAGCCATGACCCGGCACGCCCAAGCGGCCACCGAGATGCTGCAGCACGCGCTCGGGGCGAGCCAGCGCATCATGAAGAGCCTGCGCCCGCCGGTGCTGGACCAAGGGCTGGCCGCCGCGCTCGAATGGCTGGCGCAGGATTTCGAGCGGCGCACCAGCATCCCGGTGCAGCTGGCCTGCTGCCTGGGTACCGGACCGCTGTCCCGGCAGCTGGAACTCGTTGCCTACCGCACCGCGCAGGAAGCACTGACGAACATTTCAAAACACGCAGCCGCAAGCCATGCCCGCATCGAGCTCTCCGACGCGGAAGGCGTGCTCACCCTGGAAGTGAGCGATGATGGCTGCGGCATGGCCGCCGACGCGCGCAACAAGCGGCAAAGCTTCGGCCTGATCGGCCTCGCCGAACGTGCCAAGACAGCCGGTGGCTGGCTCGATGTGAGCAGCCGGCCCGGCCTGGGAACCTCCATCATTCTTTCGGTGCCGCTCCATTCCGACGCCCACCCATGATCCACGTAGTGCTTTGTGACGACCACGCGCTGGTGCGCCGCGGGATCCGCGACACCCTGGAAGAAGCCGGCGACATCGAGATCACCGGCGAAGCGGGCAGCTACTCGGAACTGCGCGAAGTGCTGCGCAGCGCCGTGTGCGACGTGCTCCTGCTCGACCTGAACATGCCGGGCCGCAGCGGGCTGGAGGTGCTGGGTGCGCTGCGCGAGACCCACCCGCACATCCGGGCGGTGGTGGTGTCCATGAACCCTGCGGACCAGTACGCCGTGCGCTGCCTGCGCGCCGGCGCACACGGCTACGCGAGCAAGGCGGCCGACCCGGTGGTGCTGATCGATGCCGTGCGCGTCGTCGCCCAGGGGCGCAAATACCTCACCGCAGACGTAGCACAGATGTTGGCCGAGAGCATCTCCGAGCCGGCGCGCGAGGCCGCGCACAGCGCGTTGTCGGAACGGGAATTGCAGACCCTTCTGAAGATTGCCTCGGGCCGGCGCCTGTCGGAGATCGCTGAGGAACTGATGCTGAGCCCGAAAACCGTCAGCGTGTACCGCGCCCGTGTGCTTGAAAAGCTCAAGCTCTCCAACAACGCCGAACTGACGGCGTACGCCATACGCAACGACCTGGTGTAGCGGCGGCTCAACGCCGGGCAATGAACAAATCCATCGCCTGCTGCATGAGGGTCATCATGGGCTGCTCGAGCATCGGCAGCGTGGCCGTGATGCCCAGCAGGCCCACAGTGAGCGTCACCGGAAACCCCACCGCATAAATGTTCATTTGCGGCGCCACGCGGGAAATGATGCCCAGCGTCAGGTTGACGAACAGGAGCAGCGCAATCATCGGCAAGGCGATCCACAGGGCGCTCGAGAACAGCGAGGCGCCCAGTTCGTAGAGCCGCATCTGGCCGACCGCCGCAAAGAAGTGGCTGTCCACGGGAAAACGGTCGAAGCTCTCGACCACCGCCATCAGCACCATGAGGTGGCCGTTGATGACGACGAAAAACAAGGTCGCGATATGGCCGAAGAACCGCGCCACCGCACTCACCTGCGCGTTGCTCGCCGGATCGAAGAAGGAGGCGAAGTTGAGCCCCATCTGCAATCCGATCACTTCGCCGGCAAGTTCCACCGAGGCAAAGACCAGGCGCACGGCAAACCCTATGGCCAACCCGATCAATACCTGCTGGGCCACCGCCCCGAGCGCATCGGGCCCGTTGAAGGGCACCTGGGGCTGATCCCGCAGCACCGCCTGCGCGCACAGCGCGATGAAAAACGCGAGGCCGATGCGCACCCGCACCGGAATGGCGCGCATGGAAAACACGGGCGCCACCGAGAACACCGCCAGCACCCGCAGAAAAGGCCACAGAATGGGCGAGAGCCAGGCGGCGATCTGGGCTTCGGAAAAGGTGAACATGCCGGGGCACGCTCAACCGACGACGCTGGGAATCGATTCGATGGTGCGGCGGATGAAATCCACCAGGGTGCTGACCATCCAGGGGCCGGCAAGCGCGAACACCGCCACCGCGGCAACCAGCTTGGGAACGAAGGCGAGCGTCGCCTCGTGAATTTGCGTGACCGCCTGGAAGATGCTCACCAGCAAACCCACCGCCATGACGACGCCCAGCACCGGCATGGCGATCATCAGCAGCAGCGTGAGCGCGTCGTGGCCCACCGTGAGGACGAATTGCGGAGTCATGCGCCTGCTCCCCTGGCCGTTTCTTGCCCGGCCATCACGTGACGAAGCTCGCAGCGAGCGAGCCGATAAGGAGGTTCCAGCCGTCCGCCAGGACGAACAGCATCAGCTTGAACGGCAGCGCCACCAGGACCGGGGACAGCATCATCATGCCCAGCGACATCAGGATGCTGGAGACCACCATGTCGATCACCAGGAAGGGGATGAAGATCATGAAGCCGATCTGGAACGCCGATTTGAGCTCGCTCGTCACGAAGGCGGGGACTAGCACCCGCAGCGGCGCAGTCTCGGCCGTGGCCGAGGCGTCCAACCGTGCCAGGCGCGCAAACAGCGAAAAATCGGACTGGCGCGTCTGCTTGAGCATGAACTCGCGCATCGGCGCTTCGGCCTTGGCCGCCGCTTCCTCGAAACCGATCGCGTTGGTGGTGTAGGGCACGTAGGCTTCTGCGTACACACGGTCAAGCGTCGGCCCCATGACGAACAGCGTGAGGAACAGCGACAGCCCGATGATCACCTGGTTGGGGGGTGCCGATTGCGTGCCGAGCGCCTGCCGGAGCAGAGACAACACGATCACGATGCGCGTGAAGCCGGTCATCATCAGCAGGACGGCGGGCAGGAAAGACAGCGCCGTAAAGAACAGCAAGGTCTGGATCGGCACCGAATAGCTGTTGCCCCCCGGTCCCGAGCCCACTACCAGCGGCAGGGAGGCGCCGGCCCCCTGCTGGGCGTACGCCGCGCCCTGGACGAGCGCGCCGCCCAGCAGCAGGAGCGCCAGGCGCCAGCGGACGGGGCCGAACTCAGCCATGCGCCGCGTCCTCGGGCCGGCCCGCCACCGCGGGGGCAGGCGCAGCGCCATCGCCGCGCGTCGCTTGCGCCATGGCCAGCGAAAACCCATCCGTCGTGGGCGCGGCGGCCTGCGCCACCTGGGTGTGCAGGCACTGGATGCTTTGGGGCGTGACGCCCAGCACCAGGGTGGTGCGCTCGCCCTCGCCGCCCAGTTCCACCGTGACAACGCGCTGGTGCGGCCCCACGGCAATCGCCGAAAGTATCCGCGGCGCCGATGCCGAAGCGGCTCCAACGCGCCCGTGGCGCTGCTGCATGCGGCGCACCAGCCACGGCAACGCCGCCATCCCGGCGACGAAGAGCAGCACCAGCAGCAGGGTTCGCGTCATCCCTGGCCCCGGCTGACCCGGCGCAATCGCTCGGAGGGCGTGACCACGTCCGTCAGGCGGATGCCGAACTTGTCGTTCACGACCACCACCTCGCCTTGCGCAATGAGGTAGCCGTTGACCAGCACGTCCATCGGTTCGCCGGCCAGGGCGTCCAGCTCCACCACCGAACCCTGGGCGAGCTGCAGGATGTACTTGATCGGCACCTTGGTGCGGCCGAGTTCGACCGACAGCTGGACGGGGATGTCCAGCACCATGTTGATGTCGTTCGCCGGTGCGTCGCCGGCGGAAAAGGGCCGCGCGGTATCGCCGCTGAGCGGTCCGCCCTGCTCCGGGTCGGATGCGGGGGTGGACGACTTCTGCTCTTCCAGCGCCTCGGCCCAGCCGGCGAACGGGTCGCCCGCGTCGTCTTCCGGGGGGGTGTTTTCAGTTGACATTCTTGTCCCTCATCCAGTTTTGGTCGGCGCTGCGCAGGCACTCTTCGATGCGGATGGCGTACTTGGAGTTGTGCGTGCCGTACTGGCACTCAAACACCGGCACGCCGCCGATCGAGGCACGGATGCGCGGCTCGCGATCGAGTTCGATGAAATCGCCCGGCTTCATGGCGAGCAGCTGCTCCACGGTGGCGTCGGCGCGCGCCAGCTCGGCCACCAGGGTCACTTCGGCGGCCTGGATCTCGCGCGTCAGCACACGCACCCAGCGGCGGTCGACCTCGATGGAATCGCCCTGTGTAGAGGAATACAGCACGTCGCGGATGGGCTCCAGCGTGGCGTACGGCATGCAGATGTGGATGGCGCCGGAAAGGTCGCCGATCTCCAGCTGGAAAGCGGTGGAGACGACGATTTCGCTGGGCGTGGCGATGTTGGCGAACTGCGGCTGCATTTCCGAGCGCTGGTATTCCAGCTCCAGCGGATAGATGCCTTGCCAGGCTTTCTTGTATTCGGCGCAGATCACATCGACCAGGCGGTTGATGATGCGCTGCTCGGTGGGCGAGAAGTCGCGCCCCTCGATGCGCGTCTGGAACTTGCCCACGCCGCCGAACAGCGTGTCGATGATGCCGAACACCAGTGAGGGCTCGCACACGATCAAGCCGCTGCCGCGCAGCGGCCGGATGGCCACGATATTGAAGTTGGTCGGCACCGCCAGCTCGCGCAGAAAGGCGCTGTAGCGCTGCACCGAGACCATGCCGACGGAAATTTCCGGGCTGCGGCGGATGAAATTGAACAGGCCGATGCGGAAGTTCCGGGCAAAGCGCTCGTTGACGATTTCCATCGTCGGCATGCGCCCGCGCACGATGCGCTCCTGGCTGGAGATGTCGTAGCTGCGGACTTCGCCCGCCTCGAACACCTCCTGCTCGGTTTTCTGGCTCTCCCCGGTGACGCCTTCCAGCAGGGCGTCGACTTCTTCCTGGGAAAGGAACGATTCGCTCATGGGATACCCCCTGGCTTATTGGATGATGAAGCCGGAAAACAGGACGCGGCGCACCGGGTTCTCCTGCTCGGCGGCCTTGTCTTTGGCTTTGGCCTTGCCCTTGGCGGCAGGCGCCGCCGCCGGCTTGGGCAGCGCGCCGGCCTCGGGCACGGTAAAGCCGAGCGGGCGCGAGACTTCACGCAGGATGTCGTGCGCCAGCTTGTCCTTGCCTTCGCGGCTCAGGAGCTCGTCCGCCGTCTTCTGCGAAATCAGCAGCAGCATGCCGCTGCGGATGCTGGGCATGAACTGCTTGACGCGCTCGGCGGTCTTGCTGTCGGCCAGTTCCAGGGTGACGCCGACCTGCGCGAAGCGCTCGCCGCCCGGGTCGGCCAGGTTCACGACCATGGTGTCTATGGGCAGGAAGGTCGGGGCGGCCGCCGGCTCCTTGCTTTCGGCCACCGCCTCGATCGGTTCGCCGTTTTCATCCAGCGCCTGGCGCTGCGAGACGACGTAGGCCACCCCTGCGGCCGCAGCCAGCAGCACCACGACCAAGGCCGCCAGAATGATGAGCAGCTTCTTGCTGAGCCGCTTCTTGGCGGGCTTCTTGTCGGGTTCGGCGGTGGCGGCGGTGGACACTTTCAAATATTCCTTGCGAAGGGCAATGGGTGCCAGGCCGGCGTTCCGTGCGAACGGCAGACCCCTGCACAGTAGCCATTATTCGCCGCCGACAGGGCCATGATACCGAGATAAGGCCCCTAAACGGCGCACATTCCGCCGTGTCGCAGCCGCGGTGCGCAACGCGGCACGGCGCACGCACCCACACCGCGGGCAGACGCAAGAAACTACTATTTTTATAGCTACTGGTGCTTATGCAGTAAGCGCAAGACACCAAAAACACTACAAATTCAGCAGCTCAAACGTACAAATCCACCGCCCCGGTGCCCAGGCTGCGCCGCGGCGCTGGGGCCGCCACCTCGCCCGCCGCGCGCACCTGCGCGGTGGATGCGCCCGCCGGGGCCTCACGGCCGCCGCGCCCGCCCGCCTGCCCGGAGGCGCCGGCGTCCACGCTGGTGCCGGCGAGCACCAGGCCCTCGGCGTTCAGCAGTTCGCGCAACTGGTCCATCCTCGCGGCGAGCAATTCGCGCGTTTGCGCCTGGTCGCTGCGGAACGCGACGTGCGCCTCGTTCCCTGCGATCGAGACGCGCACCTCCACCGGCTGGCCGGCGTGCTCCAGCGTCAGCTCCGCGTTCTTCAGGTTGTCGTTCAGCCAGTAAGTGACCTGCTCGGCCACCGCATCCTCGGCGGATGCGGCCGGGCCGGCGGGCGCCGGAGCGGCGGCATCGGGCAGCGCAGTCGCCCCCGGCTCTGCCCAGCCCGGGCCAGGCACCACGCCAGACGCCGCCGGGCGCTCGCCCGCAGCCGCCGGGCTGCGGCCCGGCCGGGCCTCGGACACCAGGCCGGCCGCTGCCAAGGTCTGCGCCAGGGCGGCGGAGGGATCCGCCGCACCGCCCTGGCCGCCGACGGCAGCAGGCTCCGGCAGCACCGGGGACTGCGCCTGCGCCGCCACCGGCAAAGCGGGCGCGTCCATGCGGGCCACGCCCAGAGCGGCGGCCGACGCCTGCGCCTTGCCACGCGCCGGCTCCAGCGCCTGGGCCCATGCCTGCGCGGCGCCGTTGCGCAGCGCGCCCGCCGGGGCCGCCGGCCGTGCGGCGCCGGGGCGCTGCCAGGACGTGCGGGCGCCGCCGTCCAGGGCGACTGCGTTCCCGGCGTCCATGCGCGCGGTCTGCGCCACCAGGCCCGCGCCCAGCCCGGAAGCCCCCGCCGCCAGCGCCTGCACGGCGGCAGCCTCCTCGGCTGCAGCCGCTGGCCCGGATACAGGCACGTGCGCCGGTGCCTGCCCAACAGCCTGCCCGGCCTGTGCCAGGGCGGCCACTTGCAACCCAACCGCTCCGTCGGCCCGCACTGCGCCGGCACCGCCGGGCCCGGCCAGTGCGGCGCCCCATTTCTGTGGGGCGGCCACAGCCTGCGCGCCGGCCGGGCTTGCACCGTGCGTCGGCGCCGTGCTGGCCGGAACGGCGCTCATCGCCCCCGCCACCGCTGCAGCGGCGCCGTCACCCCCGACGCCGGAAGCCTGGGCCGCTGCGCCCGATGCGGCCTGGGCCGGCACCGCACCGACCTGGGAACCGTCGGGCGCGGATGGGGGCATGGGCTGCGCGCCGCCGGCCGCGCCCTGCAGCAGGGCGGCGGCCTCGGCGGCGGCCCGGTCGGCCGCCGGCGCATCCAAATCGGCCGGGGCGGACTGTGGGTCCACTCCAGCACCCAGGTCGGCAGCCGCCCCCTCGGGATCCAAGGCAGCGCCTTCGGCCAGCAGCTCCTGCTCCGGGCCGGTCGGTGCGCCCAGGGAGGACAGCAAGGCGAAAAAAGCGCCTGGTGCCTGCCCGCCTTGCGCAGGCCTTCCGGCGGGTGCCGCCCCGGCGGGTGCCGCCCCGGCGGGTGCGGTGCGAATGCTGTGGCTCGTCGTCATGGCGTCGGTCTCTCTAGCTAGGCCGCATCTGCAGCCGCAGCGCCATCTGGGCGCGTTCATCGGTTTGTTTCTGCTCGCGGCGCTGTTCGGCCAGCGCCGATTCGCGCTGGCGCTTGGCGACCAGCTTCTTGAGCGTCGCCAGGCGCAGTTCGGCCGCCAGCAGGGCGGCCTCGCCCGCACCGACGCGCTGGGCATGGTCTTCCAGCACCGCCGTCTGCAGCTGCATGGCGTGCTCCAGCCGCCCCATGAAATGCCGGTGGTGGAACAGCACTTCGGGCGCCACCAGCGCGCCAGCGCGCACGCCCCAGCGCGCCTGGGTTTCGTTGGCATAGCTCTGCAGCTGGTCCATCTGGGCCGCCGCCGCCGCGGCAGCGGCGCGTGCATCGCCCAGCGCGTGGCGCGCGGCATCGCGCTGGCGGGCCGCCATGTCGACGGCCACCTGCAGGGCGTTGTTGCGTCCGGTGCTCACATCGGTCCTCCCAGGACGTCGGCCATGCCGGCGACGCTGGCCGGGAGCGGCGCCGCTTCGAACATGTTTTGCTGCAGGAAGCCTTCCATGGCGGGCTGCAGGCGGATGGCTTCGTCCAGCCCGGGGTCCGAGCCGCTCATGTACGCGCCCACCTGCACCAGATCACGGCTCTTCTGGTAGCGCGAGTACACCGCGCGAAAGCGCCGCGCGAGCTCGAAATGCGCCGGCCCGATGACGTTGTGCATCACGCGCGAGGCCGACTGCTCGATGTCGATGGCCGGGAAGTGCCCCGTTTCGGCCAGCGCGCGCGAGAGCACGATGTGGCCGTCGAGAATCGCCCGCGCCGCGTCGGCAATCGGGTCCTGCTGGTCGTCGCCCTCGGAGAGCACGGTGTAGAAGGCGGTGATGGAGCCCACGCCGTGCAGGCCGTTGCCGCTGCGCTCAACCAGTTGCGGGAGCTTGGCGAAGCACGACGGCGGGTAGCCCTTGGTAGCCGGCGGTTCGCCGATCGCCAGGGCGATCTCGCGCTGCGCCATGGCGTAGCGGGTGAGCGAATCCATGAGCAGCAGCACGTGCTTGCCCTTGTCGCGGAAGTGCTCGGCAACCGCCGTGGCGTAGGCCGCGCCCTGCATGCGCAGGAGCGGCGGCGCATCGGCCGGTGCGGCCACGACCACGGCGCGGCCCCGGTCCTGCGCGCCGAGGATGTCTTCGACGAACTCCTTGACTTCGCGGCCGCGCTCGCCGATCAGGCCGACGACGATCACGTCGGCGGCGGTGTAGCGCGCCATCATGCCCAGCAGCACGCTCTTGCCGACACCCGAGCCGGCAAACAGGCCCAGCCGCTGGCCGCGACCCACCGTCAGCAGGGCGTTGATGGCGCGCACGCCGGTATCGAGTGGCTCGCGCACCGGGTCGCGGTCCATGGCGTTGATGAGGCGCCGGTCCATGGGGTCGGCACTCACCTGCTGCAGCGCGCCGCCGTGGTCCAGCGGCACGCCCTGCGCGTCCACCACCCGGCCCAGCAGGCCGTCGCCCATGGGCAGGCGCAGCACGCCGATTTTCTGTACCGGCCGGGCCTCCTCGAACAAACGCAGCGGCGCCACGTACGGCAGCGCGGGTACCACGCGCGCGCCGCTCGCCAGTCCCTGGGTGTCGCCGGCCGGCATCAGGAAGGCACGCTCGCCGGAAAACCCGACGACTTCGGCCAGGGTACGCTCCGTGCCGTTTTCGACAAAACACTGCGAGCCCACGGGCACGCGGATGCCGCTGGCCTCCAGCACCAGGCCGGCCAGGCGCGTCAGCGTCCCGCGCGTCTCCAGCGCCGGCACGTCGGCCGCGCGCCGGCGCGCCTGCTCCAGGAAAGCGCTCCAGGCCTGGCCGACTTCAGCCGCCTGCATGGTCCGTCTCCGGGCGCCAGGGCAGGTCCAGGCCCAGGGGCGCCAAGGCGCGCTGCCAGCGCTTTTCGAGCCGACCGTCAATGACCGTGCCTGCCTGCTCCACCAGGCAGCCGCCGGGCGTGACCTCGGCGTCGGCGATCCACTGGATGGAGGCGCTCGAAAATGCCTCGGCCAGGGACGCTCCCAGGGCCTGCGCATCCCCCGGGTTCAGGCGCACCACCACCGGACGCCCGTCGGCCACCAGGCTGCCCAGGGCTTCGTTGATGACAGGTTGCAGCGCGAGCGCATCGCCCTGCAGTTCGCGGCGCAGCACATGGCGCGCCACTTCGCAGGCCAGTTCGAGCACGCCGTGCGCGACTTCCTGCTGCGCGGAGGCGAGGCCCTGGCCGAACGCCGCTGCCAGGGCCGCCAGTTGCTCGGCCACGGCGGCGCCCTGGCCAGCGACGTAGTCGTCCAGGCGCCGCTGCCATTCCTGCGTGGCCTCCTCGGTGCCCTGGGCGTGGCCCTGGGCGTAGGCCTCCTCGCGCGCTTGCTGCACGGCCGCGTCGAGCGCGGCCTGATCGAGCGCGGGGGGAAGCTCGGGCGCCTCGGCGATCTCCTCGGGCTCAAACGACCCGCCCACGGCACCAAAGCGCCACTGCGTGACGTCGCCCACTTCCTCGCGCGGGATGAAGCGGGTGTAGGCGTTCTTAGATGAAGGCTTCATCGCCGGAGCCTCCGAGCACGATCTGCCCTTCGTCGGACAGGCGGCGCACCGTCTTGAGGATCTCCTTCTGCTGCGCCTCGACTTCCGACAAGCGCATGGGACCGCGCGTTTCGAGGTCTTCGCGCAGCGCCTCGGCAGCGCGCGTGGACATGTTGGAGAGGAACTTCTCGCGCAGCTCCGGGGCGGCGCCCTTGAGCGCGACCACCAGGGTTTCCGAGGCCACTTCCTTGAGGACCGTCTGGATGGCCTTGTCGTCGAGCTTCATGACGTCGTCGAAGACGAACATCTTGTCCATGATCTTCTGCGCCAGGTCCGGGTCGTGCGCGCGGATGTTCTCCAGCACCACGCCTTCGGTGTTGGTGCCAAGCAGGTTGATCATCTCGGCCGCCGCCTTCACGCCGCCCAGCGAGCTCTTGCGCACCTTGTCGCCGCCCGAGAGCACCTTGAACAGCACCTCGTTCAGATCCTTGAGCGCGGTCGGCTGTATGCCTTCGAGCGTGGCCACGCGCAGCAGCACTTCGCTGCGCTGGCGGTCGCCGAACTGCATCAGCACGGCGGCGGCGTGGTCGTAATCGAGGTGCACGAGAATGGCGGCGATGATCTGCGGGTGCTCGTTGCGCAGCAGTTCGGCCACGGAGAGCGGGTCCATCCACTTCAGGCTTTCGATGCCCGACACGTCGCCACCCTGCAGGATGCGATCGATCAGGAGCGAGGCCTTGTCGTCGCCCAGCGCGCGCTTGAGCACCGAGCGCACGTAGTTGCTGGTGTCCGACACCAGCAGGCTTTGCGCCGCCGCCGCACCGGAAAATTTGTTGATGACTTCGTCCAGCCGCTCGCGCGAGACGTTGCGCATGCGGGCAATGGTCTCGCCGAGCTTCTGCACCTCTTTGGGCGAGAGGTGCTTGAAGACTTCCGCGGCCTCTTCCTCCCCCAGCGACATGAGGAAGATGGCAGCGTCGTTCAGGCCTTGTTCGTCCATGGTGCGTGCATCGTAGCGGGCTTGGCGTCAGGCGGCATCGCCATTGACCCAGCTCTTGATGATATTGGCGACCGCCACCGGGTTCTCGCGCGTCAGTACGCGGGCGTCCTCCAGCCGCAGCTGTTCCTCGGTCGGCTGCGCCGGCGCGGCGTTGCGCGTGGGCGGCGGCAGCGCCGGGCGCTGCGGCGCCTCGGCTTCGAGTGCGTCGAGCTTGCCGCGTGCGGTGGCCGGCGCGGTGCTGGCGAGGTTGCGCAGCGCCGGCCGCACCAGCCCGAGCAGCACCAGGCTGCCGAACAGGAACAGGCCCACCGGCCAGGCCAGGCTGCGCGCCAGGTCCAGTGTTTCGGGCTGGCGCCACACCGGCGTCTGCTCGACCGGCACGCTTTCCACCTGGAACGGCGCATTCATCAGGTTGACCGAGTCGCCGCGCTCCTGGTTGAAGCCGATCGATTCGCGCACCAGCGCCGTCATGCGTTCGAGCTGCTCGGCCGACAAGGGCTTGGTGACCGTCTTGCCGCGCTCCTGCGTGCTCTGGTGGTTCACGACCACGGCCGCGCTCAGGCGCTTGATGGTGCCGCTTCCGGCGCGCGTGACGCGCACCGTCTTGTCCACCTCGTAGTTGGTGGTGGATTCGCGCCGCCGCGTGCCCGATTCGGTGGTCTGCTGCCCGCCGACGGTGGGCGCGGGGTTGGCGCCGTTGATGGGTGCGGCCGAAGGGCCGGGCGGCTGGTTGGCGACCGCGCCCGCACCGGTCGTCGCCGTCGTGGCGGCGCTGGTCCCGCCCGCCTCCGACACCTGCTGGCTGCGGATGGTGGTCGTTTCGGGCGTCTGGTTGGGGCGGAACTGCTCGGAGGTCGATTCGGTCTGGCTGAAATCCACGTCGGCCGTGACCTGGGCGCGCACGTTGCTGCGCCCCATGATGGGTTCAAGAATTTCCATGATGCGGCGCGTGTACTGCTGCTCGATCTGCTGCACGTACTGCAGCTGCTGGGCATCGAAGGCACCGCTTTGCGCCGCATCGGGGGCGTTCGAGAGCAGCTTGCCGGTGTCGTCGAGCACGCTCACGGCCGAAGGCGCAAGCTCGGGCACGCTGGACGCCACCAGGTGCACGATGCCGGCGAGCTGCGCGCGGTCCAGCACGCGGCCGGGGTACAGGCCGATGAGCACCGAAGCCGAGGGCTTTTGCTGCTCGCGGAAGAACCCGTTCTGGTTGGGCAGCGCCAGGTGCACGCGGGCGCTTTGCACCGACGACAGCGCCTGGATGGAACGCGTCAGCTCCCCTTCAAGCCCGCGCTGGAAGTTGAGCCGCTCCTGGAACTGCGTCATGCCGAAGCGGTTGTTTTCCATCACCTCGAACCCGGCCACCGAGCCCTTGGGCAGGCCCTGCGTGGCCAGGCGCAGGCGCACGTCGTGCACCCGGTCGCCGGGGATCATGATGGCGCCGCCGCCCTCGGAATACTTGTAGGGCACGTTCATCTGCGCCAGCTGGGCGACGATGGCGCCGCCATCCTTGTCGTTCAAGTTCGCGAACAGCACGCGGTAGTCGGCCTGGCGGCCGTACAGCACCGCGGCGATCAGCACCCCCACGAGCAGCACCGCGCCGACGGCCAGGCGCATGCGCTGGGCGCGGTCCATGGCGGAAAAGCGCTGCAGCCAGTTCGGGCTGGCCGGCATCTGCGCGGAATCGAGGGGAAGGACTGCGGACATCGGCGTATTCCAGGTTCACACGCCCTGGGTGGGGCGCTGCGTGGGCCGATTATTGGGCAGCCCTTCCGCGGCGTTCACCCGATAAGGCGCCGCTTTCGCCATCTTTTCCCGCGCATGGCCAAAGGCGCCGGCACTAGGATTGCGCCAAACTTTCCCCCGCCCTCATTGCCTCTTTTTTTCGGGATACCGCCATGGACATGCGCATCACCAGCTCCCTTTCGCCCCTGAGCGGGGCGGGCCAGGCGCGCCGCCCGCTGGCGCCGCAGAACGAAGGGCAGGTCGGTTTCGCCGGCGCGCTCAAGGGCGCACTGCAGTCGGTCAGCGCCGCGCAGAACCATTCCAACGAGCTGCAGACCCAGGTGCAGCTGGAAAATCCCGCCGTCAGCCTGGAAGAAACCATGGTCGCCATCCAGAAGGCGCAAATCGGCTTCCAGGCCACCCTGCACGTGCGCAACCGCATGGTGCAGGCCTACACCGACATCATGAACATGCAGGTGTAAGGCGCCGGGCGGGCGCCGGGCGCGGCCCCCTACAGGGCCTTTATTACTATCCTAGTCATAGCTGCTAACGCTTACTGGATAAGCGCCAGAGCCACTTTTCGCCCCAATTTTGTCAGTGCATGACCTGGGGCTGGCCCTCGAACAGGTGTTCGAACTGCGCCAGCCAGGGCTCGGCCAGCGTGCGGATCTGCGCATCGTTGCGCAGGATGCGCTGCATGATCACCGTCTTTTCCTTGCGGTGCTCGGGCAGCAGGTCGTGCTCCTGCGCCTTGTAGCGCAGCTCTTCGATGAGCACCGCACAGGCACCTTCGTAGCGCACCACGCCTTCCCAGTCGCTCGCCTGGGCGGCCTCCAGCATCTTGCGGCTGCTGTCCTCGATGGCCTTGTAGTAGTCGATCAGCACGGCGGACATGGTTCAAGCCCTCCCGGCAGGTGCCGCGGCCAGCTGGTTCCAGCCGTCGGCCACCGGAGCCACGAGCTTGAGGACTTCTTCCACCGCGGCCACATCACCGCGCAGGTTGGCGTGTGTCAGGCGCGCGATGCAGTAGTCGTACAGGGCGCCCAGGTTGGCCGCCAGTTCGCCGCCGCGCTGCGCGTCCAGCCCGCCCTTGAGGCCTTCTTCCAGGATGCGCACCGCCCTGCCCAGCTGGCGGCCCTTCTCGGCAACGTCGCCCCGCGCCATGGCGCCGCGCGCCGCGTTGAGCGACTGGATCAGTCCGTCGAACAGCATTTTGATGAGGGTTTGCGGCGTGGCGCCATCGACACCGCTCTGAACACCCACCTGCCGGTATGCGGCGCTGGCGGTGCGGGAATGGACGGGGGTGTACATCGGCGGCTCCTTGATTTGCTTCTTGTTGTTCATATCGGCAATCGCGGTGGAAACTCAAGCCATTCAAAAGGAGGAAATACCAGGTGCCGCGGCGGCTTTTTGCGCGCCGGGGCCGCCCCCTCGCGGGGTCCGCCCCGGGCCGGAATGGTCAATCTTTAGAGCCTTGCTTGTTCCACATGGTGACCTGCTGATTGACGTAGGTGCTGAGCGCATTGAGCTTGCCGAGGTTCGCGTCGAGGCGGTTGTACTGGGCGAGAAGCTGTTCTTCGCGCCGGCTGGCGCGCTCCACGACCCGCTCCTGGTCGGCGCTGTTGCGCTTGACGGCGCCCTGGAGCGACTGCGTCTTGGTGGCAAACAGGCCGTCCACCCCCAGCATGCCGGTAGCGAAATCCTTGATGCGCACGGCCATGCCATCGGAGGCCGTTCCCGCCTCGTCGGTCGCGAAAAAAGCCTTGACCGCATCCGGCTGGGTCATGGCGGCGTCGAGCTTGGTGGCGTCCACCTTGAGCGTGCCATCGGCCTGGAACTGCACGCCCAGGTCGGACAACCGGCCAAACGTGCCGCCCGGCGTGCCCATGCCGCCCACCAGCTGACGCAGCGCCGACTGCAGGCCCACGGCCGTGGAGTCGCCCTGCAGCGTGCCGGCCGACTTGTCGGCCGGGTTGTAGCGGGTCATGGCCGCGAGCGCGTTGTTGAGGGCGTTGTAGGAATCGACAAACGCCGTGATGTTGCTGCGCGCGCCGGCGGTATCGCGCTTGATGCTTACCTCCACCGGAGCGGTCGTCACCTGCCCCACGGTCAAGGTCACGCCGTCGATGGCATCGGCAAAAGTGGTGTTGGCGGATTTGACCTGCACGCCGTTGATGGTGGCAAGCGTATCGCGCGCCGCCATGGTGAGCGACAGACCGTTGCTGGCGTTCTGCGGATCAAAGGCCAGCCGCGAAAGCCCCGCAGCGTCGCTGGAGTTGCCGTCGTCGTCCACCGCCTGGATGCGAAAGCCAGAAGCCTCGCCCGTGGCGCTGGAGCGCACCAGCAGACGCTCGCCCGAAGCGTCGCGCAGCACCGTGGCGTTGACGCCCGCGCCGGCGGCGTTGATCTTGGCGGCCACCTTGGCCAGCGTGTCGTCCGCAGCAGTAATGTCGATGGACACCTCGGACCCGCTGCCCGGGGTGAATTCGGCCGTGCCATCGGCCTCGGGCGTGAAGTCGCCCTTGGCCCAGGTGCCGAGCTGAATCTTGAGGGAACCCGTGCCCGGCGCCGTACCGGTGTCGAACACCCCCGAACCGGCGGACTGCGCCCGCGCCAACTGGCTCACCTCCATGCTGAAAGCCGTCGCGGCCGCCGCCGAGGTGGCGGTACCCACCACGGCACCGGCGTTGCTGGAGGTGACCGCCATGGTTTCCCAACTGGATGCGCTGGCCAGCTTGGCCGCCTGGTCCTGCAGGTTGGCGATCTGCGACTTGAGCTGCCCATAGGCAGAAAGCTTGGCGTTGAGGCCGGAAGCCTTGACCTGCAACTGCTGCAGGGGCTGTTTTTCCAGTGCCACCAGCTTGGCGACGATGCCCTGGATATCGAGGCCGCTGCCTATGCCAGGCGATGAAATGCCCATGTCTGCCTCCTGTTGCGGTGGACCCGCTATCCGGCGTGGCGCGGCGGCAAGCCGGCGCCACGTCCGAACGCACGCTTTCCCAACAGGTCTATCGGCGCGCGCGCGCGAAACTTGAGTGTTTTGGCGCTGACCGCTCAGCCCTGCAGGAGCTTGAGCACATTTTGCGGCAACTGGTTGGCTTGCGCCACCATGGCGGTGCCGGCCTGCTGCAGGATCTGCGCACGGCTCAGGTTGGCCGTTTCCGCCGCGAAGTCGGCGTCCATG
>Ga0208518_100183_pt1 | contig 24433 bp, 20 predicted proteins | sample LakWasM127_HOW14_2_FD_183937 | JGI IMG/M metagenome (GOLD analysis project Ga0208518, IMG submission 183937) | Freshwater sediment methanotrophic microbial communities from Lake Washington under simulated oxygen tension - Sediment Metagenome... | ecosystem: Environmental > Aquatic > Freshwater >...
CAGATTGCCGTGCTGGCCGGCAAGGCACCCGATGCCCTGCCCGCGCTCGCACCGCAGTTGAGCGCACTGGCCCTGCCTGCCGTGCCTGCCGTGCTCGGCGCCGACCTGCTGGGCCGCCGCCCCGACGTGGTCGCTGCGCGCTGGCGTATCGAGGCGGCGACGCAGGGGGTGTCTGCCGCCCGCAGCGAGTTCTATCCCAACATCAACCTCTCAGCTTTTATCGGGCTCAATGCGCTGGGGCTGGACAGCCTGTTCCAGGCCAGTTCACGCCAGATAGGGGTTGCACCCGCGCTGCGCTTGCCGATCTTTGACGGCGGGCGCCTGCGCGCCCAGTTGGGTGGCCGTCAGGCCGAGCTCGACGCGGCCATCGCGCAATACAACGCCACGGTGCTTGACGCCGTCAAGCAGGCTGGCGACGCGCTGGCGTCGGTGCAGTCCATCGCCCGCCAGCAGGCCCTGCAACAGCAGGCGCAGGCAGGGTCGGAGAAAGCCTGGCGCTATGCCAAGGAGCGCTATGGCGCAGGCCTGGGCAATTACCTGGTGGTGCTGGGCACCGAAAGCCAGGTGTTGGCCCAGCGCCGCCAAGCCGTGGCACTGGAGGCCCGCGCACTGGATGTGCGCGTGGCGCTGATGAATGCCCTGGGCGGCGGCTGGAGCGACGACACCGCAGCCCTGCAGACCGCCGCCCGTTGATCCTGTCAAGCCCCCCTATTTTCTGAAATTTCCGCAAGCGAGCCGACCATGAGCGAACCTCTGACCCCCCATGAAAACAAGACTGTCCGCCGCCGCGGCCTGACCCTGATTGCCGCCGCCGTCGTGGTGGTGGGCGTGGGCTGGGGCGCATGGGATTGGTTCAGTGGCCGCCACTTCGAATCCACCGACAACGCCTATGTCGCCGGCAACGTGGTGCAGATCACGCCGCAGGTCGGCGGCACCGTGGTGGCCATCGGGGCGGACGACACCGACCATGTGCAGGCCGGGCAGGCCCTGGTGCGCCTGGACCCGGCGGACGCGCGCATCGCGCTCGACCAGGCGCAGGCGCAACTGGCGCAGACCGTGCGCGAAGTGCGCAGCCTGTATGCCAACAATGCCACGCTCAAGGCGCAGATCAGCCTGCGCAGCGCCGATCTGGCGCGCGCCGAGGCCGAGGTATCGCGCCTCGAAGAAGACGTGCGGCGCCGCGCCCCGTTGATGGCCAGCGGCGCCGTCGGCAAGGAAGAGTTCCAGCACGCCAATGCCGTCGTCAATACGGCAAAAAGCACCGCCACCGCAGCCCGCGCCGCCCTGCTGGCGGCGCAGGAGCAGCTCGCTGCGAGCCAGACGCAAACCGAAGGCACCAGCGTCGAGGAGCATCCCAACGTCCAGCGCGCCGCCGCCAAGGTGCGCGAGGCCTTTCTGGCCCTGCAGCGCATGGAACTGGTGGCGCCGGTGTCCGGCTATGTCGCCAAGCGCGGCGTCCAGCTCGGGCAGCGCGTGGCCGCTGGCGCACCGCTGATGACCGTGGTGGCGCTGGACGACCTGTGGGTCGACGCCAACTTCAAGGAAAGCCAGTTGCAAAAGCTGCGGATTGGCCAGAGCGTCGAGCTCGAAGCCGACGTGTACGGCAACAAGGTGGCCTACCACGGCACGGTGATCGGCCTGGGCGCGGGCACTGGCGCGGCCTTTGCCCTGCTGCCGGCGCAGAACGCCACCGGCAACTGGATCAAGGTCGTGCAGCGCGTGCCGGTGCGCATCGCCCTGGATGCCGCCGAGGTTGCCAAGCACCCGCTGCGCGTCGGCCTGTCGATGAACGTCAAGGTCGATATCGCCGACCAGAGCGGCAAGATGCTCTCGAGCACCCAGCGCAGCGACCCCGTAGCGGCCACGGCGGTGTACGACGAACAGTTGAAAGCCGCCGACGCGGCCGTTGAGAAAACGATTGCCGCCAACCTGGGCCACAAGGTGAGCGCGCGGGCCTCTGCTGCGGTCCTGGCGGCGGCTGTGCGCACGGCCATCCACTGAGCCGCCTAGCCCCCACACCATGACTGCTGCACAAGCCACCGCCGATGCTTCGGCGCTGCCTGCCGGCGCGCCCGACGCACCGCCGCCCCCTTCCGCGCCTGCCCGGCCCGCCCCCGTGGCGCATCCGCCGCTGCATGGCTCGGCTTTGCTGCTGGGCACGGTGGCGCTGTCGCTCGCCACGTTCATGAACGTGCTCGACTCGTCGATTGCCAACGTATCCATTCCCGCCATTGCCGGTGACGTGGGCGTGAGCCCGGCGCAAGGCACCTGGGTCATCACCAGCTTTGGCGTGGCCAACGCAATTTCAGTGCCCCTGACGGGCTGGCTCACGCAGCGCTTTGGCGCGGTACGCCTGTTCACCACGAGCATTCTGCTGTTCGTGCTCACCTCGTGGCTCTGCGGTTTTGCCTCGTCGCTGGAAATGCTGGTCGTGTTCCGGGTGCTGCAAGGCGCCGTGGCGGGGCCGATGATTCCGCTCTCGCAAACCCTGCTGCTGGCCAGCTACCCGCGCGCGCGCGCCGGCATGGCGCTGGCGCTCTGGGGGGTCACCACCCTGGTCGCGCCCGTGGTCGGGCCGCTGCTGGGCGGCTGGATCACGGACAACATCTCCTGGCCATGGATTTTCTACATCAACGTGCCCGTGGGCCTGATCGCTGCGGCGGTGACGTGGAGCATCTACCGGCACCGCGAGACACCGCGCAAGAAGCTGCCCATCGACACGCTGGGCTTGTCGCTGCTGGTGGTCTGGGTCGGCTGCACGCAGCTCATGCTCGACAAGGGCAAGGAGCTTGACTGGTTTGCCTCGCCGCTGATCCTCACGCTGGCCATTGCTGCCGTGGTGGCACTGTCGGTCTTCCTGGTGTGGGAACTGACGGACGACCACCCGGTGGTGGACCTGCGGCTTTTCGGCAAGCGCAACTTTGCCTTTGGCGTACTGTCCCTGTCGGTGGCCTACGCATTGTTCTTTGGCAACGTGGTGCTGCTGCCGCTGTGGCTGCAGCAGTTCATGGGCTACACCGCGACCAACGCCGGCATGGCGCTGGCACCTGTGGGTATTTTTGCCATCATGCTGACCCCCGTGGTGGGGCGCAAGGTGAGCGACTGGGACCCCCGCCGCATGGCCACGGGCGCCTTCGTCGTGTTCGCGCTGGTGCTGTGGATGCGTTCACGCTTCGACACCCAGACTGATTTCTGGCACATCCTGGTGCCCACGCTGATCCAGGGCGCTGCCATGGCGTTCTTCTTCATTCCACTGACAACCATCACCCTGTCCGATCTGCCGCCCGAGCGCATTCCTGCTGCGGCTGGTTTGAGCAATTTCGTTCGCATCATGGCCGGCGCCATGGGTGTCTCGATCTCCACCACCCTGTGGGAGAGCCGGGCCGCGCTGCACCATGCCCACCTCACCGAAGGCCTGGTGCAGGGTCAGGGCGTATTCGGGCAGACCTTGCGGCAGCTCCAGGGGCTGGGGATGTCGCATGAGCAGGCCCTGGCCCAAATCAACCGCCTCATCGACCAGCAAGCCTTTACGCGCGCGGCGGACGACATCTTCGTCGGCTCGGCGTACCTGTTCCTGGTGCTGATTGTCCTGATCTGGTTCACGCGCCGTCCGGGCAGTGGGGGTGACGCCGGGGCCGCCGCAGGGGCGCATTGACGTTGGGCGCTATTTTTCTAACGAAAATGGCGCCTAGCGCTTATCTGCATTGCGTCTGAAGCTATATTTTTGATAGCTGTTTCAGGCCATCGGTAGATGGCTTTGCTCACGCAGGCGCGTGCCCACGCACCAGCGCCACGAACGGCTCGGCGGGCACGGGCCGGCTCAGCAGATAGCCCTGCCAGGCGTAGCAGTGCTGGCGCGCCAGAAACTCCTGCTGGGCGACGGTTTCCACGCCTTCGGCCATCACCTGCAGACCCAGACTCGCGCCCAAGGCCACGATGGTGCGCACGATGGATGCGTCGTTGGGGTCCGTCAGCACGTCGCGCACAAAGCTCTGGTCGATCTTGAGCTGATCGAGCGGCAGGCGCTTGAGGTACGAGAGGCTCGAATACCCAGTGCCAAAATCGTCCAGCGAAAACCCGACGCCGTAGGATTTGAGCTCGGTCATGCGCGTGGCCGACTCGTTCACGTCGTGCAGCAGCAGGCCCTCGGTCAGCTCCAGCTTGAGGCGCCGCGACGCCGCGCCCGTGCTGGCGAGCGTGGCCAGTACCTGTTGCACGAAGCCAGCCTGGCGAAACTGGCGCGGGCTGACGTTGACGGCCAGCACCAGCTCGGCCAGTTGCGGGTCGCAGGCCCACTGCGCCAGCGTCAGGCAGGCCTGCTCCAGCACCCACTGGCCCAGCGGCAGAATCTGGCCGGAATCCTCCGCCATCGGGATAAAGACCGACGGCGAGACAAAACCGCGCTGGGGATGGTGCCAGCGCAGCAGTGCTTCGGCGCCCACGATGCGGCCATGGTCCACCTGCGGCTGGTAGTACAGCTCGAACTCGCCTTTGGCGAGGCCAGCGCGCATGTCTTCCTCCAGCGCGGCGCGTTCGTTGGCCAGGGCGTGCATGCTGGGGTCGTAAAAGCGCAGCGTGTCGCGGCCTGCGGCCTTGGCCTGGTACATGGCCAGGTCCACGCGCTGCAGCAGTTCATCGACACTGCTCTGGTTCGTACTGAAAATGGCGACCCCCATGCTCAGCGTGCTGTGGTGCGCCTCGCCGTCAATCAAGTAGGGCTTGCGCAGGGCGTCGAGAATTTTCTGGCCGATCTGCTCACAGTGCACCTGGGCCGATTCAGCGCTGTCGCCAACGCCTTCAAGCACGACAGCAAACTCATCGCCTCCGGGCCGGGCCACGGCGTCATCGGTGCGCACGCACCCCACGATGCGCTCGGCGACCAGTTTGAGCAGGGCATCGCCGCGCTCATGGCCACGGGTGTCGTTGAGCGCCTTGAAGTTGTCCAGATCCAGCATCATCAGGGCGCAATGTTCCGGGGCTTTGCAGTGCGCGATCGCCTGCTTGATGCGGGTCACCAGCAGGCGCCGGTTGGGCAGGCCGGTCAGCAGGTCGTAGTAGGCCAGGGTACGAATCTCCTTTTCGGCCGCCTTTCGCTGCGCAAGGTCGACAAAGGTGACCAGTAGCTGAGCCCCTACCCGCACGCCGGCCACTTCGAGCGCACGCGTCTGACCATCTGCTCCGGTGAGCTCGACTTCACCTTCGGGCAGCACCCCTTCGTTGCCGGCGACCCGATAGGCTTGCAGCCAGGCAGCCTGCAACTGGCTGCGATAGTGCGCATCCGGGTACGCCTTGCGCCACCAGACCTCGGCTTTCGGCACATCGGCCTGGGTATAGCCGGTCAGCTCGGTGAAACGCTGGTTGCACAGCGTCACATGGCCGTCGTGCTCCAACAGCATCACCCCCACGGGCAGGCGGTGCAGCAGCGCGTCCAGACGCGATTGGCTGCGCCGCAAGGCGTCCTCCATGGCGCGGCGAGCGGTGATGTCGTGCAGGACGACAATCGCCTGCGTCGCCGCGCTATCGCCCGAGTGCATGGCGCAGACCGTGCGCGCCACCCAGCGCTGCGGCAATGCCGCAGCGCTGGCTACCGGTGCCAGCGCACTGCCGAGGGACGCCAGCCCCAGCTCTTGTGTCAGCTCGCCACCTCCCAGAGTGCGCAGGGCGTGAAGATCCCCTTCGCTGCCTTCGGCGCCTGGCGTGGGCAGGAACAGATCGCCAAGCACGCGCTCGCGCAATTGCGCTTCGCTCTGCCCCACGATGCTGCAAAAACGCGGGTTGACTTCGTTCAACCGGCCGGTCTCGATATCCACCAGCGCCACCCCCACCGCAGCTTGCGTGAACAAGGCCTGGAACCGCCCCTCGCTTTTCTCACGCGCTGCGTCCGAATGGTGCGCACGCAGCAAGGCCAGGCGCCGTTGCCGCAGCAGCAGGCTGAGCACGGCGCCAAGCAGCAGCGTCAGCATCGCGGCCACGGCAGCGGTGTTGGCAGGCAACCGCCTCTCCGGCGGGCTCAGGAAGCGCTCGGTGGGCCGGAACACCAGTTGCCAGCGGCGGTCGTGCACCGCCACATTGCGCGTAGCCGGTCGCAGGTGCATAAGGGGCGCAGCCCCCGTGCTCCGGTAAAACACACTGGCCGGCTCGCTCCCGGGGGCCACACCGAGCGGCCCGAGGTCTGCGAGCTGGATGTCCAGGCCAGCTCCGCTTTCCCCCATCTGGGTGGAGTGCATCAGCTCCGGCACATTCACGGTGGCCGCCACGGCGCCGAGGAAATGCTCTGGCGGCGGCACTTGCATCTCCACACGCGCCACGTCGTAGACCGGCACGCGAATGACAAAGCCCGGCCGTGGCTCGGTCGCCTGCACCAGCATGAAGGGCTTGGAGACCACCGCCTCGCCCGTGGCGCGCGCATGCTGCATGGCCTTCAGATTGGCCGGCTGGGAGCCAATGTCGAAGCCGAGGATTTGCTCATTGCCAGGCACCGGCCAGATGTAGTCGGCGACAAAGTACTCGTCGCGCTGCACCAGCGGGTGTACGGCCAATCCCGGCAGGCCCAAGGCCTGCAAGGATGCGTCAGAGCGCGACTGCAATTCAAACGCCGCAAGGTCTTTGGCGGCGACGCGGCGCGTGAACGCCAGGTTGACCAGGCCAGGGTTGCGCGACGTCGCTTCAAGCTCATCCGCCGCGTGCTGGAACTGCGCACGCGTCAGCTCGGGGTTGGCGGAAAACAAGCCCCGCAGGCCATACACCACCTCGGTATCGCTTGCCAGCCGCGCCTTGAGCGCCAGGCTGACCTCGGTTGCCTGCTGCTCGAAGCGCGATTGCTCAATGAGGTTCAGCCGCCGCTGCTGCTCGAAGTACAGAAAGGTGGTGAACAGCAAACCCACGGCCACCAGCAGTGCGCCTGGCAACCAATAGGGAAAGCGGGAAGTGGTCGGGGCTCGGTGCATCTCCTGCAATGCTACCTGCACCGGCAGGCTTCTGAAAATAACAAGAAAAACAGCAGTTTTGGCACTATCAGAAAGGGATTGTTGCTATCGTTTTAGAAACCATTGGCGTGCCAACCATGCCACAACGCCGTGCGAACCCTGACCCGAAACCAGCGCTTGCGCCTACGCAGCGCGGACCACGGCACTTGCAAGATGGCGTCCATCACACAACAAAAGGGAAACCAACATGTCCATCTCGCTCATTCTGCTGATCGTCCTGATCCTCATCCTTGTCGGCGCCCTGCCCACCTGGGGCCACAGCCGCTCGTGGGGGTACGGCCCAAGCGGCGGCATCGGTCTGGTCGTGCTGATCCTCGTTGTGCTGCTGCTGATGGGGCGGATCTGACGCTCTGCGCTGGCCAATAGATCGGGTGAACAGGCCCCAGGCGGCACCTTGCCACTTGCTACCGTGGCACAGGCCACCCGCCGCGCCCATCAGGCGCTCTGCCCCGCCGCGTGGGGGCTTGCCCCTTGCGGCGGCATCAGCAGCGCCTGCTGCGCTTCGACCGCACTGCGCAAAAAGGCCCAGGTCGCCTGCATGCGCGCGACGTGCTTGTTTTCTTCGGGCATAGACATCCAGAACGTGCGCACAAAGCGTGCGCTGCCAGGCAGCACGGTCTGCAAGCTCGCGTCCTGCGCGGCCACAAATGCCGGCAGCACCGCCAGGCCCGCCCCGGCACGCACGGCCTCGTACTGCGCCAGCACGCTGGTGCTGCGCAGCGAGAAATGCGCCGGCCGGTGCAGTTCATCAAGAATTTGCAGCTCCTTGGTGAACAGCAGATCGTCCACATAGCTGACAAAGCTGTGCCCCGCCAAATCGGCCGCGCTGTGGATGGGCGGCCGCGCGGCGAGGTAAGCCTGCGCGCCGTAGAGCTGCAGCAGGTACTCGGCAAGCTTCACCACCAGCACCGCGCCGCGCGCCGGGCGTTCCAGCGAGATGACGATGTCCGCCTCGCGCCGCGAGAGGTGCACCAGCCGGGGCAGCGCCAGCAAATCAACCACCAGGCCCGGGTGCTCAGAAGCAAAGTGTGCCAACTGGGGGGCGAGCACCAGGTTGCCAAACCCTTCGGTGGCGCCAATGCGCACCGCGCCGTGCAGGCCCTGGCGCACGCCGGGCGCGGCGTGCTCCACCGCCAGAAACGCCGCCTCCATGCCTTCCACCTGCGGCAGCAGGCTGCGGCCCGCCTCGCTCAGGCGGTGGCCCGCCGCTTCGCGCGCGAACAGCGGCGAACCGACCTGCTTTTCCAGCGCCTGAATGCGCCGCGCCACGGTGGTGTGGTCCACGCCCAAACGGCGCGCCGCACCCACCAACGTGCCCGCGCGGGCCAGCTCCAGGAAATAGCGCAGGTTGTCCCAGTCCATCGGTATCCTCGAATTCGGGTTCGTTGTGCGTTTTTGCAAACTCCGTGCGCACGATTGTCTATTGTGCTGACAATTCTGCACAGCTACCATGACCGGGTTCTGTGCACTGTTGCCAGTGTCGCTGCCCTGCCCTCTTTATTGGAGACTTCCCATGAACGCACCCACTCCCGTCGCCGCCCTGGCCCCCACCGTCAAGCTGCTCATTGGCGGCCAATTCGTCGAATCGAAAACCACCGAATGGCGCAATGTAGTGAACCCCGCCACACAGGAAGTGCTGGCCCGCGTGCCCTTTGCCACCGCGGACGAAATCGACGCGGCCATCGCCTCGGCCAAGGAAGCCTTCAAGACCTGGAAGAAGACCTCCATCGGCGCCCGCGCACGCATCTTCCTCAAGTACCAGCAGCTCATCCGCGAAAACATGGCCGAGCTGGCCGCGCTGCTCACCGCCGAGCAAGGCAAGACCCTGCCCGACGCCGAAGGCGACGTGTTCCGCGGCCTTGAAGTGGTCGAGCACGCTGCCAGCATTGGCAACCTGCAGCTCGGCGAGCTGGCCAACAACGTGGCCGGTGGTGTCGATACCTACACCCTGCTGCAGCCGCTGGGCGTCTGCGCCGGCATCACGCCGTTCAACTTCCCCGCGATGATTCCGCTGTGGATGTTCCCCATGGCGATTGCCACCGGCAACACCTTCGTGCTCAAGCCTTCCGAGCAAGACCCCATGGTCACCATGCGCCTGGTCGAACTCGCCATGGAAGCCGGCATCCCTGCCGGCGTGCTGAACGTGATTCACGGCGGCGAAATGGCCGTGAACGCGCTGTGCGACCACAAGGACATCAAGGCCGTCTCGTTCGTCGGCTCGACCAAGGTGGGCACGCATGTCTACCACCGCGCCACCCTGGCCGGCAAGCGTGCGCAATGCATGATGGGCGCGAAGAACCACGCCATCATCCTGCCCGACGCCAACAAGGACCAAACCTTGAACGCCCTGGCTGGCGCTGCCTTCGGCGCTGCCGGCCAGCGCTGCATGGCGCTGTCGGTGGTGGTGCTGGTGGGCGAGGCGCAAAAGTGGATTCCCGAACTGGTCGAAAAAACCAAGACGCTCAAGGTCAACGCCGGCACCGAAAAAGGCACCGACGTCGGCCCGCTGATCTCCTGCGCCGCGCTCTCGCGCGTGGAAGGCCTGATCGAGCGCGGCATTGCCGAGGGCGCCAAGCTCGAACTCGACGGCCGCAAGCCCACCGTGGCCGGCTTTGAAAAGGGCAACTTTGTCGGCCCGACCATCTTCTCGGGCGTGAAACCCGGCATGGCCATCTACGACCAGGAAGTGTTCGGCCCGGTGCTGGCCATCGTGGCGGCGGACGACCTCGACCAAGCCATCGAGTTCATCAACGCCAACCCCAACGGCAACGGCACCGCCATCTTCACGCAGTCGGGCGCCGCAGCACGCAAGTTCCAGGAAGACATCGACGTCGGCCAGGTCGGCATCAACCTGCCGATTCCCGTGCCAGTCCCGCTGTTCTCGTTCACCGGTTCGCGCGCCTCCAAGCTCGGCGACCTGGGCCCCTACGGCAAGCAGGTGGTGATGTTCTACACGCAGACCAAGACGGTGACGCAGCGCTGGTTCGACGACAGCACCACGTCGCACGGCGTGAATACGACGATAAGTTTGAAGTAACCCCCCGAGCGGCTATGCCGCTCCCCCCTTTCTCTCGCTTCGCGGGAAGGGGGGGCGACGCCAGCGCGGCGGGGCGGCCCTTGCGCGGCGTCCGCTGGTATTTGGCAGCGCCAAATTGATAAGCTGCGCTGCTCGTCTGCGCATGATTTAATTTCGAGCCAGATAGGGCTCTAGCGCTTATTCCATAAGCGCTAGCAGCTATCAAAATAAAAGCAAAACACAGCAGGAGAACCGCCGATGGACTTTGAACTCAACGAAGACCAGCGCGCCTTTGCGCAGACGGCGCGCGATTTCGCGGTGGCCGAACTCGCGCCCCACGCCGCCGAGTGGGACGCCCAGGCCATCTTCCCCAAAGCCACCATCGCCAAAGCCGGCGAGTTGGGTTTCTGCGGCCTCTACGCGCCCGAATCGATTGGTGGTCTCGCCCTGCCGCGCCTCGACGCCACGCTGGTGTTCGAGGAAATGGCGGCATACGACCCATCGACGACCGCCTTCATCACCATCCACAACATGGCGACCTGGATGCTCGGCACCTGGGGCACAGAAGCCGTGCGCGAGCGCTGGGGCGCGCTGCTGACCAGCGGCGAAAAATTGGCCTCGTACTGCCTGACGGAACCCGGCGCAGGGTCGGATGCCGCATCGCTCAAGACCCGCGCCGACCGAACCGACACGGGTTACCGCATCAACGGCGCCAAGGCCTTCATCTCCGGCGCCGGCGCCACCGACGTGCTGGTGCTGATGGCCCGCACGGGCGACGCAGCCAGCGGCGCGCGCGGCATCAGCGCCTTTGCCGTACCGGCCGATGCCCCCGGCATCAGCTACGGCAAGAAGGAAGAAAAAATGGGCTGGAACAGCCAGCCCACGCGCACCATCAGCTTCGACAACGTCGAAATACCGCTTGAAAACCTGCTGGGCGCCGAGGGCGAGGGTTTCAAGATCGCCATGAAGGGCCTGGACGGCGGGCGCATCAACATCGCCACCTGCTCGGTGGGCGCCGCGCAAGGCGCGCTCACCCAGGCGCAAAGCTACCTGCACGAGCGCAAGCAGTTCGGCAAAACGCTGGCGAGCTTCCAGGCGCTCCAATTCAAGCTGGCCGACATGGCCACCGAACTGGTCGCCGCGCGGCAAATGGTGCGCCTGGCCGCCAGCAAACTCGACGCCAGCGCACCCGACGCCTCCACCTACTGCGCCATGGCCAAGCGCTTTGCCACCGACGCGGGCTTCAACGTCTGCAACGAAGCGCTGCAACTGCACGGCGGCTACGGCTACATCCGCGAATACCCGCTCGAGCGCCTGCTGCGCGATGCCCGCGTGCACCAGATTCTGGAAGGCACGAACGAAATCATGCGGGTCATCATTGCGCGGCGCATGCTGGATGGCGATGCGCCGGACGCGATTCGCTAGCGAATCTATAGCTGCTACCGCATAGCCAGCAAGCGCTACCGGCATTTTTACCCATTAATCCGCCGCTGCCCACCATGCCCGCCCGCCCCATAGCCGACGAAACCCTGCGGCTCATCGCCGCCGTGCGGGACGCGCTGGCCGAGCACTTGGGGGCAGAGGCCGTGGTGGACGAGCGCACGCTCTTCGGCGGCCATGCCTTCATGGTGAACGGCAAGCTGTGCCTCGCCGTGAAAGGCGAAGACCTGCTGGTGCGCCTGCCGCCCGCCGAGCACGAAGCCACGGCCGAAACGCCCGGCCTGCGCGAGCTGGACCCGCGCGGCGGCATGCGCGGCTACTTCTGGGTCGAGCCCGACGCCTACGCCACCCGCGCCCAGTGGCAGCGCTGGATTGGCGCCGCCCTCGCCTTCAACCCGCAGGCCAAGGCATCGCCCCGGCGGCGCAAGGCAACCGCCGCATCCGGCTTGGAAGCGCGGCGAAAGAACCACGGGCCTTAGCCCAAAAATTTCAAGCCTTTTAGGCCTCTATCGCTTATCCCATAAGCGCAGGCAGCTATCAAAAGCAAAGCACCCCTTCATTCACCATCACCCCACCAGGAGATAACACCATGCACATCGCATTCATCGGCCTCGGCAACATGGGCGGCCCCATGGCCCTCAACCTGCAAAAAGCCGGCCACGACGTCCGCGCGTTTGACCTCTCGAAACCCGCCTGCGACAAGCTCGCCGCAGACGGCCTGAAGATCGCGCAGGATGCCACCGCCGCCGTGCAGGGCGCCGAAGTCGTCATCAGCATGCTGCCCGCCAGCCAGCACGTCGAGGGCCTGTTCCTGGGCCGTGACGGCCAACCCGGCCTGCTGGGCGCAATCGCCAAGGGCGCGCTCGTCATCGACAGCTCCACGATTGCCGCCGCCACCAGCCAGAAGGTGGCCAAGGCGGCTGAAGCCGCTGGCATCGCCTTCATCGACGCGCCCGTCTCCGGCGGCACCGGCGGCGCCATTGCCGGCACCCTCACCTTCATGGTCGGCGGCAGCGAAGCGAACCTGGAGCGCGCTCGCCCCCTGCTGGAAAAGATGGGCGCCAACATCTTCCACGCCGGCGCCGTGGGCGCTGGCCAGACCGCCAAGATCTGCAACAACATGCTGCTCGGCATCCTGATGGCCGGCACCAGCGAAGCGATCGCCCTGGGCGTCGCCAACGGCCTCGACCCGAAGGTGCTGTCCGAAATCATGCGCCGCAGCTCGGGCGGCAACTGGGCGCTGGAGAAGTACAACCCCTTCCCTGGCGTGCACGAGAACGCGCCCGCCAGCAAGGGCTACGCGGGCGGCTTCGGCACCGACCTGATGCTCAAGGACCTGGGATTGGCGCAGGAAAACGCCACGGCCATGCGGGCCAGCACGCCGCTGGGCGGCTTGGCGCGCTCGATTTACGCAGCGCACAGCCTGGCGGGGCATGGCGGCGAAGACTTTTCCAGCGTGATCAAGATGCTGCAGAAGAAGGGGTAATGGGCGGGGCTGCAACGCCTGGCGTTTTGGCAGGCGCATGGCAGCACCTCCCCATTGCAAGGCCTGGGGTCGCCTTTGCTGGAGTCCCAGCGCCCCTGGCGGTCGGGACAGCGAACGCGCAAGCACAGGCAGCGTGCGCCGCACAGAGAAGCCCGCGACGGCCCCCTGACGCTCTTTACGAGGCCGGCCCTGCCTGGCGCTCGATGGCGGCTTGGACCATCGGTTGCGCCCATTCAGGCGTTGCCTTCAAGGCCTGGGCGTCGCTCGGCTCGGGAAAGAGCAACTCGCCCCGCAACGTTTCCATCACCAGCACCGGCTCCGGGATGCCCTGCCCGGCCGCCACCTGCGCGCTGTTGTCGAATACCTGCAGCCGGGCGAGCTGCGGCATGAGTTTGAGCAGGTTGAGGCGGGATGACACCCAGCGCTCCCGAATCTTCGCTTCGGCAATAGCGTGCCCGCCGCTGGCAACACGCGCTTGCACGCGCTGCAGGTGCAACTGCACCAACTGCAGGCCGCAAAAAATCATCAGGATGTCGTGCGTACCGGCCGCCTGGGCAAGCATGGCCGCAATGGTCTTGCCGCCCAGCGTGGTCTCAAAGGCACAGTTGGTGCCGTTCGTTATCGCCGCCTCCAGTTGAGAGCGGCCAAACTCCCAGGCGCGGGCGTTGGCCTCGTGCACGTTCAGACCCAACTGCACCACCAGCTCTCGCGCAAAGCTGTCGGGGTTGAACCAGCTCAAGCCATGTTCGGCCAGCAGCGCACCACCCACCGAACTCTTGCCCGCACCATTGACGCCAGCCAGTACCAGGATGAAGGGCCTGGCGCCGGCAGAGGCTTGCGCCATTAAAACGAAGCCCCTGCCTTGGGCCGCAGGGCGCTCTTGCCTCTGGCATCGAACAACCCCGCTACCTGCTGCTGCGCGCCAGGCGCCTGCAGCACGGCGAGCCGCGCATTGAACCGCCCCGTCAGGTCTTCCAGCACCGACTGCTCGCGCGCTTTGAGGGCCAGCATGTCGGTGGTCAATTGCCGATAGGTGGCAGCATCCACCAGCACCATCTCCACCGCCGAATGGCTCGTAATGGCCACGCTGCCCACCTCCCGCACCTGGCGCACCACGTCTCCCCATTTGTTCTTCACTTGCGAAGCGCTTTGGCGGGGAAGGCTGTCGAGTTCAAGCAGTGCGGTGGTCACGGGGGCTCCTGGTCAAGTGTCTGAGGCCATTGTGCCAAGAATAGACATATCGGCCATTATAGACATTTTTCGCACATGAACCGACCGCTCAGGCCAGAATCCACCCTGCAGCTCTTCCTGTGTGTTGCCGAAGGCCGGGGCTCGCAAGTACGGTCGGAAACCACGCGGCGCATCCCCGGCGGCAACTGGGCGCCAGAGAAGTACCACCCTTCCCTGGTGTGCGCGAAAACGGCCCGCTAGGCAAAAGCTGCGCTCGCGGGTTTGGCACCACCCTGATGCTCAAAGACCTGGCCTCGCGCAAGAGAACGCGATGGCGATAAAGGCCAGCACGCCGCTCGGCGGGCGCTGGCCGGGGGCTGGCGCACGCGATCTATGCGGCGCACAGCAACTCCGGCCACGGCGGAGGGAAAGACATTTCGAGCGTAATCAAGATGCTGCGCAAGAAGAGGCGATCTACGGGCTATCGTCCTTTCCCAATGCCCCCCAGGCGCGGTAGCATTCCGTTACCGCGCCCGCTTTTTTTGATCCGACGTTTTTTCGGTTTGCCTAATTGGGCGTTTGGACGATAGCAAGAGGGAAATGCGATGCGGAGATTTTTTATTGGACCGATGGCAGCGTTGGCGCTGTCGTCTAAATCTAGTTAGCCATTTCAGGGAGAAACTGTGGCTGAAAAGAACGATTTTGAAGAGGTCGGCTTTATCAAATACTCAGGGGAAGCCGTTCCCCATGGAGTGATTGACGCCGGCAGCGCTGGTGCGGCGTTGATTGGGCTCGACGAAGCGATACGCTTCTTCAATGTACAACAATCACCTGATCTAGCATCTGCACAGTATGAGATACCTGTCGAGACCCGCGCAGGCTCCTGGGCGGCTATGGTTCTCGCTGCTGTCGGCGGTGTAGTTGGCACATTCGCTCTTAGCTATGCCAAGAAAGCTGGCGAGAAAATGGCTGAAAACGACTTTAAGGACATCGGCCTGAAGCCCGTACTCCAAAAGTCAATGTCAGCTATTCAGAACCTCGCGAAGCTAACTAAGCATACCCGCAGGTCGAAATATTGGAACATCGAACGAATCGAGCTAATCGACAACATTGACATGGCGGTCATCGTCAACAGAGAAGGCGAGTCTATTCATGTGCCGATCGAACACATGAAATGGTTCCAACAGCTTCCGCCCCAGTTACTCGCTAAGCTCACAGGTGTAGTTCGCAAGAATCGCACGCTAACAATCGGCTTAGTCGATACCGCGCACCCAACTGAGGATGTCTCCATCGACGAGTTTGATAAGGCCATTTTTGAGCAATCGGAACCAGATGAAGTCGAAGACGACACGCTATTTCCTGAACTTACCCACGGAATTGAAGCACAGCTTATAGGCAGATTGATACGAGGCAATGAAGCGTCCAACACGGTCGGACTCGAATACGAAGGGCATGTCATCAATTGCATCCCAGCGATTGGTAGTGTTCGCCAATACAAGCCGGCACTGTTTCTCCGCTGCAAGGTTGAAGGTCGAGTCACTCGACATAGCAAGCATCGGCTTGTCGCCGACAAAAAGCCAACGTTGATTGTCAGCCGAGTCATCCCACTGGAATCAGATGGTCAAATTGGGCTGTTCAATGGCTAACTGGCGGTTCAACGCGGACGCCAACACTGGCCATGGCTTCGTCATTTTTATGGCCAGTGTTGGTGCCCTCCGCGCTTCGCGCTCCGGCGCCGGTTAACCTGGGCGTTAACCCTCACAGTCGAGAGTATTGTGTCTCCAAGTAAAAACGTCCCGAGATCGCACGAAGAGTCACCTTCGAAGCGCATCGACAAGAAGCTCAAGGAGCTTGGTGATTGGCGGGGCAGCACCCTTGCTCACGTTCGTGCCCTCATCCATCAAGCTGATCCTGACGTTGTAGAGGAAGTGAAATGGGTAAAGCCGTCCAATCCTGCCGGCGTACCGGTTTGGTCGCACGACGGAATCATTTGCACCGGTGAGACGTACAAGGACAAGGTCAAACTGACCTTCGCTCAAGGTGCCTCGCTAAAAGATCCATTCAAACTCTTCAACGCCAGCTTAGAGGCAGGCACCAGACGTGCTATCGACATTTTTGACGGCGACGTTCTTAACGATTCAGCGTTCGAAAGTCTTATCAAGAGTGCGGTGTCTTTCAATAAATCAAGCCACAGGCGTGAAGGCTAACAATTCGTATATGTTCTTCCCCACAAGGGCAAGAAACCGATGGGTGTTTTGGCTGTTGGGGAATCGCCTGCAGTCGGCTATCCCGCATCTGAGGTTGGTTCTGTTGTAGTCCGTGTCAGCACGAAATCTGCGGGGCCGGCGCGCAAACACAGCAAGCGGCGCAGGTGAACGCAAGTTGCTTTCTTTCCCAACTCGTTCAAGCTCACACAAATTGCCATGCCCCTCTCTGGAGCCCAAGCCCTCGCCATTGGCGGTTCGCTCAGCGCAGCCGCTGCATTGGCGCATGCCGCGTGCGTCGTCGTGGGCGCACCGGCCTACCGGTTCATGGGGGCTGGCGAGAAGATGGCGCGCGCCGCCGAGGCGCGCAAGCTCCAACCAACACTCGTCACGCTTGCGATCACTGGCGTTCTGCTCGTTTGGGCGGCCTACGCATTTTCAGGCGCTGGCGCCATCGGCCGCCTTCCGTTCACCAAACTGGCGCTCAGCGCCATTTGTGCCGTGTACCTGGGCCGGGCGGTGGCGTTGCCCCTGCTCAAGCCGGCGTTCCCCGAGAACTCGCCAACCTTCTGGCTGGTTTCATCTGGCATTTGCCTTGCCATCGGGCTGCTGCATCTCTATGGCCTCATCGCGCAATGGCCGGCTCTGTGAGGCGGCGCTGCGGTGTGCGGACATCTTCGCTTTACTTTCCGCACAGGGCGTTCTGACCAGCCATTGTGGGGCGCGGCTTGCCGAGGGCGTTGCGCCTACCATTACAGTCAACGCCGCATCCAATCAATCGCCCCTAGACCCATGACCATCGAAACCCAAGACGACATCGTCGCACTCCAACGCATTGGCAAAATTGTCTCAATGACCCTGCAGCACATGCTCGACGCCGCAGAACCCGGCATGACGACCCGCGAGCTTGACCGGCTCGGCGAGCGGCTGCTGGAAGAGCATGGCGCGCGGTCCGCGCCGAAGCTCACCTACGACTTCCCGGGCTACACCTGCATCAGCATCAACGAGGAAGCGGCCCACGGCATTCCGGGCGACCGGGTCATCAGGGCGGGGGATGTGTTGAATGTCGATGTGTCGGCGGAGCTGGGCGGGTACTTCGCCGACACGGGTGGAACGGTGGTGGTGCCGCCGACCACGGCGCAGAAGACGCGTTTGTGCCATGCGACCCGTATGGCGCTGGCCGAGGCCATGAAGGGTGCCCGGGCGGGGCAGCCCATCAACCGCATTGGTGCCGCCATCGAGCGCACGGCAAAGGCGTATGGCTTCAAGGTCATCGAGAACCTGGGCAGCCACGGCGTGGGCCGCGCGCTGCACGAGGAGCCCGAGCACATCGCGGGCTACTTTGACCCTTCCGACACGCGCCTTCTGCATGAGGGCATGGTGATCACCATCGAGCCCTTCCTCTCGACCAAGAGCCGCATCGTTGACGAAATGTCCGATGGCTGGACGCTGGTGGGCGCCCGCGGCAACCTGTCTGCGCAGTACGAGCACACGATGGTCATCACCAAGGGCGCTCCCATCGTGGTCACGCAGCACTGACTGCGGGCAAAATCCCGCCGACAAAGGGCCTGGCGGGTTTCTTGGGCGGGCGGTGCGGCGGGCTTTCTCCGCTTCAGCGCACGCCCCGCAGCGCGCTGCCATCGGCCGCCCGCGTCACCGGGCAGTTCGCCACCACGTTGGTCGGCTCCAGCGCCACCTCGCCGAGTTCCTCTGCGGCCAGCAGTTCTTCTTCGGATTTCAGCACGCGGCCGTTGGCAGGTTTTTTCCAGTGCACCATCACCATGCGCCACAAGGGGCTGTAGGCCGACACGGCGTTGGCATCACCCGCCGGCAGCGGAGCCGACTGGAAGATGCTGGCTTGCTCACCGCCGGGAAACTTGTAAACCCGCTCCAGCACCGACGCGCGCCCGGTGATGCCCACGGCGCCGGCCAAGCGCGGCGCGTAGTTGGCGCCAGCGGCCTTGGCCATGGCGGCGTCGGAAATATCGGTGGTCACGTATTCCACGGTGCGCCCGTCCACCCAAGCTCGCTTGAGAGGCAGCACGGTTTCGGTTCTGCTGGCATTGAAGCTGTGGCTGGCGCAGCCGGCGAGCATGGAAGCCGCGAGCACAGCGGCTGCCGTGGCTGAAGTTTTCATCTGGCCTGACTCCTTTTTCCACCCATTCCAGCAAAAAAAATCCCCGCTCCATGGTGGGCGGGGATAGGCTTCAAGGCGCTCTGGCGACGCCCTGAGACGCACTTACATGTGGTCGATCATGACCTGGCCAAAGCCCGAGCAGCTCACCTGCGTGGCGCCGTCCATCAAACGGGCGAAGTCGTAGGTGACTTTCTTGCTGGCAATCGACTTCTTCATCGAGCTGATGATGAGGTCGGCCGCTGCCGTCCAGCCCATGTGGCGCAGCATCATTTCGGCAGAGAGGATTTCGGAACCGGGGTTCACGTAGTCCTTGCCGGCGTACTTGGGCGCCGTGCCGTGCGTGGCTTCGAACATGGCAATGGTGTCCGACAGGTTGGCGCCGGGGGCGATGCCGATGCCGCCGACTTGCGCGGCCAGGGCGTCAGACACATAGTCGCCGTTGAGGTTGAGCGTGGCGATCACGCTGTACTCGGCCGGGCGCAGCAGGATTTGCTGCAGGAAGGCGTCGGCGATGCTGTCCTTGACGGTGATTTCCTTGCCCGTCTTGGGGTTCTTGAACTTCATCCAGGGGCCGCCGTCAATCAGCTCGGCGCCGAATTCCTTGGCGGCCAGGCCGTAGGACCAGTCGCGGAAGCCCCCTTCGGTGAACTTCATGATGTTGCCCTTGTGCACGATGGTGACGCTGGGCTTGTCGTTGTCGATGGCGTACTGGATGGCCTTGCGCACCAGGCGCTCGGTGCCTTCGCGCGAGACGGGCTTGATGCCGATGCCCGACGTGGCGGGGAAGCGGATCTTCGTGACACCGAAGTCGTCCTGCAAAATCTTGATGAGCCGCTTGGCCTTGTCGGATTCGGCTTCGAATTCGATGCCGGCGTAGATGTCTTCCGAGTTCTCGCGGAAGATGACCATGTTGGTCTTTTGTGGTTCTTTCACGGGCGAGGGCACGCCGTCAAAGTACTGGATGGGGCGCAGGCAGACGTACAGGTCAAGCTCCTGGCGCAGGGCCACGTTCAGCGAGCGGATGCCGCCGCCCACGGGCGTGGTGAGGGGCCCCTTGATGGACACCACATAGTCTTTGATGGCCGCCAGGGTTTCTTCGGGCAGCCACACGTCAGGGCCATAAATCTTGGTGGATTTCTCGCCAGCAAAGACTTCCATCCAGTGAATCTTCTTTTTGCCGCCGTAGGCCTTGGCCACAGCTGCGTCGACCACCTTGATCATGACCGGTGTGATATCGGCGCCAGTGCCGTCGCCTTCGATGAACGGAATAATCGGTTGGTCTGGCACATTCAATGACATGTCGGCATTGACGGTGATTTTCTGGCCTTCGGCGGGCACTTTGATGTGCTGGTAGGTGGTCATGGTCGCAAGACTCCGTTGGGGGCTGAAGGGCTTTCAGCAGGTTAGGCAAAACTCTCTAAACCTTTTAATTCTACCGACAAAAGATTTTGCAAATCCCTGTCAACGGCCCGGCCCGAGCGCCGTTGTGGACTGGCTTGGCAAGCTTTGCAAAGCATCAAAACAACCGGCGTTTCCCTTTTTCTGGAAAGTTCCTATGAACAAACTTCTTGCCACCCTTGCAGCAACTCTTTTCGTGTTCTCTGCCCAAGCCCAGACCGCCGCCCCCGCAGCACCGGCACCTGCCGCAGCGCCCATGGCTGCTGCAGCTCCTGAGGCAGCACCCGCACCCCAAGCAATGAAGGCCACCAAGACGCACAAAGCGGCCAAATCCCACAAGAAGACCGCCAAGAAAAAGGCCCACAAGGCTGCGGCAAAGGCCGCTTGATTGGATTTCCAGGCGACCTCGGCGGTGCTGCTCGCCACCCCGCCTGATGTATGAAAATGGCCCGCTTCGTGCGGGCCTTTTTTTGCCTGTATCGCAACCGTTTCACCGTTTTCTCGGAGTGTTCATGACTGGGCTTTCTCTGGCTCCCCGTTTTTCGCTGCCGCTTGTGCTGGCGGCGCTGCTGGCACCCTTGGCCAGCGTGCAGGCCCAGGAGGCACCGCAGATGGATTTGCCGCGTACCGAACTCTCGGCCGGGATGTACCGCATCGATGCCCAGGTCGCGCAGACACCCAGCGAGCGCCAGATCGGGTTGATGCAGCGCCAGTCCATGCCGCCTCAGGAAGGCATGTTGTTCATCTTCGAGCGAGCCGGTGTTCAGTGTTTCTGGATGAAGAACACCTTGCTGCCGCTGACCGCTGCCTTTGTTGCCGACGACGGCACCGTGGTGAACCTGGCCGATATGCAGCCGGAGACCACCGATTCGCATTGCAGCGCCAAACCCGTGCGTTACGTGCTGGAAATGAACCAGGGTTGGTTCAAGGCGCGCAATGTCAAAGCGGGGTTCAAGCTTTCGGGCGCAGTGTTTGCCGCAGCCAAACGCTGACCAAATACCGAGGTAGCCTTCAAAAAGAAGAGCTACAGACGCTTATCCAGCCTGCGCAAAGTCCATTAATTAAGCAAAAAAAGCGGCCCCGAGGGGCCGCTTTTCATTGGAGCAACGCGGATCAGGCGAAGTTCGACTCGGCGAACTTCCAGTTCACCAGGTGTTCGAGGTACGCCTCAAGGAATTTCGGCCGCGCATTGCGGTAGTCGATGTAGTAGGCGTGCTCCCAGACGTCCACGGTCAACAGCGCCTTGTCGGCCGTCGTCAAGGGCGTGCCAGCGGCGCCGGTGTTGACGATGTCCACGCTGCCGTCGGGCTTCTTCACGAGCCAGGTCCAGCCCGAGCCGAAGTTGCCGGCAGCCGACTTGACAAAGGCTTCCTTGAACGCGGCATACGAGCCAAACTTGGCGTCAATGGCGGCGGCGAGCGCGCCGGACGGTGCACCGCCGCCAGCCGGCTTCATGCAGTTCCAGAAAAACGTGTGGTTCCAGATCTGCGCGGCGTTGTTGTAGATGCCACCGGTGGCGCTCTTGACGATCTGCTCCAGCGGCATGCTGGCGTATTCGGTGCCTTCCTGCAGCTTGTTCAGGTTGTCCACATAGGCCTTGTGGTGCTTGCCGTGGTGGTACTCCAGGGTTTCCTGGCTGTAATGGGGTGCCAGCGCGTCGATGGCGTAAGGCAGAGGGGGAAGCTGGTGTTGCATGGGGAACTCCTTTGGAATGGCTTGTTGTGGGCGCGCAGGCCAGCCGCGCGGGCTTCAACAGGCATTCTAGGAAGAACGCGCCGAAGCTGCTCGCTGCGGGGCCATGGCCCCACCGCTGCAGGGCGAAACCCGGTCTTGTCCTACAACAGCCGCGGCGGCACCACCGTCAGGTCAAGCGAGCCATCGGCCAAGCGCGCGCGCAAGGCGGTGGCGGGCGGCGCCTGGCGCACGCTGCGCACCAGCTCTCCAGACGGGGTTTGCAGCAGGGCGTAGCCACGCTGCAGCACCAGAGCCGGGTCCAGCAGTTGCAGGCGCAGGGCCGCGGTGGCCAGGCGCTGCTGATGCGCCCCCAGCGCAGACCTTAATTTTTGAGGGAAATCGGCCTCTAGCGCTTTTACTATCTGCGTCTCATGCTGCAATTTCAATAGCATTGCATGCTGCAGCCGCTGTGCAAGCCGCGCCAGGCCAAGCTGCTCGCGCTGCGCAATTTGCGAGGGCCGCCCCAGGCGGGCGGCGGCCTGGTCCAGGCGCAGGTGGCGCTGGTCAATCTGGCGCTCCAGCGCTTCGGTGAGGCGCTGCTGCAACAACGCAAGCGCAGCCAGCCAGGTGTCGCGCGGCGCCGACACCAGTTCGGCTGCGGCCGTTGGCGTGGGCGCGCGCAGGTCAGCGCAGAAGTCGGCGATGCTGAAATCGGTCTCGTGGCCCACACCGCAGACCAGCGGCACCGGGCTTTGCACCACGGTGCGTGCCAGCGCCTCGTCGTTGAAGGCCCAGAGATCTTCCAGTGAACCGCCGCCGCGCACCAGCAGAATGACGTCGATGGGCACGGCGCCAGCTTCTGGCGGCGCGGCAGCCCGGGCGTAGAGCTGCTCCAGCGCACGCACCAGCGACTGCGGCGCCTGCGCGCCCTGCACCTGGGCCGGCACCAGCAGCACCGGAATGTGCGGTACGCGCCGGCGCAGCGCGCTGACGACGTCGTGCAGGGCGGCAGCCCCGAGCGAGGTGACCAGGCCAATGCCGCGCGGCGCGAGGGGCAGCGGCCGCTTGCGAGCGGCATCGAACAAGCCCTCTTTTTCCAGTTTTTCCTTCAGACGAAGAAACTGCTCGAACAAAGCCCCCTGGCCGGCGCGCTGCAGATGTTCGACCACCAGTTGCAGATCGCCACGCTGCTCGTAGACGCCCAGACGGCCGCGCAACTCCACACAGTCGCCGTCCTTGGGGCTGAAATCGAGCAGACTGGCAGCGCGGCGGAACATGGCGCAGCGGATCTGACCGCCAGCGTCCTTGAGGGAAAAATAGCAGTGGCCGCTGGACGCGCGGGAAAACCCTGAAATCTCGCCGCGCACGGCCACCGGATTGAAGCGCGCCGCCAAGGCATCGCCCACCGCACGGCACAGGGCGCCTACGTCCCAAACGCGTTCGCCGCCAGGGACCAGCGCTTGCTCAAACATGAGCGTGAAAACACGTGCTGGCGTGGCCTGCGCGCACTTGCTGCAGCGCAGTACTCCACAGCGCAGGCGCAGCGAGCACGCGCCCTACAATTTTTGGGGGGAATCGCCAGAAACCAAGCAAATACGTACAAGTCATTGATTTTATTGGATTTTTTACTGCACAAAAAATCATCAAAGTGTTCTAATCACGTATTGGCGCCACATTGCAGGCCATTGGCACTGGCTTACCCACAAAGTTATCCACAGCTTCTGTGGGCGAATGGCGAGGCGCTGCACCGCACAAGCCAAAGCACGAATAGCGCAAAAAAGCTGGTCCATAATGCCCGCTTGCCCAATCCGCGCGGAGAGAGAATTGCTGTCCATCATACAAGCCGCAGGCTGGCCCATCTGGCCTCTGGTCGCCTGCTCGATCCTCGCGCTGGCGCTCGTGATCGAGCGCTTCATTGCGCTGCAAACAGCCCGCGTGGCACCGCCCAAACTGCTTGATGAAGCCATTTCCGTCTCTTCCGTGAGCTTGCCCGGCCCCGACATGGTGGCCCAACTGGCGCAAAACTCGGCCCAGGGCGAAGTGCTGGCGACGGGCTTGCGGGCGCTCAACAGCAACCCACGTTGCACAGAAACCGATTTGCGCGCCGCCATGGAAGGCGCTGGGCGGGTGGTGGCGCACCGGCTTGAAAAGTACCTCAGTGCGCTGGCCACCATTGCCTCGGCGGCGCCGCTGCTCGGCCTGCTGGGCACCGTCATTGGCATGATCGAGATTTTCGGCTCGCAAAGCCCGGGATCCGTCAGTGGCGGGGGCAACCCGGCGCAGCTCGCACACGGCATTTCGGTGGCGCTCTACAACACCGCATTTGGCCTGATCGTGGCCATTCCTTCGCTGATCTTCTGGCGCTACTTCCGCGCCCGGGTAGACGCCTATCTGCTGACGCTTGAGCTCTCGGCCGAGCAGTTCTTGCGCCACTTGCTGCGCATGCAGAAGAAGTGACACCATGGTGTGCAGCAAGCCAGTACCCTGGACGGCAGGCGTAAACCGGAGGTTCGCTCCATGAACTTCCGCTCCCGCGACCGGGAAGAGCCCGAGATCAACCTGATCCCCTTTATCGACGTGCTGCTGGTGATTCTCATCTTCATGATGCTGACCACCACCTACAGCAAGTTCACCGAGCTGCAGCTCACGCTGCCGGTGGCCGACGCCGAGCAGATGCGCGACCGCCCCAAGGAGATCATCGTCTCCGTGGCCGCCGACGGCCGCTATGCAGTCAACAAGAGCACTCTGGAAGGCCGCAGCGTGGACGACATGACCGCGGCCCTGCGCGCCGCCGCAACGGCCGGGCCGCAGAGCATCGTCATCATCAGCGCCGATGCCATGTCGCCGCACCAGTCCGTCATCACCGTGATGGAGGCCGCGCGCCGGGCTGGCCTCTCGCAGATCACCTTCGCCACGCAATCT
>Ga0208518_100190_pt1 | contig 23768 bp, 19 predicted proteins | sample LakWasM127_HOW14_2_FD_183937 | JGI IMG/M metagenome (GOLD analysis project Ga0208518, IMG submission 183937) | Freshwater sediment methanotrophic microbial communities from Lake Washington under simulated oxygen tension - Sediment Metagenome... | ecosystem: Environmental > Aquatic > Freshwater >...
AGGGCAGCTTGTGCACGTCGCCGATGGTGCTCTTGATGGTGAAGCCAAGCGCGGCGGCGTTCTGCTGGCCCACCGTCTGCATCGCCGAGCTGCGGTCCATGGCATGGACGTCCAGCGTCGGCTCGCGCTTGAGCAGTGCAATGCCGATCGCGTTGGTGCCGGCGCAGACATCCAGCACCTTCTGTTGCGGCTTGATGTCCACCGTTTGCATGAAGCGCTTGAGAAAGCTGCTCCACAAGCCGAGTGCGGCGATTTCGTTGGCGCGGTCGTAATAGCGCGCGATATCCGCAAACGCATCGTTCAGTTCGTTGCTCCAGACGTCGCCGAAGCGCTGCTCACGTACCGCCTCGCGCGAAGCGAGTGGGGGTGGTGCCATTGTTGATTTCTCCTGCGATCAGTTTGATCCTCCCGATTTAGCCCTCACGGCAACGAGGTGTCAAGTCGGAGGATTCCTACAGCGGGGTGCCGCCGCACAGTGAAAATTATTTCACATCTGAAACAAGCATCTGCACGATACGTCACCGTGTGCCGCAACCGACCCCTCCCATTACAGGCGACGGCGAGCCGGTTCGAGGCGATCCCGTCAGTGCGGAATCTGCTCAGGAGGTACTGCCTTGCCGAACAGAAAGCCTTGAAAAGCCTGGCAATTGTGGCTGGCGAGAAACTCGCGCTGCGCTTCCGTTTCCACCCCTTCGGCGATCACCGTCAGGCCCATGCTGTGTGCCAGTGCGACGATGGTGCGGGCGATCGCGGCATCGTTCGGATCGGTCAGCACGTCGCGGATGAACGACTGGTCGATCTTCAGTTGATCGAGGGGCAGCCGCTTCAAATAGGACAGGGAGGAATACCCGGTACCGAAATCATCCAGAGAGAAACGCACGCCCGCCGCCTTCAGCGTGCTCATCTTGACTATGGTGTCCTCGACGTCGGCAAGGAACAGGCTCTCGGTCAGTTCCAGCTTCAACCTGCCGGGGTCGGCGCCGGTTTGCTCGACCGTAGCCAGGACCTGCCGGACGAAGTCCTCGTGATGAAACTGTCGCGCGCTGACATTGACGGCCATGGTCAGGTGCGACTTTCCCGGATCCTTGCGCCAGATCGCCTGACGCGTGCAGGCCGTCTCCAGGACCCACTGGCCCAGGGCCAGGATCAGCCCGGTTTCCTCCGCAAGCGGGATGAACTCGCCGGGACTGATCAGTCCGCGCTGGGGGTGACTCCAGCGAACCAGCGCCTCGACTCCCGTCAGCTGACCCTGGGCGCCCACCTGCGGCTGATAGAAGAGCAGGAACTGATGCTCGCGCAGACCCTTCCGCACATCGGCCTCCAGCGCGGAGCGGAGGGTAATCGCCGCCTGCATGTCGGGCCGGAAGAAGCGCAGGGCGTTGCGTCCGGCGGCCTTGGCCTGGTACATCGCCAGGTCGGCCTGCTGCAGCAGTTCATCGCTGCTTGCAGCATGACCGCAGAACAGGGTGACGCCGATGCTCGGGGTGCAGCTGTATTCCTGGGCGCCCAACTGATACGGCTGGTTGAGGGCCTCGACGATCTTCTCGCCTACTACTTCGGTCTGGGTCGCGGCCTCGCGGGAATTCTCGCTCAGGCCCTCCAGCATCAGCACAAACTCGTCGCCGCCGAGCCTGGCCACGGTGTCGCCTTCCCGGACGCATTCGCTGAGACGCGCCGCCACCAGTTGCAGCAGCAGGTCGCCCTTGTCGTGACCCATGCTGTCGTTGAGGTTCTTGAAGTTGTCCAGATCGATGAACAGCAAGGCTCCGTGGTGCCGGTTGCGGGCGCTCGCAGCGAGACCGTGTTGCAGACGGTCGAGCAGGAGCCGGCGGTTGGGCAGTTGGGTCAGGGGATCGAAGAAAGCCAGATTCCTGATTTCGTTTTCCGCCGCCTTGCTTTCGCTGACGTCGGAGAAGGCCGCAACGTAATGGGTGATCTGCCCGTCCAGCCCCCTTACCGCGGAGATGGTCTGCCACTTGGGGAAGACTTCGCCGTTCTTGCGTCTGTCCCATATCTCGCCATACCAGCCACCCGTGGCAGCCAGTTGGCGCCACATGTCGGCATAGAACTGCTGGTCATGCCTGCCGGATTTGAGGATGGAGGGCGCACGCCCTACCACCTCCTCGCCGCTGTAGCCGGTTATCTCGGTGAACGCATGGTTGACCCGCAGGATGATTCCCTTGGCATCGGTCACCATGATTCCGTGCAGCGATTCGAAGGCCTTGGCCGCGATGCGCAGCTCCTGCTGCAGCTGACGACTCTCCGTAATATCGCGCGTAACGCCGACAAAGTGGGTCGCGCAGCCTCCGGCGTCCAGCACCGGGCTGATCGACAGGTCGCTCCAGAAGGGCGTGCCGTCCTTCCTGAAGTTCATCAGGTGAGTACTGAAGGGATGACCGATGGCGAGAGCGGCGCGCAGCTCGGCGAGGATGACCTCATCCGCTCCGCGATTGTGCAGGAAGGCTGGCGTCTGTCCGAGTATTTCCGCCTCGGAGTAGCCGGTAATGCGCTGGAACGCCGCATTGGCGTAGGTGATGTGGCGCTCCGCATCGGTGATGATCACCCCTTGCGAAATCGAGGCCAGCGCCTGATGGTGCAAACGCAGGATCGACTCGTGCTTCAGGCGCTCCTCGGCCTGGACCACCCGAACCAGATTCTCCCGGAATACGATCATGGCGCGGGCCATGTCACCGATTTCGTCGCCACGCCGACCGTCCCCGGCCGTGATCTCGACGGATTCGTCGCGGGCCGCGAGCCTTCTCATGGCGCCGATCATCCTGCCGATCGGGTTGACGATTCCGCGCGCAAGTGCCGCCGCCACCAGCACGGTCAGGCCCAACAGAAGCACGGCGAGCACGGTGACCCACCGTGCGGTGCGCATGGCCGCTTCCTCGGCGGTTCTGGCCCGCGCAATCAGTTCGGCGGCGAGGCTGTCCTCGATCATCTTCATCTGGTCGATTCTTTGCGTCGTCGTATCGAACCAGTGCGCAACCTTGATGTCCGCACTCGGGCGCGCGTTCCGGCCGTCGGTGATGATCCGCCGCATGCGATCGAGTTCCATCGCGCCGGCGCCTTCGAGGGTGTAGTCGAGCAGCGCCACCTGTCCCGGCGAAGCGAAGAAACGGAACTGGTCGAGATACTGCCGCTGCCGGTCGATCAACTCGATCAGGCGCGTCTGGCTGGCGGGGTCGAAGCGGCGCGCGGCGAACCCCGCGGTGCCGATTGCCCGTTCCATTCCGGCGCTCTCCTTGGCGTGCAGCAAGTGCAGATAGGCGTAGATCGACCGCGTCAGATCGGCCCGCGTGCTGACCACCAGGATCTCCTCGACGATGCCGATCAGCCGGGTCACCGCGCCGCCATAGAGCCGGGTCAATTCCGGCGCCGTAATCTTCCGCCCGACGACGGCGCGGCGCCAGGTCTCGATCTGATCGACCGCCTCCCTTGCCGCCGAGATGCGGCTCACCAGAGTTCCGCCAAAATGCGACGCATCGAAATAGATCAGCGCACTGGCCACTGCCGCCCGCTTTTCGTCGGTCTCCCGGTGTCGCGCCGGCAGCCTGTCCATCAATTCGGCTCCACCGGTGCCGATGAAGCTGGCGGAAACGCCGCGCTCCCTCTGGATCGCGTGGATCAGATTGCCGAGGCCGGGAGCGAGCTCGGCAATGACGCGCAGATCCCTCATCTCGTTCGCGGTGCGGAAATAGCCGGTGACGATCCACAGCGACAGTGCCAGCACGCCGACGATCGGCAACGCCAGCGCAAGCCCGACGCGTACGCCGATGCGAAGCTTGTGCAATCCAGGCAGCGGCAAGCTCAGATTACCCACAGGGGCGCTTCGTGCCTGGCGGCATCGAGGCCTTCCGCCGGGACCGGCCGGCCGAACAGGAACCCCTGATAGGCGTCGCAGCCATGGCTGGCGAGAAAGCCCCGCTGCCCCTCGGTTTCGACGCCTTCAGCGATTACCGCGAGGCCCAGGCTCTGTCCGAGGGTGATGATGGCCTTGGCGATGGCGGCGTCATTGGGGTCGGTGAGCACGTCGCGCACGAAGGTCTGATCGATCTTCAGCTGGTCGAGCGGCAGGCGCTTGAGGTAGCTGAGCGACGAGTAGCCGGTGCCGAAATCGTCGAGCGAGAAACCGACGCCCCGCGCCTTGAGCACGGTCATCCTGGCGATGACTTCTTCCACGTCGGCCAGCAGCAGGCTCTCCGTCAACTCGAGTTTCAGCCTCAGCGGATCGGCGCCGGTCCGATCGAGTATCGCCAGCACCTGCTCGACAAAGTCCGGATGATGGAACTGGCGGGCACTGACATTCACCGCGACGGTGAGGTGGGCCATCGCGGGCTGTCCGGCCCAGATCACCAGTTGGGCGCATGCGGTTTGCAGCACCCACTGGCCGAGCAACAGGATCAGTCCGCTTTCCTCGGCCAGCGGAATGAACTGGCCGGGGGGCACCAGGCCGCGCTGGGGATGCTGCCAGCGCACCAGGGCTTCGACGCCGGTCAGATTTCCCCTGCCGTCCACCTGAGACTGGTAATGGAGAAGAAACTGGTTGTCCTGGAAGCCTTGGCGCAGCTCGGTTTCGAGGCCGGCGCGGGCCGTGACCGCGGCCTGCATTTCCGGATCGAAGAAACGCAGGGTATTGCGGCCCGCCGCCTTGGACTGGTACATGGCGAGGTCCGCCCGCTTCAACAACTCTTCAACCGAGTCGTGATTCTCGCCGAACACCGCGACGCCGATGCTCGGCGTGCTGTGATGCTTGTGCTCGCCCAGCAGATAGGGCCGGTTGAGCGCGGCGAGGATTTTCTCGCCCACCATCCTGGCCTGCGGTCCGGCCTTTTCCGGGCCCGCACCGAGACCTTCGAGCATCACCACGAACTCGTCGCCGCCGAGGCGGGCCACGGTGTCGGTTTCGCGCACGCCGGCCGTGAGCCGCTCTGCAACCTGCTGCAGCAACAGGTCGCCCTTGTCATGGCCCAGGGTGTCGTTGAGGGTCTTGAAGTTGTCGAGGTCGATGAACAGCAATGCACCCTCGCGCCCGCTGCGGGCGCTGGCGGCGATGGCCTGCTGCAAACGATCGAGCAGCAGCCGCCGATTGGGCAGCTGGGTCAGCGGATCGTAGAAGGCCAAGCGGTGAATCTCGGCCTCGGCCTCGGTATTGCGGGAGATGTCGGAAAAGGTGCCGATGTAGTTGCTGACCTGCCCGTCGGGCGCGACGACCGAGCTGATGGTCAGCATCTCCGCATAGATTTTGCCGTTCTTGCGCCGGTTCCAGATCTCGCCCTGCCAATGACCCTTGTCCTTCAGCGCATCCCACATGCGCTGATAGTAGGCCGCATCGTGGCGCCCGGACTTCAACAGCGCCGGGGTCCCGCCGATGACCTCTTCCGCGTTGTAGCCGGTGAGCCGGGTGAACGCCTGATTGACCCGCACGATGACACCCTCGGCGTCGGTGATCATCATGCCTTCCTGCGACTCGAAGGCAATCGCGGCAACGCGCAGGTTCGCCTCGGCGCGCTTGCGCTCCTCGATGCTGGTGGCAATCCCGAGATAGCCGGCGATGCCGCCCTGCGGGTCGCGGATAGCCGTAATCGACAGCAGCACCGGCAGCCGCGTCCCGTCCTTGCGAATGTAGGTCCATTCGCGCTCATCGGGTTCTCCCGTGGCGCACGTCCTGGCGACAAAGGCATCGACTCCGGGGGCGACCGCAAAGCCCAGCTCCCGCGTCAGCAACGCGGCATATGCGCCGATCTCGGCCGGGTCATGGAACAGGCTGGGACTCTGCTTGCCGACCATTTCATCGGCCGAATAGCCCAGCAGGGTCTCGGCGCCGTGATTGAACACCGTAATCAGGCCTTGCGGATCGATGGCGATGATTGAATACGAGGCACTCGAAAGCACCGACGCCATCAGCGTCTGGCTTTCGCGCAAGGCGATCTCGGCCTGCTTGCGCTCGGTAATGTCCTGCAGGGTTTCGATGGCGCCGACGATGCGCCCATTGTCGTCGTGCAGCGGCGCGGCGAGGAAGCTCAGCCAGCGCTTGATATTGGGAAAGTATGCTTCGGCTTCATAGGCCCCGCGCACGACCGATGAGGGGCCTACCGTCCCGGTGTAGTAATGCTCCATGGCCGCCAGGGCGGCCTGATCGTCATTGACGATCAGGTCGGCCAGCACCGGCCGCGGCTGCGGATAAAACGCCCTCCACGGGTCTTTGGTGCCGACCATGTCGGCGGCGGCGATTCCGAACACGTGCTCGCAGGCACGATTCCACTGGGTGACGCGATGTTCCGCGTCGATGACGAAAGTCGGCACCGGCGTACCGTCGACAATCTGCGCCAGGGTGCGCTTGGCCTGATCCTGTCCCAGCTCGGCATGACGACGTTCGGTGATGTCCTGCACCGTACCGACATAGCGCAGGATGTTTCCCGCCGCATCCAGAATCCGTTCGACGCGTCCATGCGCCCAGCGGACCTCGCGACCGACCAGGATGCGATGCTCGATCGCCGCCGCCGCGCCCTTGAACGCCGCGCGGCGGTATTGGCGCACCGCATCCCGATCGTCGGGATGAACGATCTGCGCCAAAAAATCATCGAGGCTCAAGCTGGAGCCTTCCGGCAAACCTATGATGCGCAGCGCCTCCGGCGACCAGCGCATCTCGTTGCTGTTGAAGTCCAGCACCCAGCTGCCCACTTGGGCGACGGCCAGGGCGCGATTGAGATCCTCGTCCCTGGCCGCGACGGCCGCGGCGGTTTCCTGCAACCGGCGCAGCAGGCTCAGGCCTCGCTGCCGATCCCAGCCGTCGCGGTCGAGCTCGTCACGCAAGGCTTCAAGTTGTTCCTGCAATGTGCCGATGGCGCAAGTTTTCATCGGCCGAACTTTCAGAAGCCGGTGGCCGACGCAGTGAAATTGAACGCGGGCATCGACAAGCAGGCCGGCCGAAGTCCGGCTGATCTGCCCCGATGCAAGATTGTGACCACCTCTGCCATCTCCTGTTTCCCGATCATCGCCGGGTAGTTTCTCCGCAGCGGGCGCATGATCCACTCCCCACCTCCGGCGCAGCGGTTTCCGCTTCTGTTCCGCGCCGCCAAAGGCATGCGCCCACGGGTACGCATCTTACGCGGGATGGTCGGCTCGGGCACGAGGACAGTTGGACTGTCCCATCCCGCTCAAGCTCCTGATTCAGCGGCGGATGCGCCCAGAAGTCGGCGCTGGCGGGACGGCGAATTCAGGCCAATTCAGGCCCTTTGGCGCGCCTCGCGCCAGACGATGGCGACCAGCGCCGCCGCGCTGAAAATGCCGCCGGCAACGAAGGTGAAGGCCGCACCGAAACTGTCCCAGAGCAGCCCGGCCAGCGCGCTGGCGACCAGCAGCGCGATGCCGCTGGCGAGGTTGAAGAAGCCATAGGCGGTGCCGCGCAAATTGGCCGGCGCGGCATCGGCGATCATCGCCGCGAGCAGCCCCTGCGTCATGCCCAGGTGCAGGCCCCAGAGTACGACGCCGAGCCACACCGCAAGCCAGTGACCGTCCCAGGCCAGCGCGGCATCGGCGGCGATCAGCACCACCAGTCCTGCGGCCAGCAACTTCACGTGGCTCATCGAATCCGCCAGCTTGCCCAGCGGATAGGCGCTGGCCGCATAGACCACGTTCATGGCGATCAGCACCAGGGGCGTCAAGGCCAGCGGCAAGCCGCCCTGCGCGGCGCGCAGCACCAGAAAGGCCTCGGAAAAGCGCGACAGGGTGAACACCGCGCCGATGCCCACCACCCACCAGTAGGCGACGGGCAGCCGACGCAGATTCTCGCGGCGAATGGGATTCACGCGCGCACCTTCCGCTTTCCGCTCCGGCTCCCGGACGCCGAAGATCAGCAGCGCCACCGCGAGAAAGGCCGGGATCACCGCCACCCAGAACACCGCGCGAAAGTCGTTCGCCCACAGCAGCATCAGCCCCATCGCCAGCAGCGGGCCGAGAAAGGCGCCGACGGTATCGAGCGACTGGCGCAGGCCGAAGGCCGCACCGCGCATTTCGGGCGGCGCGAGATCGGCCACCAGCGCATCGCGCGGCGCGCCGCGGATGCCCTTGCCGACACGGTCCATCAGCCGCGCCGCCACCACCAGCCCGGCGCCGCCGGCGAGCGCGAACAGCGGCTTGGACAGCGCGCCGAGGCCATAGCCGAGCACGGCCAGCGGCTTCCTCTTGCCCCACCAGTCGGACAGCACGCCGGAGAACACCTTGACGATCAGCGCCGTCGCCTCCGCCGCGCCCTCGATCAGGCCGATGCTGAAAGCCGAGATGCCGAGCGCGGTGAACATGAACACCGGCAGCAGGCTGTGGATCAGTTCCGACGAAACATCCATCAGCAGGCTGACGAAACCCAGCGCCCAGATGGCGGGCGGCATGCGCGGCGCGGGTCCGGTCGGCGGGCTGGATTCGGAATTGGACGCCATGCCCAACGATACCCCAGGATTCGGCGCTGACGAGACGGCGATCAGAAGTAGAAGCGCGCCATCAACTCCAGCTTGCGCGCATTCTGCTTTTCGCCGAACTCCGTACCGCTGCCGCCCTTTAGCCAGGTCGCGCGCAGGCGCAAGTCGAGGTTGGTAACGCCGGTGTAAAGCAGTTCCGGCGTCAGCGACCAACTGCCGTCGTCGAGATTGGCGATCACGGTCGCCGAGGGCGTGAAGTAGACGATGTCGAAGGGTTCCTTCTGGCTCGCCCGCAGGTAGAGGTAGCGCTCGCCGTTATTGGGTTTGCCGTAGCCGCTCTGGCTGGCGGCCTGGGCCTTTTTCATCAAGGCGTCGCTGCCCGTGGTCTGAAACTGCTTGAGACCGCTGTCGACCAGGTAGTAGAAATCCCGCGCATGGCTTTCCGTGTAGCCCGTGCCGTTGCGGTAATACTCGGCGATCCAGGTCGCTTCCCCTTCGGTCAGGTAGCGCAGGCCGAGCAGATAGCTCCTGGCGTCACCACGCTGGGTGGTGGTGGCGCCAGTCGGGCTGACGAGGCGTTGTTCGACGTCGCGCATGCGCGCCCACTCGCCATGAATCTCCAGTGCGCTGTTCAGGTTGCGCGAGAAATCGACGCCGATGCGCGGCGTGCGGCTGCCGCCGCCGAGCCAGGTGAAATCGATGTCGGTGTCCAGGTAGAGCAGGTAGAGCTTGGCGGCAGCATTGAGGTGGTTGGGCTTGCCGAAATCCTGATTGGTTTGCGAGCCGACCGGCAGCAGGAGCGGCGTGAAGGCCACGGTCTTGAGGTCGCCGCCATCGTCCGCAAAGTTGCGGATGAAGTCGGCGGCGAGCATGGTGTAGCCCTCGCGTGCCAGTTCGACATCGTTGGCGTCCTTCGGCCGCTCGACGAAGCCGACCGGGCTCCAGGCGTAACCCTTGCCCCATTTCAGCGACTGCTTGCCGACGTCCAGCGTAAAGCCTGGATCGGGCTTGAAAGAGACGTAGGCTTCGTCGAAGCGGTTGATGCGGTCGCTGCCAAGCGCGTCGCGCCGGAGTTCGGCGTCGGCACGCAGATTGACGGTGGCAATGCCCTGCGTGTATTTGCCGTTGAGCTTGAGCGTGCCGCTGTTGCGGTCGAGGGTGTCGGACGCGGCGCGATTGTAGAAGTTGAGTTTGTAGAAGGCGCCGTCGCGATTGAGCCAGGAGCGATCCGGCTTGAACTCGATGTAGCCGCCGAACTCGAAGGGCCTCTTTTCGAATTCCTTTGCATCGAAGCTGAATTCTTCGGCCTGCGCCGTTACCGCCAGCAGGCACACGCACAAGGCCAGCGCGCGCCGATGCAGGCTCATTTGCGCAAACTCATTTGCGTAAATCCTCGACCCGCGGCAGGTAGTTGAGGGAGAACACCTCGTCGGGGAACACGCGCTTCTTGATCGTCGAATACAGCATGACCGACTTGTAGTCCTTGTACAGCGGACTGTCGGTTTCCAGCGTGGCGGGGCGCTTGATGCCGCCGCCGAAGTCCTTCACGTCCTTGAAGCGCAGCGTCTTGATCAGCATCCCGCTGGCGGCGTAGCACTCGATGGTGACGGGCAGCAGCGCCTTCTTGTCCACCCACATCCTCAACTTGTCGTAGGCGACCTCGCCGGTCTTGGCCTTGAGCGTCAGCAGGTATTGATCCTTCTCTTCCACGGTGGCTTCGACGTTGTATTCGGCGGTATAGTCGATGCGCAGGATGTCGGCATTGTTGAAGACGCCGCCGGTGACCGATTGCAGGCTGGTGATGCGCATCGGCTTGCCCACTTCGGGAATGTAGAGCCACATGTTGTCGCCCAGGCGCAGCGTGGCGCGGCCCTTGTCGCTTTGCGGCGCGAGGAACAGGGCGACGATCTTGTCGCGGCCCTTCTTCACCGAATACAGCACGAACTCCTTGCGCTTACCGTCCGGCTCGACGTTGATCAGCTTGCGCAGCATCTCGTAGGCCTCGGGTTCGAGATTGCGATCCACTTTTTGCAGTATCTGGGCACCGTCGAACGCGGCCGCGGGTAACGACATTAGCGCCAGCAGGCACAGCAGCGGGGCGGTCAGTTTCTTCATGATGGTTCCAGTTTCAAACATGGCGCAGGGCATGGATCGGGTCCATGCGCGAAGCCTTCCAGGCCGGTTGCAGGCTGGCGATGATCGCCACGACCACGACCAGCGCGGCGATGGTCAGCACGTCGCCGCTGGCGATAGTCGGCGCCATCACCAGGTTCTGCTGCTGGCCGAAGGCGAAAGTGGGCCGCCAGAGATTGATGCCGACGATCGCGGCAAGGCTGAGGAGGGTCCCCGCCACGGTGCCGACGATACCGAGCATCAGGCCCTCGGCGAGGAACAGCGAGAGGATGCGCGAGGGCGGTGTACCGATCGCGGCGATGGTGCCGATCTCGCGGATGCGCTCGAACACCGCCATGATCATCACGTTCATCACCGAGACCAGCACGATGGAGACCAGCACGACTTTGATGAACAGGGTCATCAGATCGATCATCTTCGCCAGATTGGAGAAGGGCGAGAGGTCGGCCCAGGTGTGTACTTCGATCACGGGCTTGCCTTCCTTGTTGGTCAGGCCTTCCAGGGCCGTCTTGATCTGGCCGGTGGCCCGTTCCAGCAGCGAGAATTTCTTGAGCCGCACGGCGATTTCGCTGACTTCCGCCTCGGTCATGCGCAACAACTCGCGGGCATCGTCGATGTGGATGTAGCCGTCGCGCCCGCCGGGGCCGGAGATGCTTTCGAGGATGCCTTTCACGACAAAAGTCTTGCCGTTCACCGAGCCGTCGCGATTGGTGGCGACGACGACCACGGTGTCGCCGACCTTGCTTTTCATGCCGCGCGCCAGCAGCAGCGGAATCACGATCTTGCCCTTTTCGACCAGGGGGCCGTCTTTCGGGCCATCCACCATGCGACCCTGCAACAGGGGTACCGTGGCGGCTTCCCGCGCCGGATCGATGCCATTCACCCGGATGCTGGTGGTCTCGGCGAAGTTGCTGTACATGCCGCCGAACTTGACGCGCGGCGACCACGTCTCGACCGCCGGATTCGCCTTCAGGGCTTCCTCCGTCTTCGCCACCATCGCCGGCTTCATGTTGAGGTTGAGCGGCAGGTTGTCGATCGAGGCAACGTAGCCCTTGCGATGCACTTGCAGATGGCCCAGCACCGAATCGGTGATCTGGTCGACCATCATGGACTTGAAGGAGCCGGCGACGGCAATGAAGAGCAGCACCGCGATCATGCCGATGACGATCAGCAGCAGCGTCAGAAGAGTACGGCGGCGGTAGCGCAGCAGGTTGCGGCTGGCGATGGCGAGGACGTCAAGCATGGCCGAGTTCCTCCTGTTGGACGTCGGAATCGAGGCGGCCGTCTTCCAGTGTGAAGGTGGTTTCCGCCTCGCCCATGATCTTCGGGTCGTGGGTGGAGAAGACAAAGGTGGTGCCGAAATCGTCGCGCATTTTCTTCATCAGTTGCAGCACGCGGTAGGCCGTGTCGTGATCGAGGTTGGCGGTGGGCTCATCGGCCAGCACCAGCTTGGGCTGGCTCACCAGCGCGCGGGCAATGGCGACGCGCTGCTTCTGGCCGCCGGAAATCTGGTCGGGCCGCTTGTCGGCCTGATCGCTCATGCCCACGGCTTCCAGCATGCGCAGCACCTGGGTGCGGCGCTTTTCCGCCGGCCATTTCTGCACCATGCGCAGCGGATATTCGACGTTCTCGAACACCGTCAGCACCGGAATCAGATTGAAGTCCTGAAAGACGAAGCCGATGTTCTCGCCGCGAAAGCGCGCCGCGGCGCGGCGGTCCAGCGTCGCGATATCGGTGTCGAGCACCTTCAGCGTGCCGGAACTCGGGTGATCGAGGCAACCGATCATGTTGAGCAGCGTGCTCTTGCCGCTGCCCGAGGGGCCGACGAAGGCGACGAAGGACGCGGCTTCGAGGGAGAAATTGACACCCGTGATCGCCGGCACGTCGATGTCGCCGACGCGGTAGGTCTTGGTCAGATTTTCCGCGCGCACGAGGCTCATGGCTATTTCATCCGTTGGGTCAACGCGCCCTGCACGTCAGCCGTGGTCCAGCTGCCACGCACGCCGGACGGTGCCCCCGCGATGGCCGGAAAGTTCACGAACTCCAGCGCGGTGCCGTCCTTGCGCTTGTGCCGGTATTGCCCGTCGATCAGGATCACGATTGGAATGTGGCCGCTCAGCCCGACTGCCGCCAGACGCTTTTCGCCCTGCGGGGTTTCGACGTTGAGTTCGACGACCTTGAGCTTCGTTCCCTGCGTCGCCAGCCAGTCGCGCAGCGGCGCGAGAGCCATAGTGACCGGCGGGTGGGGCATGGCGAGGATCTCCACAATCGGCGGTGCGGCCAAGGCCTGGCCGGCGGTGAGCCCGAGGGCGGAGATGGCCAGAACAGCCAGGAAATTCCTGCGTGTGTTCATTGTCGTTTCCTTACTTGCAGTTGTTGTGCAGTTTCCACATTTCGCGATGGCCCATCGCGATGGCCCAGTCGGGCGGCGTGCATTTGCCGTCGGCCGGCGTCGCGTCCGTCACCTGCGCCGCCGTGACGGGCATTTCGAGCGCGGGAAACCAGCGCTGGCCGACGAAGCCGACCAGGGCGAGAAACACCACCACGATCGCCGTGCCGCCAGCGCCGACTTTCTGGCTGGCGTGCGGGGTGAAGACTTCACAAACGCCTCCGGGGCAATGTTGCGCCTGCTCGCGCGAGAAAGCGTTGTAAATCTTGCAGGCCAGGCAGATGCCGAAGACGCTCTCGAAGAACATCAGGATCAGGCAGGTGGCGCAGACGATCAGATTGATCGGCCCGATCACGTTGTTAAGGACGATGAGATAGAACATGACGACGGCCAGCGTCCAGCCCACGGCCCAGGCGAAGCGCTTCTGCGGCGCGCCGGACCATTCCGGCACTTGATTCTTCACCGCGAGTCGGCCGAGGATCATGCTCGGCGAGTACCTCGGGTTGATGAAAATGCGGATGGTGAAGTCGATCAGGAAGGCGATCACGAAGATCCGCGTCAGTCGGAAATTTCCCATCAGCCAGGAATTCATGAACGAAACCAAGGCGAAAACGAACAGGATGCCCGCGGCAGCACGCACCTCGCGCTCGTTCAATACCGGAACCTCGTAGCCGGGCACCGTTTCGCCGAAGCCGAATATCTTGCTCATACCATTCCTTTCAAAAGTACATGCTGCAATTTGACCGCGTTAGTGTAAGCAGGGCATTGCAGAAGCCGGCCGTGTTGCGTCGCTACGTTGCGAATGTGACGGTTGTTACGCTGCGTTACAAACCGGTGGGTAGCTTGCTGGCCAAAACGCGGGTATCGGCATGCGAAATATCAGCGCGCGGGAATCGTGATCAAGGGCGTTTGCGGCGCGATACCCGTCTCGGCAAGCGCGGAGAACACAGTGAGAAACATGAACATCCGCTTGGAATCGAGATCGCGGTCGTCGATCCAGAACCAGCGATTGCGGTAGGGCACAGCGGCGAATACGTCGGCGGGCCGCTCGCTGCTCGATCGAATGTGCATCAGCGGATAACCGCGCGATCCCGGCGATGGATCAAGGTGCATCATCGGGGTCGCCCGGCCTTCGGCCAGATCGCGCTCCGGTACCTCGACGCCTACCGAACATTCGGTCAAAATTTCCTGCACGGAACGCGTGAGCAAGGCGATCTGATCGGGATTGCGCTGGCGCGACCCGAAGACGAGCAGCGGCTCGTCGTTGGTCGGATTGATTCCCAGCTTGTCTTTCACGAAACGTATGCCTTTCTCGATGCCATCATCTCCGCTGTGGAGAAAGCCGATGTAGGTCGATTCCTGTTCGTCGCGTTTCTCGATACGCACACTCAGCGCGCCCCCCTGCTGAATGTCGCGGATCGCATCGATCACCTTCTGGAACGTAGGATCTGCGGTGCGTGCTCGCGTCTGGGAAGCCGAATAGTTGTAAACGCCGTTGATGGCACGAGCCGTCACTCGCAATACAAGGTCGGCCCGGTGACCGGATTCGATCATGGCAAAAATCGCCTGCGGCGGGATCGGCCGGACCAGGGCATTCATATATCGTTCCCCGGTGATCGGCGTGTAGGAAATCGTCGGCTTGTCGGTGTAGGTGCCCTTGGCCCCGAGGCTCCGGTTGTTGCTGTCTGCAGCACCAGGAAAAATGTTCGAAGTGAGATTGACCTCGCTGGCAAGTTCGTACGAAGTGATCACCGACGATACGTCGAGAAACACCGGCGTATCCAGATAGCGCAGCTTGACGATGTTCAGCAGTGTCTGCTCTTTCCACGACGTGCCCAGTGCGTCGGCGTAGCTGATGCGGTCGCGCTGGACGCTGCCGGCGCCGATCGACTGGCAGCCTGTCGCCACAATTGCTGCGGCCAGAATCAGCACCGCTCGCCAATGAATGCTCATTCCGTTCTCCAGTTTACTTAATGGCGCGGTTCGTTTGCGTCCAGTCGGATTTCTACCCACATCAGCCGGGATGCCTCAATGAATCTTCGGCTCCTCGCCATCATCCTTGGGCGGGTTCGCGGTGTGATCCGGCTTTGCGAACAGGCTCGATACGAGGCCCATCGGCCCATGCGCCGGCATTGCCGAGACTGCCGATCCCGCATCCACCTTTCCGCCGCGCATCAGCCTGACGAAACCGGCAAGGATCGCCACGCCGAGGATGAGCAGCATCGGCCAGGGCAGGCGAGCGAAAAGCGATACCCACGGCGAAGGCGAGCTGACCTCGATCACCACATGATGTTTTCTCAGCTCCGGTATCAGCGTGGCATCACCGAAGTCAGGAACCCGGCTGCTGAAAGTGTCTTGCTGCACCTGGCCCCTCGACGGCGCACCGGCGACAGGAGGCTTGTAGTGCCCTTCGATCGCCGTTCCATGGAACGCAACGCTGGCGACGTTGTCGGCCTCGAGTTGATCGAGAAAGGCGCTGTAAGGCGTCAGGGCTTGCTTGTCGAGGTGTTCGATGCCGAACCCGACGAGCAGCAACACCGCGATGCCGATGAACCAGACGGGTGGCCGCTTCCACCACGACCGCCGACAATGTCCCATTGCGTGCATCATGTCCCTCAACCTCCAGGTAATGCTGTGGCAAGACCTTTCATGTATAGCATGTAGAGCGTCCAGCACAACATGCCCGCACCCAACACGAGCGGCGCGTTCCATTTCAGCAAGCGACCGGCGGCGAAGGCGCCGACAGCGAACAGCCAGGCCGGAAGTCCGATCAGCACGCTTCCGCCCAGCCGAACAACGAACGCTACCAGCAAACCGGCGAAAGCGGCGAGGACACCTTTCGCCGCCCCGCTTACCCAGGGGTGATCATGAATCCGCTCGAACAGTTCGGTGAAGACCAGCGTCATGGCGAACGTTGGCGCGAAGATGGCGAACGTGGCGACGATGGCACCGGGCCAGCCAGCCACCGCATAGCCGATGAAAGTGGCGGTGTTGAGGATCGGCCCCGGCGTGATCTGGCCGAATGCCAGACCGACCGCGAAGTCGTGGAAGCTCAGCCAGCCCCGTTCATCCACCGCCGAGTGTTGCAGCAGCGGCAGGATCGTCGAGCCGTTGCCGAAGGCCACCGCACCGATGTGTGCGAATTCGAATGCCAGATCACCAAGTGCGCCGGGGGTCGATGACAAACCTATGAGGACCAACGCGACAATCATCGCTACGGCAATCGGCCCGTCCAGATGCAAGGAAGGCGGCGTTGCCGGCCCGGGTTCCGTGTGAATCTCGCGGGATCTGATGGTGAGTGCTCCGACCAGGAGGCCGGCGAGGATGGGCCAGAATTGCCCGATACCCAGCAGCAACGGTGCCATCCCGAACAGCATCAGGGCTATTGCCGTCAGACCAGCCACATGCTGCCGAGCGAAGGTCCACGCCATGTCCGCGGTCAGCCCGGTCACCAGCGCGGCGAGGCCAATGGATAGCGCACCAACCCAGGCTTGCTCGCCGAGGCGAAAGTAGATGGCGGCCAGCGCCAGCATCAGAGCCGATGCCGGCAACACGAATCCCGTTACGGCGCAGACCGCACCCGCGACCCCGGCTTTTCGGTAGCCGACGAAAGCCACCAGATCGACCATCATCGGGCCTGGATAGATCTGAACCAGCGCCACACCGCGATCGAAGACCTCCGGCATCACCCAGCCGCGCGCCAGCGAGACGCGGCGTATCTCCTGCAGCATGGTCATGCCGAAAGTGGTGGCGCCGACCCTGGCGAAGGTCAGGAGCAAGTCGAGCATGGCTTGCCGGCTTTCATGAACGCGTTCCTTCAAAAAGAAATCGCCCCGTCGGTTCTGCGAAGGGGCGATCAATGATGCCTGCAAATCTGCTTCCGGTGCGGGCTTGTCAGCCGCGGCGATACATCGGGCCGCCGTAAGACCGGTCGAAAACCTCGCGCTGCCTCGGCGTCAATACCTCGTAGAGCTTGGTGAAGGATTCGCTCATCGATCCCATCGCTTTCTGGCGCTCGGCCATTACCTGCTGTTGCTGCTTCATGCGCTCCGGCATCGTGGCGGGACTGGCATCCGTGCGCAAGCGCTGCATGGTCTTGGCCTGTTCCGCGGCCTTGGCGGCGAACGCGTCCCACGCCGGCTGCTGTTCCGCCGTGATGCCGAGCTGGGATTTGAGCTGGCCGAGCCGGTCCTGCTGGAACTTGGCAATGTCCACGCTGTTGCTGGCGAACATCGGGCCGGGACCGCCGCCCATCATCATCATGCCGGGACCGCCGCGACCCATCATGCCCGGAACCGGCTGTGCTACCGCAACCAGGGCGGTCGTGAGACCGGCGGCCACGGCGATGGCAATTGCTGCCTTGCGAAACGTGCTGTTTGACGTGTTCATTTTGATCTCCTGTGTCGATTGACATCGGGGATGGAAAGTTCCAGCCCGGCGATGGGGCGTCTGCTGTTTCGTTCGCCCATGGATGCCATTTGACGCCCGAGATGTAAGAGAAATTCGCCGAAAGCGGCGCTTATTGCATCGCTGCGTTGCCGATGCGCGGATCGTTACAGTACGTTACAGGCGGTCCCTTTCTGCATGGTCAGTGGGCCGCGTTATGATCCGACGCATTCACACGCAGGCAACGGCCATGACCCAAACAAGGAACCGCTACGACCTGAACGAACTCGCCGGCGCTTTCGGCGATCTCGGCACCCTGATCCCTTTCGTCGCGGCCTACATCACCGTTGTGAAGATGGACCCCGGTGGCATCCTGTTGGCCTTCGGCTCGGCCTTGGTGGTTGTCGGCTTCGTCTACCGCACACCCTTCCCGGTGCAGCCGATGAAAGCCATCGGCGCCGTGGCCATCACCCAAACCAGCCAGATGGCGGTGCTGACCTCATCGACCGTGATGGGCGCTGGCGTGGTGACCGGGCTGATCTGGCTGCTGCTCGGCGCGACCGGTCTCGCCCGCCGCCTGGTGCGCTGGGTACCGCGTCCGGCGCTGCTGGGCGTGGTGATGGGGCTCGGTTTCAGTTTCATGCTCGAAGGCATCCGCATGATGGCGCAGAGCCCGTGGATCGGCGCCGGGCTGCTCGCCCTGACGCTGGTGCTGCTGGCGCGGTCACGCTTCCCGGCGATGGTGGTGCTGCTGGCCATCGGCGCGGTCGTTGCCCTGATCGATCAGCCGGCGCTCGCCGGCGAACTGGCGGCCATACGCTTCTCGCCGCATCTGCCGTCGTTCGCCTGGCCGACGCTCTCGTGGAATGATCTCTGGGTGGGCGCGATCTTCCTCGCGCTGCCGCAACTGCCGCTCACCTTCGGCAACGCCTTGCTCTCGATCACCGAGGAGAACAACCACCTTTTTCCTGATCGCCCGGTCACCGAGCGGCGCGTGGCCTTCTCGACGGGCCTGCTGAACCTGTGGTCGAGTGCCGTAGGCGGCATCCCGATGTGTCACGGCGCGGGCGGCATGGCCGGGCATGTTCAGTTCGGCGCCCGCACCGGCGGCGCCTCGATCATGCTTGGTGCCATGCTGCTGGCCGTGGGCCTGTTCCTGGGAGATTCCGTGGCGGTGCTGTTCCGACTGTTTCCGCCGGCCGTGCTGGGCGTCATCCTGTTCCTGGCCGGGGTGCAGCTCGCGCTCGGCAGCAAGGACGCCGGCCCCGACAAGGTGGATCGCTTCGTCGTGCTCACCACCGCCGCCTTCGCCGTCTGGAACGTCGGCATCGCTGTCGTGTTCGGCTTCCTGGCGTTCAACGCGTCCAAGCGCGGATGGCTAAGAGTGTGATGGACTGGGGGCAAGATGGCGTGATCGAACTGACACTGAGGGGAAGGACCGGAGTCTTGAAGCGGGCCGCCGCATCGAGTTGCTTTGATTCGCCCTAACGAAATCCTCGCAGGAGAGCCGTCGACCGTCCCGAAACCACCAGTCCGATCCCGACTGTGCTTGCCAGAAAGATCAGCAGCAAGCTGAAGTTCGAGAGGAAGCTGGAAGCCGCCTCGAGGTCGCTGCCTGCCGCATAGCCGAGGCCCATATAGGCGGCTGTCCACAGCAAGCGCCCGGCGGCGACGAACAAGACGAAGCGGCTCGGGCGATAGTGGCTGGCGCCGGCGAACAGGTTTACCACGGAGCCAAGGGGCGATACCAGGGTGCGGGTCAGAAGCACGCTGAATCCGCCCAAGCGGTTGAAGATCGATTCGACCTGCATGTGCCGTTCCGCCGTGTAACCAAGCCAGCGCGCGCGCCGTTCTAGGAAGGCAGGGCTGAGCAGACGCCCAAGGACATAGCCGATGACATCGCCGAGTACCGAGGCCATGAGGGCGACGATCGCGGCCCAGACCCATGACATTTTCCCGGCCGCCGCCAGGGAACCCGCGACGATCGTCGCCAGGCCTGCAGGTAAAGGCAGGCCAACAGCTCCCAATAGAAGCGTGAGGCCGAGAACGGGGTAGCCGTAGACCAGCAATGCCGCGAGGATATCCTGGCCCACGGAACCCACCCCCGCCGCGCTCGTGGCGGCAGCCTCCCCGACAGGGCCGGGAGCAGCCCCGGCAAGCACTCCCTGCACCTTTTGGGCATAGCTGATCGGAGAACTCCCCTGACCGAGCGCCAGGGATCGCAAGCTGGTATCGGGAGCCGCGTTCGGCGGCAGCCCGAGTTGCTCGATCAGAATGGCACGCGGCAGGTGATAGGTTCCTGCGATGTACTCCAAGGTCATCCATGGGCGAATCGTGCTGACGCTGGGTACGCCGAGATCGTATGCCGAGCGCAGAAGCTGGAACGAGTTGTAGGTGCGAACCCCGAACACGACACTGGTAATTCCGCAAACCACGAAAAGTACCGACAGGATGCGACGAGTCCAGAGAGAAGGGAATTCAGGCATGATTGGCATTTGACACTCGGGATGTAAGCCAGCCTATTCCATAGTCCGCTGTTTTGCATCCCCGCATTGCGGATCCGTGGACCGTTACAGTGCGTTACATTGCCGACACCCAAGTTCGATCGGACGCGCTATAAGACCGCCATGGATAACAAGGACCGCATTCTCATCGTCGACGACGACCCGGAAATCCGCCGCCTGCTGGTGGATTACCTGGCGAAGAACGGCTTCGAAGCCTTCGCCGCCAAGGACGGGCGCGAGATGTGGCAGGGCCTGGAGCGGCACGCCATCGACTTGGTGGTGCTCGACTTGATGCTGCCCGACACGGATGGCCTGACCCTGTGCCGCGACCTGCGTGCCCGCTCCAGCATGCCGGTGCTGATGCTCACGGCGCGCGGCGAGGAAGCCGACCGCATCGTCGGCATCGAGATGGGCGCCGACGACTACCTGGTCAAACCCTTCAGTCCGCGCGAATTGCTGGCGCGGATCAAGACCATTCTGCGCCGCACCCGCGCCCTGCCGCCCAACCTGCGCCCCGAATCGCAGCGCTGCCTGGTCTTCGCCGGCTGGCGGCTCGATACCGCAACGCGCGTGCTGACGGCGCCCGACGGCGTGGTGGTGTCATTGTCCGGCGGCGAATACCGCCTGTTGCGCATCCTGCTCGAACATCCCAACCGGGTACTCAATCGCGACCAGTTGGTGGAACTGATCCACGGCCGCGAGGCGGAACCCTATGACCGCGCCATCGACGTACAGGTGAGCCGATTGCGCCAGCGCTTGCGCGACGAGCATCGCGAGCCGCAGCTGATCCAGACCGTGCGCGGCGAAGGCTATGTGCTGGCGACCAGCGTCGAGGGGAAGGAATCATGCGACTGATGCCCGCTTCACTGTTCGGCCGCCTGACGCTGATCCTCGTCGTCGGGCTGCTGGCGGCCCAGCTGGCCAGCATGTGGCTGCACATGGGCGAGCGCGCGATGCTGATGGCACAAAGCCAGAGCCACCTGCCCGACTTGCCGAGCCGCTTCGCAACTCACTTGCTGATCACCCTTGGGGCGGTGATCGCCCTGTCCCTGGTGGCGGTGCGCCTGGTGACGCGCCCCTTGCAGCACCTTGCCGAGGCCGCGGACGCCTTCGGCAGCGATCTGGAGTCTCCGCAGTTGCCTGAGACCGGGCCGACGGAAACCCGCCGCGCGGCCGTTGCCTTCAACCGCATGCAGGAACGATTGCGACGTCTGATCGCCGAGCGCGGCCGGGCTCTCGCCGCCGTCTCGCATGACCTGCGGACGCCTCTGACCCGCATGCGGCTGCGCGCCGAACTGGTGGATGACGAAGCGCTGCGCGCGCAGATCAACGCCGACATCGACGACATGCAGGCCATGGTGGAATCGACGCTCGATTACCTGCGCGGCCTGCGCGAGAACGAGCCCCTCCAGTCCATCGACATGGAGGCGCTGCTGCAAAGCCTGGTGGCGGACGAACAGGCGCTGGGGCGCCAGGTAAGCTTGACGGGCAAGGTCGTCGCGCCCTACGTCGGCCGGCTATCGACGCTCAAGCGCGCGCTCGCCAACCTGATCGACAACGCGGTGAAATACGGTCAGTCGGCCCACATCGTCATCGAGGATGGCGCCACGGAATTGCGGCTCATGGTCGAGGATCGCGGCCCCGGCATTCCCGAAGCCGACTTGGCGCGCGTCGTCGAACCCTATGTCCGACTCGAAGCCTCGCGCAGTCGCGAGACAGGGGGCGTCGGGCTGGGGCTGACCATCACCCGCGATGCCGCCGTGCTGCATGGCGGCGAGTTGCGTCTGGCGAACCGCCCCGAAGGTGGCCTGGCGGCGACGCTAGTCCTGCCGCGCTAGGCGCGCATCGGCAAAACTCGGCGCTGGCGATACGGCACCGGCCTACTTCAACACCGTTCCAGCCTTGTCGCGCACGGAGACGTTCACCGGGAAGCCGCTGCGCACGCTCTGGGTGACGACGCAGAAATCCTCGAACTGGTCCAGCACGCGATCGAGGTGCTCCAGCGAATCAGCCGGCGAATCGACCTGAATCACGACGTCCACGCTGCCGACACGCAGGCGCTTCACTTCGTTGCGCTCCATGTGCGCCGTGACCACCGTGACGATCGGGCCGGGATTGTTCTTGAATTTGCGCAGCGCAAACAGCAGGCTGGCGGAGAGGCAGTTGGCGATGCCGGCGGCAAGCAGGCGCGAGGGATTGGGTCCCGCGCCCTTGCCCAGAGGTTGCGGCTCGTCGGCCAGCAACGGCGGGATGTCCTGGTCGAAGCGGATCAGGAAGGCGAAGTCTTCCTGCTGTTCGAGGGTAAAGGAGAATTGCTGGGTGTCGCTCATGGGAATCTCCTGTAAAGAAACGACTGGGGAAGTCGGCGCTGACAGCACGGCGATTTGGCGGGTCGCGCGGTGCTCACGGCGACAGCATTCTGCGGATGCCACGCGGCGACTCCGCCACCGTCTTTTCGATGACCCGCCCTTCCTTCAGCACCACGCGGGAAACACACCAGAGATTGGGCATGGCATCCAGTGCTGCGCTGACGGCGGCCTCCGATTCGGCATGGATCAGCCCGACCAGACGCCGCGCATCGCGCGGATGAGGCGCCACCGAGACTTCGAAATCGCCCGCGGCCGGCGGCGGCTCTGGAAACAGCCGCGCCAGCATCGGGTTGCTCCGATCCAGCACCAGCACCGAGTCAGGCTGCGTACCCGAGGCTGATGCAGTTTCAACCCCCGCTGCGTCGGTGGCTTGCCAGGTTCTCGCGCTTGCGGCGCCGGCCGGGCGTTTGCGGGCTGATCGGCCCGGACGCGTGCCCATATCGTCGACACGCATGCCCATCACCTCGCCATCGAGTGCCGCGAGACGCTTGATGACGGGCTGATAGTAGGACGGCAGGGTCTTGTCGGTGATATAGCGGATGCGTTCGCGGGTGAGCAGCCGCTCGATGGTGGGCGGGTATTCGGCATCCCGCAGAGTGCGGAAGACATCGAATTCCTCGTCCAGCGCGATCTCTACCGGAGACTCGGCGAAGCTGCGTCGCAGGATGGTGCGCGGACCGTTCAGCGTCACGGTTTCGCTGACGCGGCGACCATCGGCGAAGCACCAGGTCACCGGCAGCCGCATCCGGAAAGCCGGCGTGCCCTGGGTTTCCTGGGTGACAGTGAACTCGGCGACGACCTCTGCCGCCGTTTGCCGTATCGAGACGGCGGCGATGTCGAGTTTTGGCGTCTCCGCCCGCCACACCCATTGCGCGAAAAATGCGTCGAGCGGGCGTCCCGCGGCTGCCTCGAAAGACTTGCGGATGTCGTGCCAGGAAGCCACACGGAAACGATGTTGTTCGACGAAGCGCCTGAGTCCGGCGAAAAAGCGCGCGTCGCCCAGATCCCGGCGCAGCATGTGAAACACCATGGCCGATTTGCCATAGCCGATGGACTTGGAAGCGCGATCCTCCTTTTCCTCGAATGCGGCCAGTGGATAGGCCTTGCCCGCCGGAATGTTGTTGCCGTAACCGGCGAGGATGCGTCGCCGGCATTCCCAGCCGCGCCCCGCGGCTTCCGACGACAGGTAATCGGCAACATAGATCGTCAGCCCCTCGTTCCAGTTGCCGCTGCCGTAGTCGGTGAATACCAGGTTGCCGAACCACTGATGGGCGATCTCGTGATCGAGCGACGTGTCCTCCCACGCCTCGGCGCGAAGATTGTCCGGCGTCAGCACGATGTAGCCGGGGAGCGAGTGGGCGCCGCCGTGCAGATGCTCGACCAGCGACAGTCGCTGGTATGGATAGGGGCCGAGTTGCCGCTCGAAGCGGGCCAGGTATTCGGCCGCCTTGTCGAGAAAGCGCTGCGCATGATGGGCATCTTCGGGTAGGAAAAAAGCGGCCAGGTCGATGTCGCGATACTTGCGCTGCGTGACCACAAAGCGGTCGCTGGCGATCAGGCTGATGCC